>OLRV01003394.1_pt1 | contig 11192 bp, 12 predicted proteins | sample 1672421 | NCBI WGS metagenome assembly OLRV01 (sample SAMEA3136684, study PRJEB25190) | human gut metagenome | biome: human gut; feature: human-associated habitat; material: faeces | place: Austria | collected 2013
TCTGCCGGGAGGTTGCAGTTTTTGATCCTGCTGGTGGCAGAGTTTGGCTGCTTTCTGCTCATCACTGCCGGAACGGTCATCGTGGAAGCCGTGGAATGGTTCAGCGGCTGGATTGCAGAATTATAAAACTTTTATGCCGCCACTGTGCGGCATTTTCTTTTTGCCGGGAGGTGGTCAAACTGGCTGCAACAAGATTGATTGCACTGCACAAAAACAAGGGAAAATCCGTTGCGGCCTGCCTGAAAAGCCGCACGGATTACGCCCAGAACCCGGACAAGACACAGCAGGGCGAACTGGTCAGCAGCTATCAGTGCAGCCCGCTGACCGTGGATGAAGAATTTCTGCTGACGAAACGATTGTACGAGCAGACCACCGGGCGCAGCCAGAAAAGCGATGTCATCGCCTATCAGGTGCGGCAATCCTTCAAGCCGGGAGAAGTTACGCCGGAGGAAGCTAACCGCATCGGCTACGAGTTTGCCGAGCGATTTTTGAAGGGTAAACACGCTTTTATCGTTGCTACCCACACCGACCGGGCACACATCCACAACCACATTATTTATAATTCTACTGCCTTGGACGGGACCCGAAAATTCAAAAATTTCTGGCTCTCCACCTTTGCGGTGCAGCGGTTGAGTGACCTGATTTGCCTAGAGCACCAGCTCTCCACCATCGAGTACAAGCCTTATCGGGAACGGCAGAAGCGCATCGTCTATCCGCCCAAGGAGAGCAACCGTGACCGCCTGTGCGGAATCATCGACACCATCCTTGCAGAAAAGCCGGAGGATTACGAAGCGTTTCTGCAAAAGCTGGAACAGCAGGGCTATGAGGTGAAGCGTGGCAAGCACACGGCGGTGAAAGGTAAGGGGCAGAAACGCTTTATCCGTTTCCGCACACTGGGCACCGGCTATGGTGAGGACGAGATCAAGGCGGTGCTGGAGGGCAGGGCGAAACACCAGCCGTACCAGAAGCAGCCGCCCAAAGAACAGCCCTTCCAGTTGCTGGTGGACATTCAGGGAAAAATGGCAGAGGGCAAAAGCGTTGGCTACAAAAAGTGGGCAACCAAGTTCAACCTGAAGGAGATGTCCAAGACGCTGCTATTTTTACAGGAGCAGAAGATCAGCAGTGCCGAGGAACTGCGGGAACGTGCAGCGGCGGCAACGGAATGCTATCATGCTATGGGGGATTCCATCAAGGCGGCAGAAGCAAGGTTGACGGAAATTGCTGTCCTGAAAACCCACATCATCAACTATGCTAAGACCCGTGAGGTGTACGCCGCTTATCGGAAAGCCGGGTACAGCAAGGCGTTTCTGGAAGCCCACCGGGAGGAGATCACTCTGCACAAGGCGGCGAAAGCTGCCTTTGACGAAGCCGGGCTGCAAAAATTGCCGAAGGTCAAGGAGTTGGATGCGGAGTTTGCAGAGCTGCTGACAAAAAAGAAAGCAGCCTACCCGGAATACCGCAAGGCACGGAACGAGATGCAGGAACTGGTCCGGGCACAGAAAAACGTGGAACGCTTTTTTGCGGAGGAAAAAGATACCACCGAGAAAACTCAGACCCGATAAGCGAATACCGCCGAGGATTCTTCCCGTTTTGGGAGGCATCCTCGGCGGTATTTTTTAGTTTATATAGCAGCGATCCTGTTTTACGAGCCAATCTTCACACAGCCGCTGTGCTTCGGCCTTTGTGCAGCAGGTGCAGTTGAAAAGTTTGCCACGGATAGAACAGTAAGTGTAGTGTACCTTCGGAACACCATTGGCATCTCGGAAATCAACGCAGCGTTCCTCACCGGGCAGCAGATAGATCGTATCCACGTTTAACAGCTCCTTTTAACTCTGTTCGTGTGCAAACCGCAAAACACGCAACGTCTGCTATTGTACCATGAACCATCAAATTCTTCCATTGACCCTTACGCCAAAAAGTAACCGATTTTTTCGTAGGATGTGACGATTGACATCTTCAAAAGCATCCCGCAGGGAGGCGCAGCCTGCATTGGAAAATGCAGATCAAAGGGGTTTGGGGCACTCCCCCAACAAGCATTTTGCAACGCAAAAGTCGCCGTTGTATATACGACGGCATTGCTTGCTACGGTAACCCTACCCTCGTATTCTCCCTCTACTAATACTACAATTTGAAACGGAGATTTTGGCCGAACATTCAAGAAAATACTTTTTATAAATGGGCTATTTTCTTGAATTTTGTCCAGGCGTGTGTTATTATAAAATTGGTAAGCTATAACTAACTGATTGGAGTGAGGATAATGGGAAATGCCAGTTTCAATCAAGACTGGTACGGTATGCAGGCCAAAGTTCTGGCGCAAAGTGATGATCGTGTAGTCGTAGATTATGGCTGCAAAGGCCGGGGAATTGTAAAAAACTATAATCTGTTTGAGGGAATACAGCTTTGTTTCCTCGATTTTGAATCAGATGAGTCTATGGAAACACAAAAGTTTAATCCAGATATTATTCAGATCACGCACTGCCAGACCGGCCGATATGAATGTGAATTTGCTAACCACACTGTATCGTATTTGCCAGAGGGCTATTTTAGCGTTGCGGCAACAGAGCATTTGCCGGTTTCCTTTTCTTTCCCTTTGGGAAAATATTACGGCGTCAGCCTCGTCATTGACCGTCAGGCGCTTTCAGATGAAACACGCTGGATGATGCAGACAATCCCTATTGATCTTGATAAAATAGGAACAACGCTGAGACTTGAAACACGGTGGTATGTCAGTGATACCCCAGCGCAGTTGAAGCATCTGTTTTCAGAATTATATTCTGCCGCTGAGACGGAGCCAATCGGCTATTTCAAAATCAAGGCTATTGAACTCCTGTACCACATGGATCAGCTAACGCAGATTAACGGGTGCGACTTGAAGTATTTTGATAAGAAACAGATACAGTCTACAAAAGCAATCCGGGAATATCTTGTTTCTCACTTGGACGAAAAAGTGTCTTTGGAGCAGATGGCAAAAGAAGCGCATTTGAACCTATCTGTTTTTCATTTGGTTTTTTCCCATATCTATGGAGACACGCCGTATGCCTATCTCAAAAAATACAAAATGAATTTAGCGGCTCAGTGGCTTTCGGAAAATAAAATGAAAATCGTGGATATATCTTTGGAACTTGGATATAGTAACGCAAGTAAGTTCGCAAAGGCTTTTCAATCTGTCTATGGGATGTTGCCAAAGGACTATCGAAAAAAATAAATAGGAAGAATGGGCTGTTTTCTGCGTCATCTCAAAGGAATGGAGCAGAAAAAATTGCGCAGGCAGATATAATGAGCTGGTGCGGTTGGTTTATGCTAACCCATCAGCTTTTTATTTAGGAGGTGGTCTCCCTGCTTGCCATAGATACTCGAATCAAGTTGCTTCTGTTTTTGCTCATCAACTTCATGGTGTTCGGCTTGAAAGATTTTGTCCTTGGCAGCGTATGTTTTTCCTTTATCTGCATCCTCTCGTGCCTGATGGGACAGAAAAAGATTGTGTTGAAATATATCGTCTTTTATGTGGTGATCGCGGCTATACAGCAGCTTTGTATCTACCTCCCCCAGGCCATCGAAACTATTTTGTCGATCTTCACATTGTTTATCCGGGTGATGATACCCGTGGTACTCTTTGCCTCAACCTTTATCGCTACAACGAAAGTCAGCGAATTGATTGCGGCTATGTACTCGCTAAAAATACCTCGGAGCATTACCATTACATTCGCTATGGTGCTACGCTTTTTCCCTACTTTCAGTGAGGAGATTCACAACATTTATGACGCGATGAAGTTAAGAGGCATCGCCCTTTCGTGGAAAAATGTATTCACGCGCCCCATGCTCATTCTGGAGGCAATCACTATCCCCATCGTGATGCGCTCTGCCTCGATTGCAGAAGAATTATCTGCTTCTGCGGTGACGAGAGGCATTGATAATCCGGCACAACGGACTTCGTTCATTCAGCTAAAAGTTCATGCTAAAGATTGGATGGTACTGTGCTTCTTTCTTGTTGCCTTCGTTGTGCTGTTTTTCTGCAAATACCAGATATATGGGAGGATATGATGATGATTGATATTGACCATGTATCTTTTCAATACTCCGGCGCTGAACAGGAAAATCTGCAAGATTTCAATTTGCAGATTAAAAAGGGGGAGTGTGTTGTTCTCACTGGCGAATCTGGATGTGGAAAGACTTGTGTAACCAGGTTGATAAATACGCTTATTCCCCACTTTTACGAAGGGGAAATGTCCGGGGCGGTTCTCATTGACGGAGTTGATACCCGCACGATCCAACCGCACGATTTGTCGGACAAGATAGGCTCCGTTTTCCAAAATCCACGCAGTCAGTTTTTTAGTCTGGATACGGACAGCGAGATTGTGTTTGGTATGGAAAATAAGGGTATGCCCTATCAAGTGATGCTGGATCGTTATCAACAGACTATTCGGGAATTACATATTGAATAGTTAAAGGATCGCAACCTGTTTGACTTGTCCGGCGGACAAAAGCAGACCATAGCCTTTGCTAGCGTTTACGCATTAAATCCTGATATTTTTGTCTTGGACGAGCCTTCGTCAAACCTGGACCCAGAGGCCATTCAAGAACTACGACGGCTGCTTTTACTGATTAAGGCGCAGGGAAAAACGATTGTTGTATCCGAACACCGCCTTTACTTCTTGAATGGGATTGCCGACCGCATTGTCCTTATGGAGCATGGTAAGCTGAAACAATCTTGGTCCGCCAGTGATTTCGCTTTATTCAATGCCGAGCAAATCAAGGCGCTGGGACTTAGAAGCTATACGCCTACAAGGTTAGAGCTTCCCGATACGATGCCCTCTCGAAACGAGCCCCCGGCTGTCGAAGTTAAAGATCTTGCGATTGGCTATGAGAAAGGGGAACCCGTGGCACAGCACCTGAATTTTCGTGTCTACCCAGGAGAAATTGTTGGCGTGGTAGGAAAAAATGGCTGTGGGAAATCAACTTTAGCCCGGACCTTATGTGGCTTGCAGAAGGAACTCCGTGGAGAAGTTCTATACAAAAACAGTATGGTCCCAAGTAAACGGCGGATCAGGAAAGCGTATCTTGTCATGCAGGACCCGGACTATCAACTGTTTACCGATAGCGTTTACCAGGAACTGCTGCTGGCATTATCTGACCAGAAGGATAAAGACGAAAAGAGAATAGATGATATTCTGGATGAGCTGAATTTGACGATTTATAAAGAGCGGCATCCAATGTCCCTATCTGGCGGTCAGAAGCAGCGCACCGCGATTGGCGTTGCGGCACTCCGAGATGCAGAGGTACTTATTTTTGATGAGCCTACAAGCGGCTTGGACTACAAAAACATGGAGAGTGTTGCAGAAATTTTAAGTGCGCTGTCCAAAAGAGGGAAAGCCATCTTGGTGATTTCCCATGACAATGAACTACTGATGAAGATTTGTTCCCGCGTCATTCGCGTGGATGAAAGGACTTCATCTTAGTTATGTACAAAATATAGAAAGGGGCTATCTGTATGAGTGAACAAGCAAAACCTGTCGGGGCATCCGACAAAATGAAAGCAAAGGATTTTATCACGCTGGGCATTTTTACGGTGTTATTCTTTGCTGTGGTAATGGTGTGCATCTTTGCCTCCGCAGCTACCGTGGTGACCTTCGCATTTGGGAGCGCCATTGCTGCAATTCCTGGAGGCATTATCTATATGCTGATGCGCGCTAAAGTGCCAAAGGCCGGGAGCGTTCTGTTGAGCGGTGTGGTGATCGGCCTGATTGAGTTTCTGATTGGCGCAGGCTGGGCGGTTGCCGTCGGTTTTATTGCCGGTGCCGTAATTGCGGAGCTTCTGGCCCGTATCGGCCACTACAAGAGCTTCTGGCTGAATACCATTGGCTATTCCGTGTATATGATGTTCTTTGCGCTGGGAACCTATCTCCCTATGGTCATTATGACCGGCTATGTGGATGATATGTCTACGTCGAATGGTGTCAGCGCCGAGTATCTGACGGAGCTGCACAGCTTTATGAATGGAACAATGGTAGTCATCATCGCTGTTGTGACCTTCGTTGCAGGCATCGTCGGCGCTTTGATTGCAAAAGGCGTGTTCAAAAAGCATTTCCAGAAGGCAGGCATTGTCTAAGGGTAATATAGTTGCGACTAACTCCATGGTATCTTTGGGCTATTTTGGGCAGTGGAACAGAGTTATGGAGTAGCAGGCAATTTCAAAGGTTGATAAAATGAGTAGTGAGGTTAGGGATTGCCAACCTCACCACTTTCAATTTTAAGGAGGGTTAATGCTATGTCAAACGCAAAGTCGAAACAGGCAAAACCAAAGATGGGTTTGGCACGATGCATGGAATTGGCTTCTGACAGAAAGGGCCTTGTATTCTTAGCTGCGGTTCTTTCGTCACTGGCGGCCATTGCTTCGTTCATCCCGTACATAGCGGTCTATTTTATGATCCGCTCAATTATCGGTGTTTTCCCGAATCTTGACCAGTTGGATATGGGAATGGTCATGAATTATGGCTGGCTGGCGCTCGCCGGGATCGTGGCGAATATCCTGCTGTACTTTCTGGCTATTTTTAGTTCACACATGGCAGCGTTCGGAACGCTGTACGAGCTGAAGGTTCTCTTTGCAGACCATATTACGAAAATTCCACTTGGGTATCACCTGATGATTGGCAGCGGACGTCTGCGGAAAATCATGGATGAAAACATTGAAAGCGTAGAGGGCTTTATTGCTCATCAGTTCCCGGATTTTGTCGCTTCTATTACAGCTCCCATTGTCATGGTCATCATCCTGCTGGCCGTTGACTGGCGGTTCGGTCTTGCCTCTCTGGTCGGTATCATTCTGGCGTTTGTTGCGGAGTTCATTGGCTTTGGCAGTGGCGAGATGAAAGAGAATATGGGGAAATATCAAAAAGCCCTGGAAGAAATGAACAACGCTTCTGTAGAGTATGTTCGTGGAATGTCGGTTGTAAAGGCGTTTAACCAGACCGCATCCTCTTTCAAAAAACTCAAAGAAGCAATTACCGGATATACAGAGTGGGTCCTGAAATTTTCCCTAGGCTGGCAGAACTGCATGCCCGCCTTCACCACAATCATCAATAATGTTTATCTGATCCTTGTACCTGTCGGAATTTTAATCGGCTCCAGGTCGGATGATTTTGCTGGGTTTGCCATGACCTTCATTTTCTATCTGCTCTTTGTACCCGCAATTTCCGGTGTACTGAACAAAATCATGTATATCTCCGAATCGTTCATGCAGATTGATGGGAATGTGGCTCGGATGGATGAAATTCTGAACATCCCTGAAATGCCGGAAACATCTCATCCTAAGAAACCTGTTGGGGATGATGTTGCTTTCCACGATGTCAGCTTTTCCTACACGGGGGATGTTTCCGAGAAAGCCCTGGAAAATGTATCTTTCTCAGCAAAACAGGGACAGATCACAGCTATTGTCGGCCCGTCCGGCGGCGGCAAGAGTACGATTGCCAATCTGATTTCTCGGTTTTGGGACGTATCTTCCGGCAGCATTACCATCGGCGGCGTAGATGTGCGCGATATGGCGGAGGATGACCTGATGCGCCATGTCAGCTTTGTGTTCCAGGATATTTTCCTGTTCAAGCAGAGTATCTTGGATAATATCCGTATGGGCAATCCTTCGGCCAGTGAGGAACAAGTGATTGCGGCGGCGAAAGCGGCGCAGTGCCACGAGTTCATCTCCAAACTACCGGGCGGGTATCACACGGTGGTCGGCTCCAAAGGCATCCATCTCTCTGGCGGCGAGCGCCAGCGAATTGCCATTGCGCGGGCCATTATCAAGGACTCGCCCATCATTGTGCTGGATGAGGCAACAGCGTTCAGCGACCCGGAGAATGAATACCTGATCCAGAAAGCTTTTGAAAAGCTGATGCAGGGTAAGACAGTTATCATCATCGCACACCGCCTCTCCACGATCCGCAATGCAGATAAGATTATTGTCATGGAGAAAGGGCACCTGATCGAAGAAGGAAAGCATGACGAGCTGGTGGACGCAGGCGGACGCTATGCGCAAATGTGGAACCACTATACAGAAGCGATTGGCTGGAAAATCAGCGGAAAGGCGGTGTAACTATGAGCAGATTACAAAAAGCTCTCTTTTTATCAGACAAAGGTTACGCAGATCTGAAAAAAGCAATCTTCGCCTGCACATTGACGAACTTGGCTATGCTTCTTCCGTTCTGTGTAACTGTTATGATTTTCAGTGAAATTCTGACTCCCTTTGTCAATGGCGGCTCCATTCAGTGGAACCATATCTGGATGCTGTGGGGCGCGGGTATTGTTTCGGCCATTCTGGTATTTCTGGCTGCCAAAAACGATTACCGCAAAACCTATATTGCCTCATATAAAGAGTCGAACACGACCCGGCTTCGGATTGCGGAGCATCTGCGGAAACTTCCGATGAATTTCTTTAACACCAAGGACCTTTCCGAACTGACCACAAATATGATGGCAGATTGCAGCAGCATGGAATCCCTGCTCAGCAGCACGATCCCTCCGCTGATTGCAAACGGCATCACGGTGACCCTGACCTGCATCCTGCTGGCCTTCTTTGACTGGCGGCTTGCTTTGTGTGTATTTATCACGGTCCCGATTGCCTTCCTCATTATCTGGCTCAGCCGGAACCATCAAAAGAAACTGTTTGAAAAACAGGTTGACGCAAAGCTGGCTGCTTCTGACCAGGTACAGGAATACCTGGAAGGCATGAAGATCATCAAGTCCTGCGGGCTGTCCGGTTCTCATTTCAGCGCATTGGATAAAGCTCTGTTAGCAATGAAAAAAATCGCCATCAAAGTGGAGATGGCTGTCGGTGTGTTTATGTCCAGCGCCAGCATGATTTTGCAGGCAGGTATTGGCATTACAATCTTTGTCGGTGCTATCCTCCTGACCAGTGGACAAATTGAACTGCTGCCTTTGCTCATGTTCCTGCTGATGGTCACGCGGATTTATGGCCCTATTTTGGCAATCCTGGCGAATTTGTCCTCGCTGCTGAATTTGAATGTAGTTACAAGTCGTATGCGTACCCTGCTCACCACTCCTGCAATGGACGGTGACGGGAAAACGGTCCCGAACTGCGATATTGAACTTTCCCATGTGACTTTTGCCTACAATCAGGAAGATGTCATCAAAGATGTTTCCTGCAAAATCCCCCAAGGGAGCGTGACTGCCCTCGTTGGGCCGTCCGGTTCCGGTAAAAGCACGATTTCCAAACTGATTGCCCGCTTTTGGGATGTTCAGAAGGGCAAGATCACCGTGGGCGGCAAAGACATCAAGAGTATGGAGCCGGAAAGCCTCATGTCTTATATGTCTTTCGTGTTCCAGGATGTGACCCTGTTCAATGATACGGTTATGAACAATATCCGTCTTGGCAATCCAAACGCAACGGACGATCAAGTGATTGCCGCGGCCAAAGCCGCCTATTGTGATGAATTTGTCAGGGAGATGCCGGACGGGTATCAGACGGTTCTCGGTGAAAACGGCAGCACTCTTTCCGGCGGTGAGCGCCAGCGTATTTCCATCGCTCGCGCCTTGCTGAAAAACGCTCCCATTATTCTGCTTGACGAGGCAACAGCATCCCTTGACCCGGAGAATGAAGTCCTGGTTCAAAAGGCGATTGCCAAACTGGTGGAAGGTAAGACGGTTATTATGATCGCCCACCGCCTCCGTACAGTTGTAGATGCAGACCAAATCCTCGTCCTTGACAATGGACGGTTGGTAGAGCATGGAACCCACGATGAGTTGATGAAGAAGAACGGTCTGTATCATAAGCTGTTCCATATTCAGCAGGAAAGCCTTGGTTGGGCTGTCTAACTTCTTTAAGCAAGGGAGGTTTTTATGGAACTTCATGCGTCCGGGAACGATTAAATGAGAATCACTTCTATGCAAAAAATTGAAGTTATTGTTCGTATCACGAAGGGCCACTGCCCTCCCCAAGAGCAGACGATTTTTGAGTGGATTGAAATGAACCGTGCTGCGCCAGACACTTTGAATTATCCCGGTCTGGAAATAAACTTAGAACACCGTCGTGTTTTCAAAAACGGACAGGAAGTGTACATGAGCCGTTACGAATATGGCGTTTTAAGTTTAATGGCACGGCATCCGGGGCAATTGTTTACAAAAGAGCAGATATTTGAAGCCGTGTGGCATCAGGATAGTGAAAGCTGCCTGACTGCTGTTACCAATACAATTGGACGCATCCGGCAAAAAATCGAGGATGATAGAGCTGTACCTGTCTATATTCGAACGATTTCCAACCTCGGCTACCAATTTATGCCGAACATTTCAGTGAAAAAAGATTCCTTATAACGATAAAAGCCATACTCAATGGGTAACTTAAACCTTGAGTATGGCTTTTATCGTTAGCTGGATAGATAAAAATTGACATCCTTGCAATCGGAAATAATCTTTTCTAAAATATAAAAAAAAGATTTTAGGAGGCGGTAAGATGCAATCCTTCGAAGATGTTCTGAGAGAGTTTGAAGATTTTTTGCAAACGGCATCCTATTTAGAGGTTCTCCCATGTCGATGGGGGTATGTACGGCTTTTTAATGAGGGCGTTCCTATCAACTTCTACGCAGTCTTATGCCGTACCCCACAAGAACTATATGATACGCTAGAAAATGATCTTGCCATTGAAAAAGAGGTTCAAAATCCACAACGAGACTGATTACGAGAAATTTATTGTGTAATTCGTTTGCTTTTCACGTGATTTTATTGAATGACCTGTTAGAATATTGCGTATTCAGACAAAAGAACGCCAGAGAGAAGCGTAACGTCCACTCTGGCAGCTTAGGTGTTTTTGTTCTGTTCTGAAAGTTCTGTCAAATGGATTGCGAGTGACCTTGTGGCATCCAACAGAGTTTTTCGCATTTCTGGCGGACAAGCAAAATAAATCGATTCTAACTCTCGACATTCGCGCTCTGCTTCTGATAAGTTCGGGTTGATAACCGAATCCAAGGAAAGTGGCAGAACATGGAGAATTGAACTTAAAATGTCAAAAGAAGGATTCTGTTTTCCATTTTCAATATTGGCGATATACTTCACCGAAACATTACTTTTCAGTGCCAGTTGCTCTTGTGTCATTTTCATCGCTTTTCGGACAGCCTTTATCTGCTTTCCTAAAGCAATCGCATCCGCATTCGGCATCATCATCACCTCAATAGTATTGTATCGTTCTTGCGGAA
>OLRV01003395.1_pt1 | contig 11189 bp, 9 predicted proteins | sample 1672421 | NCBI WGS metagenome assembly OLRV01 (sample SAMEA3136684, study PRJEB25190) | human gut metagenome | biome: human gut; feature: human-associated habitat; material: faeces | place: Austria | collected 2013
TTTTCTGTGGCATATCGCTTCTCCTGTATGTGCGGTAATCCATGGTTGATTTTCATATTAAGTATACCGCAATATTATGGCAAAATCTATCAACATTCGGAAACCAAAAGCAAAGCCTGATGACTGCTCCTCACAATTTTGCTTTCCGCTGGCAGCTGTACATTTCAAATGCTCGGTGATATAATCGTATCAGGCTTACAGGCCTGATTTTTTAACTGGCGGCTACGATGATTCGCTTACTTTTTTATATTAGGAGGGCTTATGTGTACTGCTGCAACATATCAGACAAAGGATTTCTACATGGGGCGGACCCTGGATTATGAATTTTCATACGGGGAAAAGATAACTGTTATGCCCAGGAATTATCCTCTCGAACTTCGCCACGGCGGCAGTATACCCTCTCACTATGCCATTATCGGCATGGCTCATATCGCAGACGATTATCCGCTTTACTATGATGCGGTCAACGAGATGGGGCTCGGCATAGCAGGACTAAACTTTGTGGGAAACGCCATATACGGCAATGTAAAAGACGGATGCCGAAACGTTGCTCAGTACGAATTCATTCCCTGGCTGCTGGGCCAGTGTGGAACTCTGGCTGAGGCCCGAAATCTTATTTCCTGCATGAATCTGGTCGGTACTCCGTACAGCGATACGCTGCCAACGGCCCAGCTTCACTGGATTATCGCCGATAAAAGCGGCGCTATCACCGTCGAATCGGTAGCAGACGGTCTGAGGGTTTACGAAAACCCGGTGGGCGTGCTGACAAATAATCCGCCCTTTGACAAGCAGATGTTTGCCCTGAATAATTATATGAAGCTCTCTCCAAGGCAGCCGGAAAATCTGTTTTCCAGCAAACTTGAGCTCAACGCCTATAGCCGGGGGATGGGCGCGCTTGGGCTGCCGGGTGACCTTTCTTCTGCCTCTCGCTTTGCAAGGGTGGCATTTACAAAACTGAATTCCATATCCTCCAGCTCTGAAGAAGACAGTGTTGGACAGTTCTTCCACATTCTCGGCTCCGTAGATCAGCAGCGCGGCTGCTGCGAGGTGTCAGAGGGTAAATACGAGATCACAATTTATACCTCATGCTGTAATGCCTCCAGAGGTATCTATTACTATACCACCTACACAAACCATCAGATAGCCGCTGTAGATATGCACCGGGAAGACCTTGAGGGCAGCAGGCTTATCTGCTATCCAATGCTGGATAAGGAAGAGTTCCGCCAGCAGAATTAAAAGCTGACGTCCACATGGCGCAATCCGTTTTTTTGCGAATCTCAAAATACTTATTGATGATTGAGACTGCCGAAAAAGTGGCTGAACGCCACTTTTTCGGCAGTCTCATACTTTGCATTCCTCTTAACCCCAAAGCATGCTGATCTGATTCTTCCTGTCAAGCGATTTCTTTCATGCTTATTGTTTTTTCATCTGGCGAAGGAACAGCAAAACAGCTGCTGCAAGCGCCACAGCCCCATAGCACACGATCCACCAAATATGTGGATGGATTCCGGAAAAATTCCCGGCCAGCACAGCTTTTTCCAAAGCAACGGCATGAATATAGGGCAGGATATTAGCTAATCTTTCAAAGACACCGCCGATCAGTGAAATGTCAAACCATGCGCCGGAAAACCACGCAGTCAGGATCGTCAGCAGAGCTCCGCATATTCCGCCTACCTGTTAGGATACTTCCAAAAAGAAGCCCCAATGCGATAAAGAACAGGGAAACGGGAATAATGAGCAGCACCGCATAGACAATGTAAACCGACCAGGTTAGCCCCAGCATAACGGCGGCAATATAGCATAGGGCGCACTGCGCCACCGCAATAGGCAGGATCGGCAGCACATAACCGAAGATAAAATCCGCTGAAGTCAGAGGCGTGGTATAGAGCCTTTGCAGAAGAGCGGTCTCCCTGTCCCTCGCAATCAACGTTGCGGAAAACAGGGTCATAAAGGAAAGGCCAAACACGGTAATGCCCGGGGTAAGAGTTTCGATCTCGAAAATGCTTACCGGCGCGTTTGCCCCAATCGCACTCATAAGAAAAAGCAGGATCACCGGAAAACCAAGGCTGAACGCCACGTTAAGCGGATCGCGCAATATCTCTTTTGCGTTCCGGCTCGAAAAAGTAAGTAATCTCATATTCTCTCCTCTTATTAAAAATCAAAACAATTACGTCCTTCTCCATTCCATCGGCGTAAATCTCAGGCCGTTCACGGCTTGTTCCTTATCCATATCATGGAAACCGAGATGATGATAAATCGGAACGGCATAGGGCGATGAATTTACCGTCATACTGCCGGCAGGACACATTTGTAAAACCGTTTTGAACAGTTGGCTCCCGATGCCCATTCCGTGATATTCACCTTTTACAAAAAACAGAGCGATGTGCGCGCCCTCGCTTCGCGTCGCAATAACGCCAATCAACCTGTTTTCCATAAATGCACCGTACATACGGAGCTTGGACAGATAGCCTTCGTCGTGAATGCTTTTGTAAAACTCTGCAATCCCTTCTTCTGAATAATCAGGCGCCTCATATTCCATAAAAACATCCCAGACCAATAATAGGGCGTCCGCTGATTCGCTTTCTTTTAATTCTCTGACAGATATTTCCGGCACCATTGCTCCACCCTTGCATACTCAATTTAGTTTTCCTTCACAATTGCTATAAATGCGTCCTCAAACTTCTCTTTGCCGGTCTGCCTTTTCAGTTCTTCAGCCGTCCCCAGCGCAAGCAGCCGGCCTCCTTTCATAATACCGATACGGTCGGAAAGTGCCTCCGCTTCCTCCATGTAGTGGGTAGTCAGGATAATGGTGATCCGGCCCTTCAGGGTGCGGATCACATCCCATAGATCACCTCGCGCCAGCACATCCAGCCCGAGGGTCGGCTCGTCCAAGAAAAGTATCTTGGGTTCGCTGATCAAAGCCATGGCAATGCTCAATCGCCGCTGCCAGCCCCCGGAGAGTTTACCGGCCTTCTTGCCGAGGACACCTGTCAGGTCAAATTGCCGGGAAAGCTCTTTGATTTTCTGCTGTCGCTTTTCCTTTGAAAAACCGTGAACGCCGCACATCAGCGCCAGATTTTCTTTTACCGTCAGACCGGGGGCGACGGCGGTCTCCTGGGTCGATACTCCGATTACATTCTTCACCGCTGCCGGATCGCTGACAATGCTGTTACCGTTCAGATAGGCGTCCCCGCCTGTTGGCTTTGTCAGGCAGGAAAGCATCTTGATCGTGGTAGTTTTTCCTGCGCCGTTGACACCCAGCAGAGCGAACAGCTCTCCCTGCTCCACAAGCAGATCAAGGCTGTCCACAGCAGTCAGATTTTTGTATTTCTTTGTAAGCTTATCTGTTTTGATGGCTTCCATCATATACCTCCTGTTTGGATAAAACAAAGCCAGTAAACCGTGTTTGTGTAAAAGTTCGTCAGCTCTATGTCCCGGCATCCGGCTCTTTGACCACTGTTATTTGCAATTTTTCTGAGAAAAGCGGTACTTCAGTCCCACATATGCGTCTGTCAAGACCTCGCTTACGGTGTCTAAATCCCATTCCAGATATGAAGTCGCTATCATCGTGGCAATTCCATGGACATACACCCACATCTCTAAATGGAATCGATATGCGTCCTCCTCGCTGAGCCCGGTTTGCTTTTGTATTTCCTCAATCAGCGGTTTTATGGAATCCCCCTCATCAAATGTCTCACGGGAACGGTCACGCATATAAAGCAGCTTGAAAAGCTCCTTTTCTTCCCTGGCGAAGCATATATACGCAATTCCGCTGGCTTTATAAGGAGGATATTGACCGTTTTCCATAGTCTCCCGTATGCGGGCTTGGCTCAATTTTTCCGCCGCCTTCAGGACTTCGTTTTGTACTTCTTCCATATTCTCAAACAGGCTGAAAATCGGCTTTACGGAGGATCCCAGTTTTGCCCCCAGTCCCCGCGCGGTTACGGCGGCAATGCCGCTTTCTCTCGTCAGATCCAATGCAGCCTGAATAATTTCCTCTCTGGTAAACTTAAACTTGGGCGGCATTTTCTTTCCCTCCTTGTTCGGCAGCATAATAAGAAATCCACATTGCGCAACATCTGTTATCTATTATACTCTTTGTCCAGCGAAAGTCAATGGCATTCAGATTTTTGAACAATCTCTGTATGTGTTTGCCGATCGGCGCGCCCATATTATTTGAGAATATCAAAAAAAGTGGCGTCAGCCACTTTTTCGACAGTCTCCTTTTTTCATATGCGCAGCAGAGTTATCCGCCCCCATTCGAGGGCGGATATAATGCCATGCTACTTTGCGGCGCTGTTGCGAAGCTTGTCCAGCCTGCGGTTTCTCAGCGTCAGTATCAGATCCGCGGTTACCATTATGAGATCCAGTATGTAAACTACGACCACATAGGTTATGCTTCCGCTGATCAGCTTGCCCGCTAGGCCTATTGCATAACCCAAGAAAATACAGAGCTCGAACAACAAGCTCTTTCCTTCAGCTGTTCTGGATCTTATGGACTTCGCTATATTAAGCGGCCACGATATTCCAAACAGCACCAGCATTGCAGTTTCAAAAACCTGTGCCATATCTGCCGTCAGGCTACATTGCCCGACGCTCCTTTCTTTTGTTGCCCGGCATCGCAAAGATTGATTTGTGCTTTATCCTTATCAGATGCCGAGTATTTTAACATGCTTATCCACATGGTTGAGCAACTCACAGCCGTCCTCTGTGGCTATTACCAGATCCTCCACCCTTGCACCGAACTCGCCGGGCAGGTATACTCCCGGCTCTATGGAGAATATCATGTCGGGCTGCACGGTGTTGGTATTTACGGAGCTTACATCGCCCTTTTCGTGGTCTTCCATGCCTATGAAGTGGCCCAGCCTGTGGGTAAAGTACTCTCCGTAGCCTGCGGCGGAGATATGGTTGCGGGCCTCGGCGTCTATATCGCAGAAGCGCACGCCCTGACGTATGAGCTTCTCCGCCTTCTCGTTGGCCTCGCGCACCAGATCATGTATGGCTGTATACTTTGGATCAGCTTTCTTCCAGAAGTAGGTGCGGGTCATATCGGAGCAGTAGTGATCCTTCCTGCAGCCTATGTCTATTACTATGCAGTCGCCTTCCTTTACCACGGTCCCATCCGGTGAATGATGGGGATCCGCGGCGTTGGCGCCAAAGGATACTATGGAATCAAAGGCCAGGCCCTCGCAGCCGAACTCCGCATAGCACCTGTCAAGGTAATCCGCGCATTCCTTCTCGGTAACGCCGTCATGTATGTAGGCTGCAAGCCTTTCCATGCAGATGTCGTTTATCTCGGAGGCCCGGCGCATGAGTCTCTTTTCCTCCTCGTCCTTGCGGGCCCTTACGTTATCCACGCAGTCTGAGCCCAGCACCATATTGGTATCGCTGCAGGCGTTCATAATGGGCAGCAGAAAGCGAGCGGCCATGTTCTTGTCTACGCCCATCTTGCCGGGCTTTATATGCTTTGCTACAGCCGCTGCCACGTCGTCTGTATCCGTAAGCGTCACGGTATTCAGGCCGGTATCTCCCAGTGCAAAAAGCTTATTGTCGAACAGCACGGTGCTGCCGTCGTCGTTTATCAGAAATGCCCAGAACCTTTCAAATGGCATAACGTCTATTCCGGTAAGGTAGTATATGCCGAGATGGTCGTTCACCATAAGCTGGCCGATGCCCGCCTTCTTCATCTCGGCGCAAACCCTCGCTATGCGTTCCTGATACTTATTCATCTTTTTTACCTCGCTTCTGTTTATATTTTTATGGGATCGGAATTCCCTTTATCCTATGCTTATACGCCAGGCGCCAAATTGTAAAAAGCGTTATATGCGGGCTACTCCGCTTTCCCTTGCCGCCTTTGCAACGGCGGAGGATACCGCTTCCCTCACGCGGCTGTCCATTGCCTTGGGAAGTATATAGTCCTCATTGAGCTCCTCGTCGCTCACAAGGGAGGCAAGGGCATGAGCGGCGGCTATCTTCATCTCTTCGTTTATATCAGATGCGCGCACATCGAAAGCTCCCCTGAATATGCCTGGAAATGCCAGCACGTTATTTACCTGATTGGGATAGTCGCTGCGTCCGGTCGCAACTACTCTCGCGCCTGCGGCCTTGGCATCTTCCGGGAATATTTCGGGTGTGGGGTTTGCGCAGGCGAACACTATCGCGTCTTTGGCCATACTGCTTACCATTTTCTTTGTAACGGTATTGGGAGCGGAAACACCTATGAATGCGTCGGCGCCAATGAGCGCGTCGGCAAGGCTGCCCTTTTCCCCCTCGAGGTTGGTGACCTTGGCCATCTCGTCCTTTATGGGGTTCATGCCTTCTTCGCGGCCGGAGTATATTATGCCGGTACGATCGCACATAATTATATTCTTAAAACCGGCGGAAAGCAACAGTCTGGTTATGGCTATGGAGGCCGCGCCGGCGCCGTTCATTACTATCCTTACCTCTTCCTTTTTCTTTCCCACCAGCTTCAGTGCGTTGGTAAGGCCGGCAAGGGTTATTACGGCTGTACCGTGCTGGTCGTCGTGGAATATTGGTATATCGCACTTTTCTTTCAGCTTGCGCTCTATTTCAAAGCAACGTGGCGCAGCTATATCCTCAAGGTTTATACCGCCGAAGGAGCCGGAAATAAGATATACCGCGTTTACGAATTCGTCAACATCCTTTGTCTTTACGCATATCGGGAAGGCATCCACACCGCCAAATTCCTTGAAGAGCACGCACTTGCCCTCCATTACGGGCATACCGGCCTCCGGACCTATATCGCCAAGCCCCAGCACCGCGCTACCGTCGGTTATTACGGCGCAGATGTTCCATCTGCGGGTCAGGTCGTAGCTTTTGCTGATATCCTTCTGTATTTCAAGACAGGGCTGCGCCACGCCGGGGGTATAGGCGAGGGAAAGATCCTGCATGGTCTTTACCGGCACCGCAGAGTCTACTCTTATCTTCCCCTTCCATTCTTCATGCAGCCTGAGAGATTCTTTTGCGTAATCCATTTTATTTCTCCTGTCAGTCAAATTATTATTTTAGAAGCGGCAACGTCGATCCGCCGCAGGGCATAAGCAGCACCTTTGAGTCGTGACCCAGCTCGCAAAATGCCTGATCCAGCGCCTGCTGAGCGCTTCCGAAGGGCCTGAAGAATATGCTTTTTACGAGTTCCGGCGACAGGTCGGATACAAGATACACATCGGCGCTCTGCATCACCATTGCTATGGCGGCGGCCTTGTGGCCGCCCAGCTTGAAATCCGCCCTTATTCGCCGTATAAGCTCATCGGGCTCTTTAGCCTGGGTCATCCATTTTTCGAATGTACTCTCCCCCAATCCCTCGATGCAGGCAGCAGTCAGTATTATTATACCGCCTTTTTTTACCGCGTGCTTCGCGTTGTCCAAAGCTTTCTGGGCCTGGTAAAGGTTCATGTCCTTTGGCGCTCCGCCGGGAGATACCACGACTATATCCGCAAGGGAGTCTATCCGCTTGCCGTACAACGCATCAAGGGCCTTGCAGCCAGCCCTGTGGGCCTCTGTCGGGTGACCGGCAAACGCCCTGACTATGTGCTTGTGGTCGTCCAGTACTACATTCAGTATGAAGTCTATGCCACATATGCGGCCCGCTTCCTCTATATCTTCCCTTATGGGATTTCCCTCCAGCCTAGCCGCTACCGCCCAGGGGTCGGTCATTTTACTGTGGTTGCACTGTATTGCAGCGCGGGTGGATACTCCGGGCATTATGGCCTTGGCCCCGCCGCTGTAACCCGCAAAGTAGTGATATTCTATATTTCCAAGACATATCCTTCTGTCGGCTTCGGCTACTGCGCGCGTTATATCAACGGGGGTTCCGCCGGAGGTTGTGCCAAGGTGTATACAGTCATCGGGATCACTGTCCACGCAGCGTATTTCCTGCCAGGCTCTTTCGCCGGCCAGCGCTTTCCGCTCCTCATCGGTATGATGGCGGTGGCTGCCTATTGCGAACACGAGGGTTATGTTCTCCGGCCTCGCCCCGCCCCGGTAAAGCTCATCCAGCAGCGCCGGCATTACTTTTGACGTAGGCATTGGGCGGGTTATATCGCTGGTCACTATGGCGATCTTTTCGCCTGGCCGTATTATTTCGCGCAGTTTCAGGCTTTCTATAGGCTCCTCCAGAGCCCGGAGCACCTCCTGATCCTCGCTGCGCTCCGCAGCCGCATTTTCCGGCAGAAGAACTCCCATCAGGTTGGCATCGGGTATTTCTATTTTCTGAATGCCCTTGCCATAGCCAAGCTCGTAATTCATATTTACCTCTCGCAAAATCCTTACGGAATTTTCCCGTATCTATTTTGCTATATCATCTATTTAATACGCAAGCGCTTATATTCGCATTTTTAATAGTTCTGCGGGTAGGCAGCGGACTTGCCTGCCCGCAGATAAATATAAGTTTCCCCGCCGCCATGAAAACACATGCAAAAAGACGGCGGGGTGATTTGGGGAAAGCTTACTTAACGAACGAAGCAGCAAGATTTATGCATATACGCGCACAGGTCTCCAGCGCTGCGGTGGAAACATACTCATATACGCTGTGGCCATTCTGGTAACCGGTGGAAATATTGGGGCAGGGAAGCCCTCTTCCGGAAAGAATGGAGCCGTCTGTGCCGCCGCGAATGGGTACTTCACGGGGTACGATACCCTCCTGCTTGATAGCTGTACGCGCATGGTCAAGAATTATGGGCATGGGCTTGATGACTTCGTACATGCTGAAATAGGAGTCTACGAGCTCCAGCTCGACGGTGCCTTCACCGTACACGCTGTTGAGAAAATCGGCGATCTTCCTCATGTGAGCCTTACGGGCCAGGAAGCCCTCCATGCTGAAGTCTCGTAAGATGTACTTCATAGTGGTCTTGCTGACGGTGCCGTTGAAGTTGGTCATATGGTAATAACCTTCGCGGCCGTCAACGTGCTCGCAGGTCTGTGCTTCGGGAACCAGCTCGTCGAACTTGCGCCCTACGGTGATAGCGTTGATCATCTTATCCTTGGCGCGGCCGGGATGTACCTGAACGCCATGAATGGTGACGTTTGCGTCAGCCGCGTTGAAGGTCTCGGCGTTTATCTCGCCGGTGGTCTGGCCGTCAAAGGTGTAGGCAAAATCGGCGTTGAAATAGCCTATATCGTAATACTTGCCGCCTTTACCGACCTCCTCATCGGTAGTAAAGCCAACCTTGATGGTGCCGTGCTTTACTTCAGGATGGGTTGCAAAATATTCGACCATGTTCATAATCTCTGCAACGCCGGCCTTGTCGTCTGCGCCGAGCAGAGTGGTGCCGTCGGTAACGATAAGGTCCTGACCTACGTAGTTGAGCATATGCTCGAATACCTCTGTTCTCATTACGATGTCTTTTTCCGCGTTGAGCACGATGTCCTTGCCGTCATAGTTCTCTATTATGCGGGGAGTGACATTGGTGCCGGAAGCATCGGGAGTGGTATCCATGTGAGCTATAAAGCCAACGACAGGCGCCTTGACATCGCAATTTGCGGGAATGGTCGCATATACGCAGCCGGCATCATCCAGCCTGATATCGGCGGCGCCCAGTTCTTCCAGCTCTTTTACAAGCATTCGTGCCAGATCCTTCTGCTTTTCGGTTGTGGGTATGGCGGTGCAGTTATGTACGGACTGAGTATCCACCTTGACGTAGCGAAGGAAACGTTCGACAACGTGTGAAAGTTCTTTTGCCATGGTTTATGTTCCTTTCTTTTTATTTCGGCTTATCCAGTGGAGCAGGCGCATTTTGCCGTGCTCGCATTGTGAGTGTGTGTTTCTATCGGTCTTCTATTAGCACCAGCCGAGGGTCTGGGTAACTACCAGGAATACTATTGCCAAGCCGCAGAGTATTCCGGTGAGGGGTACCACGAACTTCAGCCACTTATCGTACTTTACGCCTGCTATGCCGCAGATGCCCATAATCAGAGCAGCGGTGGGGAACAGGGGGTTGCCGATGGCTTCACCGAAGCAGTAAGCAGAAACGGCTACCTGGCGGGTTACGCCTACAACATCCGCGAGAGGCGCCATCAGAGGCATGATGACATAAGCCTGGCCGGAGGAAGAGGAGATGAAGATGTTCATCAGCAGGTTTACGATAAACATACCGACTGCGGAAAGAGCAGCAGGCAGTGCACCGAGAGGAATGGATATGGCGTTTATGACGGTGTGCATGATATTTGCATCGGTCATTATCACGCTAAGGGCATTGGCAAAGCCAACCAGCAGTGCGGAGTATGTCATAGTCTTTGCGCCGGCCGCGAACGACTTTTCCATCTGGTCAGGGGTCATGCCGCCGATGATGCCGGATGCAAAGGCAAGGATCATCATGCAGGCGCCCAGCTGAGAGATACCCCAGGTGTACTTTATGGTGCCATATGCATATACTACGAAAACTGCAAGCAGAACGATAAGGCAGAGTACGTGACGCACGGTCAGCTTATCAGCAACTTCCGCAAGAGCGGCGTCCTGATTTCCCACCTCTTCGTCGTCAGTATAGCAGCCAACTATGGACTTGCTGGGATCCTTGCTTATGCGGTTGGCATAGCGAACGATGTAGCCGATGGCAACAGCCACGAAGATTATCCATGTGATAAGGCGGACGCCTGCGCCGGACATCTGGGGCAAACCGGCAATTTCCTGACCGATCAAGGTATTGAAAGGCTCGATAGGGGAAGAAACGGTACCGGTGCTGGAAGGTATATACATAGCTGCAACTGCCACGATGGGGTCAAGTTTCAGCTTCTTACATACCATTATCATTATGGGTGCAAACGCAAGGGCTATGTTATTGCCTGCGCCCACGGAACCGAGCGCCGCCATCATGATGCCTATTGCGGGCAGTATGATCTTATAGTTGCCTTTGGTCTTCTTGATGAGCCATGCTATTGCGGCCTTGATAGTACCGGTGTCCTCAAGCATCTTGAATGCGCCGCCAATCATGAATATCAGGAAGATAGTGCCGGAACCCTTGCTCATGCCCTTAAAGAAGCAATTGAAGAAGTCCATTATGCCGGCCGGATTGCTTTCAACGTGATGATAGGTTCCGGGGATAACGGTCTTGCCGTCTTCCGCGAAATCGTAGGTACCTGCGGGCAGTATGTAGGTAAGGAGTATCATCAGTACGATCAGTGCGGTAAGTATTACATACGTACCGGGCACTTCAAAGTGTTTCTTTTGCTTT
>OLRV01003408.1_pt1 | contig 11159 bp, 20 predicted proteins | sample 1672421 | NCBI WGS metagenome assembly OLRV01 (sample SAMEA3136684, study PRJEB25190) | human gut metagenome | biome: human gut; feature: human-associated habitat; material: faeces | place: Austria | collected 2013
CCGCCCCCGCCGATCAAAGCAAGCCAGATCGTGCGCATTTGTCAGGATATGCCATTCGTTGACAGAGGGTATAGCGGCGGTTTATACGTCGATATTGAGCCGGAGGCATACCCCGCCTTGATTGACAGGTATTTTGCTACGAAATACCGCAACTGCGACCGAAATATAAACCACTTTTTCAGCGGAAGAATTAGGGAACTCCGATTTTACGAGGAGCTTTATTGAAAGGGGTGAAAGACACGAGCGGGAAAGCATCACAGCGCAAAGGCGCAGACGGTGAAAGGGAGCTTGCCGCCGTTCTCCGTGAATATGGGTACGAGATCAAGCGCGGCGGGTCTATGTCCTTTGGTGAAGTTCCCGACCTTGTGGGCTTGCCCGGTGTCCATATCGAGGTGAAGCGCTGCGAGCAAGTCAGGCTTTCGGAGTGGATGCAGCAGGCCGAAAGGGATAGCCAACATTTCAAGGACGGCTTACCCGCCGTATTCCACCGCCGAAGCCGCGAGGGGTGGCGCGTAACAATGAACCTTGCGGACTTTATGCGGCTCTATTGCCGCCAGAAAACGCAATCTGACAGGCAGAAAACGGCAGAAAACGGCGGGAAAGAAGGTGAAGACAAATGACGATATTTTACTGCTATATGACGGAGAACAGGCGTTATTTCATCGAAACGGCAGAAGGAGGGACCGTTGCATGGTTTGATGAACTGGACACAACAGCCCTTGTCCTGCGTTATCTGACAGGCGCAGACATGACCCCGGAAGACGTGGCGGCAGCACACGCAGCAATGAAGAAATTCGATGCCGGGAAAGAAGGTGACAACGATTGACCCCGAATAAAGAAAAGCTGCTTGCGGCTCTTCTGACTTCTCGAAGCAAGAAAGAAGCTGCAGCAGCGGCAGGAATTGCAGAGCGAACCATGCGGACTTATTTTGAAGACCCGGAGTTTTGCCAGCGATACCGCGAAGCGTTCGCCGGAGTAGTACAGGACGCAACGCGCAGGGCGCAGCAGCTATTAGAGCCTGCATTATCCACCTTGCAGACGGTCATGGAGGACGAGGAAATACCGGCACAAGCGCGGATCGCCGCGGCTAAATCAATTATTGATTACTCTTTGAAATTGACCGAACAGGCCGACATTTTGGAGCAGTTGCGAGAGCTGGAACGCTGGAAGGAGGAATTAAATGGCAACCGTTGATGCACGTCTTGCAGCCCTGCGCGAGTTTCTAAAATCTCATGCAGGGGGCGAAACCGTCTTTATTGTCGAGGGCGGCGGCGAGTATTTCACAAAAGAAGATCCTTTTAACTACCTGATGCAGCACGGCGCATATACCCATGACGGGCGGCGCATTGTCCTTTATCCGCACCCAGTAGAGGGCATAGACGGGCTTAGCTTGAGCCTTTACCAGCTTATTGACGAAGCCATTGAGCGCGGCAAGTTGGAATTGCCATCGCTGGAGAGTGACGAAATCGGAGGTAAAGCCCTTGAATAACAGTATTAAAGCCCGCCTTGCAAAGCTACAGCAAGAGGGCGACAGCTTCCCCGATGTTCTGCGCTGGATTGCAGAAGGGCGCATTTATGGCGAGTTAGCGGACGCGGAACGCGCGAGGTACGCCGCATATTGGAATACTACGCCCCGCGTCCTTGAAGAACTGGAATTAGCGGCAACCGGGACACTACATAAGCCGCTTGAGCGACGGCCAAAGCCGCCAACGCAAGAAGAGCATAGAGAAATCATCAAAGAACTTGAAAGGATGGTCTATGGACATTTTGAATGAATTTCCCCTTGTAGATGAACACGGCAAAAGATACCGCGAGTTTGGGCGCGGATGCCGTGAGTATGCGCCGACCCTTGTAACCTCTGCGGGCGAAGTGCCGATGGGAACAGTAATTTATAAGAAGATGCAGGAAGAGCCACCCGCTCAAAAGAAAGATTGCCCATTTCAGGGCGGCCTATACCCGCAATGCAAAGAGGACGATTGTGCTTTTTTCAAAGGCGGCAAGTGCAAGCCGGGAACGGCAACAGCGGGCAAGCGCTGCCCTCTCCCTGCACATTTGACTTGCGGCGATACCTGCACCATGTATAAGAATAGGCGCTGCGGCCTTTTTCCGCAGCAGAAAGGAACAAAAAATGAGCGAGTTTAACCACTTTGCAAAAGAACTTGACGCCGCTTTCAAGGCGGCACGGGACGAATACGCCGCCGCGTATAACGCAGTAGAGCAGGCACGAAAGGCCATGCAGGACGCAGGCCCGGACGCGCTGAAAAGGCAGATTGCCACGCTTCAGCTCCAAGAGGCAGAAAACAAGATGAGAACGGAAACCGCGCGCATTTGGGCGGCGTTCGATGCAAAGGCCGCAGAACTCCGCAGCGCATTGGAAAAGGAAGTGCAGACAAGCAACCTTGCTGACCCTTCCGCCATTGACAGCAACGCCGTGGAGCTGATGAAAACCGGCGTTCTGACGGTGGATGACTATTTCGGCTTTGCGGACAGATACGACGGAAACCCGACCATGCTAAAGCTGATCGGTCACTATGCAAAGGAAGCAGCAGACAGCACCGACAACCGAAAAGACAGGGTTGCTTTAACCGTTCTCGCGCAGGATTGCGCCAAAGGCACGGGAAAGACCTTGAAAGCGTGGGATGACCTCATGACCACTGTAAACTATTGTAGCGGGCGCGGCGGCAGCGGCAACCGGCGCATTACTCCCGGCGTAACGCTTAGCATGGGCGAATGGTGGGAGCAGCTTTCCGGCGAGATCGTCGAGAACTTTTGAAAGGAGGTGGGACTTTATGGCTTTGATGATTACCGGTGCAGTGGTTTTTGCTGTTGGCGCATTCTTCGGGGCGGTAATGGTTGCCGTCGGAGAGCAGTTAGAAAAGAGGCGTTGACATGACGCATAACACATGGGCAAGAAAATACCTTAAAACCATGTGCAAAAACTTCATGACGGCGTTTCAGATGGGATATGCGGACGGGACTGCCGGAAACGAGCGGCAGTCCCCGCCGTTCCCGGAAGAGGCAAAGCCTGGCACATTGGTCTATGCGGCAACGCTTTTTGCACAGGAAATGTATAACAAGGGATTCAAAATCGGAAAGGAGGTCGTAGAATGAATGCTTTTGACATTTTTGTAAAACTTACCGTCGACACCGGGGATGTTGAAAAAGGACTTACAACGGCCAAAAATAAAGCACTGGCCTTTGGAGATGTTCTAAAGGCGAATGTACTCGGCGGCGTAATAGTCGATGGAGTAAAAAAGCTTGGAAGCGCTATAAAAAATATGTCCGGCGCGTTTATCGAATCCGCAGCCGATGTAAAAGCGGAGGAATCTGCTTTTAAACAGACTTTTGGGGATTTGGGAGACGCTGCATCCGAAGCGATCGGGCGAGTGGCCGACAGTTCTGGCATTTTGCAGACACGATTAAACACACTCGGAAGCAAGATTTACGCTTTTGCCCGTTCTTCTGGCGGAGATGCAACGGAGAGCATGAGCCTGATGGAACGCGCATTGCAGGCGGCGGCAGATAGTGCAGCATATTATGACACCAGCGTGGAGCAAGCGACAGAAACGCTGCAATCTTTTCTTAAAGGAAATTTTGAGAACGACGCAGCGTTAGGCTTGTCCGCCACGGAAACCACAAGAAATGCGGCTGCTATGGAACTATTCGGGCAGAAATATAACGATTTGTCCGAAATTCAGAAACAGCAAACGCTTTTGAAAATGGTGGAGGATTCGCAAAAACTGTCCGGCGCAATGGGGCAAGCTGCCCGCGAAGCTGACGGCTGGGAAAATGTCACCGGCAATCTGAGCGAAGCGTGGCGGCAGTTTCAGGCAAATGTTGGGACTCCATTTTTGGAAAGCCTCATTCCCGTTATTCAGGACATTACGGAAGCATTTCAGGAGTGGATGAATAATGTGGATTGGGATAAATTTTCCCAAAAAATCACTGATTTTGTAACAACTATTCTGGACAACGGCGATACCATCATTTCGGTTGTCGCCGGAATCGGCGCCGGATTTGTGGCGTGGAATGTTGCTTCCATGATTTCCGGTGTGGTCAAGGCTATCCAAGCATACCAGGCCGCAAACGAGGGAGCCACTATCGCACAAGCAGCCCTAAACCTTGTGATGAATGCAAACCCCATCGGAATTGTTATAACGGCGGTTGCTGCACTTGTCACCGCCATTGTTGCACTTTGGAACACAAACGAGGACTTCCGAAACGCTATCATTTCTGCATGGGGCAAAATTAAGGATACGATTTCATCCGCTGTTAACGCAATCAGTGCATTTTTCACGGAAAAGATCCCCAATGCGATCCAGTCCGTTATTAGCTGGTTTACAAGTATTCCGAACAAATTCAAAGATATTGGGTCTAATATTGTTCGCGGTCTTTGGGACGGCATCAAATCAATGATTACATGGATCAAAGACAAAATCAGCGGATTTGTTGGCGGTATTGTGAGTAGTGTTAAGGGACTGCTTGGCATCCACTCCCCGTCTAAGGTATTTGCCGGTATCGGCGGCTTTATGGCCGAAGGCTTGGGCGAAGGCTTTGACGATCAATTCAAGTCCGTAAAAAAGGACATTGAGGGCAATATGAGCTTTGACGCTGGCACCATTACAGCAGATGCAAACATCATCAGAAACTATACAAGTGGCTCTTACGGAGGGGGCGGCGATTCCGGCAGAATTGTAATGCTGCTTGAACAGTACCTGCCTATGTTGGCAAATATGAAAGTCATCATGGACAGTGGCCAGGTTGTCGGCTTGCTTGCCCCAGGCATGGATGAAGAACTGGCAAAAATCAATGCGAGGAGGGCAAGGGCTGTATGATCGATCATACATGGTCAGGAGGTTTTAATCATGAGCATTGAAATCACCGACAACAGCAAAGAGGTTTCCGCTGCTATCGAAGCCGCAATTCTGCGCGGGCTGGAAAAGTGCGGGCTGGTGGCGGAGGGATATGCGAAAAAGCTGTGCCCTGTTGACACCGGCAATCTGCGCAACAGCATCACCCATGTTGTAGACGAGCAGGAGCCGGCGGCAATCATCGGAACGGATTCCGAGTACGGTGCGTATGTGGAATTAGGCACCGGCATTTACGCCGAAGGCGGAGGCGGACGGCCTACGCCGTGGGTGTATCAGGACGCAAAGGGAAATTGGCATTACACGCGTGGCAACAAGGCAAAGCCGTTTTTGAAACCTGCTTTGGCGGATCACGCGCAGCAGTACCGCGACATTTTGGTAAATGAGCTGAAAAATGGATGACGCAACGAAGGAGTGATTCCACAGGCCACCAGCCGGAGAAAGACCGGCAGCAGGCAGCAAGGGCGGCGGGATCGCCTATCCTTTGTCCCCTTGCGAAGCCCTGCCCGAAGTACAGCGGCAGGCAGCGCCCTAAAGTACCAGGGCGCGGGAGTGTGTAAATAGTGCCATAATCTCCATATACAGCACAGGAGCCGTCTTGCTTTTTGACGGCTCCTGTGTTATTCTGTCGATAGCCCATTATGGGCGGGGCGCTGCACAACGGCAGGCGGTTAGTCACAAACCCCGAAAGGGGGTGACGCCATGCGAATTACTCTACATATCGGGCCTTTTACGGTTACGATCATTGTAAAACGCAGAAACCGCCACCCGGCACGGTGACGGTTTCCATTTGGAAATTGATTTACTGACGGGCTAACCGCTTGTCGCAGCGCCCTTTTTCTATCTCCATTATAGCAGGATACTAACCCTTGTCAAGTCTCGGATTTATCCGGGGCTTTTTCTTTCGGCCTCATTGCTTGCATAACCTTGTCGCGTTGCGCCTGCGTCTCAACCGCACGGCCAACAAACGCGGGAACCGTTTCCCCGGCCCTCTGTGCGGCCTCCTGCGCCGTTTTAAGTGCGGCAGGGGTAAGGATAGCCCCATCGCCTTGCGGCGCTCCTGCGGGCTTCTGTGGGCTTTCTCCCATAGCTTCACCAATGGCGCGATTGATAAAGCCGTTTACGCTTTCGCCGGTCTGTGCTGCAAATGCCTGGATTTCGTCTTTCCGGCCTTTGGGAACTGTTAGGTTGATGCGGTCATAATTGGCGGCCATATATTTATTTACCGCCTTTTGCTGCGCTTTTGATACTGCCATATATTCGCTCCTTTCTCTTTTGCGTGTGCGGGGGGTGTCCAGAATGGACACCCCTTTTCCACTATCCGCATTATATCATGCGCTGTCTATCTGCGTAAATAGATAATCTGTACAAATATATCTGCGCAAATATGTATACTATGCCTATTGATATATCTGCGCAGATATGCTATATTATAATCACAGCAAGGGACAAAAGAGAAGAGCGGGATTAGTTCCCGCTCTCTTCTATGGCTGGATACCTACACGCTCAACAATCAAAGCGGGCGTTATATCCTCCCAATAATTCACATATACGAGCTTGACACCATGCGCCCGGCTTAGATTTGCTTTTAGCTTGTCCCGGCGCTGTACGTTCTGGAAAGCTATCTCGCCTCCGAAAAAATCCACAGACTCAAAGTGCTGTTTCCCCTGATATTCTATTGCGACGTTCAAACCGGAAATATAAACATCATACGACATTTGCCCGCCTATTGGTGTACGCAGGAAGAACGGGCGGAGCTGATAGATCACAGCGTACTTTTTATACAGCTTCTTTGCGAGCTTATATACAAGCTCCTCCGATACCCATTTGTTTACCGGCTTTAGATAGGTAGACCGCTCTATAAGGTCATATTTTCCGGCGTTGGCTGCGGCGAGTATATCCCGCTGGTAGCCGTATATGTCGGCAAGATCTTTCAGACGATGGGAAACAGAAAAGTATTTCAAATGTTGCTCTAATCGCTCTTGGCGCCGTTTTCCTTTCCACGATGCAAAGGCGGCGTTTATTTCTCGTTCTACAATGCCGTCATTTATAGCGTTGCTCTGTATTCTCCCGTCTTTTATCCACGCTGCGCATAATCCGCGTATGTAATCGCCGGGCTTTTGCATCGTATAAGCCACGGCGCGGGCAACCTCTCCGCTGTTGCTCTCCAATTCGATCACAACGAAATTGTAGCTATTCCCTGGCCATGCTGCTATGCGTTCCGGTAGATGAAGCGTCGGAAATGCTGCGTTGCACGCCTCCACGCATCCACGGTTTGTTATATCCTCGCTGTTAAATTGCCGGTACATGATGTATACATCCAGCAGCATAAGCCCTGTAGCTTTGCCGAGATCTCGGGTAAACTTTGCATTATTGTATCGGAATCCGATGTCGTTATGCGTCAGCTCCACAATACGGGCGTAATAATACGGCTCTCCAACCGCCGGAAAGCTCAAATACGGGTGCGCCTCGATTTCATCCCGGTATCTATCTGCATTGAGGTATACCGTGCTTTCAGAGGCTATGAGCGGGACAAACTCGAAGCAAATCACCAGAGAATCATTGATAACATAAACGGTCAAGCAATCTTTTTCGTAATGCTTGACCGTGTACCCGGTGAGGTATTCGCGTTCAAACCGGCGTTGAAACTCCCGCATTGTCTCCATAGAAAAATAGTATTCCATGCTGTTTCCTCCTTTGTGCGCTTTATAAGGGAAGAATAGCATAGATAGCTTATGAAAAAAAGAGGGCGGAGGAATTTTCCTCCGCCGTTTCTTATTCCGTTACCCTCTCGCCACTCGGCAGAATAAAGGAACTTTCATACTTGCAGCCGACAGCGTTAGCCACGTCCTTTAATTCTTCTGGTGTAAAGCCTTCCCGCTTCATCTTCTGTGAAAATGCCTGCGGACTCTTCCCACATCTTCGCGCCAATTCTGACACACTAATATTGAGTTTAACGCATAAAATTTTCAACTGTTCAGATGTTGCCATTATTTCGCCTCCTCTCATATGCATATTATAAACGAATTCATTTAATTTGTCAATCGATAACAAGAAAATAAAAACAAAAATATTTAAACATAGGTATTGACATTATAAACGAAACTGTTTATAATAAGACCATAGCAAGGGACACGGCAAGGCGGACGAAGTAAGCGAAAGCCGAACCAAGAACGCAAGATAAAAGCCGGAACGGATAAGAGAGATTGAGATTGCCGAAGAGCATAGATGTTTAAGGCCCCCGGCTCCGTGTCCCTTGCAAGTAAAAAATGGAGGTAAACACAATGAGCATCAACGAAATGGACAGCAAGATCAAGGAGCTGCGCGAGCTTCGCCGCATGGCCGACGAGCTGGCCGCGGAAATGGAGGCCATTCAGGACAGCATCAAAGCCCACATGGACACCGAGGGCGTGGACACCATCAATGGCACAGATTGGAAGGTGACCTATAAGGCCGTGACTTCTTCTCGCTTGGACACCAACGCATTGAAAAAGGCCCTTCCCGATCTGGCGCAGCAGTTCACCAAAACCACCGCCGCGCGCCGCTTCTGCATCGCATGATGGAGTCCATCGTAGCTATCGCCGGAGCAATTCAACTCGCAAACTGGCTTATGTTCCTGATTGAAGCAATAGAAAAGCCCCCTGCGCCCAAGCCGTCCAAAGCAAAGCGCAGAGAGCCCTAACCACCAACCACCATAGCGGCGGTCGGTAGATCCATTATACCGGCCGCCCATCAAGAAAACAAGGAGAAATTATGAATACAACAGATGAGATCATTTCCATAATTCACCGATCCAGCGGCTACAAACGTCTTTATATGGAGGCTGTCATCTGTACGATGGTCGGAGCCGTTATGCCTTGTACCGCCAGCCGCGGCGATATGAAGCGAGCAATTCGTTTAGGCCGCATCTTACAGCACAACGCCGAAATCCAGGCTGACCGGGACAACTATCAAATCGTCGAAAATACGATCACCTTCATTCGCCGTGAATGGCTGCGCAAAGGTAACTGCTCGATCAAATCTTCCTCTCCGAAGGAGGCTTAATGATGCATACGGAAAAATTTGATATTAGTACCAACGAAAAAAGGCTGCTGCACATGATTAAAGGCTCAAAGGACCCGAAAGCCGCCGCGGATGTAGCTATTGACGTAATTCGTGCCTTCTTAGGTCCTACCACGGCAGAAGACCGCGCATTCCTTGAGGCCATTCAAAATCCAGAAAAGCGGAGAGCAGTCATTGAACTGCTGAAAGGAGCAAAAAGATGAAGATTTTATTTTGCATTTGCACGGCATTATCCATGTTCTTTAGCGTGTGGGCCGTTATCGGGCAAATCAAACTGCACAAAATGAGAGACAGATTAAATGAGCTTGAACGCGGCCAATATCCTCAGCAGAAGAGTCTCGCCAGCGAAGAGCATCGATGCAAAGGATATTCATTTGTTGACAATAGCATGGTGTTCCATTTTTGCATTTTCTTCACGGATATACTTTTGTTCGCGGCGCTTCTCATCATGCTCTGCATTTAGCTTCGCGTAATAACCCCCTATGAACAATAATAAGTGAAATAACTTGAACGGAGGATAAAAAGATGAATGACAAACAGCGCGAAGAATATTTGAACATGACCGATGCGCAGAAAGAAGAGTTTTTAAGAAAAGAGGTAGAGTGGATTTCGACGCTGCCGGAAAGCGAACAAGCCGAGGCTTGCGACGCGCTGCGTGAAGCCGTCATGCCGAAAATTACCGATCTTCCCGTGAAGGGGAGCGATCTGACCTATGGCGAGTACTGCCAAATGAAAGGTCTCGATTGGCGGACAGGAGTACCCATCCACGAATAGCTCTCTTTGATAATATGTAAAGACGCCTGCTTCTTTTAATCGGAAGCAGGCGCCTTTTGGGTTATGATGGCCAAGCAGCGCTGCTCTTTGTTACCCTACTGTCTCCCCTACCCCCGACGGAGGCGGCAGCACCGCGGGCAGCTCTGCAACACCGCACACGCTCTCTCCGCCGTCGTCCTTCTTCTCGTCATTTACCCAGCGGAAGTTGTATCTCAGGCTGAATTCCGCGCCGCGCTGACCGTCTCGGTCGAAGAGACGTTCCTCTGCGTAAGCCTCGATACGAGACTTCGCGCGCGTGACCGTGTCAACGAATCCTTTCTTCGCCTGATAGTCCAGCAACGCTTGACGGCTCGTAAACCCCAGCGCCAGCGCCAGCCCCGTCACTGTCGGCGGGCGCTGATTGATAATAAACGGCTGCCCGTATTTATCGAGAATAGGTCGCCCATCGTCCCTGATGATCGGCTCGCCCTTGCAATCCTCGAAGTATTGGTCAATGACGGCCTGCATCTGTTCTGCCGTTGCATATTTGGGAGGTCTCCCTATTTTCGACATGCCACACCGCCTTTTCAACTTTAGCCCGCCTGTCTGACTTCTTTACACCGCTTTCTTCCGTGCGATTGCAAGCTGCTCGTCCACCCGCGCGCGGTTCCAATGGCGAATGCTCTTTCCGACGCCGAAGTCCTCAAAGAGGGCTGCACGCTGTTTATCGGAAAGCCCCTTCTGCTGATAAACAAGCTCCATGATCTGTAAGCCCTCGCTGTTGCTGATGGTATCACCGTTTTTGTCCTTCAGGCTTTCGATCCCGCCTTTTGCCAGATAGAGCGCAATATACTGGGCTTCTGAAACGCCCGTTTTTTTGACGGTATCTATGGCCTTTGCCGCCCACCCGTCCGTTTGGTAATTGCTCACGCTCATTTTCCCAACGATGTTGGCATATTCGTAGGCTTTTGCAACGGCATCTGCCTTATCGCCGTCGCTCATGGACTTATAGCTCGCAAGTCCCGTGAGATCGCTGACGATCTTATAGGAAGTCTGCCCGCGCTTTGTGGCGTACTTGACGTATTCCTCGCCGGTCAACTGTTTGTTTTCCTTATTCACGGTAAAAGATTTCGGTGCGCGCTGCGGCAGGACTTTGGCCTCACCGGTCGCCTCATATAGGCGGCTCAATTCATCTTCCATTTTGCTGTCGATTACCTTCGAGGTATACGCGGGATTCGCAAAATTGTTAAATGCCCGCGCGGCCACGCCTCCGGAGTTTTCCGCGCGCCCCCATGCGTCGATAAAGGGAATCTGCCCGTAGTCAACGCCCGGAATACGCGCGCTGGCCTTGCCGAGCGCATATTGCATATCCGGCGTCAGGAATTTGTTCTTATCCGTATAGGTCGTCATGCGCTCGCTTTCGCCCGTGCGCTCCGCCTGCCCGAAGACCGTCGGGATACCCTGCGTCAAATAACT
>OLRV01003410.1_pt1 | contig 11154 bp, 8 predicted proteins | sample 1672421 | NCBI WGS metagenome assembly OLRV01 (sample SAMEA3136684, study PRJEB25190) | human gut metagenome | biome: human gut; feature: human-associated habitat; material: faeces | place: Austria | collected 2013
CGCGATAATGTTTCTTCGGTTATAGATTCTTTGATTTTTTTATCTAAAATAATCTGAAATAACCTTAATGTTGTATCAATCTCCTGACACCCCTCTGTATACGAACTGTCTACAATAATTTGTTTGTATGTAGGTGGTTGTATATCAAGATATCGATTAATGGTCTCGTTAAAAGCTTTTTGAAGAATTGCGTTTGTATGTTCTTTTATTAGTTCGATATGTTTAACCCATAGGATATTTTTGAGTCCAGATATAAATGCGTTATAATCCTCTGTGTCAATTGTAAGTCGCTCTTTTGATAAGGGATAGATGTAGTGTTTTGGTTTTTGCTTTTTATAATCGACTCTTTGTTGGAATTCATTGTCAATCCTGAACTTATTTGAGATAATACCACAATAAGCACAATCGGTATCTAGATCGAGTGCTTCTTCCGCATATTGTAATCCGGTTCGCTCTTTTGAGAGGGCATAATCAAACAATAACAAAATAGATTGACCTGCGTTTATTTTTGCTTTGACATATGTCTTATATTCTTTATCCCAAACAGATGGCGAACAACATATGCATTGCCCATCCATTACAGCTTGAATTGAAACTGCAGGTTGTTCATCCTCTTCTTTTTCAGGGGTATATCTTTTTAGCATTTGCTTTTTTCTGTCCAATGTCATTTCTGACCACCATCTTCGCACCTCATCCTCAAGATTGGCAGTGCCAGCGTATATAATTTTATCAGGTAGGTCCTCCGTTTGACCGTTTGAGTGACGTTCTTCTATCGCTGTTAAGAATTCCTCAAAATGTTCATCGATTTCTTTATCATCCTGGAAAATATCATCGATGTAATATACCTCAGTAATATTTGTTGCTTTTAAAAGCTTGGAAATTGCCGTTTTAGCCTGGTCAAGAGTTACCATATCAATACATTAGACAGATTAATTGCAAAAATGTAACGTTTGTTGTATTCATTTCTTTGGTGTTCCAGCATAATTGAACATCCTACAGCATCTAAAAGTTGGCTAATAATGAATAAACCTAAACCTCGACCTTTCCCTCGAGGCTTGGTCGTGACAAAAGGTTCAAATAGAGAATCTTCAACGGAGCTCGCAACTCCATATCCATTATCAAAAATATATATCCAAGGCTTCTCAATTACAATTGAGATTATGGGAATATATGATGGCTCCTGGTCCTTCCTATCTTTAATCCAATATAGCGAATTATTAATGATATTGTCAATGATTTGAATTAAACGCCCTTTATTCATTTTTATGGCAAAATCAGCTTTTGATACTATATCGTGTTTTATATCATATGCTTCAAATGAATTTTGGAAATAAGGCATTTCTTCCAATTCAAAGAACCTTGCTAGTGCAATTTCTTCTTTTTGCTCTTTCGTATATCGTAACGTAGGATCTATGTGCTTTAGTTGTATTTTTAAGCCATTTATTGCCGTATTGATGTACCCGGAAAGAAGCCTTGCGTCTTTTTCATTAAATAGCGAATGTGTTATTTTAGATTTAAACTGACGATTCTTCTCTGATAATCTATCTATGATTTGCCCCAATTCATGAGATATACTTTCTGAGGTTAAGCCTATAGCTGCCAGTTCCGAAAAGTCTTGAAGTTGTTGTTCAAGAACACTTATTTTCGGTTTTATTATATCAAGGGCGTCACCTAGTTGCTGAGATTTTTGCAATATACCCTCAATGGAATTCAATAAAGTAGTCGCTTTAGCGAGCAAAGTTTGAACATCGTTGAGTAATGCAGAGACTTCTTTGTCTTCTTCTTTTGCAAATAGAGTTCCTCCCTTTTTAGTCTCATATAACTTTAGTGTTTTATCGTGAATACATGTTAATTCTTTTTTGATAGGTTCAATAGTTTCATATATCTCACAACTTGTTTTTCCCGTATCATTCATCAAGGAATAAGCGTCAGATACGGTTTTTATTTTGCTTCTCGTTTGTTTGTTTTCCTTGATATATTCATTGTAAGTTCGACGAATCCGTTCAACAAAATTGTTACACTCATCAATAATTAGTTTTGCTAGAACGAAAAAATTATCGGAGTATTCGTTCTTGATAAAACCGGTTCTGTCTGTTTTATCTTTTAGATTGATATTAATTCCTTCGCTAATTGCAAAAAAGCCAACCGTATTATCAGATCTTAAGCCATAAAATGATGACCCAGAGGTTGTCCCTGTTCGCAACCCAAGCCAATCATTATCACCTAATCCGTATGGGAAAACCGAAAATCCATCTCGATAAATTTTTATTCCTGTCTGACTTTTTATAAAAGCTTTATACTCAGAGAAGCTGTTAAATATACTCTCATATCCTTCTTTATTGTCATTTAAAGAAAAGTCGTATATATTACCATGAAATGCTCCAGGGTTACATTTTTCGCCGTTAAGAATCTTTAATCCGGGAATGTCAGATAGAAGGGATATTCTTTTCTTAAATGCAAGAATCCCATTGTCGGTTGTCGGTATAAAGCACGTAGAGTCTTTTTTCTTGTCAAGAAAATACCTGGCGAATTTTTTACCATTATCAGCCTCAATATAAACTCGATAATTATCTTTAGATTCAGTGTTATTTCCTATTAGCTTAGGGGCTTTGATAGATCCAGATATTTCCAGAAATTTCCCATCGAAAGAGAAAGAGTAAGTCGCCAAGGAGACATTGATTAAATCTGTGAATTCCTGCACAATATTAATCGATTCTCCATTTACTGTCATGTACACAAGAAATGGGCGATTTTCTATAAATGGAGAAATTAATTGAGATAGCTGTCCTTTCAAAGTAGCCAGTTCGTCTCCTTCCCATGTCGCAGGACAATGCAAATTAGTCAATATCAATTTAGTCCCCTTCCCTTGCGATGTCGCAACTCGTTCAAAGAATACAGGGACTTTTGATAGTTGATCTGCTTTATCGAATTCTCTCCAATCAAAAGCAACATGCAATTTTTCATTCGATCCATCGGTGCAAGTGAAGATCTCGCAGCAATCGGCAAGTCTTTGGGTACTCAGTCGTCCAAGTCCTTTATCGCCTAAAGGTGTACGCCCTGCCGGAGTTTTTTCTTTGATATTATTCTCATTTGCTCTTTTCTTCGAATATGAAATAGTTAGCCAAGATTTTAGAATAGTGGCTTCATCCATGCCGAATCCACCATCTTCGATAACAATATACCCTCTATTATTGGGATATCTCAGATCCTCGTCACTATAAGATTCTTTGGTGTTGATATTAATCCTCACATATGGAGAATCTGCATCATATGCATTCTTTACCAACTCCATTAATGCCGTAATATCATCAGGAACTAGCTCCCCGCCTAATTGACGTACAATATGCGGATTTATATTGAACCTTGCATTATTGGTGGAGTTCGAGGTATCTTGTTTATGTGTTATTTTTATATTTTCCCCCATATTCTTAACGTCTTTGGAAAATTAATATTCGCTCTTTTTCCATCGTTTTTGATGAACGATTCCTTTTTGATTGCTTCTTATTTAATATATCTCGTTCAACATTGAAAATTAGCTCTATTCCTCTATTCTTCATTAGGTCAATTAATATTTTATCGTTAGGAATCTCTCTCTTATTCACATTGCGATTCCCGATCGTCCATACATAGAAAGCTTTCTCTTTCATTGATCTGACGATAATATCCAATGACTTTTCAAAATCTTGGATGAAACTAATTGTCTTATTATAAAGAGGACGCTCTTTGATTGGAATTCCTTCATAAAATTCTTTTAGCGATGGACTAGTATTCAAAATATCAGATAATTTTATTGCAATTTCTTTTGAGTCTATTCGTCCTCCTAGGCTTTGGCGATCAATTTCCTGTGTTGATCTAAGATAATCGTAATCAATTAAAGAATCTAGATCTAAGTGATCAATCCATTGTAATTGCAAATAGGAATGTTGACCATAGGTCACAGTTGTATGATTGTCACCATATGGTGGAGATGAGATTAAAAGGTCAAATTTTAAGTCAGAATTGATTTTCTCCGCTGTATTACCCCAACAAATACTATGGGGCTTTATATATATATCATTTTTAATTAGTTGACGCTCATCTAATTTGTCTCGAAATAGATTGATATCTAATATGGCTCGTTTACATAGGGTCTCAAAATCCCCAATGACGTCAACAAAGCGTTTGGAGATATCTTCGTCAGCGCGTTGGTGAAGTTTAAACGTTGATGTCCTATCATTACTATCGATACGGATGACTTCTGACATTATTACCCAGAATAGTTTCCGGATATCTTTATTTTTGATATTTTGAATGTTCCTGCGAATCTTGGAAAGATCAATTTGAACTTGTTTGGTAAACCATTTGTCAATTCCAGGGAAATTGATATTAACAGAATTTGATATATCTTTTTTAATACATAACATAAGCTCATTCAAGCTATCTGTTATTAACTCGGTATTAAACGATGATATCTTAGCTTGTGCTATCAATACGGCCAAGGGATTGATATCTTGTCCAAAAACTCCCAATCCATATTCCATGCATGACATTAATGAAGTCGCAGATCCCATATAAGGGTCAATAGCCAATGCATTATGAGGGAGGTCGTCTAAAATAGCTTCTATGATTAGACTTTGAGTGATAGGAACCATCATCGCAGGATAAAGGAAGAGGCGATGCAGGTTATCGGCTCTTTTTGCGGTCGCTCCATTTAGATCACCGTGTTCTTGTACCCACTTAAGGCGGCTCATCAAATCAGGCTGTTGGTATGTTGTGTGATCGTTCATGTCGCGCGTCTTATCGTTCGTTTATCAAACAAATATACAAACTATTTATTTTTTAGAGAAGTTAATAATGGTATAACTAAACGAAAATAGGCTTAATATGGGTTGTTGGTTATGATTTTCTAGGAGGATAACCATTTTTATCGGCATGACTGGCGGACTATTGGCGGTCGCACGAGGCGACCGCTTTTTGTGTGCTTGTTCCATGACTTTATCGTCTTAATCCTGTTCTTGGTTTCTTGCCCAATAGGAGGGTAGCAGTACGGGCACAGCGGCGGGCCCATTGCAGGTCATCATCGTCCTTGTCTCGCCAGGGAAGATCGCTTTGAGAACCTCCGCCGCCACCTCCGGTAGATACGACAGGTGTATCAAGCATCCCGACAAAGAATGCTACGGCTATGTCGGTCAGTTCGCTGCTGTTGGCAACCTCCCGGTAGTCGAACTCTTCATTGAAATAGTCAAGTACCCGCTCCGGGATATAGAAACGCTGTTCCGTTCCGCTATGGGAAGAAAGCGTGTAGGACACCGAGCCGGAACGATAGTGAGTATAGTCCATATTAGCTGTCGCTCTTTGAACAGGTTCCGGCCGATGGATTTGAGAGGTATTGACCTGAGCGGCAAGTCTCTCCCGGTAGTGTAGCTTTTGCCAGGTTCGGGGAAGTTTGGAAATCATCAGGTTACGGGCCACTCCCAGTTCGGAAGCCTTGTATTTGGCATTTCCTTTGAGGATCGCATATCCACGGAGAACATCTTTCTTGTCTTTCCGTTCATATACGGAATAGCCTCTCCGGGCAAGTGCCTTCTTGTATTCTTCCCATGACCACGATGGCATGGTTCTCAATACCTCCATGCACTCTCTGCTTACTTCCGGAATGTTGCGACTTCGGATTTCTTCCGCAGTCTTCCAGCCACGTTTCACTGCAACTCGCTCGGCTGCACGTTGTGCCCGAAGATGAATGTTATGGTCATTATTGATGTTCCCGTTTTCATCAAAGCGGCAAATTGCAGCATGGAGATGGGGAACTTTCCCTTTGGATTCCATGTGCAGGTAAACCGTGTATTTGCTGTTTGCCAGATTGGTCGGGCAGGAACGGACTTTCCCGTCCTTACCGATGATCACTTGTTTGTCGAACTCTTCGGCGAACTCGTGCCAGAGCTTTTGCCAGTCCTCAATGTCATAGAAACTGGTATGCTCAGGCGATGGACTCAACTCTATTCTGATAATGGAATTCTTTATCGGCCGATGTTGGGAAAGGGTCAACTGCATGGAGTTCCATATTCCCATAGCGTCCAGTTCCGGGGGCAACAGATTGTCCAATACCCGATATATTTTTTCCGGATGCTTCTTGTGCTTTGATTCGCCGGTAATATAACGAAGGTCATTGATACCGTAAGATATGGCTTTGGCTTTTGCAATCATTTTTTTGGGGTTGACGGGATTCGGTTCTGCTCACGGACAGCCGTCAGGAAGTTGCTGACCGCCTCGGCGATGGGCCGGAGTTTATGGAACCATCCGGCCATGAAGGGAACCTGGTTGAACAGAGTGAGCCGCTGACTTGTGGACATTCCTTGAAGCGCCGAGGTGTATTTGACTAGGTCGGAGCGACAACCGTCCAGTTCCTGCAACAGGGCTGCCTCCTCACGGGTGAGCCTTGCCCGGGGTGCGTAGCCGTATGCCCGGGACAGCAGATAGTTGCTCACGGTCATGCCGCACTGTTGGGCCCGTGCCTGAATCTCTTCTTTCTGTTGGGGCGTTACCTTGGCCCCGATGAATACCGTTCTCTTCGCGTCGGAAGCAGTGTTTTGTTCTATCGTTTCGTGTTCCATGAAAATCATCTGTTATAATGGTTGAAAAGGTGCGAGCTTGCGAGCAGCGTACCGGCAACAAACGGAAGCCGGCAAGAGCGCCAATGTACAACCGCAACGGAGTGAGGTTATACCTTGGCATATCTTGCAACACTTCGTGTCGGGTTTTGGACAGTGCCTCGCACCGGATATACAAGGGTGATTGGCAACTGTAACGGCAGCGGAAGATGGCGCCTTTCCGATTCACTGAAACAGAGGGAGCGGGAAAACAGCCCCTGTGCTCCGGCAGTTCTGCTTTATTCTATATATACGCCCCGGCAATAAAGTAAAGTCGGAATCAAATCCGGAGGTCGGGGTTGAGCCGGTAGGCGTTGTCTTCCCGTATGACCATCTGCTGCTCCCGTAGGAAAGCCGCGACCTTGGTTGCATGGTTGCCCCCGAACTTTACGCCCTGCAGCTCATAGCCCTCTTTCAGCCGTTCTTGGTACTCTCGGTAGCTGCCGATGCTGCCCTCCGCAAAAACGGCATCCAACGCCGCGCGGTGTACATCCTCGGGAATGTCGCGTGCCGGGTCGAACGGCCCCTTGGCTGGACGCCCCGCGCCCCGTTTCCGCGGTTGGTAGGGCTCCACCAGCTCGGGCAGCGTCTCGCTGTTGATGCGGAAAGCGAAGGGCTCGAACTCACGGTCGCGGATATGGATGGCCTCCACCACGCTGATCGACCGCTCCTCCTTGTCCACTTCAATCTGCATGACGGTCTCGGCCTTGTTGTTGAGTTCCGTGCCGATGTGGCCGCGTGCGTTTTCATCATTCTTGTTCTGGTGCAGGATGGTGTGGATGTGGATCTGCCGGTCGTCGGTCCACTGCATGAAACGGGAGATGATGTCGGTCGCCTCCTTGGGCGAGTTGATGTCGTAGAGCAGGTCGCGGATGCCATCTATAATCACCAGACCGAGGTGGGGAATGGTGCCGATGGCATGGTCGACTATGGCCAGCCGCATGTCGGGCGGGAATTTGCGCAGCGTCAGCATCACCAGGTTGTCGGGATCCCGCTCCTCGGGCAGTCTCGCCAGCCGCAGGATGCGCCGCAATACCTGCTGGCAGTGGGGACGTCCCTGCTCGGTGTCGATGTAGAGGATGCCCCGCTTCTCTTCGGGGAATGAGGCGCGGTAGTGCAGCACCGTGCCGTTCGTCAGGGCCGCCGCGGTGAGGGCCGCGACGTTGAAGGTTTTCTTGCTCTTGGCCTTACCGATCGAGGCGCTGAAGTTGCCCAGCGTCCCGATCACGGAGCCATCCACCCGCAGCACGGCGGGCGACTGCTCGCAGGCGTCCGCTGCCCGCACGGCCGACTCCTCGATGCAGAGGGCCAATTCCTCCGGTGTTGGCGTATGGTTGTCTGTCGTTTCCATCGCCTACCAGTTTTGGAGGTTGGGTTTGCGGCGGTGCGAGGCAACCAAGGCCTCGTTCTCCTCCTCGAAACTTTGCGCGGGCGGGGTTTTGCGGGACGCTTCCAGCCACTTGTCCAGCTCGTCCCGATAGATGTAGAGGTGCTTGCCCTGTTTGATGACGGGGATGTTGTCCTTCTTGACCTTGTAGTAGAAGGTCGAAAGGGGCATCCGGAGGTATTCGCACGCCTCCTGCACCGTCATCGGGACGTGCGTGTTCTCCTGGGATGCGCTCTGCCGCGAGATGTTCTCCGAGAGCAGGTTCTCCATGCTTGCGATCCGGTCGCACAGCTCGCCGACCACCGTCGGCAGGTCGTTGAATGTAAGTTGGTCCTTTGCCATGTCGTCATTGTTTTTATTGGGTTCAACATGGTGCAAACCAACGGAATGAATTCACGCAGACCAACGCTGACGGGAATCATTTTTTCATCAGCAAGGGCTCATTTTTTCCGATGGACGCCGATCAGCTCCAGATGGAAGCGGAAATCGCCCTCGTCGGGGATGTCGATTGGAATATGGCTCGGGACTGCGACACGCAGGTTGCGCTGCAGGTATTCGACGGTGGCGTTGTTGAGCTCGTGGGGAAACGACAGCTTGATGAACCGGGCCCGCTCTTCGAGCGAGATGTGGAGCCGTTCGCCGATGTTCCATGCCAAGTGGCGCAACTCCGGCGACCGCAATGGGCGGTCCGGGTTAGAGCGCAGCGGCAGGCAGGAGTCCGTCCGGCCGCAGGCTATCTGCTCGATGTTGGTGAGGAGCGTGTCGAGGGCCTTCTGCGACAGGAAGGGCGCGGTTGCGACGGTCACATATTCGCGGATGGCCTCCATGAGTTCGGCGTGGCGTCGGGCCTCCTGTTGTTTCATCTCCTCCAGCAACTGGTTGTATCTTTCCATGTAGGGATCGCGGTGCGGCCCGGCGGTGATTCCCGCTTCTACATCGGTAGCTTCCTTGACGGGCTCGATTCCTATTGTCTCAGCGCAGTTCTCGGCCTGCTCGGTGACAACAGCCCGGGTGTGTTCTGTTTTGTCAGCCTCCAATTTTTGCCGATTGGCGGAAGGGGAGAGCGAGTATTTTATAAGCCAACGGTAGATGTGCCGTTGCAACACACCGCACAAGACGATTGATACCACAAGTATGATGATGACGGGCGTTGTCACGGGCGTGATGTTGATGCCGTGGCATAGGTAAAGATAGTTGTCGACAGCGGTAAAGAGGACCGCCGCGAGGGTCAGAACCAGACTTATTCTTTTGGCCCGTTTTTGGAGTGTGTTATCCATATCCGCAACTGTTTGTAATCGTTACGGAGGTGAAGTTATAATCGTAATTCCGAATAGTCACAAAAAAAAGAGTGATAGTTACAGCTGTCACGCTAACTATCACTCTTTTTGTGCGATTTTCAAACAAAAATCGTACTTTATCCGTCAAGTCTGGCTGAAAACCGCCCGTCACTTCTTCCGCATCAGGGTGATTTTTTTGCTGGCTTCCCGTTTGTTGGCATCCACTACCTTGATATACCGCTGGGTGGTGGTAATACTTTTGTGCGCCATGATGCTTTGTATGGTACGGATGTCTGTCCCGGCCGCCGCCTGCAGCGTCGCAAATGTTCTGCGATAGGAGTGGAAGGAGATGTTCTTGGTGATTCCCGCCGAGCGGATCCACTCCTTCATGTAGGTCTGGGTCCAGCAGCGCTGCAATCCCTTGAAGACCATCCCCCGCTTGTCGGGGCTGTAGCCGATCAGATCCAGCGCCTCCTCGCTGATGGGGATGATGTCCTCGGCACGGTTCTTCTGGGTGACGATGTGTACGCACTTGCCGCCGGCCGAGTAGTCTACGATGTCCTCCCAGCAGAGGGCGAGGATGTCGCTGATGCGCAGGCTGGTCATGCAGGAGAAGAGCGATGCCGTCTTCAGCACGGGCTTCTTGCAAGGTGTCTCGGCCAGTTTGTAGAGCTCTTCCACTGAAAGATAATCCTTGACCACATCCTCCGTTTCAATCTTGTCCAGGAAATCATTGACATTGGTCTTTATCAACCCGTTACGGTAGAGGATTTTCAGAAGCCCCCTGAATGTAGACCAATATCCCGATGCGGAGTTGCGCGTGATGCGTCCCTTGCGCTTGAGCTTGTTGGCCGTCAGCAGGTATTCGCGGAACTTGTTGCAGAGGTCGATGTCGATCTCCTCGAAGGTGCACTTGCCGTGTACGAAGTTGCGGAAGTGGAGGTAGACGAACTCCCATTTGGGGTCATGTTTACGGAGCTGACTGCGGAAATACTCCAGAAAATCTGCCTTGAGCTTGTACTTGTCGAAGAAATCATACCGTTCGTTCACTACCGACTCGAAGCGGCGGCAGCGGATCGCCTCGGCCTTTTCGGTCATCACCTCATTGAAGTTCTGCTCCCGCTTGTTCTTCGGGTCGGCATAGAGGTAGATGCCCAGCGTTTCGTGGCGGATCACCTTCATGGTCTCCTTGTCCCGGTAGCCGGGATAATAATCCAGGTAGAAAGACAACATCCGTCCCTTGAGCGGGCGGGTTCTCAGTGTTACGGTTTTACATTCGTGCATAACATGAAAATTTTATGGTTAATACTGATTTTACGGCAAATGTTGGGAATGAGAACATGCAGACCAGCGTCAGCGGCAAATCATTTTACATCATTTCCTGCGGACTGGAATCGGGGCTACTTTTTGACTCCCATCACCCGGTCAAAGTCCACTTTCAGGAAGCGGACGAAGCGCCCGTTCTTCTCTCGACTAATCTGATGGAATTGCAGGATATTATAAACTGAGTCACGAGAGAGGTTGAATTTTTCCATTGCCTCCTTGACGGTGTAGTATTCAGCCTTGCTCTCCTCTGCAGAGTTCTTCGAAAGGTCGAAGTGGAGTTTGGAGTAGAATATCTGCCCGTGTTCTTTCTTTGAGGGAATGTTGTTACGATAGACATGCGAACGGATGGCGACACGTGTCATGCCGTATTTCTCCTGAATATCTTCGGGCGTGTACCATTCCGTCAGGTCGGAGTCCACCTCATATTTGGCAAAGGCGGCGTCGATATGCTTCTTGCTGTAATAGTTGAACTGGCGGATTCTCACTTTCGGGACCTTGTGCTGTCGTGTATAAGTCCATACCCATTTGGCATTGACTT
>OLRV01003417.1_pt1 | contig 11136 bp, 8 predicted proteins | sample 1672421 | NCBI WGS metagenome assembly OLRV01 (sample SAMEA3136684, study PRJEB25190) | human gut metagenome | biome: human gut; feature: human-associated habitat; material: faeces | place: Austria | collected 2013
AGGGTATTGTCCAATCGACTATTTTAGGTGTTGCCTTAAGAAATACGCCTATAACCTATGCCAATTATGCTATGGTAATCAAAAGCCGCATCAATCCTTATTTTAAGGACAAGGGGCTTACGCTCTCGGAACTTACTCCTAAACATATTCAAGACTACTATCTATATAGCTTGAATGTGGAGAAGGTAAGCGCCAATACAGTGATTCATCGTCACGCCAATATAAGAAAGGCGCTCCAATACGCACTGAAGCTCGGCTTGATCGGCTTCAATCCAGCAGATAGAGTCGAACGACCAAAGAAGAACAAATATGTGGCTGCCACCTACAACGAAAAGGAGTTGGAAAACCTGTTTTCCGTCGTCAAAGGCAAGCGTATCGAGTTTGCCGTCATACTTGGCGCATTCTACGGTTTGCGCCGTAGTGAGATCGTCGGCATAAAATGGGACGCGATCGATTTTGAACGCAAAACCTTCACAATCAAGCATACCGTCACAGAAGTCATGTTGGACGGTAAGGTAACTATGATTGACAAGGAGCGGACGAAAACAAAGTCCAGTCATCGCACGTTGCCGTTGGTAAAACCGTTTGAGGAGCTGCTGCTTCGTATAAAAGCGGAGCAAGAAACCAATCGGCGGGTATGTGGCAGCGCGTATTGCAGAAAGTATTTGGACTACATTTATGTGAATGAGTTGGGCGAGCTTGTAAGACCAAACTTCATTACACAGAACTTCGCTATTGTCCTTGCAAATAATAAGTTGAAAAAGATCAGATTTCACGATCTTCGGCATAGCTGCGCCAGTCTCCTGTACGCACATGGTGTGAGCTTGAAAGAGATTCAGGAATGGCTTGGGCATAGCGATATATCCACGACTTCCAACATCTACACCCACTTGGATTACAGTTCAAAAGTGTCCTCGGCGAATGCGATTTTAAGTGTTTTTCCGACCTAATATTCCTCCAAAGCAGGAGGGATACAGCCGAAATAACAATACTTTTCTTAAAATCGAGGGATTTTGGAGGGATAAGAAAAGCCCGAAAACCTTAGATGCTATGTGGGTTTTCGGGCATGGTGCCGGTGGTGGGACTCCCGGCGGCACTGGGGCAGTGCCGCCGCCAGCCCGGGGAACTCGTAAACCGTTCACTGGACGGTTTTCGCCCCTCACGGGGACGTTCCCTTCGAGCCCCACCCCCGCTGTTCTCGTCAAAAAGATAAGCCCGTGCTATCGCACGGGCTTATCTTTTTGGTGCCGGTGGTGGGACTCGAACCCACACGCTGTCGCCAGCAAAGGATTTTGAGTCCTCCTCGTCTGCCAATTCCAACACACCGGCTCATACCAGGAGATTGTAGCATAAAATTCGGGGTTTTGCAATGCGATTTTATTCTATATGTTGGCCTGCCCGCTTATTTTGCTCGTTTCCGCATTGCGGCGGCAATAGAAGGACAGACGCCTGCTTACTACGCCTATGAACTTCGCATTGCCCGGCTGCACCGGATAGCTGCGTCCCATAAGCTTACGCAGGAGCTCCGGATCGCCATCGTACCATATGGCGGATATCACAGTGCGTATGCTTCGCTCTATGCTGGCAGGACTCACGCCATAGCGCTTTCCTATGGCCGGGTACATCTTGGTAGTTACGTTATTCAAAAGATACTCGTTCTGCATCGACATTACTATGGCGCATACCAGATACTTATAACCAGTATATTCCGGTGTGGCGCCAATTTCCATCAATTTACCTTCAACGAAATCCGATACCTTCATGGTTCTTCCTCCTTTGTGCTGCTTCGTTCGTTGCTTTTCTATATTTTGCCAAAGTATTTATGTTTTCGCAATCTTTTGCCATAATGTTATCTTTTTACCACTTTTTTCGACAATCGCCGGGACCGCATTCTATACAAGCGAAAAACGGGCGCAAAAGCCGCGCCCGTTTTGAAAGGAATTTCTCACGGTGAATAATTTACTTCATCATGTTGCCGTTCATGTTGTTCTCTGCATAAGTAATCATGCGCTTTACCATGTTGCCGCCTATGGAGCCGGCCTCCTTCGCACTGATGTCGCCATTGTAGCCCTGCTTAAGGTTTACGTTCAGGGAATTGGCCACCTCCATCTTAAAGCTGTCCAGGGACTGCTTGGCGTCGGGTACTACTATCTTATTGCTGCGTGCCATTCTGTTTTTCACCTCCTTACTCGCTTGGTGTAGTAATAATCTGCGCAGTTTTTGTGAAAATATCATTGGAAATGTATTGCCGCTGTTGCATTATCTGGAACGCGATGTTATCATGTAATATAGGTATCGGCGGAAGGGTTTTTGCCGAAAAACGCAAAAGAGGGGTTGACATTAAAGTGTCTGAGCGGTCTATAATTTTGGCAGGCAGGCAGGCAGGCAGGCAGGCAGGCAGGCAGGCAGGGTAAGCTCTGCTTTTTTAGCGACCCCCGGGATAATAATTAATACCGTTATGGGATAACCATAGCGGTATTTTTTTGTTATTTTCACTGAAAAAATCATTAAGCACAAAAGAAAGAAGGGGAAAATCAAATGAAAAAATCACTTGCAGTCATGCTGGCACTTATCATGGTGCTGTGCATGATACCGACAACCGCGTTTGCGGCGGATATTATTGACCAGAAAAACAGTGTGTCCATTTATAAAGGAGAACCTACATATTCTTATTTTCTTCGTAATTTTCCTGGCGGAAGCATAACTAAGCAGAAAAATGAAGAGGTAACATGGCAGAGGCTGCCCAGGTATACAAATATTTGTAATTGCGGAAGGGTTTTGGAAGAAGTAATTCCTGATCTTTACTGTATAAATCCCGATAAAAATATAAAAATAACAAATCCGGAAGTAATAGGCGAATATGGCGTCAGGGTGGCCAGCTGGAAGGGCAATGATGTATATAATGGATACCCCTGTTTTGAGTTTTATTGCAAGGCAGCCAAAGCCGGCGAAACCGATGTTACGGTCACTTATTATTATAACTACAATTATCGGGGTGCAAGTGGATACTGTAATAATTGCGGCAGACGGGTTACGGTACCGGCACAAACAACCTGGTATGAGGAATTTGTTACCTTCCATGTAAAGGTTGTAGGCGAGGATCCTGTCGGTATTCCCGATAAACCTACCGATATTTCTGGAATCGTGGGCGAGAGTGCGGTAAAGGTACATTGCACTAATAGCACAGCAAATCATACCGACAAAAGCTATGGTTTGAAGCCGAATAGTTATACCGTTAGTGAAGTGGAAGGTAATGCCACAAACGGATACACCTGCACAATCACGGTACAACCGGGCGAATATGTAAATGCATATAATGAAGGGCATGCGCTTGTGGACCCGTCCCAGACCGGCACGATAACTCTTAAATGGGATGGAAGCAAATGGAAAGTTGACAGCGGCGTTCCTGTCGTTTTCGATGTAAAGTGCGAAACCACGCAGCCGTCCACAGACAAGCCTGAACCGCCAACACCCCCAAACACTTCTAAGCCGTTCATTGAACTGACCGGCGAAGAAGCTGTAAAGGTACACTGCACTAATGATAAAGCAAATCATGCCGACAAGAGCTATGGTTTGATGCATGACGGCTATACCGTCGGCGAAGTACAGGGCGATAAGGAAAGCGGCTATACCTGCGAGATTACCGTGGAGCCTGCAAAATATGTAGCGCAATACAATTCGGAAATCAATGTAGAGCATAAGCTTGACCCGGAATCCCAGCCCGGCAAGATAAAGCTTGAATGGGACAAATATAATCAAAAGTGGAAGCTTGCCACTCCCAGCGGCGTTCCTGTCGTTTTCAATGTAAAGTGCGACAATACTCAGCCGCCGCTCGATACCATCACCATCGAGGTTTCCAAGCGGTGGCATGATGATAGCGATACTGTCACAAAGCCGGATGAGATTACCGTACTACTTTTGGCGGACGGCAAAGAGGTCGGTAGGGCTCCCATAAAGTATGTAAATGGCGCGTGGTCTCATTCGTTCGGTGCTAAGCCTGCCAACGATAACGGTAAGCCCATTAACTACACCGTAAAGGAAGAAGATGTCAGCGGCTGGACGCCGTATTATTGGACTGCCGGACCCTGGAATAACCTACTGGCCTTCCAGATCCACAACGTACCCACGGAAAAGACAAGGGAGATCAAGGTAACCAAGAAGGTTTCAGGCGATGGGGCGGATAAAGCAAAGTATTTCGACTTCAAGGTGACCCTGCTTGAATACAGTAATGGTGACATGGAAACACCAGTCGGTTGGTACCAACTCGGCGGCACCAACACATTTGGCGGCGTTATATTCACCAAGGGCGTAGCGACCTTTAAGCTCAAAGACGGCGAGAGCTTTGAGATAAAGGGCATACCGAGTAACTTACAATACAAGGTCGAGGAGGTTGCTCCCAGCGGATATACCGTGAAGGTGAACGGCAGCGCGGGCAGCTCAATAAACGGCGCCTTTACGGACGCTAAGACCGTAAATATCGCTTTTGAGAACGTTAAGGAGTCAGGTACTAACCCCACTCCCTCTCCCAGCACTGACCCCTCTCCCACCCCCACCCCCGGCGGCGGTAATGGCGGCGGCGGTCACTGGCATCCCACCACCACCCCCGTTCCCGTGATAGTCATACCCCCCAAGACCGGCGATATGACGATATGGCAGAGCATACTGCATTTCCTCGGGATAAGATAAAAAACAGATAAAAGCATGGGACGCGGAGATTTTCCGCGTCCCTTTTTTGCCCTTTTAAATTATCGCATCATGTTGCCGTTCATGTTGTTCTCAGCGTATTCTATCATGCGCTTTACCATTTCGCCGCCAACGGAGCCCGCGTCCCTGGCCTTGATATCGCCATTGTAGCCCTGCTTCAGGTTTACGTTCAGAGAACGCGCAACTTCCATCTTGAAGTTGTCCAGTGACTGTTTAGCATCGGGTACTACTATCTTATTGCTGCGTGCCATTCTGTTTTCCGCCTCCTTTCCTTCGGTTTATGGTCTTAATATCCCCGGAAAGGGTAAGGAATATGAATGACAATATATGTTTTTTAATTTTTTTGAATCAACTCTAATTTCGGGCTATCTCGCCCTCCATGGCCTCCAGCCTGCTCCACGCTCTGTGTATCAGCGGCGAAGCCTCCGCCATGGCCTGCCTGTCTGACAGTATCTCCTCCGCCGCGTCCTTTGCCTCCTTCATGACGCTTATGTCCATGGCCAGACTTGCCGCCGCAAATTCCGAAATGCCGTGCTGCTTTTTGCCCAGGAACTCGCCGGGGCCACGCATCATAAGGTCAGTCTCGGCTATTTCAAAGCCGCTGTTTGTCTTGACAAGCGTAGATAGCCGTTGCTGCGCCGCTTCGCTGCTGTCCCCGCTCAATAAGAAGCAATAGGAGCGCTTATCGCCCCGGCCCACCCTGCCCCGAAGCTGATGCAGCTGAGCAAGGCCGAACCTATCGGCGTTTTCTATGGCCATTATCGTGGCGTTTGGAACGTCCACGCCTACCTCTATAACAGTAGTAGCTACCAGCACTCCTGTTTCACCGCGGCGGAAGGCCTCTGCTGCCTTTTCCTTGGCGGCGTTGGACATTTGCCCATGCAGCAGCCCCACAGGGACGCTGAGCCGCTTCTTAAGCTCCTCATAAAGCTCTACGGCGCCCTGAACGTCCTCCATGGAATCGCTGCCCTCTACCAGCGGACATACGATATACGCCTGCTGTCCGGCTTTCGCCTGTTCCTCTATAAATTTATACATATCCTGCCGCTTGTGCTCCGGCACAAGGCGCGTGGCCACAGGTTTTCTGCCCGGCGGCAGCTCGTCTATGCAGGATACCGACAGATCTCCGTAAAGTATCATCGCCAGCGTGCGGGGTATTGGCGTGGCGCTCATTATAAGCACATCCGCTGCGCTGCCCTTGGCCCCGATAGTCGCCCGCTGCTTTACGCCAAATCGGTGCTGCTCGTCCGTTATCACCATCCCCAGATCGTGAAACTCCACATCGCCCTGTAAAAGTGCGTGTGTACCTGTAACGGCCTTTGCGGTGCCGTCCGCTATGCGCGCAAGCTCGGCCTCCCGCTCGGCCTTCTTCATTCCGCCCTTTAAATATGCCACATTTTCCGCTCCGAAAATCTTGCAGAGCGTCCCGTAGTGCTGTGCCGCGAGTATTTCGGTAGGCGCCATAAGGGCCGCCTGCTTTCCGTTTTTCATAGCCGCATACATGGCATAAAGCGCTACGGCGGTCTTGCCGCTGCCCACATCTCCCTGAAGCAGCCTGTTCATGAGCCGTTCGCCCGCAAGATTGCGCCGTATCTCCTCCATAGCTTTGAGCTGGGCGTTGGTTGGTTCGAAGGGCAAAAGCTTTATAAAGCTTCCCACCGTTCCTTCCAGCTTCAGCGGCTGCTCCCGTTTCGGCAGGCTATACTGCATCATAGACAGCGTAAGGCTGAACATCAGCGTATCCTCAAAGGCCAGCCTTTGCCGCGCCGCCTTTATTTCCTCCATATTGCCGGGGAAATGAAGGCCCCGAAGGGCATCATAAAGGCCGATAAGGCCATACTTTTGCCGCATGGAGGCAGGCAGACTCTCCTCTATCCCTTCACTGCAGCCCTCAAGAACTGCTTTGACCGTATCCCGCAGCAGCTTTTGCGAAAGGCCGGCACACACAGGATATACCGGCAGTATACCCGGCAGCTGGCGGTATATGCTGGGATTTATCATCTTTACGCCATGCATCCTGTCCACCCTGCCGCAGGCGTAAACGCACTCCCCCGCCACTACCGCCTTCATTCTGTACGGCTGGTTATACCATGCAAGGGTGATCTCGCCGCTCTGGTCAAAGGCGCGGGCGGTAGTGATATCCAGCCCGCGGCGCACCCGGGCAAGCTTGGGATCGCTCTTGAGCTTCAGCTCCAAAGCCACGTAGTCCCCGTGCTTTGCGCCCATTATGCATGACGTCTTTGAATAGTCCCTATATTTTCTCGGAAAATGATACAAAACGTCATGCATGGAAAAAAGGCCCAGCTTGCCGAAAGCTTCGGCTTTGCGTGGGCCAATTCCTTTTAAATCGGTTATGCTGTCAGTCAGCTTCATTCATGCATTATTCTACGGATATATAGTAGTAATACAGCGGCTGTCCGCCGGGTATGGCTATGATCTCGGTATCAGGGAGCTTCGCCATGATCCTTTCGGAAAGCTCGTTTGCCTGCTCCTCGGTAACGCCCTCGCCAAAGTACAGCGTCACCATAGCTTCCTCCCTGTCCTCAAGCATCTTTTCTATAAGAGAAAGCGTAGCGTCCTCCACGGTCTTGCCCACGGAGGTTATGGCGTTGTCCTTGAGGCCGATTATATCGCCCTTGGCTATAGTCAGGCCGTTGCAGGAGGTATCCCTTACGGCATATGTTACCGCACCCGATACGACGTTTGCCGCAGCCTTTTCCATGCGCTTGCGGTTTACCTCCGGAGTATTCTCGGGGGCATAAGCCATTGCCGCCGCCATTCCCTGCATCATGGTCTTTGTAGGTATGACTATTACGTTGCGGTCGGAAAGCTCCGCCGCCTGCTGCGCCGCCATAATTATATTGGAGTTGTTTGGCAGAACGAATACGTTCCGGGCGTTGGCCTTGCGTATGGCCTTTGCTATGGTGTCTATGCTGGGATTCATGGTCTGGCCGCCGGAGATTATCACGCCTACGCCGGCGCCTGTAAACTCGCTGTCCATGCCCTCGCCTGCGCTTACCGCTACCATGGCGTTCTCGGTCTCGTTCTTTTTGATGTTCTCCTGAATGGCGCGGTTCTGCTCCCTCATGTTCTCTATCTTGACCTTATCCAGCTCGCCAAGGCAGAGCGCCAGCTGCAAAGCCTTGCCCGGCATGTTGGTGTGGACATGTATCTTAATAAAGTCGGCATCGTGGGCAACTACTACGGAGTCGCCTATCTTCATGAGCTTATCACGGAACTTTTCCAGGTCGCCCTCAGTGAAGGACTCCACAAGATGTATGACGAAAAACTCAGTGCAGTAGCCAAACTTTATGTCATTTACGTCTTCCAGCGAAAGGTCGTTGTCCTCTTGGGTAACAGCTTCCTGCTGCTCTGCCACATAATCGTCTATGGCATCTCCGTCCACCACCATCTTAAAGCCTCGGTATATGGTCATAAGACCCTTGCCGCCGCTGTCCACCACGCCCGCTTCCTTGAGCACAGGCAGCAGCTCCGGCGTCTGCCGCAGGGCTTCCTCGCCGCTTTCTATCATTACGTCGATAAGGCCGAACACGTTTGCGCCCTGATTGAACTCGCCCTCTACCGCAGTGCTTATCATGCGCGAAACGGTAAGTATGGTTCCTTCCTTGGGCTTCATCACCGCCTTGTAGGCGGACTCGGTACCCATGCGCAGCGCGTTGGCCAGCAGCTCCGCGTCCATCTCCTCACAGCCCTTCAGCGCCTTTGCAAAGCCGCGGAATATCTGTGAAAGTATAACGCCGCTGTTTCCCCTCGCTCCCTTGAGCGCGCCCAAAGATGCTGCCGCGGCTACCTCTCCTACCGTACTTCCGCCGTTGCAGGCTTTTATTTCCTTTACAGCAGACTGCATTGTCATGGACATATTTGTTCCCGTGTCGCCGTCCGGCACGGGAAATACGTTCAGTGAGTCCACATACGCCTTGTTCTTTTCCAGCAGGGCAGCGCCTGTCAGGAACATCTCCTTGAGGAGCGCCCCGTTTATTGTAGTATTATTCAAATCGATATCCTCCATGCATAGCCCGTTGAAAGGTATGCGCCCTTGATTCAACTATGCGCTGATGCTTTCAACGTGTATATTCACGTTGGCTACCTTGATACCGGTAGTCTCCTGAACGCGATAGCGAACGTTGTCTATCATGTTTTTGGCCACCACGGGCAGTGAAACGCCGTAGACCATGGTGACGTACAGGTCGATATCCACCTCGTCGCCCTCGCCGAGGAAGGAGACCTTCACGCCGCGCTTCTTGTTGGCCTCGCTGCCGACCAGCTTCAGTATGGCATCCGTGGCGGTCTTTGCGCTCATGCCTACCACGCCGTAATTTTCAGTCGCGGCATAGCCCGCCACCGTTGCGATTATATCCTCACTGATGGTAACTTTTCCGTATTCGTTGTTAATAGTTCCCGGCATTGTACAATACCTCCTTTTTGGCTTTACATAATATTGCTTTTATATTTTAAACCATATTCCTTATTTGCGCAAGAAATACGGCCTCTTAACCGACTTATGAACGTAAAATTTTACAATATAACCATATTTATGCAGATTAAATGTCCCCAGGCATAGCCGAAACCAAGGCCGTAGATAAAGCTGAACTTGCAGTAAAGATCCTTCCTGAACAGATGATACCTCAGATATGAAAGGCTGTGCGATGCCGGCGAGGGCGCGTTGCATGAGCGTTTTCAGTACCATCAGTTGACAAGAGCACACAAGCCCGAAAGGCTTGTTTTGGGACGCTCCTGCGTTCTCGTCGCTTGTATTACATCCAGTAGTACTGCGCTCCTCGGCCTTGGATCGCCCTCAAAACAAGCTCTTTAGGGTCTTTGAGTTTTAGAAGCCAAAGAGTATGGCAGAACAAGGAGGACGAGTGCAGAAATACTGGTTGTATTTCAAATGAGGACGACACAGTTATGCCGTGCTGTTTGGCTTCTAAAACCTTGTGTGTCCTTGTCAACTGATGGTAACCATATTTAACACAAGAGCCCGTCTAATCCGGGCTTTTTTCTATACATATTCTTTTAAACTCCTCCGCCTCCCATCCCGTCACCTTTGTCATTTGCGCTATATACCCTTCTATCGAATAAAATCTTTTATCCAATGTATCCAGCGCCGCAGCAAGCCAGCAGGGGCAGGCGGCGAAAAAGCCCAAAACGTAATTTGCTGCGCGCTCATCGTCGCTGAGAGCAAGGGCGGCTGACTGTGCCTCCTCCAGCTCATGGGAAAGGGCGGTGTTGGTATATAGATAATCCGCGTATATGGCGCTGTCCTCTGCGCCCAGAAGGCGAAGAAGCAGGGCGGATATAACCCCCGCCCTGTCCTTGCCGGCAGAGCAGTGGTATATCACCGCGCCTTCTCGCTGTTCCACCACAGTGCGTATTATACCTTCAAGGCACCTTCCGGCATCGGCTGACAGCACCATACCGCTATATACCTCCCGCATGCGCTGTGCCGATGCAGGCTCGCTACAACGGTAGCCTTCCAACATGTCCTCTACCTTATCCGGCAGTGTGCGCTTGCTCTGGACGAACCTGCGGCGGCCATTTTCGGTTATGGGTATATGTATATACTCCGCGCCGGGTATCTCCGGATCGGGGTGATAGGCCCGCTCGTTTTCGCTTCGCATATCGTATACTGCGGCTATGCTGCCAAGCTTTTCAATATCTTTATCCTCAAGCCGCCACAAAGCTCCTGAGCGAATCAGCCGCCCCGGCTTCACATATCCGTTCTCTACTTTTATTCCGCCCATATCCCGAAGGTTGGGGCAGCCTGCTATTCTTTCCATCTATTCCTCACCGAAATACCTGTATAGCACCTTTACGAACTCGGGTATGCTGCGGCGCACGGAAGCGGCGGCGCTGTCCTTCGCCATGTCCGCTTCGGCGGCAAGGCATTCTCCCGCGTATTCAAGCAGCTGCACCGGTGTAACGGTTTCACCCGTGCGGCAGGAATACAGCCTCGCCATAAGCTCCATAGCCTCAGGTCTGTTTATCAGGGCAAAGGACGAGAATATGCAAAGCCCCAGATTTTCCATTATGAATATCTGCCGGTATAACAGCTCCAGATCGCCTATATCCCCAAGCTCCGGGCAGAGTTTATGCAGGCTCATACGTCGCTCGGAATCCTTGGTATTTGCCGGCCTGGTCACCCGCCGCTGTATATCCTCCCTATCCGGATAAAGCCTGCCGAGGGCGGCGGTTCCGCCGCCTATCAGCCTCCCCGGGACGCTGCCCCTTGCCGTTTCTTCTATGAGCGAAAGCAGCGTTTCTGACGTTTTGGGCAGCTTTGCGAGCTCTATATACATGGCTGCCGTATATACGAACTCCGTAGCATTGAGGCCCAGAGACATTCCCCGTTTGGAAAGTGCCGACGCGGTGCGGTCCAGCTCCTCTTCCGAAAGTTCGCCGAAGCAGTGCGCC
>OLRV01003420.1_pt1 | contig 11134 bp, 7 predicted proteins | sample 1672421 | NCBI WGS metagenome assembly OLRV01 (sample SAMEA3136684, study PRJEB25190) | human gut metagenome | biome: human gut; feature: human-associated habitat; material: faeces | place: Austria | collected 2013
TCTACAAAGCATCCGCACTTGTGGTGCGCGACCTGCTCGTTCGCGGCCGCGACGAATTTGTACGCGAAGCTGAAAAGCAGGAGACAAAGCAAATCTACTACCTGTGCATGGAGTTTCTGCTGGGCCGCTCCCTGAAGAACAACCTGTTTAACCTCGGTCTCGAGGACAGCTTCCGCAAAGCACTTTCCGAAATGGGCGTAAAGCTCGATAACCTTTACGAACAGGAGCCGGACGCCGGCCTTGGCAACGGCGGCCTCGGCCGTCTTGCCGCCTGCTTCCTTGACGGCCTTGCAACACAGGGCTACCCGGCCATGGGCTATTCCCTGCGCTATGAATACGGTATTTTCCGCCAGAAGCTCGTTGAGGGTTGGCAGACGGAGCTGCCGGACTTCTGGCTTCCGGGCGGCGAGGTCTGGATGCAGAAGGTCGACGAAAGCGCCATTGAGGTGCACTTCGACGGCTACATTGAAGAGCAGTGGCATGACCACTACCATTCCGTACGTCATAAGAACTATAACCCCGTTATGGCGATCCCGTACGATTTGTATGTTTCCGGCATGGACGGCAAGGGCATTTCCGTGCTGCGCATCTGGCGTGCGGAAGCCAACGAATTTGATATGAAGCTCTTCAACAGCGGCAACTATATGCGCGCTATGGAGCAGAAAGCCATGGCAGAGACCATCACAAAGGTCCTCTATCCGGAAGACAACCACTACGAGGGCAAGAGCCTGCGCCTTGCACAGCAGTACTTCCTCGTTTCCGCCTCCGTACAGGACATCGTACGCCGCCACCTGTACACGCACAGCTCCCTTGATGATCTGCCGAAGCTTGCGGCGATCCACCTCAATGACACGCACCCCGTGCTCGCTATCCCGGAGCTCATGCGCATCATGCTCGACGAATGCGGCTACGAGTGGGACGCAGCTTGGGATATTGTGACCCGCACCATTGCGTACACGAACCACACCGTTATGAGCGAGGCGTTGGAGTGCTGGAGCGCAGACCTGTTCAAATCCCGTCTGCCGCGTATTTACCAGATTGTGGAAGAGATCAACCGCCGCTTCTGGATTGAGATGCGTGCAAAGGGCGTGGACGAAGGCAAGATCTGGCGTATGGCCCCGCTGAACGACGGCTATGTGCGCATGGCAAACCTTGCCGTATACGCAACACACAGCACGAACGGCGTTTCCGCGCTGCACAGCGAAATTTTGAAGGACAGCGTGTTCCACGACTTCTACACCGAGTGGCCGAATAAATTTAAGAACGTCACAAACGGTATTGCACATCGCCGCTGGCTGAACCAGTCGAACCCGGAGCTTGCTTCCCTTATCACCGAGTTGACGGGCGACGGCTTCATCCACGATGCTGCTCAGCTTGAGAAGCTGATGAAATATAAGGACGATACCTCCGTGCAGAAGAAGCTTGCCGAGATCAAGCTGCACAACAAGCAGCGCCTTGCCGAGCACGTTAAGCGCACGCAGGGCCAGATCGTTGACCCGAACAGCATTTTCGACGTACAGGTCAAGCGTCTGCACGAGTACAAGCGCCAGCACATGAATGCGCTGCATATTCTCTCCGTATACCAGTGGTTGCTCGAAAACCCGAACGCGGATTATACCCCGCACACGTTCTTCTTCGGCGCAAAGGCAGCCCCGGGCTACTATTTCGCAAAGGAAATTCTCCAGTTCATCGTTTGCCTTGCCGATACCATCAACAACGACCCGCGCGTCAACCAGAAGCTGCGCGTCATCTTCGTTGAAAATTACTGCGTATCCTGGGCAGAGCTGCTCACCCCGGCGGCGGAGATCAGCGAACAGATCTCCCTTGCGGGTACAGAGGCTTCCGGCACCTCCAACATGAAGTTTATGATCAACGGCGCCATCACTCTCGGCACGCTGGACGGCGCGAACGTGGAAATTCACGACGCAGTGGGCGACGACAACATCATCCTCTTCGGCATGACGACGCCCGAGGTCAACAGCCTGCGCGCTTCCGGCTACAACCCGAGAAACCAGTACGAGCACAACGACATCATCCGCAAGGCGATGGATGCTCTCGGCCAGGGCTTTAACGGCAAGACGTTCCAGAACCTGCACCAGGCACTCCTCAACGTCGACCAGTACATGGCGCTTGCAGACTTTGCTTCTTACAGCCATGCACAGCAGAAAGCCGAACAGCTTTATAAAGACCAGACCAAGTGGAACTCTATGTCCCTTGTCAACACCGCAAAGGCAGGTATTTTCGCTGCCGACCGCGCCATCCGCGATTATGCAAACACCATTTGGCTCGCAAAGCCGGTCGAGACGAAAGCCGAGACGAAGAAGAAGTAATATCACGTAAGTTTATGTAAAAAGCAGGGCGCTGCGGTCGTAGTGCCCTGCTTCTTCATGCAGGAGAGTTTACCGATGACGCTATTTAATTCCAGAAATTCCATACACCGCAGCCCGCTGGGCGCTGTGGCAGACGGCACGCGTGTGCACTTTAAAATTACGCTGCCGCGCGGCATGCAGTGCTCTGCCTCCTACCTTTTGGTGCAGCACCCGGATAACCGCATTGAGTGCCTTGATATGTTCTGGTGCAGCATGAACGGCAACGACCACGAGTGGTGGGAGTGCCACTTTACGCCGCAGAAAACGGGGCTTTACTTCTATCATTTTGAGCTGCGCACATCGCGTGGGCGCTCTGTCCTTAAAAAGGACCTCGGCGGCGAGGCGCGCGCCGGTGCACGTGAAGACTGGCAGCTGACCGTGTACGACGGTGCATATAAAACGCCGGACTGGCTTGCGGGCGGCATTTTGTATCAAATCTTCCCGGACCGTTTTGCGTCCTCCGGCAAAGCGAAAGAAAACGTTCCGGCAGACCGCACGCTGCATGAAAACTGGCTTGACCAGCCGGACTGGAAGCCGAACGCACAGGGCATTGTGACAAACTCGGATTTTTTCGGCGGTGACTTAAAGGGCATCGAGGAAAAGCTCGATTATTTAGCGTCTCTCGGCGTGACCTGCATTTATCTGAACCCCATTTTTGAATCGCACTCCAACCACCGTTACGACACGGCGAACTATGAGAAAATTGACCCGCTGCTCGGCGATGAGGAAGATTTCCGCTCGCTGTGCGCGGCGGCGAAAGAGCGCAACATTCACGTTTTGCTCGACGGCGTTTTCAGCCACACGGGCAGCGACAGCATTTATTTTAACCGCGAGGGCCGCTACGGCGACGGCGGCGCGTACCGCTCGCAGTCTTCCCCGTATTACCCGTGGTACAGCTTTCGGAGCTGGCCGAACGACTACGAATGTTGGTGGAATTTCATCACGCTGCCGAATGTGCGCGAGGAAAATCCCGCGTATGACAACTATATCAACGGCGAAGACGGTATCATCCGGCATTGGCTTGAGGCCGGTGCTTCCGGCTGGCGCTTGGACGTTGCCGACGAGCTGCCGGACGGCTTTATTGACCGCCTGAACCGCGCCGCGAAAGCGCAGGATGAAAACGCCATGGTGCTCGGCGAAGTGTGGGAAGACGCCTCCAACAAGACAGCTTACGGTGTGCGCCGCCGGTATTTGCTGGGCGGGCAGCTGGACAGCGTGATGAACTACCCGTTTCGCGATGCAATCCTCGGGTTTCTGCTCGGTGAGCATGCGTCGCTCATTATGGATCGCATTGAGACCATCGTGGAAAACTACCCGCCGCAGGTCTTACGCATTTTGATGAACCACATCGGCACGCACGATACGGAGCGTGCTTTGACGGTGCTCGGCGGCGAACCGGCGGGCAGCCGCGGCCGCGAGTGGCAAAGCGCGCACACGCTCTCCCCGGAGCAGCGCGAAACCGGCCTTGAGCGCATGCGCCTTGCCGCGTTTTTGCAGTTTATGCTGCCGGGCGTGCCGTGCATCTACTACGGCGACGAAGCCGGCATGGAGGGCTACCGCGATCCGTTCAACCGCGCATGCTACCCGTGGGGACACGAAGACGAGGACCTTATCGCGTGGTACCGCTACCTCGGCCTGCTGCGGCAGGAGCACGGCGACATTTTAAAAGACGGCGGCCTGCGCAGTGTTTATGCACACGACAATGTGCTTTCGTTTGAGCGCTATGTGGAAACGGAAGGCGGCGAGGACGCGTTGTTCGTTGCCGTGAACCGCAGCATGGAAAACGCGGTCATTCCGGGGCTGCATCTTGACAATGCAGAGTTTATTTTCGGCGCGCCGTACCCGAACCCCGCAGGCGGCGATTTCAAGCTGCCGCCGTTCGGCTTCACTTTGCTGCGCATCCACCGCGAAAAAACGGAGAACGGTGAAAGCTGAATTTTCCCTTTCTGCAAAATTTTTGCAAAATTGAATTTACACACCGTTACCGGCGGGCTTCTTTCCTTGAAGCCCGCTTTTTTCTATGCTACAATAGGGTTAACATAATCGTCGGATGGGTGCCGGCGAAAAGGGGAAAAGAGGAAGACTGTATGATCCGCATTCTGATTGTGGAAGACGATGAAAATATCTCGAAAATGCTGGCCGCCACGCTCTCGATCGGCGACTACGAATACGACCGCTGCGCAGACGGCGAAGAGGCCGTACAGACCATCCTAAACGGCACGTATGACCTCATTTTGCTCGACGTGATGCTGCCCGGCATGGACGGCTTTGCCGTTTTGGAGCACATCCGCGGGGAAAGCTGCGAAACGCCGGTGATTTTCCTGACGGCGCTCGGCGCGGTGGCGGACAAGGTAAAGGGTCTGCGCGGCGGCGCAGAGGATTACATTGTAAAGCCGTTTGAGCCCGTGGAGCTTTTGGCGCGCATTGAAGTGGTGCTGCGCCGTGCGGGCAAAAGCGAAATGCACCTGCGCTACGGCGATATTCAGGTGGACATTGAAAAGCACACGGCGCTGAAAAACGGCGTGCCCGTGGCGCTGACACCGAAGGAGTTTGACGTACTCGTCTTTTTCATGCGCAACCCGGACGTTGCCATCACGCGCGAGCAGCTGCTCTCAAACATTTGGGGCTTTGATTTCACCGGCGAATCGCGCAGTGTGGACATTCACGTGCAGCAGGTGCGCCGCAAAATGGGATTGCAGGGCAAGCTTATCACCATTCCGAAGCTCGGCTACCGCTTAGAGCGCCGATAAGCGTAAAGGGAGTCTTTTATGAAGCTATGGCAAAAAATATCGCTCATTGCGCTCGTGTTCGTCACGCTCGCCGTGCAGCTCACGCAGTTTTACATACTGGATAGTCACTTTCGCAGTGCCATAGCCCGCGAGGTCAACTCCGCCGCTTCCGCACATTCGGCATTGGCGGCTTCGCTTTCCAACCACGCGGCGTATGAGCGTTTAAAGGCGAACACGCTGTTTTTGAGCACCGATCAGCTGACAGATATGCTGAAGGATACCATTACGACAGACATTTCCACCGCGGACGTGATAGAAGTGAAAAAGGGCGGCAAGACCATCACGGCAGTCGGCACCGAGGTCTTGGACGGCGCTTCGTATGATTTAGCTTCCGTCAAGCCGAACGATGCCATTACAGACGGCAAAACGGTAATCTTCGACGCCGGCGAAAAGACGTACCTCATGGTGGTCTCCATCATCAAGCTGGAAGCCATGTCGTATGAGCTGCGCACGGTGTATGACGTTACGAATGTGTATGACGAGCACGACGCCAACCTGAACAACGCGCGCATGTGGGGGCTTTGCTGCGGCGGCGGTATTTCCGTACTGCTGCTCATTTCCGTATTGGGATTTCTGCGCCCGTTAAAGCGCGCCGTGAAGACCATCGGCGCGACGGCCGCGGGCGACTACACCGTGCGTATGCCGGAAAAGGGCAGCTCGGAGCTGAAAACGCTTGCACACAGCATCAACGAGATGACCGCTTCCATCAACGAGCGCGAGGAAAAGCTGCGCGGTATTGCAGAAAGCCGCAAGCGCTTTGCGGACGCCATGGCGCACGAGATGAAAACGCCGCTGACGAGCATTTTGGGTTTTGCGGATATTCTGCGCATCAAAAGCGTTGTCACGGACGAGCAGCGGCGCGACTTTGCCTCTGCCATTGTGGAGGAAGCCAAGCGCTTGCGCGGACTTTCCGCAAAGCTTTTGACGCTGGCTTCTACCGATAACACCCCGCTCGATTTTGCGGATATTCCCGTGGCACAGCTTTTCTCCGATGTGCACGCCACCATGGCGCCGGTGCTTGGGCGGCGCGGCATCAAGCTGACAACGCTGCACAAAAACGCCGTGCTGCACATTGACCGCGAGCTGTTTTTATCGCTGCTTTATAACCTCATCGATAACGCCGCGAAGGCTTCCCCGGACAATTCCGAAATCTGGCTCATTCAGTCCGAGCTGGACGGCCACACGGTGGTCTCCGTCATCGACCGCGGCATGGGCATGAAGCCCGATACCGTGCGCCGCGCAACGGAAGCGTTTTACATGGAAGACAAAGCGCGCAGCCGCAAGGCAGGCGGCGCGGGCCTCGGCCTTGCGCTGTGCGACGACATCTGCCGCCGCCACGGGGCGCGGCTTGAAATTCGCTCCACCTACCAGAAGGGCACCACGATTATCATTCACATGAATGTAGCGCCCGTTCCGAAAAATCAGGGCGACGAGCTGGAAGCGCTTTTGCAGAAGCGCCCGCCGCGCGAGAAAACACGCGATAAGGCGCGCGAAAAAGAACGCCAGAAGCGCAAAAAGCAGCGCGACACCCGCTACAAAGGAGGCAGAACGATATGAAACGCAACATTTTTCTCTCGGTTTTCCTGCCTTTGTTCCTTTGCGCCGCCATTTTGACGCTCGGCTATTTCTCCCCCACGCTATTTAGCCGCGTGATGCCGAACTTTAAAAACAAGGAAAGTGCCGCGCAGATTACCGGCGCGGAAAGCCCGCTGTATTTGGAAGACCCCTCCAGTCTTGTCCTGCCGCCGTGGAATGAGATTGACACTTCAAAATCCTCCATATATGCAAACAATGACAACGCCACGCCGAACACGATGCGGAATTTCATTTTGCAGGAGCTCAATATCAACGGTGAAACGAATATGGATAACTGGCTGTATCAGCTCAGCAATGAGCTTTCCGACCAGAAGACATACATTGAAGTTTCAGATGCGTATGTGCGCAGCATCATTCAGCCGTTTTTAAAGGGCTGCAATATTTCGCCGAATTTGAAATTCTCCGGGCTGATGCACACATACGACCCGTTCGACGATTTGGTTTCGATTCCGAAATACGTGTATGCACAAGACGTGACCGTCACCACGGTGCAGGGGCGCGATTTTAAAGTGGACTTCGCGTTCACGCCGCAATCCGGCATACCGCTGTATGTACACGCAACAGAGATCGACAAAGAGACCGCCTCTCTGCCGGACAACGAAGCCTTTATGGACACTGCAGGCGCCTCACTGACCGCGTACTTTCATTACCCCGACATACGTTATAGCGCGACCGAGTTTGACAAGATTTTTCAAGATTACTGCGATAGTCGTGATGTCTCCGGCAACAGCAGCGCCTACTATGATGCTTATGAAGCGGTTTCACGCCTGCCGGACGAGCTTTTCTCCTCCTTCATCAGCGAAAACGACTCCCTGCGCAACGCAGAATGGACCTCTACGCTGTTCACCCGTCTTTCCAACACGATGCTCGACATCTGGTACGGCTTTTTTTATGACTTAGATTCTTATTACGGCATTGATTACAACAACGAATCGCTTTTGGTGGTTCGCAACAGCGAGGGCTGCACGTTTACCCTGACATACGACGCCATTTCCAAAAGTGTGACCGGCTTCGGCTTCGACCCGGATTACAGTGATGCTTTTGACAATAGCCGATTCTTATTGAACCAAACCTACTGGATAAACCGGGATTCGGAAGCAGAGTACTCCTCGCCATGACCTTATCACATCTAAACCTTGTCCCCCGCAATTTTGCAACTTTTTTGCAGTTTGCGGGGGACTTTTTTGCGTATTTTTCGGTATAGTTAAAGCAGAAAGAGGAGAGGGGCGAATGCATGACCGATATAAACAGAACCGCGTGCACATTTTCGCGCCCCGCACTGAACGCAAACACCTTAAAGCTCATTGCGGTCCTCGCCATGGTGCTGGACCATGCCGCCACCGTCTTTTTGGCAGATACCGCGCCCGCCGCGCTGTTTTTCCACGCCGTGGGGCAGATTGCCGCGCCCATCATGTGCTTTTTTATCGCGGAGGGCTACGCGTACACGTCGAATCTGAAAAAGTACCTGCTGCGGCTGTTTATTGCGGCGGTCATCTCCCATGTGCCGTATGCGCTGTGCTTTAAATTCACGGTTTGGGAGTTCTGGTACGTGACGGGCGTTTTGTGGGGGCTCTTTTTGGGGCTTCTCTCCGTCACGCTGTGGAAACGGCTGCGCGCACCCGTTTGGGTGCGGCTGCTTTTGCTCGGGCTGTGCTGCCTGCTCGCCTACCCCGCAAACTGGAATTACATCGCCGTGCTGTGGATCTTCGGCTTTGCCGTCTTTCGGGAAAGCCCCAAAAAGCAATGGGCGTTTTTTGGGCTCGTCACGCTTTTGTATGTTTTGCAGTATTTCGTCTACGGCTCTACGCTGCCCGTGTGGCTGAGGCCGTTCGTACTGCTGTGTGTACCGCTGCTTTTATGCTACAACCACACGCTTGGTCGCCGAAGCAAAGTTTTGCAGTGGGGCTACTACCTGTTTTACCCCGCTCACCTGCTTGTGCTCACTCTGCTAAGAGAAATTTTCACCCGGTTATAAAGGAGTTTTAAAAAGGAGGATCTTTATGCAAACGCGCAAAAATGCAAATTTGACACCCGAAAGCTTCCGACACAGTGCTGTGCCGCGCCGCCTAAAGCACCGCGCACGGCGGCGCAGACGCATTTTGTGCCTTTTGCCGGTGATACTCGTGTTCGGCGTGCTCGCCGCGGCGCTGCTGCGCTTTACGCCCGCGCTTGCCTACGCCGATATTTTCCCCGCGCAGGCAACCACCCGCCGCATTAAAGACGTGCCGTACATTTCGCAGCTGCCTACGCTTCCCACGGGCTGCGAAAGCGCCAGCGCCGCCATGCTGTTAAACTACTACGGCTGCACCGTCACGGCAGAGGAATTTGCTTCCTATTACCTGCCGACGGGCGACGCGCCGCACACGGACGAAAACGGAGAGTTTGTCGGCTGCGACCCATGGGAGGCATTCCCCGGCGATCCGTTTTCGGAAACCGGCTGGGGATGCTACTCCACCGTCATTGAACGCGCCATGAACGAGTTTCTCACAAACACCGACTACCACGCCGAGCGTCTGAGCGGCGTGCCGCTTTATCGCCTAAAAAGCTATATTGACAACAACACCCCGGTGATGATCTGGGCGACTATCTGCATGGAGCCGCCGATTGAAAGCGACATTTGGACGGTGCCGGAGACCGGCCGGGAGATTACGTGGGTCTACCCCATGCATGCGCTCGTCCTTACGGGCTATGACGAAAACGGCTACTACTTCAGTGACCCTCTCGCCGGGCAGGACATCTACTACGGCAAAGACAGCGTGGAGGTCGCCTACACCGCCCTTTTCGAGCAGGCCATCATCCTGACAAACTGAATACATCGGACTTACTTCCTCCGCATACAAAAATTCCCGCACAGGCTTTTAAACAGCGCTGTGCGGGGATTTGCGGTTTATAAGGTTAGATTGACTCCACGTCGATCTCGCCGTCCTTTTCGGTGACGAGAATACCGGTGACGTTGCCTTCGCCTTTCTCGACGATGAGAGATGCGATTTTGTCTTCCACCGTGCGGCGGATGGTGTTGCGGATGTCGCGGGCGCCGCTCTTGCCGCCTGCGGCACGATGCGCGATATTCGCGACGGCTTCGTCCGTCCAGCGCAGCGTGATGCCACGCTCATTAAGCGTGCCGACGTACTCGTTCAGCATGAGCACCGCGATCTTCTTGTAGTCCTCCTCATTCAGCGAGCGGAAGACGACGATCTCATCGATGCGGCTCAGGAACTCGGGACGCAGGAAATCAGACAGCGCGCGCATGGCCTTTTCGCGGCTGATGTCCGCGCTGGTGCGGTTGAAGCCGACGAGCGCTTCGCGGCTGTTGCTGCCCGCGTTGGAGGTCATGACGATGACGGTGTTCTCAAAGTTGACCGTGCGACCGTGCGCATCCGTAATGCGGCCTTCGTCGAGAATTTGCAGCAGGATGTTCATAACATCCGGGTGTGCCTTTTCGATCTCATCGAAGAGCAGAACGGAATACGGGCGGCGGCGCACCTTTTCGGTGAGCTGACCGGCTTCATCGTAGCCGACATAGCCCGGGGGCGAACCGATGATCTTCGAGACCGAGTGCTTTTCCATGAACTCCGACATATCGAGGCGGATGAGCGGATCGACCGCCTTGGACACATACGCCTTTGAAAAGCCGCGATAGTAAACGATGTCGCGCGCCGTGTTGAGCGTGGGATTGTTGTATAAAAACAGAAGCACGTCCGCCTCGGGGCGGGTTATGCCGCACTGATGCGCCGCGCGCGATATGGCCGCGTCGTACTGGTCGCGCACGCGCCGGGTGGACTTTATGATTGACGTTACGAGTGTGCCATTATTCATATATTCGTAACCTCCAATGGTTGAAATAAAAACCGTTTGACAATATACTATTATATGAAAATATTATACTCCTGCCGCGGGCGGGTGTCAAGGAGGCGTTCACATTGCAGGCAAAGGATACCGAGCAGCTGGGCACAATGAGCGTGGGCAGGCTGCTTGCAAAGCTCAGCGTACCTGCGATAACCGCACAGCTTATCAATATGCTGTACAACATGGTGGACCGCATGTACATTGGTCATATGGAGGGCACCGGCAAGCTGGTGATGACCGGCAGCCTGGGCGACGTGATGAAGGAATCCGTTTCCGCGGCCATGATATCGGCGTTTGCGGCGCTGGTCAGCATGGGCTCGGCCTCGCGCGCGTCGATTGCACTGGGCAAGGGCGATATTAATACCGCCGAGCGTACGCTGGGCAATTCGACGACGCTGCTTACAATAATAGCAATTACGCTGACCGCGATTATGCTTGCGTTTGCAGAGCAGCTGCTCATGGCCTTTGGTGCAAGCGAAAATACGATTGGTTACGCGCTTGACTATATGCGCATATACGCGCTGGGTACGCTGT
>OLRV01003426.1_pt1 | contig 11113 bp, 10 predicted proteins | sample 1672421 | NCBI WGS metagenome assembly OLRV01 (sample SAMEA3136684, study PRJEB25190) | human gut metagenome | biome: human gut; feature: human-associated habitat; material: faeces | place: Austria | collected 2013
ATAATTTACTTTGGGAAATTATAAAATATGTAAAAGATATTTTGATGGTAAAAACGAATCAAAAATTAACTATTTATAATGACGAAGATTTTACAAGATTACAAGAATTATCAGAAAAAGTTACCAAAGAAAGAGCAATAAGGTTAATATCAGAATTATCAGAACTTGAAAATAATATGAAACAGTCAACACAAAGGCAAATTGTTTTTGAAGCTGGAATTATTAAATTATGTGATAAGGAAATATCTAATGCTCCAGTTGGTGGAGACAGTGGAGGAAATGGTGATATTTATGCAAGATTAGATAAAATAGAAAATTATTTAAGATCTAGTGGTGGAACTACTAGGGCTAGAGCACCTCAGACAAATAGAACAACCAATCAAACACAAAATCAATCGAAATCCACTACTGATGCTATTGCTGGGATTGGAAAAAATAGTAAGCCAGCACAATATTGGAAAGATATAGTAAATAACCTAAAACAAAATGGAAAAATAGTATTATATACAAATTTAATAAATACTAATGCCGTAGAAGTAAATGATATGACTATAGGAATTCAATTTCCAGGAGGGATAACTCCCTTCGGAAAGGCAGTTTTGGAAAAACCTGAAAATAAACAAGAATTAATAAAACAAGTTTCTGTTGCATGTGGAAAAGAAATGAATATAAAATTTATAGATACTAAACCACAAGTACAAGAAACAAGTGAAGAACAAGAAATATCTAACTTTGCAAATGGTTTTGATATTCCATTTGATGTAGTAGAATAAATTTTAAATTAGGAGGAAAAGCAAATGTCAAAAAGAGGAGGATTCCCAGGAGGTATGGGAGGATTTGGTGGAATGAACATCAATAGTTTAATGAAAGAAGCAAAAAAAATGCAAGCAGATTTAGAAAAAAATCAACAAGAATTAGCTGAAAAAGAATTTGAAGCATCAGCTGGGGGAAATGCAGTTTCAGTAAAAGTAAATGGTCAAAAGCAAATATTAGATTTAAAATTGCAAAAAGAAGTAGTTGATCCAGAAGATGTAGAAATGCTACAAGATTTAATTGTTACATGTATTAATCAAGCATTTAAACAAGTTGATGATGCACAAGCAGCATCAATGGGAAAATTTAATATACCAGGAATAATGTAATAATATAAGCAGAGCATTGTCTCTGCTATAATTGTCTAGGAGGAAATGAAAATGTCAATGTATTCACCATCAATAGAAAAATTAATAGAAAGCTTTGAAAAATTACCTAGTATAGGTAATAAAACAGCAGCTAGATTAGCATTTTATATATTAAATGCATCACAGGAAGAAACTGATGAATTTGTGAATGCAATTGTAAATGCAAAGAAGAATTTAAAATATTGTAGTAAATGTTGGAATATTTCAGACACAGATCCATGTCCAATATGTGGAAATCCTAAAAGAGACCAATCACAGATATGTGTAGTAGAAGATGTGAGAGATATTGTGGCAATGGAAAGAACACATGAATTTAGAGGAGTATATCATGTTTTACATGGTTCAATATCTCCAATGAATGGAATAGGACCAGATGATATAAAAATAAAAGAATTATTAGCTAGGCTTATGGATGGTCAAGTAAAAGAAGTTATATTGGCAACAAATCCTAGGGTTGAAGGTGAAGCAACAGCTATGTATTTATCAAAATTAATAAAACCATTAGGGGTAAAAGTAACAAGAATTGCTCATGGAATTCCTGTTGGAGGAGATTTGGAATATACTGATGAAATAACACTTACAAAAGCATTAGAGGGAAGAAGAGAATTATAAAAAAGACACTTCAAAAATGAAGTGTTTTTTAATTATTTAATAATATTTTACATATATCATTTGTTGAATTTGGTTTTGAAATTGATTTTGCATTATTACTCATTTCTTCTAATTTTGAAGTATCAGATAATAAATTATTAATGATTTCTTCTACATTATCATCTTTTTTTAACCAAATTGCAGTATTATGATTAACTAAATATTCTGCATTTTCTTCTTCTTGACCTGGAATAGGATTTATAACAACAATTGGTAATCCTGAAGCAAGGCTTTCAGAAGTAGTAAGTCCACCAGGTTTTGTTACAACTAAATTAGAAATACTCATAAATTCGGGTACTTTATTTGTATATTCAAATATTTGTACATTTGCTTCTTTGTGATTTTCTATAACAATATTTTCAAAAGCTTCTTTCATTTTTCTATTTTTTCCTGAAATTGCAATGATTTGAATATCAGCAGAATCTTTTACAAATGTCTCAAAAACTTTTAAAGTATAATTTTTTCCAAGCCCAAATTCTCCTCCACCAAAAAATAATACTACTTTTTTATTTGGATTTAAATTAAAATCTATAAATAAAGATTTTTTATCATATTTATTTAAAAATCTTTCTGAGATAGGAATTCCAGTAACAAATATTTTATTTGCTGGAATATTTTTACTCATTAATGTTTCTTTCATTTCTATATTAGATACAAATAAATAATTAATATATTCATTATAAACAAGCCATTGATCATGTGATGCAAAATCTGTTAAAATTGTTGCTATTTTTGTATTTAATTTATGATGTTTTGTTAAATAACCACACATTTGGCTTGCAAAAGGGTGTGTACAGATAATTAAATCTGGTGATTTTTCTTGTAATAATTTATTTATTTTTATAGATAATAATTTATTTGAAGTTGTACTTATGTGAGCAAGAGGACCTTTTTCAGATTTCCAATATATGCTTCCATAAGCCTTCGGAAGTTTTTTTGCCATTTCAGCATAAGCTTTTGTTGTTATTTTATTAAATTCTTTATTTGCATATTCCATAAAATCTATTAATTCAACATTAACATTTTTATAATATGTATTTATACAATTTTCTATTGAACGAGCGGCAGATAAATGACCACCACCATATTTTGCGTAAAAAATAATTACTTTCATTAGTTAGACCTTTCCATATAAATTCAGAAATATTTTAGCACAAAAAAATAAATAATTGTATAATTTTTTGAAAAAAATGAAAAAATAAGAAAAAGTTAATAAGCGAGGAGATATGAAAATGAATAATTTAAAAAAAGTGTGGAATGTTATTGCAATAATTGCTATTGTTATTGCAGTAATCTTAGGGATAAATTTGTATAATAAAAATACATCATATGCGAATGTGGTACAAAATGATAATAATAAAGCTTTTTATGAGGTTGTAGATAGAATTCAAAATTCAAAAATTTATTTAGCAAAATCTATGATATCAAAAGAAGCGAGACATGGTGCAAAAACACTTATGGAAGTATGGAGAGAAACAGATTTAGCAACATGTTATTTAAGTATGGTTCCAATAGAAAGTCAAGAAATTGAAAATACAGAAAAATTTTTAAATCAAGTAAGTGAATACAGTTATACTATGGCAAATAAATGTATAGATGGACAAGATTTATCAGATGAGGATATGGATAAAATACAAGAACTATATAATTATGCAAATGATTTATCAAATACATTAAATGAAATGATTACAGAATTAAATAATGGAATTATAAAATGGGAAGATTTAAAAAAGAATTCTGAAGGTTCAGATATATCAGAAGTAAGTAATTTTAATATGGTAGAGCAAAACTTTCATGAGTATTCTGGATTGATCTATGATGGGGCATTTTCTGAACATATAACAAGTGAAGAAAAGAAAGGTTTAATAGGCAATGATATTTCAGAAGATGAAGCAAAAATAATTGCAGAGGAATTTATTGGAAAAGATAAAATAAAAGAAACAAAAAATAATGGATATGTTGAAAATGGAAATATACCAGTATATAGATTTGAAGTAACGACAAATGAAAATAAAAAAATAGGAATATCAATTTCCAAAAAAGGTGGACATCTTGTTTATATGAATTATGATAGAGAAACAAATGGTGAAAATATAACAGAACAAGATGCAATTCAAAAAGGAAAAGAATATTTACAAGCAAAAAAATATGAAAATATGCAAGAAACTTATTATATGAAAAATGATGGATATATAGTTATAAATTATGCATATAAACAAGGAGATATAGTTGCATATCCTGATTTAATTAAATTAAAAATAGCATTAGATGATGGTGAAATAGTTGGTGTTGATGCAACAGGATATTTAAATTGTCATTTTGAAAGAGAAATTCCAAGTAATTTGATTTCAATAGACGAGGCAAGAAAAAATATTTCAACAAAAGCAGAATTGTCAAGTGAAAAGTTAGCAATAATACCAACAGAATTTAATACAGAAGTATTATGTTACGAATTTAAAGGAAAAATAAATGAAGTAGAATTTATTGAATATATAAATGCTCAGACAGGAAAAGAAGAAGATACATTAATAGTAACAAATACTGAAAATGGAACATTGACAGAATAAAATTCTAAATTTTGAAAAAATTGTTTTAATAAAAAAATATCTTTTGCAGATAATATGATTGAAAATATTTAAAATATATTTTCAAAAACGGTCCGTAAAATAACAGATTAAATTTGAAAGGAGAGCTTAGTATGTCAAGAAGTAACAAATTAATATCTGAAAACTTACGAACAGAAATTGCAAAAGAACTAGGTGTATATGATCAGGTAAAAAAAGACGGAGGAAGTTGGGAAAATGTTTCCTCAAAAACATGTGGTAATATAGTTTCAAAAGCTATAGAAATTGCAAATAGAGCTGTTGAAAATCAATAGTTTTTAGATTATAAGCATTTGAAATATCTAAATTAGATATTTTAAATGCTTATTTATTTATAGTTGCAATTTATAGATAAATAGAATATAATAAGTCAAAACAATAGTATACCGAAAGGACGAAAGTTGAATGAAAGTAAAAGAAATATTAAAGGTTACAAAAGGAAAAATGTTATTTGGAAATGAAGAATTAGAAGTTGAAAATTTTTCAAAAGATACAAGAACAATACAAAAAGGTGATATATATATTGGAATAAAAGGAGAAAAATTTGATGGGAGTAATTTTTGGAATCAAGCACTAGATGCAGGAGCTACGGCTGTAATAATTTCTAATATACAAATATCAAAAGAAGAAAAAGAAAAATATAAAGATAAAACTATAATACAAGTTGAAGATACATTTGAAGCATTATACGAAATTGCAAAATATAAGAGAAGTTTATATAATATTCCAGTAATTGCTGTTACAGGAAGTGTAGGAAAAACAAGTACAAAAGATATAATAGCAAGTGTAGTGAGTCAGAAATATAAGACATTAAAAACAGAAGGAAATAACAATAATAATATAGGATTACCATTAACAATATTAAAGTTAAAAGATCATGAAGCATTGGTTGTAGAAATGGGAATGAATCATTTTGGAGAAATAAGTTTATTGACAAATATAGCAAAACCAACTTTAGCTGTAATAACTAATATTGGGACATCACATATAGGAAATTTAGGGTCAAGAGAAAATATATTAAAAGCAAAACTTGAAATTCTAGAAGGAATGAAAATTCCAAGAGTAATCATAAATAATGATAATGATTTATTACATAAATGGTATGAAGAAAATAAGGAGAAAATTGAAATACATACATACGGAATAAACAATTCAAGTGATGTGATTGCAGAAAAAATTGAATTAGGAGAAGAAAAAAGCAAATTTGTAGTTAAAACTTCATCAGAAAAAGTTAACATAGATGTTCCTGTTGGAGGCGAACACTTTGTATATAATGCATTATGTGGTTTTATGGTTGGAAAAGTGTTAGGATTAACAGCAAAAGAAATTCAAAATGGAATATCAAAATTTGAATTAACAAAAAAGAGAATGGATATAAGAGTTTTAAAAAATGGTGCTACATTAATAAATGATAGTTATAATGCAAGCTATGAATCAATGAAAGCAAGTTTGAAATATCTTTCAAGCCGTACAGATTTAAGAAAAATAGCTGTTTTAGGAGATATGTTAGAGTTAGGAGATTTTTCTAAAGAACTACATGAAAAAGTTGGAGAAGAAGTGGCTAATGATAATATAGATGTGTTAATATGTAGAGGAGAATTTGCTAAAAATATTATTTCAAAAGCAAATAAAAATAAGAAAACACAATGTATTTTATTACAAAATAATGAGGAAATTTTAAGCAAATTGCAAGAAATTTTAAAAGAAGGAGATGGAGTTTTAATAAAAGCTTCAAATGGCATGAAATTTTATGAAATTTGTCAAAAACTATAGATTTTTTCTAAAAGAATTGGTATAATGTGAATACCAATTTTTTTAGAAAAATTTAATTGGAGGATGTCAAATGAAATTTAAGAATTACTATAAAATATTAGAATTAGAAACAAATAAAGTAACAATAGATCAAATAAAATCAGCCTATAGAAAACAAGCGAAAAAATATCATCCTGATGTAAATGTTGGTGATAAATTAGCAGAAGAAAAGATAAAAGATGTAAATGAAGCTTACAGAATTCTTTCAAATCCATCAACAAAAAGAAAATATGATAGAACTTGGAATTATAATGTTGGACGTAGATTAAATCATACAAAGACTTCAGGACAAATGGCTGGTGAAATATTTGGAATGTTTTTTGGAAGCGGAGATACAGCTGAAAGCATAGACAAGCCAAATGAACCAGCAATAAGAGGTGAAGATATTGAAACAGAAATAAATATATCACTTGAAGAAGGATTTTACGGAGCAAACAAAACAATTGTATTTAAAGATTTAGAAAATAAAGACAAAACAATTACTATAAAATTACCAGAAGGTGTACAGGAAAATGAAAAAATAAGATTAATGGGACAAGGCAAGACAGGCAAAAATGGTGGTAAAAATGGAGACATGTTCATAAAAATAAATATAGAAGATAGTAAAAAGTTTAAATTAGATGGAATAAATTTATCAACGATAATTCCAATAACACCATGGGAAGCAGTATTGGGAACTAAAGCAAAAGTTGAATCAATAGATGGAACCCGAACTCAAATATATATACCAAATGGAGTTCAATCTGGTGAAACAATAGAAATCCCTAATAAAGGATATAAAAATGCAAAAGGTGAAAGAGGGAATTTAATAGGAAAATTAGAAATTGTAATTCCAGAAAAAATTACATCAGAAGAAAAAGAAATGTTTAAAAAATTAAAAGAAATATCAAAATTTAATCCAAGAAGTGTCTAAAATACCGAAAAAAGTTTAAAGCTATTGACAAATAAGCATATAAGATGTATAATAAAGTATGGTTGTCGGTAAACATAAGATAAAACTATGGATTAACATAGAAAGAGAGGTAAATAAAAATGGATATGTTACAAGGAAAACATTTTAGTATAACAGATCCAAAAGGAGTAAGTACAGTTATTTATCAAATATATAAAACTAAGAAAGAGTTTTTAAAAGAGTATCCTAAATATACAGTAGAAAGATTAGAATGTTCAGAAGAAATAAGAGGAGAATCTAGAAGAAAGACTTTTTATGTTGATGATCCACAACCACAAGGAAATCAATTAGCAATTTTATCATTTGCAGGAGATAAAGTTATTATTAATTCTGGTGTATTGATTGATGATGAAGTTAGAATTGGTAAAAGTCCATCAGCATTTAAGTTCGATACATTATATTCAGAAGAAGAACAGGAATTTAAAGAATTTAATTATACACCAAATTTAAGAAGAGATATTTGTGTAATTGATCCTGAAACTACAGAAGAAATAAAACCTAGACTTTATTTTGATGAAAAAGAAAATAAAGTAAAGGGAAAGTGTAAATTAAAACCAAATAAGTCTTACTTTGCATTTGAAGTAAGAGGTGAGTAATTAAGGAGGATATTTTACTATGGGAAATCACATAGCAGAAACTAGAAGTGCAGCTGGAATGAGTAAAACAACATTATGTTATACAGGAGTAAGTAAAGAAAGAGAAAATGAAAACCTTAAAGCAACTAGAGCAGCGATAAGAGAAACTTTACCAGTTGATTATATAACAATACCAGCATACAATAATAGTAAACAAAAGCAAGCAGAAGAATTATCAAAATAAAACAAAAGAGAAGGTGATTTACATATGAATTACAAGATTTCAGGAGCAATAAGAAGAACAAGAAAATATTATATAATTTTTGCAATACTATGGGTATTTATATCCATAGTATTAGTCATGCCATTAACAATTGGATTTCATGAGGCACAGATACAACATAATATATCTAAAGGGTTTGAGGTAATAATAGATTCAATACAACATTTAGGAAAATCATTTGGAATATTATCAAGTCAAAAAATCTGGGGAGATTATTTAAAAAATGTTGGATTATTTACAATATTTTATGCAATTTTAATGACAATTGGTTTAATAAGATCTGCACCCAAAAATGAATATACAGATATGGAACATGGATCAAGTGATTGGAGCAGAAATGGTGAACAATATACTATACTTAATAATAAAAAGGGAATAGTTTTAGCAGAAGATAATTATTTACCAGTAGATAAAAGAGGAAATGTTAACGTGCTAGTAGTCGGAGGTTCTGGATCAGGTAAATCAGCATCATATTCAATACCAAATGCGTATCAATTATTAGGTTCTTATGTATTTACAGATCCAAAAGGAGAACTTTATGATAGAACAGCAGGTTATTTAAAACAACATGGATATGAAATAAAAGTATTAAATTTAGTAAAACCACAATATAGTGATGGATATAATCCTTTAAAACATATTTCATCAGAAATAGATGTAGACGTAATTGCAAATACAATAGTAAAAGGTCAAAAAACAGATGGTGGTGGTTCTGATCCATTCTGGGATGATTCAGCAGAGATGTTATTAAAAGCTTTAATATATTATTTAATGGCAGCAAGACCAGAAGAAGAACAAAATTTAGCAAGTTGTGCAGAACTTGTAAGAGCAGCAAACTCAAATGGTGGAAGCAATTTACTTACAGAATTAATAAGCAAATTACCATATGACCATCCTGCAAGAATGAATTATAAATCAATAGAAATCGCACCAGAAAAAACATACAGTTCAATATTAAGTACATTACAATCAAAATTAGGAAAGTTTGATTCAAAAGAAATTGCAGAGTTAACATCAACAGATACAATTAATTTTGAAGATATAGGAAATAAGAAAACAGCAGTATATGTAATTTCATCAGATACACATACAGCATATGACTTCTTATTAACAATATTCTTCTCTCAAATGATACAACAATTATATAATTTTGCAGATGATAATGGAGGAAGATTAAAAGTTCCAACATATTTTATACTTGATGAGTTTGCAAATATTGGAAAAATACCAGATTTTGATAAAAAAATATCGACTTCAAGAAGTAGAAAAATTTCATTTAGTGTAATATTACAGAATTTGGACCAGTTAGAGGCAATATATGATAAATCTTATGAAACAATCATAGGAAACTGTGATACTCACTTATTCTTAGGAAGTAACTCTTTTAAGACAGTTGAATATTTTTCAAAAACATTAGGTGAGAAAACAATAGAAAGAGAAAGTATTTCTATAAGTAGAGATAAACAACATCATAAAACAGGAACAAGTGATTCAGATCAAGTCATGGCAAGAGCTTTAATGACACCTGACGAATTAAGAAGATTAGATAATGATTTGTGTATTATATTTGAAAAAGGAATAAAACCAGTAAAAGCAAATAAATTTTACTATTTTAAGCATAAAATTATGGCAAATAATTTGAAAAATGCAGAAATAAGCCATAATGATATTGGAGAAATTCAACGTGGAAGTTGGAGAAAATTCAATCCATATAATCCATGGTCTGAAGATAAAGCCGAAAAAGAGGCTCAAAATTTAAAGGTAGAATCTTTAGATGATTTATTTGATGATGATTCTAGTAGTCAAAAAGATGAAACAGCAAAAAAAGAAGAAGTAGATAATACAAAGTTAAGTCAAACACTGGAGAATTCAAATACAACAAATAATGATATGATTAGCTTGGGTAATTTAGAATCAGCAGAAAAGAGTCAAAAAGCATCAATAATAACAGATGAAGAGGATTCATATGATTTACAAAAAGAGTTAGAAGCAAAATTTGATGAATTATTTGGACCAATTGATGAAGAATAAAAAATGAATTAAAATGTCTATCTAAGAGGTAGGCATTTTTATTTTGGAATTTTATATAAAATGGAAACAAAAGTTCTAAAAAGTATTGAAAAAACAAAATAAATATAATAAAATAATTACATAAAAATTAACGAAAGAAGGGAAAATATACAATGAGATTTGTACATATAGCAGATATGCATTTTGATATGCAATTTAAAATGCTTTCAGACAAAATAGGAATTGGAGAGCAAAGAAGGTATGATCAAAGAGTTATATTAAGAAAGATAATTAATTATATAAAAGAAAATAATATAAAATATTTTTTTATTGCGGGAGATTTGTATGAAAATCAATATATAAGAACTTCAACAATTGAATATATAAATAAATTATTTTTAGAGATAGATGATACGCAAATATTTATTGCACCAGGTAATCATGATCCATTATTAAAAAATTCATATTATAATAATTTTTTGTGGAATAAAAATGTTCATATATTTGGTCCTAAATTTGAAAGAATAGAGACAGATAATATAGACATATATGGATATGGTTTTGATGATTTTTATTGCTCAAATTTGAATTTCAACGATTTAAAAATATCAAATCCAAACAAAATAAATATATTAGTAATTCATGGAACTTTAGATGGCGCAAACTTAGAAGATATGCAATATAATTCAATGAGTACAAGAATGTTGCAAGAAAAAGGTTTTGATTATGTTGCATTAGGACATATACATAAAAATAATTTTAAAAATAATGGAAAAATAATATATCCTGGTTCTACCATAGCAATGGGATTTGATGAATTGGGTGAACATGGAATGGTAACAGGAGAAATTTCTAAATTAGGAAATAAATTAGAATTTATTAAATTGGATGAATTGGAATTTAAAAAACAAGAATTGGATTGTACAGAATTAAATTCAATAGAAGAAATAATCGAAAAAATAAATTCAATTAATTTAGAAGAAAATAAATTATATGAAATAATATTAATTGGAAAAAGAAATTTTGAAATAAATATTAATGAAATA
>OLRV01003432.1_pt1 | contig 11089 bp, 7 predicted proteins | sample 1672421 | NCBI WGS metagenome assembly OLRV01 (sample SAMEA3136684, study PRJEB25190) | human gut metagenome | biome: human gut; feature: human-associated habitat; material: faeces | place: Austria | collected 2013
TGTATCGTTATATAACAAAAAGTTCCATAAGCTATAATTGATCCTCTAATTGTTGATGCCTCTTTTGATATTTTAAGTAATCGAAACAACAATAAAATATACATTAATAAAACCACTGTAGCTCCAAGTACTCCTATTTCTTCAACTATTATTGGAAATATAAAATCTGTATGTGCTTCCGGTAAATATAAATATTTTTGAGTTGAATTACCAAATAATCCACCATTAGAAATAGCTATAAAACCATTACATACTTGATAACCAGTTTTCTCTGTATATCTTGTACATGGTGATTTAAAATTTAAACGATCCATTTGTTCTTTAGTTAAAAGATTCCCCGATAAAACCACAAAAAGTACTAATAAAAAACATAACACTACCCCAGACTTCTTAAGCAAATTATAAACTTTAGATTTAATAGGCATAAAAATAATTAATAAACCAAGTATTCCTGCAATAATTATAGCAGTACCTAAATCCGGTTGAATAGCAACTAAACCAACTCCAATTACTCCAAGAACAATAGGAACATAAATTTTATTAGAATTAAACTCTTTCTTTAATATAATTTTTTCATAAAAAACCCCAAAATAAAGTATCAAAGCAGTCTTTAAAAACTCACTTGGTTGAATAGTTATAGGTCCAATTTTAAACCATGATTTAGCACCATTTATAATAGATCCATAAGTAAATATTAATGCAAGCACTATTAAAATTATATAAAAATAAACCTTAGTCAAATATTTATATTTACTAGTAGGTATTCTAATAATAAAGAATAGACCAATAATCCACATAACAATTGAAATAAAAACTTGTTTTTTAAAAAAATAAGAAGATTCTACTTTATAAAATAAAACTGCAGATATTGAAGATGCACTAAAAACCATTACTAATCCAAAGATAGTAAATATCAAAACTATAAGCAAAAATTTTTTATCTAATTTATTATATAATTTTTTCATCTAGCACCTACTATAACAATTTTATCACAAAAAAACTTGTAAATAAATACAAGTAATTCATAATTTTTCATATATACACCATCTGTTTTAGTACGTTAATCAAATGGAATATTTTATTTTTTAGGGCCGTCTATTTTAACGTGCTTTCGCACGCAGGTGACGGTCCTTTAGGAACCGATTTTCCTATCCCTGCTTAATTATGTTGTTTCTTGCTTTACACATTATTTACGTTTTCTCCGATACGGAAAGCTGGGGAAAAACCATTGTCGGAATCAGCATTAGAGTAATACCAGATGCCGGTGCTAGCGACACCAAGGAAATTACCGTAATTGTTGGAATAAGCCCCGCGAAGCCACCAAGAAAATGGCATATCATTATAATCTTTAATAGCATTTTTTGTATGATTATTTACTGTTACATTTCTTGCTTTATAATAATCCAACTGTCTTGTATTGTTCCATGCTGTATCTATACTAGATACCTGATTACTTGTAACATCTTCAAATACTTCATGAGGACTTAATAAATATAATTTATCCGTTGATTCCCAATTTCCATCTGTTCTTTTATTATTTTTATCATCCCAACCATGTCCTGATATTACTTTGGTATCTGTTATTACTTTTTGTAAATCACTTGGTAAATAATAAAAGTACTTTCCATTTACTAATTCTCTTGCTTCTGTTGCTGGCCAGCCACCTACATTTGTACCTGTGCTATTCATTGATCCAGTCATTAGGATATCAACAAATTCAACTACAAATCCACAAGCTGTTTGGGAAAAATTTTCTCTAGTACATTCTTCAGGCGTTGTGTTGTTGGCAACTCTTACAGTAAAACTTTGTCCGGCTATTTCTACTTCTTTTTCTGATCCTACTATATATTTTGATGCATTTCCTGATTTTACATTATCTGCTATTTCTTCCCATGTATCTGTTGCAAATGTATTTGATTCTGGAGCTGTAACAACTATTTTTCCATTAAATTTTGCACCTTTGTTATAATCTTGATTATCTCTACTATCTCTAAACATCATTCTTAAATTTAAAGTTAATACTTGCTCTTCTGTGCTAGGTTTAAAATATCCATATGCTAATTCTTGTGTTGTCATCTTTCCACTATCTTCATATATGGTACCACCTCTATAACCATTTAAACTACTTGGAAGATTTAATTCTGATATAATATATTCATTAATTAAACCTACATTTTTTATTGTACAATTTATACTCTCGTTCTCATCTATTCTTTTAATGTAATATTCTAATTCATCATTTTTAAACGTATTTTGATATTCTATACTTATTACAAATGGCATTGGTAAACCATCTGATGCTGTTGTGTTTATTCCAGTTAAATTAAATGTTTTATCAACTAGAATATTATTACTTGGTTGAATATCAGTTAATGGTATTATATTATCTGTTCCATCATTATAAGTAATAAGCATACGACCTGTTTCAGATTTTATTTCAGCTGTTGATCCTTCCGGATTATTGGCTGTAAAAAATGCATATGTTACTCCTGCAAATATGATAACTAATATTAAAATAGTTGCAATTGTTACAAATATAAGAACTCTTTGATTATTGTTTTCCATAAAAAGTTTCACTACCTATCCTACAATATATATTATATCTCGGTTTGCCATCCCTATCAAGCGAACATTCGTATTTTTTGTGCAAAATTTTATCTATAATTTTTATTCGCATGTTCGCTTGACGGATAAATTTTAATCCAACTTAACACTAACTAACTTAGATACACCTGATTCTTGCATTGTTATTCCATATAAAGAACCTGCATATTCCATCGTTCTCTTTTTATGAGTAATTACAATAAATTGAGTCTTATTATCATATTCTTTTAAATAATTACCAAATATATCAACGTTTGCTTCATCTAGTGCCGCTTCCGCCTCATCTAAAATACAAAATGGTACTGTTCTAATATTAATAGTAGCAAATAAAAGTGCTAAGGCTGTCATTGATGCTTCTCCACCAGATAAAGTCTTTAAACTCTTAATTTCTTTTCCAGGAGGGCATGCTTTAATCTCTAAACCACTAGTTAAAATATTATTTTCATCTAAAAGAACTAACTTTCCTTCTCCACCTCTAAATAACTTCTTAAATACCTTACAGAATTCATTATTTAAAGCATTAAAAGTAGATAATAATCTTTCCTTCATCGTATCATCTAATTCATTAATTATCTCTAATAAATCATTAATAGATCCCGTTAAATCTTCTTTTTGTTTAGTTAAAAATTCATATCTAGTATTAATACGCTCATATTCCGCAATAGATCCTGTATTAACATCGCCTAAATTCTTAATATCCCTCTTTAAATTATTAACCTTAATTCTAGCATCAGGTAAATCTAAATCTAACTTATATTCTTTAGCTTTATCATAAGTCATACCATACTCTTCATTTAATCTTAATAAATATGTATCTAATTTAGATTCTTCTTTACTTATATTAACTTCTAAAGTTCTGATTTCATTCATTAATTTGTTATATTCACTATTTTGTTTACGATTATTAATCTCTAATTCATTAATTTCTGATTGTAAATCATTTCTTGTGCCTTTTAACTCATTAATATTTAATTCTATTTTTTCCTTTTCACCATTAACTTTGTAGTATTCATCTAATAACTCTTGTAACTTACTAGAAATATCATTATTTAATAATCCAACATTTCCATTAATTTCATTATTAACACTTATTAAATTATTATTTAATATTTCTAAATCATTATTTTTTCTAATAATATATTCTCTAGCTCCATTAAATTCATTATTAGCATCAAATACCTTCTTTTCTAAAATAGTTAAATCTTTATCATAATTATTAATTTCTTCTTCTTTTAACTTTATTTCATTTACTTTAGAATTTAATAATTTAATTTTATTTTCTAATTCAAACTTTTGACTAATTAAATTATTATTTGATTTATTAGTACCACCTGTAATAGATCCACCAGCATTAATAATATCTCCATCTAAAGTAACAATCTTATACATATGATTAATTATTTTAGCTACATTAGTTCCATTTGTTAAATTATCCACAATTATTACGTTACCTAACGCATTTAATATAACATTTCTATACTTAGAATCATATTGGCATAAATCAGAAGCAATTCCTATAAAACAAGGAACAACCTCTAACTTCTTTAATGACAATTCATCTATCCTTTTAGGTTTAATAATATTTAAAGGATAAAAAGTAGCTCTCCCTAAATTATTTTGTTTTAAATAATATACCGCTTCCTTAGCAGATGTTTCATTATCAGTTACAATCACATTTGTTGTAAAACCAAGAGCCGTATCAATAGCTACTGAATATTTTTCTTCTGTTTCAACTAATTTACCTAAAATATCATGTATACCATTTAATCTATGATTATTAAGAACACTTTTAACTGCATAAGGCATTTTACTATCATTTAAAGTACTATTTTGTAATATTTCAATTTGACTCTTTAAATACATTTCATCTTTATTTAATTTACCTAGATCATTAAGTAAAAGATTTTTCTTAACAGTTTCATTTTTATATTCATTAACTAAATCATTATATTTTTTATTTAAATTATCTAAACCATTTTTCTTTAATTCAATTTCTTCCCTTAATGAATTAATATCGTTCTCTAATCTTAATTTATTTTCTTTTAAATTAATAATATTAGCTTGTAACTTAGAATCATCTACTTCATATTTTTCTCTTTCAATCATTATCTGCTTTTCACTTGCTAAGTTACTTAAAGTTTTAGTAATTTTAAACAATTCATCACTTTTTTGTGATAATTCTTCATCTATTTTAAGTACTTTCATTTTAAGTGAATCTATTCTAGCATTATCAACTAAATTATTATTTTGATTAGCCATTAATTCATTAGATAACTTATCTAAATTTTCTTTATTAATTTTATATGAATCATTAATTGTTGTTATATCTAAAGCAAGAAGTGCTATTTCAGTACTTTCTAAATCCTTTTTATAATCTAAAAATTTATGTGCTGTTTCAGCCTGTGCTTTTAAAGGTTCTAAATTAACATTAAGTTCATCTATTATTAAATTAATTTTTTCTAAATTATCATTAGTTTTATCTAACTTTCTTAATGTATCTTCTTTTCTTTTTTTATACATTAATACACCAGATGCTTCCTCTAAAATTACTCTTTTATCCTCTGGCTTACCATCAATTATTTCACCTATTTTACCTTGTGATATTATTGATAATGAATTCACGTTCGTTCCTGAATCTAAAAATAAATTAGTAATATCTTTTAATCTACAAGATGAATTATTAATATAGTATTCATTTTCACCAGTTGAATAAACAACTCTTTTTATTTCTATTTCGGCTAAATCACTCTTTAAATAATGATCAGAATTATCAAACGTTAAGGAAACCCAGGCTCTTGTTAATGGACTTCTTGATTTACTACCATTAAAAATAAAATCAGAAGAATTATTTCCTCTAATATCTTTAAGTGATTGTTCTCCAAGCACCCATTTAATAGCATCAACTATATTACTCTTACCTGATCCATTAGGTCCAACTATTGCCGTTATTCCATCTTTGATTTCAATAGTTACTTTATCGGCAAAAGATTTAAAACCATGAATACTAATTCTTAATAATCTCATTTATTACCACCACTACTTTTCTTTATTGCATCACGTGCTGCATTTTGTTCTGCTTCCTTTTTACTCTTTCCTACTCCTTTACCATAAATCATTCCTTCCACTCTAGCTTCTACCTCAAAAGTTTTGTCATGAGCAGGTCCATATTCATTTATCACAACATAATCAACACATTTTTGATTAGTTTGAACTAGTTCTTGTAAATATGATTTATAATCACTTAAATAAATATTATTTTCTTTAATTTTAGGAATAATTAAATCATAAATAAACTCTTTAGCTTTAGATAATCCATTATTTAAATAAATAACAGCTATTACAGCTTCAAAAACATCAGCAACAATTGTTGCATTAACCTCATTATGCATCCCATTACCAACTTTAATGTAATTAGCTAAATTTATTTCTTTAGCATAAGCATCTAAAGCTTCCTCACAAACATACATAGATCTTTTTTTGCTCATTTGTCCTTCTGCCAATTTAGTATTCTTATAAAAATAATCAGAAATAACCAATTCTAGCACTGCATCACCTAAATATTCTAATCTTTCATATGATTCTATATTATGTTCATTAGCATAACTAGTATGTGTTAAAGCAACTTGTAAATCTTTATTATCTTTACTTATTCCATATTTACTTAAATCCATATAAATCACCTTTATCCTTTAAACATTATAAACTATATTTCATTTATTTTCTAGGATATAACAAAAAATAAAAAAATTGTTAGTATCTGATTAATTCTAAAACTAACAATTTTTATATTTTATCTAATTTCCGCAACAACAACGAGTATCTCCATTAGCATCAACCCATTGTTTTACATAAACTCCTTGATAACTTGAATTACCTATCCATTCACTACAATCACAATATTCACCTTTGGACATATTTCGTTCGCTTTTAACTATACATGTAATTCCAGATCCACCAGATGAACCTCCTGATGATCCACCTCCAGAGCAAGAACATCTTTCTGAAGTCCACCATCTTTTACATTCATTACCAGTTCTATTATCAATAGTATAATATTGTTTTTGACAATAAGTATCCCATGAATCATATTTTTTACAATCATAACTTGTAGTAGTTGAAGAACACTCCACATAACATTTTTGTGTATTGCAAGATGTAGATGTTGGCTCATCAGGACACTCTTGACTTAAATATTTAGTATCAACATAATGATTTATGATGTTTCCTCCACCACATGTTTCTGAACATGATGTTGACTTTAATGTTTTATTAACACAATACTCATACCATTGTGCAGTTAGTTCTACATCATCTGTTATTACTGTATCTGCAGTATAACTTGTTCCACTTGTATTTTTTAATCCTTCAAATTTATGATTATCTCTTGTAAATAATGTAAATGTTATTACATTTCCTAGTTTAACTCCATCATCTACATATTTTACAAAATCAGTTGCATCATTATTATATCTTCCACCATTTAATTTTACCATTACTTCTGTTTTTATTTTGTAATTCTGACTCTTATATGTATATTCTTCAAATCCATTCTTTACAAAGAAATAGATATCAACTTTATTATTACCACTTATATTTTTATCTATTTCATTTAGATTTATTTTTAATGTAGTATCTTGACTATTTTTTGCTTCACTCCAATTACTACAATCACTTATTTTTCCTGTTGTGTTTATACAGTATTTTAATTCCATATCCGTTTTTTTACTACTATCACTTACATTATAAGTTATTGTTGGATTATATACAGAATTTTTATCTTTTGTAACTTCAAACTTATTTATTATTGGTTTACTTGGCTTTACTGTTATTGTTCTTTCCACACTTCTTTTATTTACATCACTATCATCTAGTGTTTTATTATCTTCTTTAGTATAGTCATATCTTATTTTATATGTTCCTATTTTTTCACTTGTTAAGTTTGTACACTTTTCACCATTTTCCATATATGCTCTTATAGTTTGGTCTTGATCTAAATCCTTAACTTTTTGGCCATCTAGATTTATTAATTGTAAACTTCTTGTATTTAAACCTACATAACATAAATCTTCTGTTGTATCTCCATACATTACACTATAATTTAAAGCATACAAATATGCTTCTGTTTCAGAATTGTTATATGGATACGTTACTATTAATTCATGATCACTATCATAAGATACTTGTATTTTTTCTTCCTTACCAACTTTTTCATCGGTACTTGGATTTACTAATGTATCATTAACATAACCATTATCTATTAAATCACCTATTGTTATTATCTTAAATGAATTATCATTTAAATCATTTATAATATCTACCGTATTATTAACAAACAACATTGCTGATGATTTAATTTTTTCAACATATTCATTATAATGTTTTTCTTTATTATCTTTAAATACTCTATTTAAAGAAATAGCTATTACTGATCCTAATAACGCTAATAATCCGATTGAAACTAATATTTCAACTAATGTAAAACCTTTTTTATTCATCGATAATCGTGCTCCTTATCTTATAACAAAATTATATCATTTATTAGTCTAATTTCAAGTGAACTGATACATTTTTATACAAAAAAACGATATAATTTTATTTTTTTATATCGTCTATTTTAATGCTTCTAGTATGTTTTATTGCTTCCCATTTATTATATTTTTTTACAAATACAGAAATATTTATTGGTATCCAACTTAATACAAATATTGAAAACAATATAATACTTGCTGTCATTCCTTTTAAATCTTTTTTCTTATATAATAATGCAAATATCTCAATTGCAATTCCCATTGCAAGGACAACTGCAAAGAACACTATGTTAGTTGCAAAGAAATATGAAAATATATCATGTAATTGGATACCAACTATTTTAAATATTACTAACATTACCAAATTGATAAATGAGATAACTTGCATTAGTGGTCCTAAATATACTAATGACATATCTAAACATGCAAGATTTTTAGTTTTAAGATATTTTTTAAATAATTTAAAACTATAAATATTCATACATTGAATAATTCCAGCACTCCATCTTTTTCTTTGTTTCCATGAAACACCAAAATCAATTGGATATTCATCATATGTAATTGCATCTTCTACAAATGCGATTTTTTCACCTTTTAAGGCGCATTGGCCAGTAAATTCGACATCTTCGGTTAAGGTAAATGTTTCAAAACCATCTCTATCAATTATATCTTTGCTTATCATGAAACCAGTTCCATTAATAGAACCTGATGCATCAAATGACATTCTTGATCTATTAAAGAAAATATTTTGGAATAAATAAAATATTGTGTAACTACCACTAATCCAGTTGTCTTTTGGATTCTTAGAATCTCTATATCCTTCAGCAACTTTGTATCCTGAATTTAAACAGTCGTTCATATGCTTTAAAAAATCCTTATGAACTAAATTATCAGCATCAAATATAACATAGGCATCTATTTCTTTATTATCTTTTAATTTGTTAAATGCAAATTTTAAAACATCACCTTTTGTTTTTGTTTTAACATTACATTCAAGTACTGTTGCTCCACTATCTAATGCAACCTTACTTGTATTATCAGTACAATTGTTAGGAACTATAAATATTCCATAACGATCTTTTGGATAATCTAATTCCTTTAAACTTTCAACAAGATTACCAATTACTTGTGATTCATTTCTTGCAGCTACAATAATTGCAAAGAAATTCTTCTTTTTGCTTTTTTTAAATTTAACTTTACTTTTCATAATAATTCCTAAGAAACCACTTACAGCAAAATAAGTTCCATAAAGCAAAGTTATGTAAAATAATATGTAATATATTATTTTTACGAATGTTATCATACTTCTTCTCACACCTTATTCATTAATAATTTATACATTTAATTTAGTTCTCACTATATTAACTTGTATCTCTTTTATTATATCACGTATATTTGTTATTAAAAGCATTTTTTGTTAATTTTATGTAAAGTTAAGTTATCTGCTTCTTCTTGAACGCATACTATTTTCCATAGACTGTTCTTTTAGTAAAACACGTTTTTTTATTTCTTGAACTAGTAATCTAATGTTTCGCATATAATAATTTAATTCAGTTTTTGTAAAATAATCTGCATATAAATTAAATATCATATTACTTAAATTATTTAATTCTGAAAGCAATAAAGTACCATCATCAGCATCAGAATCATTATCTAAAAAGATAATTACTTTACTAGCCAACTTAGAAAAATCAAAATTAATATTAGATTTAATAAATATTTTAATTATTCTTTCGTCTACAATAGATACTTCCACATTATTTAAAATTAATGGATAACTAAAGAAATCAAATGATTCTTTAAATTTATATTTTTTCTTATTTTTATATAATTTATACATAATTAATCCCCCATTAAATCATTTCTTTTTTCCCTTGTTACTCTTATTTTCTCAATTTGACGATACTCATCAATTTTTTGATGATTACCAGAAAGTAAAATGCTTGGAACTTTCATTCCTCTATATTCTTCGGGTTTGGTATATGTTGGATAATCTAGTAAATTATCATTAAAACTTTCACTTTCCAAACTTTCTTTATTAATAACTCCACTAATTAATCTCACAATAGAGTCTGTTATCATCATGGCAGGTAATTCCCCACCTGTTAAGACAAAATCACCAATACTGATTACTTCATCGGCTAAGAGTTTTATTCTTTCATCAAAACCTTCATAATGACCACAAATTATTATTAAATGCTTTTTAGTACTTAGTTCTTTAGCTTTTGCTTGTTTATAAGTTGTACCAGTTGGATCCATAATAATTATATAAGAATCTTCAGTTTTAATAGCATCTATTGCTTCATAAATAGGTTCACATCTTAAAACCATTCCTGCTCCTCCACCATATGGAGTATCATCAACCATTTTATTATTTAAAGGCGAGTAATCACGAAAATTTATTATTTCTATTTCTACTTTTTTATCATTAATTGCTCTTTTAATAATAGATTCAGTTAGAAAGCCATCAAACATATTAGGAAATAAACTTAATATACTGATTTTCATAACATTAACCCACTTACATCTTTAACATAAATTTTTTTATTTAATTTGTCTATTTTTTCATAAAAACCTTTAAGAGGAATATAAAATTTATCATTTACCTTAATTAATGGATTAATTTTATTATCATCATAATTAGTTATTATACCTATTTCCTTATTATTAGATATTACTTTATAATTAACTAATTCACTTATTAAATATTCTTCGTCTGATAAATTTAAATCTTCTTTAGCATAATATACTTCGTTACCAATTAAATATTCTATATCATTGATATCTTTGATATTGTTAAGTTCTACTAAATAGTTGTTTTTATGAAAACGAACACCTGTTATTTCATAGTTTTTATCTTTAATTATAATTTGGTTATGAACTTGAAATACTCTATCTGGCATTTCGAACTTAGATACTATTTTAAGTTCTCCTTTAATTCCAAATGTATTAACTAT
>OLRV01003435.1_pt1 | contig 11073 bp, 10 predicted proteins | sample 1672421 | NCBI WGS metagenome assembly OLRV01 (sample SAMEA3136684, study PRJEB25190) | human gut metagenome | biome: human gut; feature: human-associated habitat; material: faeces | place: Austria | collected 2013
TCCCCAGTAAACACTGGGGATGGAGTTGTATTGTCATAGGGGTTGGATGCTTACAGGTATTCGGACGATCGGGGGTGTTGTTTTACATCGCTTCTGATTATTATAGATATTTTGGTAAAAGAGATTCGATAATATGTATTCTATTCAAAATGTTATTCAGTTTGGATCGGGGTGTTAAGTTTTTGCTTTGGTATAGATTAGCTTCACAGAAGAATCCGTTACGCCCTTTAGCCATTGTAGTACATAAAATATTGTCTTTGAGATATTGTATTTATTTTCCACGCCAAATTAAGGCTGGCTATGGATTATATCTATCGCATTCTATGTCTATAGTAGTACATCCAAATACAATAATTGGTAACAATTGTAATATTTCTCAATTTGTCAACATTGGAAGTAATAAAGGTACTCCAGCAATTATCGGTGATAATGTTTATATCGGTCCTATGACTTGTTTAGTTGAAGATGTCCATATAGGAAACAACGTCACTATTGGAGCAGGTTCTGTGGTAACGCATGACATTCCAAATAATTCGACAGCTGTTGGTTGTCCTGCTAAGGTTATCAATGAGAATAATCCTGCTCAGTTTATTATGAACAAGTACTCAAATTTTTAAAATAACGATTATGAGTAAAAAAATACTTATATATTTATATGAAAAAGAATTAGCCCCTAAGGGGGGACCCGTTGGCTATAATTATAACTTAAAGTGTCAATTGGATAAGATGGGAGTTGAAGACATATCCTTTATTAAGACAAGTAAAGGCGATGTGCATGAACTTACTAACAATATCAATAAAATAAGACCATTATGGCTGAAAAAATCAATTCAGACCATTAAGCGTATAGCTAATTACTATCTACTCTTATTTGGTGGTAAGGGCAAAGCTGTTGTGGATTTAGATAAATATGATATAGTTCATTTTCATAGTGTTGTTTCCATGTATAGATGTCGAGGATCTTTGGAGCATTATAAGGGACAGGTGGTATTAACTAGTCATATTCCAACTAAAGCTACCAAGGAAATTGAAATGAGACTAAACACTTTTGAAAAGGTAGCCTTTCATTGGCTTTATAAGAATTTAGGCAAAATGGACGTGTATGCTTTTAACAGAGCTGATCACATCGTCTTCCCATGTGAAGGAGCAGAGGAGCCATATTTAAATAATTGGCCTTATTACAAAGATTTCAAGGAGAAAAACAAAAAAAAATACCATTATTTGCTTACTGGTATAAATCCTTGTGTTGCTAAGACTTCTAAAGCTTTAATCCGTGATAGATATAAAATTCCGAATGATGCTTTTATTATTTGTTTTGTGGGACGTCATAATTTAATTAAGGGATATGACCAATTAAAAGAGATAGGCGAAGAACTATTGAGATATCAAGATGTATATGTGCTTATTGCTGGAGAGGAAGGTCCTTTGTACCATTTGGAACATGAGCGTTGGATTGAAGTAGGATGGACTAATGATCCGCATTCTATTATAGCTGCTTCAGATGTTTTTGTTTTACCAAATAAGGAAACTTATTTTGACCTTATCATGTTAGAAGTCTTGTCTTTAGGAAAACTGATAGTAGCTAGTAATACTGGCGGAAATAAGTATTTCTCAAATTTTAATGAATGCGGCATCCTGTTATATAATAGTAAAGAAGAAGCTGTTAGTCTTATTAAGAAAATAATGGACTTAACTTCTGAAGAACGAGAAAAACTAGGTGAGGCTAACAAAAAAATGTTTGGAGAATATTTTACTTCGGAAATTTTTGCAAAGAATTATATTAAACTAATAAATTCATTATGATTAAAGTTTTATTCTTTATGGATGGTATCGGAAATGCTGGTGGCATCCAGGAAATGGCAATTAAGTGGATGGAAAATATAGACCGTTCAAAAGTGAAGATAGATATTCTAACCTATAATCATGTAAAGGCGGACAACTATAAAGATCGTGTAAAGGCTTTGGGGGGTGAAGTGTATGTTATAGAGTCTTTTCAAGATAAAAATAAATTTTTATTAAGCATGAAACAGACGGCTTCTTTTTTTGAGCAGCATTCCGATTATAACATTATTCATGCCCATGCTTCTTCTAAAGCATTTTTTGTTCTTTGGTTCGCTAAACGAAGTGGTATTAAGGTAAGAATACTACACTCACATGCTACAAGATTTGTGATGACTGGTATACTGGCATTAATGGCTGCATATATATTGAAACCATTAGCAAATATAATGGCTACTCATTACTTTGCATGTTCTCCAGAGGCTGGTAATTTTTTGTTTGGAAAACATAAGAAAGTGTTTATTGCTCACAATGGTGTTGATACCGATGTTTTTTCTCCGAACACTTCTGTTCGTATTCAGATGCGTAAAGAGTTGATAGGAGAAGATAACTGTTTTTTGATAGGTAATGTTGGACGTTTTCGTCCTCAGAAAAACCATAAATTTTTGATGGAGATATTTAAGGAAGTGTGTTCTCTTGATAACAAAAGTAAACTTGTGTGTGTAGGTGGTGGAGAGTTAGAAAATATAATCAAAGAAAAGGCACGACTTTTAGGTATATTAGATAGAGTATTGTTTTTGGGTGTTCGCAAGGATGTTAATAATTTGATGCAAGCATTTGACCTGTTAGTTATGCCGTCATTATTTGAAGGTCTTCCTGTAACAGGTGTCGAAGCTCAAGCTGTCGGAACCCCGTGCTTATTTGCTTCAACGATTACTAAAGATGCTGCAATTCTACCTAATACAAGTTATTTGAAATTAGAAGATTCTCCGAAAATATGGGCTGAGAAAATTTTGAGCTATAAAAATCAAAATAGAATTGATAATGCAACAGAATATGTTCGTCAAAAAGGATATGATATATTGTTGGATACACAGAAATTACAGAACTTTTACTTTAAAGAATTAAAAAAGTATGAATAAAATAGGAATCTTAACCTATCATTCTGGATATAATTATGGAGCTTGTCTTCAAGCATATGCTTTGCAGACAACTCTTAGAAAGTTAGGATATGATAGTGAAATTATAAATTTTGAACCAGAGGCATTTGTTGCAAGCCGTGAAATGTTTAGTCGCAGACCGAGAAGATTAAAAGAGGTTATTAAGAACATAACCCGAATTCCTTATTGGAAGGCTCTCCATGTCAGAGAGAAAATGTTCGATGATTTTACTCTGAAGGTTTTGAATGCGACACCGAGATTTAAAACGGAGGATGAGGTGATAAAACATGCTGAGGACTATGAGTGTATTATTTGTGGTAGCGACCAAATTTGGAATTTATCTAAGAGCCATGATGCTCCAGCTGCCAATCCTATATTCTTTTTAAATTTTCCAAAGAAGCAGAGACGAGTCGCCTATGCGGCTTCGTTTGCTTCTTTTGTGAAGCAAGCATCAAAACATGAAGATGAGTTCTTGCCTTGGTTAAAGAAGTTTGATGCAGTTTCTGTTCGCGAACAAGATGGGGGCGAGTATGTTAGATCTAAAAGAATAGATTGTACATTGACCCTAGATCCTACAGTACTTCTTGATAAAGAAGACTATGAGAAGATTTGTCCAGAACGAAAAATCAAAGAGAAATATGTCTTGATGTTTGGCTGGAATACTAACTCGGATTTAGTTGCTGCTGCTAAAACCGCATCGAAGAAATTGGGCTTACCAGTTTATAACATAGTTCCACCACCAAGAAAAATGTTTTGTGGTATTCCTCGTAAGTTAGATGTTGGACCATGTGAATTTTTGAGTATGATTAAGCATGCAGAATTTGTCGTAACAAATTCTTTCCATGGGACAGCTTTTTCTACGACATTCGAAAAGCCTTATGTTTCTATCGTAACAGGTCAGGCTGATACTCGTATGTATTCTTTATTAGACCAATTAGGGTTAGCTAACCATTTAGTGCACAAGGAAGATATGGATATAAATAAATTACTTGCTACGGATTTTAGTGGAGTTAGGGCTAAAAAAGCTGCATTGCGAAAATCCTCTTTTGACTTTTTGAAATCAGCATTGGAAGGACTATGATAAGTTTTGACTTTGATAAGGATTGTTGCGGTTGCCATGCTTGTATGAATGCTTGCCCAGTTAATGCAATTAGAATGGAAGCTAATAAGGAAGGCTTCTTGCTACCTAACGTGGATGGGAATACTTGTATAAAGTGCGGAAAATGTGATAAGGCTTGTCCCCATTTAAATGGAGCAAATAACATTGAGAAATATTCCCTCGAATCGTTTAGAGACATTCCTTCTTATTTGTACTTTTTAGATAGTAAGGAACGTGAAGATTCTGCATCTGGTGGATTTGTAGTTGCTGCAATGAAATCTTGTCTTGATAGAGGAGGACTTGTTTGTGGCTGCGTGTGGGACAAAAAAATGAAGGCTATTCATATTGTGTCTGATAAGATTGAAGACTTGAGAAGAATGCAAAGTTCAAAATATGTTCAAAGTGAAATTGGGCAATGCTATTCTGAAATAAAGACTTTTCTTAAACAAGGAAGAAATGTTGTCTTTTGTGGAACACCATGCCAGACCGCTGGTTTGAAGACGTTCTTAGGTAAGGTTGATACTTCACATTTGATTTCTATTTGTGTCATCTGTCATGGAACTCCTTCACCTTTAGCTTGGAAAAAGTGGAAACTGGTTCAAGAGCATAAGTACAAGGGAAAGTTGGTATATGTCAATATGCGAGATAAGCATAAAAAGGGATATGCCACAACTTGTTGTAAATATGTATATGATGTGAATGGATCACGGAAAGTTGTGGAGCGTGCAGCTTATATAGCTGACCCTTATGTCTTTTTATTTGCAGACAGCTTGTATCTGAGAAATTCGTGTTATCATTGCCAATATAAAGCTGATGGTAATGGTGCAGACATTATAGCTGGTGATTTTCATGCCTCGATAAATGAGGCAGGGAAATGGGGTTGTTCTTCAGTCTTCGCTATGACTCAAAAGGGTGAGAATTTCATAAAGACACTTCCGGGCTACTGTATAAAATCTGACTATAAAAAGTTAGTTGGGGTAAATCCGATGCTTTGGAAATCTGAAAAAATGAACTCACAAAGAAAAGTCTTCTTTGAAGCAATACAGAAAAATGCTGTATCTGAAAGTGATTTCACGCAATTCTTGCCAAAGAGATATTATGTGAAAAAGGTGTTAGAGCAGATGGGGTTGTTTAATGTTGTTAGAAAAATGTTAAAATGAAATCGCCAATCATTATAAATGGTCAGTTTACTGCTCGTAGAGTAACTGGGCAGGAACGTTTCGCATACGAGATAATATCCGAGTTAGACAAAATATGTAATATAGGTCAATATGTTTTAGTTGTTCCTAAGAATGCTTTCTATATACCACAGCTTAATAACATACCGATTATAAGATATGGAAAAGCAAAAGGTTCGTTATGGGAGCAAACATATTTTGCTTGTTATATGATAGCTCATCCCAAAAATATCTCTTTGAATCTTCTAACAATAATGCCTATTTTTAAGCCTGGTATCATTTGTATTCATGATATGAGTTATAGAACTCATCCTGAATATTGTAAGACTATCTATATGAAGGTGTCAAGGTATTGGCATTTATTTCAAGAAGAATTGGCTTGTAGATTTTCTCCTTTATTGCTTACCGTTTCTGAATATTCAAAACAACAAATGATGAAGCATTTAAAGTTGCCTTCAGACAAAATTGTTGTTTTAGGAAATGGGTGGGAACATTTCAAATCTGTAGTTTCTGATGAGTCATTAGCTATTCGTAAACCAAGTTTATTTGAAAAGCCATTTTTTTTCTCATTAGGAAGTTTGGCTCCAAACAAAAATATTCAATGGATATTGAAGGTTGCAAAGAAGCATCCGCAATATAATTTCTTAATTGGTGGCAATGCTAATTTGCGCGCCTATGGTACAGATTACATGGAAGAGGATTTCAAAAATGTAAAGTTTCTTGGGTATATAAGTGACGGTGAAGTCAAGTATTTGATGTCTCGCTGTAAAGCTTTTATATTTCCTTCATTTTTTGAGGGATTTGGTATTCCTCCATTGGAAGCAATGAGTGTTGGGGCAAAGTGTATAATAGCCAAGAGTAGTTGCCTACCAGAGATATTTGGTGAAGCAGCATATTGGATAGATCCTTATGATACGAATGTTGATTTGGATGAACTTTTAGCCCAAGAGATTGTTTCTTCCAAACCTGTTTTAGAGAAATATACTTTCGGGAGGTTTGCAAGTATTATGCACAAAACTTTAGTTGAACTGATAAAGAAACTATAGGTGATGAAGATTTTACATATAGGCCAGATGATAGGAGGTTTGGATATTTATATCCGAAACTCTATTATATATAATGATGTGGAAGACAATGAATATGTTATTGTCTGTGGAAAGGAAGATAAGCATCCGTCTGTCATTAGAAAAGGTACGGTTGTGAAGGAATATCCTATTTCGCTATTCCGTTCTCTCAATCCTGTGAATGATTTTAAGGCTTTGATACAAGCAATCAAGATTATCAAGAAGGAAAAGCCTGCAGTAATTCATTGTCATAGCGCAAAGGGCGGTATCATCGGAAGAACGGCAGGATGGATTACAGGGGTGAAGACCTTCTATACGCCTCACGCTTTCTCTTTCCTTTGTACTTCTTCGAAAATGAAGCGATGGGTGTTTTTGATGATAGAGCGGTTGACACGATTTAACACATATATGTTAGCTTGTTCAGAGTCAGAACAGCAGATGGCAAGAAAGATGGTAGGCTATTATGAAAATCATGCCTTGGTTTGGCATAATGCCGTACCAGATGCTTCTCTTGAAAAGGGCAAGGTTGTAGCTATTTCTGAGCCTTATGCTTGCTATATCGGTAGACCTTGCTATCAGAAAAATCCTTTGTTTTTACTTGATGTCATTAAAAATGTGAAAGATAAGGGATGTAATCTGAAATTTATCTTGCTTGGAGTCGGTTATCATTCACCAGAGTTGGAGACGATGAAAACGAAAATCCAAGAACTTGGTCTTACAAACTTTATTAAGCTGGAACCTTGGATAAGTCATGCTGACTGCCAAGAATATGTACGAAAATCTTTATTTTATATTTCGACTGCTCTTTATGAGGGATTGCCGTTGGCAATAGTAGAAGCTATGTCAAATGGTAAAGCCATTATCGCAAGTGATGTGGTTGGTAATAAAGACTGTGTTAGGCATTGTGAAAATGGGTATCTCTTGCCTTTGGATGCAGCTTCATACGCAGAAAAAATTATTCAACTTGTGAATGATGATGATTTGAGAAAGGACATGGGGAGGAAATCAAGAGAATTTTTCTTGAAAGATTTTTTTATCGAAAATAGGATTAAATTATTACAACGAATTTACGAATCTTAATTATTAATAAGAATGAAACAATATGATTATTTGATAGTTGGCTCTGGCTTGTTTGGAGCAACCTTTGCTTATCTTGCTAAAAAACGAGGTAAGAAGTGTTTAGTAATCGATAAGCGTTCTCATTTAGGTGGAAACATCTACTGTGAGAATATTGAGGGTATCAACGTGCATAAGTATGGTGCACATATCTTCCATACCTCTAACAAAAAGGTGTGGGACTTTGTGAATTCTATCGTTGAGTTCAATCGTTATACCAATTCACCTGTAGCAAACTATATGGGTAAGCTTTATAATTTGCCTTTCAACATGAACACCTTCTATCAGATGTGGGGTGTAACTACACCTGAAGAAGCCCAGGCTAAGATTGATGAGCAGAAAGTGGAAGCTGTGGCTCGTATGAAAGCTGATGGCGTAACAGAACCACGTAACTTGGAGGAGCAAGCTCAGGTTTTAATAGGAAAAGATATTTATGAGAAACTCATTAAGGGCTATACTGAGAAGCAGTGGGGCAGAAAGTGTACTGATCTTCCTGCTTTTATTATCAAGCGCTTGCCTGTTCGTCTTATCTTCGATAACAACTACTTCAATGATAAGTACCAGGGTATTCCTGTGGGTGGATATAATAAGTTGATTGATGGCTTGCTTGAAGGTATCGAGACCCAAACGAATGTAGATTTCTTTGAGAATCGCCCTTATTGGGAAGGTGTTGCCGACAAGATTGTTTTCACAGGTAAGATAGATGAATTCTATGATTATCAGTTTGGCAAGCTCAACTATCGAACTGTTCGATTTGAGACAGAGGTTATAGACAAACCTAACTATCAAGGTAATGCGGTAGTGAACTATACAGAACGTGAGATTCCTTACACTCGTGTTATTGAGCATAAGCATTTTGAGATGTTTGGTCAAGAGGTTTATGAAACTCCAAAGACTGTTATCTCAAAAGAGTTTTCTACAGAATGGAAGGATGGTATGGAACCATATTATCCAGTGAATGATGAAGTAAACTCTTCATTGTATGCCAAGTATAAGGCTTTGGCTGATAAAGAAGATAATGTTATCTTTGGTGGTAGATTGGCGGAATACAAGTACTATGACATGGCTCCTACTGTAGAGAGAGCGATGGAATGGTGGAACTCTAAGGAATGATAGATGATACAGACATCAGCAATCTTTTTGTTCTTAAATTATTGCCTTGGCAAGAAGGTGGATATGAGTATGGTCGTCGCCAAAATAGATTGGCGACAACTATACACCTTTGCTTCTAGGCAAGCTCTTCTTGGCTTTTGTTTTGATGGTATCGAGAGATTGACGAAAGAATTTTCTGAAGAGCTAAAGCAAATTCCTATGGAAAGGGATTTGCTGATGCCTTGGATGGGAGCTGCACAACAAATTCGTCGACAGAACGTGAAGGTGAATGCTGTGGCGGGTAAACTCTATTCTAAGTTTAGAGAAGATGGATTGCGATGCTGCATCTTGAAAGGACAAGGCAATGCCTTGATGTATCCGAATCCTTATTCCCGTACTCCTGTGGATATTGATGTCTGGGTGCATGCAAGCAGAGAAGATATAACAGACTATGCTAAGACTCATTTTGAAATTGGTGATGATATTAGATTCCATCATTTGGAGACGTCGTTTGACGGGGTGCCGGTAGAACTACATTTCTTCCCGGGTATAATGAATAATCCTATCTATAATGCACGTTTGCAGAAGTGGTTCAAACGGAATGCGGATTTGCAATGCTCAAATGTTGTTAGTCTACCAGACGGTATTGGAGAAATAGCTATACCTACGACAGCATTCAATGTGATTTATCAGCTGACGCATTTATATCATCATTTCTTCGATGAAGGAATTGGAATGAGACAAATCATTGATTATTACTATGTGGTATCAATGTTAAATGTTAACTGTGAAATGTTAACTTGGTTGCCGAAGGAATTGAAGTGTTTGGGATTGTGGAAGTTTGCTGGGGCGGTGATGTATGTGCTGCATGAGGCATTGGGATTATCTGAAGAGAAGATGATAGCTCCAACGGATGAAAAGCGAGGAAAGTTGCTGCTAGCAGAGATACTGAATGGTGGCAACTTCGGACAGCACTTTACCAAGTATGGGCATTTCACGCAACAAGGAATGGCAAAGAAATACTTCCTGAAGATATGGAGAAATATGCACTTCATGCGATATTATCCTGCAGAAGCACTGAGCGAGCCTATCTTCAGAACTTGGCACTTCTTCTGGAGGGTTAAGAATAAGAAATAATAGATATACGGGTGAACGGCTCCCTCTCCCCTTTTTATTTAAGCTACTTTTCGGGGATGGAGCTTAGTAGCCCTTTTTTCGAAAACCTACCTTCAATAGTCTTTAAGACCCCTTCGGTTCCCCTTCTAGGGGACAGAAACCTTCCTTACCGTTAAAGAAGGAGTTTTTTCGAAAATCACCCCGTCCCTCTTTTTTGATAAAGCGAGCTGCACTCGGCAATTTGAAAGCGAGCTTTCATTGCACTCATTGGCATCGCTTTTTCCCCTTAAAGAAGGCTTTTTCGAAAACCTACCCGTCCTTCCTTACCCTTAAGGAAGGCTCCACCTCTCATCTCGGTCTTCTCCCCTCAGGGAAGAAGAGGGAAACCGCCCTACTCGGTGCTCGGAACCGCTACGCTCTAAGGTTGGCGGACCATCAAAGGTCTTCGCCAGGTTTATGCGGGATGGGACCGCCTTACTATAGCTTGCTGAGGTAGGGAACAGCAGTTTATAGTTTACAGTTAATAGTTAATAGTTTACGGTTGATTTCGTGGTTATTTGCTGATAACTTGCAGATTTCTTGTGATTTTCTTGGTGGTTTCGAGAAAAAAGCGTAACTTTGGCGGCAAGTTATATAAACTAAATAATAATGTGATTTTCAGAAAAGGTTTGATGATAATGACAAGAATGGACTGGAATATAGACCTTTAACGTTAAAATAATGCAAGAAGTTTGGCGGTGTGAGGGGAAAAAAGTATTTTTGCAACCTAATTCAGTAAAACGTTTAAAAGGAGAAGATTATGAAACAGATATTAGTTACGGTAGATACTAACCAGCCTCTGCAAAACATTCGTAAGGCTATTAATATGCTTCGTGGTGTTGTGTCAACTACAGTTGTAAAAGAGCCTGTCTTGACAAAGACACAGAAGCAGCAAGCTTTTGTGAAGGAAAGTTTGACAAGAGCTTTGCAGGAAGTGAAACTTGCTAAGTTGGAAGGAAGAAAACTACCAGATGCAAGGGATTTATTAAAAGATTTAGAAATGGAAGATTGACATGAAAATACATGTTGAATATGGCTCTGAGTTTAAAAGACAGTTTAAACGTTTGGCTAAAAAATATCATTCATTGAAATCTGACTATGATGCTTGGTTAGATGAAATTTACAAGAATCCTCTGGTTGGAGATGACCTTGGTGGTGGCGTTCGTAAGATAAGAATGACCATTGCTGACAAGGGTAAAGGCAAAAGTGGTGGTGCAAGAATCCTAACTCTTAATGTAAAAGTTAGTGAGGATGGTATGAATGTAACTCTTCTTACAATCTATGACAAGGGAGAAATCTCTAATGTCAAGGATGAATTTATAAAATTCTTGATAAAAAACTTATAAGCAATAATTCCCGATCTGTAAGTTGATTGGGGGGTGTAATTTAAACTGTGTCAAGGCTTGTTCTTAACTTTCATTCCCACTCCC
>OLRV01003436.1_pt1 | contig 11070 bp, 10 predicted proteins | sample 1672421 | NCBI WGS metagenome assembly OLRV01 (sample SAMEA3136684, study PRJEB25190) | human gut metagenome | biome: human gut; feature: human-associated habitat; material: faeces | place: Austria | collected 2013
AAAATATTTACTTGTGTTATATTATTTATCGGTGGTGTTAGTTCTTCTACTTTCGTATGGAGTTTAGTGGATATTTTTATAGCAATTTTAGCTCTTGTTAACATATATGCTATTTTTAAATTGAAAGATAAAGTTAATTTGTGATATACTTAATTTATTAAGAAAGAGGTAGTATAATGATAACAAAAAGATGGGATGAATTATTAAAAGATGAATATAATAAACCTTATTTTAAAAAATTAGAAGATGACATTAGATATGAATATAAAATTCATACAGTTTATCCAAAAGCAAGTGATGTATTTAATGCTTTTAGGTATACATCTTATGATGATATAAAAGTAGTAATAATAGGGCAAGACCCTTACCATGGTGAAAATGAAGCTATGGGGCTTTCTTTTTCAGTAAATGATGGGATAAGAAAACCACCTTCACTTCAAAATATATATAAAGAACTTAATGATGATTTAGGATGCCCTATCGTAGAAAGTGGTAATTTAAAAAAGTGGGCAATGCAAGGAGTATTTTTACTTAACGCTATATTAACGGTTGAAAAAGATAAACCATTGTCGCATAAAAAATATGATTGGGAAAAGTTTACTGATGCAGTTATTTCTAAGATAAATGAAAAAGAAACACCTGTTGTGTTTATTTTATGGGGTAATTATGCAAGAAGTAAAAAAGCGTTAATAACAAATCCTAAACATTTAATAATTGAATCAACCCACCCAAGTCCTTTTTCTGCTAGATATGGTTTCTTTGGAAGTAAGCCATTTTCTAAAACAAATAATTTTCTAATATCAAAAAAAATTAGTCCAATAGATTTTAGTTTGGACTAATTTTTTAATATTTCAAGTTCTTCAGATACTTGGATTTTAAATGTGTTTTTAGCATCTAATTTAAATAATTTATAGATGTAATTAAATGGTTTTTTATATAATAGTTCATTATATTTAATACTGTTACTATTATAATAATCTTTTAAACCTTCAAGTTTTTCTTCTAAATCAATATCATCAAGTAGTTTTTTTAGTTTGCCTAATACTTCCATAGGATCTGACTGTGCTGGTGTAACAGGAACTTGTTGCTGTGAAAAAGTAGAAGAACTCATTGACGCAAAGGCGCTTCCTGCAGCTAAGCCAATGCCAAGCCCCGCCCCTGCTCCAGCGAGACCACCGGCTCCAGGATTGACTGCAATATCTTTAAGAAGTTCTTGTTGAACGGCTTGATTGTAACGAGCGTCGGCCACGTTGGCTGCAGCAACACGCCTGTCTATATATTTTTTCCGTTCTTCTGTTTCATCGATTGTTAGATTATAGAAGGAAAAATTAACTAGTTCCAAACCATATTCATGGAACAATTCATCAAAGGAGGGTTTCAATTCTTTTGAAAAACTTTTCAATTGACTTGAAATAGCATTGATAGAGCGATTCATTGAGATATTTTCCAGAGTTCTTCCTACAACATCGCTGATTTCTTGAGAAATCTGAGCTCTGAAAAGCATGCTTAAGTCATTTACTGTATAAATACTTTCGGAACTATATACTTTAATCTTGTAACCTCTCCATAATCCATTACACTACTCCTAGAAAAAGAAAGGAGTAGAACATGACGTACCGTGAATTCATTGAAAAATTCCCTGATGATGAGAGTGTGGCAAAATATCTCATTGAAAAACGGTTTGAGGGAAAAATAGTTTGCCCATTTTGCGGGAAAACGGAGAAGGTTTATCACGCTCATTATAATTGCCGCAATGCCTATTGCAACAACTGTAAGATGGAATTCTCTATTTTCAAGGGAACCATTTTTGAGGAAACAAGAATGCCTTTAAGACATTGGCTTTATGCTATTAATATGATTTGTTTGTCTAAAAAAGGAATTTCAGCCATGCAATTGAAAAGGGAGTTAGGTGTTTCTTATAAAACCGCTTGGAGGATGATGCACAAGATTAGAAGTGCTATGGCAAAAAGAGAGGTAGGAGAGACTTTTGAGGCGATTGTAGAAATTGATGAAACCTATGTTGGAGGAAAACCCCGGAAGAAGAATGAGCATGGGGATGATGACGACTTGCCGAAAAATCCTAGAGGAAGAGGGACGACTAAAGTTCCTGTTATTGGAGTCAGGGAAAGGGGAACTGGGAAAGTTCATGCCGTCGTCGCCAATAGGAATGAAGAAGGAAAACAATTGACGGGCAAACAATTGTTCAATGTCCTTAGCAAGGTTTGCAAACCTAATACCAAAGTCATGACTGACCAGTTTAAGGGCTACAATATTCTGAACTATCCTAACAATAAGAATCTTACCCGCATCATGATTGACCATAATGTCATGTTTAGTGCGGGCAATGGGGTTCACACTAATGGAATTGAAAGCTTTTGGGCCTTACTGAAAAGAGGTATTCATGGGATATTTCACCATGTTTCTCTTAAACACCTACAGAAATATGTGGATGAATTCTGTTTCAGGCAATGTTATAGGAACGAGAATGAAGCTTTTGAAGTTTTGATGGGCTTATGCTGGAAATGAAAAGCCGCCACCTTGCAAACAAGGTGACGGCCAGTCATGCGATTCCAATAAAAACTATTCAAATTTTTCTTAGATTATCAATCTTCCTCCATTCTGGTTTAGGATTCAATACTACGAATAAATGAGCCTGATTCTTTTGTTTGTTCTTGTTTTGGGCCAAACGACGACCGGGTACGAGTTGAGCTTGAACCTGGTCTGGACTTAAGACATATAAGCCTCCTGTACTCGCATCAACGGCCAATCCAATGATGCCTCCCATAAGAAGATTTCCCCATACCCAGCCGGAAACACTATGAGTTAGAGTTGCTGAATAGGGATAATAACCCGGAAGAGTTATTCTAACTGTGTGGTCTTCATCCCTTTCCAATTCTATAGTTATCGGAGTCCTTCCCCGTGGCATACCATCAATGGAAACGGTGGCTCCATCTGGAGAACTTGAAAAACCGACGCTTTGTTTGCTTCCATTAACAATAGAACCACAAGAAATTATCAACAGTGGAGATAAAAGAGCACAGATAGAACAGAGAGATTTCATAGCTATTAAAGTGGTTTAAGGATTATAATGCGCCCCTCTCCGAAGAGAGGGACGCCAGTTAATTCACCGCCGAAGAGGTCTAGAAGGTCCAGCTAATACCAGCTTGGATGACATGGTAAGGGTCAGTATCATGGAATTTGAGAAGTTCGTACCCTAAAATCAAATCTGTTGTATTGCCAATGGCAAAGCGGAATCCTAACGTAGCAGAGAATGTAAAATCTGCATTGAACTCAGTTGCACTAGCTCTACCTCTCTCTATTCGATAAGTAGAATCATATTGCCAAATTTTTCTATCAATCGTTGCTGTAGCTTTCAAAGAATTGAAAGTTACGCCAATTTTGCCACCTAAGAAGAAATATGCTTTCTCCTGAACCAAAGGAAGATTCAATGTATATCCTGCCAGTAGGGGGATAGATGTTTGGTATTTGATTTTCAAGTCAACATTCGTAATGTTTTTCTCATTTAGAAAATGTTGAATTTGAGCATCGGAATATCCCCATTCACGTCCAATATCGAAGGCATTGAAATGTTTAGCATCGGAAGACATCAATCCCGCCGTCAAAGACAATTCGTGAACGATATCTCCTGTTTCAGTATATGAATTTAGGCTGAGCAAACCGCCGCCAAGATTAGGCATGTCGCTATCTCCTGCAATCCCATAGGCCCCTTTGATAGTCATTCCAAAGGTAGAATCGTATTTCTGCGTATAGGACGGAGAACTGTAAGCCCCCCCGGCTCTATAATAGTTCCAAGGGTCAGACGCTTGGACCGAAAAAGCACAGGTCAATAGTCCTAACGCACACGTTATAAATAAGTTTATCTTCATAGTATCTTGTTTGTAGGTTATAGATTATTTATAATAGGATTCGTATTTTTTTTCTTCTTACTTTTTTCTTCTGCGCGAAGAACTTGCTCTCGTTCGGTCCACGCAAATTTTTCTAAGCGAGTGTCTGTAATAGTCAATTTACCGAGTTGTGCTCCCGCTTGAGGCCAATACCAATTAGAATATTCAGCGATAATGTTAGAAGATTTAACTGAATATTTATCTTCCCTATTGTGTTTGTCCTTTGAGAACCTGATGCCTTCACAGAATTGCTGAATAAACTGTATGGCTTCTTCTTTTTTCAGTATGTCGTTATCCCACCCCTTTTCGACAATAATTTTCCAGCATAAATACTTTTTGGGAGTAAAGAAGACGGTGATATTATACTTCGCCTTTTTCCATTTGATGGTAGGGAAGCCCTCATTGTTTTTTCCCCTCTCTCCTTCTCTCCAACGTTTTGTGAGTTCTGATGGAGTTTCCCCAAGACGAGTACTCTCATTGGCATGAGAAGTTGTAATGAGAAAAAGTGCACTAAAAATGCTCCCAATGAGTATGTTTTTCTTCATGGTTGGTCGTTTATGAGTTGAAGTCATAATGAACACACGGTCATCAACGAAATGCTCTAATTTTGCGTCTAATTGCGAATCGCAATAATCATCATATGCGAGTTATTAGCATAACAAATGCGAACAACACAAGCTCTTTCTTTCTATGAACTGGGTTCTATCAGATAATCAAACCGCATGTTTACGAGCAATTCCAAGCCTGAACCGGACTATGTGGACACTAAAAAATTAGGCCAATGGCTCAGCGAACATTCCATTAGCCGTGCCGAAATAGCCAAGGCTCTTGGAGTCCAAACCACCGTGGTTCATAACTGGTTTGCTCGTCAAAGAATCCCTAAAAACGTGCAAGGCTCATTGCGGCATTTGATGAGTAAGGACTATCCTTCGGAACTCGAATCTCAAATTGCCGTGCGAATGAAAAATTCTACCCTGAACGAGGTAGTCAAGAGGGCTGTCAAAGAAGGATTGTCCGTGGAGGAATGGATTTTGAAGGCGGTGGAGAAAAATTTGGAAAGAGAAATCGGCAAGTAGTTAATTATTAATAGTGTAAAACATCTAGGACAGAAAAAACGGAGAAAAGTCTTGCCATACTCTTGTGAAGAAGTATTCTCAGGTGAGAAAGGAGATAATTTTTATGAAAACAATACGTTCTTTGAATAAGAAAAATTCTTATAAAAAGAATATTTTTATAAAGTCTATTGAATTAACAAATAAGCAAGCTTGCCTCCTTTGTAAAAATATAGAAAATCCAAAGCCCTTAAATAAAGAGATTATTGATAGATTTCAAAAAATCAAAGAATCTTTTACTAAGGATTTTGATGGATTTAGAATTTAAGAGATTCAGCCAAAATTTAGAGTTGGGGTCTTTTGATTGTGGAGAAGAATCTCTCAATCATTTTTTAGAAGATTGTCCAAATTATTATAAAAAAGGAATTAGTTGCACTCATTTTCTTCTTGAAAAAGATACTAAAGATATAGTAGTTGGATTTTATGCTATTTGTCCATCTAGCATCTCAAGAAAATATGCAGAAAAATTAGAGTTTGATATTCCTTTTCCTCTTCCTTCTTGGTTAATTGGTCAATTAGCCATTGACAAGGCATATCAAGGTAAAGGCATAGGTTCCAAGTTGCTTTTTAAAGCTATTCATGATATACTTTGTCGAGCAGAGCATGGAGCTGGTGCTGTAATTTATCTTGACGCTCTAAATGATAAGGCAAAAGCTTTTTATAAAAACCGTGGATTTCTTGACCTAGGAAATGGGACGAAGAAAATGTTTATGACCATGGAACGGGCACAAAATTTAGTTCGAATTTAAGTATATAAATTCCAATTTTTTGAACATCTAACAAAAAGCTCCTTCTTTGAAAGGAGCTTTTTTCGTTTTTACTCCTACGAAGTAGGAGAGGGGTAACAAGATTAAAAGGGATAATTCCGAATACTTTTATCCCCCATTAGACGCATAAATGTTTGAATGCTAGCATTATCGTCTTCACGGATATTGAATCGAACCCGGAATTCTCCTGCCCCTCGAATCAATGTAGGTACTCCTATTTCGCCCCGCCCTAAGAAGAAATCTTGGATTTCAATGGCGCTAGATGTGCCCCAACTTACATTTTGTTCAGAAGTGCTGACGTGATATGCCTGACAAGTAAAAGAACTCATTCCGCCTGTCAGCATGTTTCTGATTCGAGTGAAAACCGGGTAATTTTCTGTTTTTATTTCATGACGACCGGACGACAGTGTTCCGAACAATTCGCCATTTTTAATAAAAATAACCTGTTCGTTAGGAGCCACGGTAATGATTGATTCTGTGTTGAAATCTTCACGGGGATCAAGGTAAATGAGAGTGTTTGTATCATGATCTCGCTGTATGGATTCCATGACATTCTTGCTCCCTCCGGCAAAATTTGTTTCTTTTGAATTTCTATTAAATAGTCCCATATTGCTGGATATTATTTTTTATAATTAAAATGCATTGTAGGATAAATTCGATCATCTCTTCTTGCATGTCCATGTATTGTTCCCTACTGCTTTTCTTGCAGGAGACGGCGGTTAGGGGCAGGAGTACGACGCAGATGCCGGAGATAATTTTTTCATGAGCGTATGCGGTTATTTTTTATGCTGTTTTTGGATTCTCAGGAGTGTTTGTGGTGAACAGGCCGCGGACCGGATTCCCGGCCCACGGCTGGTGGGCAGCAGCTTAGAAGCTGTAGGAGGCGTTGAGGTTGACGCTCTGGTTGGTTTGTCCGCTGCGGACTTCCAGCGTGTACCAGGCGCCTGCCTTCCAGTTCCGGTTGATTTGCCAGCCCAGGCCGGCGCGCGTCATCAGGGCGTGCCTGCCGGGAGCGTGTCCCCGGCCGGTTACGGATTGCCCGGCAGCCCAGGTGCGGGTGTACGGGTTCCTGCGGGCGATGTCCCCTACATAGGCCACGCTCAGTTCCGGCAGGAGGGCCTGGCCATTGCTCAGAGCGCACACGGATTTGAGGGTGACGCCCACGGGGACGCTCCATGACTGCAGGCCGCCGTTTCCGAAGGAGCGGCTGCCGCCGTCAAAGGTCTCTTCAATGGGGCCCTGGGTTCCGTACATGTAGGTAATGCCGGTGTAGGGGGACACGGTAAAGGTGTCGCTCGCGGCAATGTCCCAGTTCGCCAACAGGCCGAAGGCGTAAACGTTGTCATCCCAGCTGGCGCGACCGGGCCGTCTCGTCTGGCGGGAGCCGCCCACGTGCGTTCTGGCTGTGTGGTCAACGCTGCCGTAGGAGAAGTAGCCGGAGAGGTTCAGCTCCTGGCCCCGGGCAAGTTCCTGGCGGACGTTGCCGTACAGGGCGAACATGAAGGATCTCTGTTTATCAGAGAGTAGAGAGTTATCACTCTTGTGCGTTCCGAACATCTGGCCGAACGCGGCTCCGACCACGGCGTTTTTGCTTACGGCTGCATCCGCGCCTACGGCGTAGCCACCACCCTTGTAAGAAAAGCCGCTCAGCGTTCCTTCAGAGGACATGGAGGTGAAGTAGCCCAACCCGGCACCCCACAGGCGGGAGGATCTGACCCCGGCCATTCTGCCCTGTTCATTTGCCGTACGGGCAAAGGAGGCGACGGAGGATACGCTGCTCCAGAGGGTGTCCGCCAGCAGCGCGGCGTCCTGGGCCGCCAGGCCGCCTGCGGCGGCAGTATTCAGCTTGCCGGAGAAGGTAAGAACCCCTGTTTCCGGGTTCCATTCCAGAACTCCGCCGTTTTCCAGCAGGCCGGTTTCTCCGGTAAGACGGAGCTGTTGTTCCAGCTCGGCAGTTCCGGTGATTTCCTCCGCCTGGAGCAGGTTCAGCGCAAAGGACTCGGACCCCGAGGCGATCAGGCCGGAGCCGATGTTCACCTCAATGGTTGGCGTCCCATTGAAAGACAGGGTTCCCACGGTTGCATGGGAGTAGGTTTCCGCCATGCTCATCCCGGAGCTGAAGGGGGTTGTTCCGTTGACGGAAAACGCCATCCCGGAGCCTTCTTCAAATGTCAGGCCGTTGAAGCTGGCTGCTCCATGAATGTTCAGGCTGCCTCCCTGCTGGACGGTGACTGAATCGAAAATGCCGCCGCCGGAAAGGGACGCGCCATGTTGCACCAGAATCATGCCGACGGTCTGGCCGCTGTTGCTCATGCTGCCCTGGAGGGAGACGTTACCTTCCAGGGAGCCGGTATTGCGTAACAGGGCGCCTTCCGCCACGGTAATTTCCTCCGCCGTCAGATTCCCTGTGTTCGCCAGAGCGGACTGGCTGTTCAGGGTAATCTCCGCAACATGCAATGTGTTGTTGTTGGTCACGGCACCGCCGGAGTTTACGGTGAGGGTGCTTCCCTGAATGGCACCGTCATTGATGAGGGCGGCACTGGTTTCTCCGTTATTGAGGGAAGAACCGACGATGATGCTCGTGTTTTCGTGCCCCAGTGTGGCTGTTTCCTTAACGCTGGCCAGGCCGCTGCGGACATTCAGGGAGGCGATGTTGTACCTTTCCCCGACCAGGTCAACGGCGCCGCTGTTCAGAGAGCCGCCGCCGCTGCCTATGGCGACGCCTCCGGCGCTGCCGCCGCCGGTTCCGTCAATGTCGTAGCCGATCTTGGCGTCTCCCGTCAGATTGCCCGTCAGGATCAGGCTCTGGTCTTCATTCATGACCAGCAGGCCGTCTGTACCTTCCAGGAGCGTCTGATTGGTGAGCGGCGTGTCTTGGGGGAGGCCGGTCACGTCCAGCGTGCCGCCCAGCAGATGGACGCGCTTGCTCAGATCTGTGATGGATTTTTCTTCTCCGGTACATACATAGATATCGTCTTCACCGGGCGTGGGAGGCGTTTCTCCTCCCGCCAGTTTCAAGATGACGCCCCATTTCCCGTCAGTCAGGATTGTTTTTGTCAATTCCGCATTTTCCAGCGGGTTGAAGGTATTTGCCCAGGCGCCCGTGCCGGCGTCATAAGTTTCCGTCCAGCTCTGGAGAGTCCAGTCAGAGATATTTCCGATGAAGTTGTCTCCTGTTTCTCCATTGAGCCGGAACAACGTCAGGGTTGCTCCGTCTTCCCCGATCAGGCCGGCATATTCGCTGCTGAGGTTGATGGTGGTGGAACCGGAGACGGAAAGCGTTCCGGCAATGTCGATCCCGTTGAAGACGGCTGTGGGATTTCCTCCATGGTTTTCCGGGGAGAGCCAGATGGCGGCGTTCTCCAAAGTCAGATTTCCGTCCACGGTTAACGCGTAACCCTTATTCTGGGGGCGTATCCGCAGATCCGCTCCCGTCATGGAGACGGAGGGAGCCTTCAGGGTCGCCCCCGTGCCGTAGTAATGCTCCAGAGAGGAACCTTCGTTGAAGACGATATTGCCTGCGGCATTCAGGATATTGCCGTCGCCGTTGAACGTCACGTTGGAAGATTCCTGGACGGTGAAACCGCCTCCCGTTGTGACGGAGGAACCGTTCTGAAGTTCAATCCAGCCTCCGCCGTTCAGAACGGCGTCCCCTCCAATGTTCAGCGTTCCCTTGTAGAGATGGGCATATCCGGATGACGTGAAGTTCCCTCCCGCCGTCATGGCTGCCTGGCTGATCCGCAGGTTGGCGCCGCCTTCAAACGTGGCGTCACGGTCAATATTCAGGGTTCCGTTATTGGATAGCTCTGTGAGAGAATTGTTTTTTGCAATATAGTTGCCGCCTGTGAAATCACCGTTTAAAATATTCAGAATGGCTCCATCCGTGACTTTCAGGGAACCTCCATGAAGAGTGAATTTGCCGCCGACCTTGAAGGAAGAAGTCAGGGAGTCTTCCAGGCAGCTCCGGAACGTTGCTCCGGTTGCGTCCAGCCCCAGCGTCTGGAAAATAGCCGTTAAATCTTCTTCCGCATATTTGCCGGAAAAGATGATGTCCCCGGTTCCCGTCACGGTATTGCCGTCGCTGTCTTCATAGCGGTTCAGATCAAAGTGGACACTACTCGCGTTGACGACGGGATCGTAGAAGGTGATGGTCCCGCCGTTCGCCTGGGTGGAAAGTTCAGGAGTACCATTGATGCTGTTGAGTACGGCTCCGGTGAGATTCCCTTCCCCGTCGTATTGTTTTACATAGTTGCCCCGGAATTCAACGGTTTCATTGTTGACGATGGAGACGGTTCCTCTGCTGGCACAGATGGCCCCACCTGCGCTTCCTGAGCTGTTGCCTGTGAAGGAGACCAGTTTATTTTCTGTGAAAGAGATGCCTACGCTTGAGTTGGCGCATATGGCTCCCCCCTTTCCTTTAGCCGTGTTGTCTTCAAAGGAGATGGTGTCATTTTTTTGAAAGATGATGCGATCATTGCCACCATTGTTAATGGCGCCGCCGTCATTTCCTGAGGAGTTGTTAATGAAAGATAGTGCTCCGTTTTTCTGGAACACAGGTATTTGGTTGCTGTAGCCTAGCCCATGCAGGGCGATGGCCCCTCCGCTGCCTGTCGCGGTATTGTTTTCAAAGGTAACCTTGGCATTGTCGCTGATGTCAAATTGGAAGTCTTCACTATTATAATGAGTATAGATGGCGCCGCCGTGAGCATTTTCCGGCTGCCAAAGCTTTCCAGTTGCGTGGTTGTCGTTGAACTTAACTTCCTCCTTTGTGTTGGTAATGCTTAGGCCTGCGGCGTAGATGGCGCCGGCGGACTGAGCATTGTTGTCGGTAAAGACAACCTGGTTATTTCCGTCAAATTGGACAGTTCCGCAAGTGTAAATAGCTCCTCCGACTGAGCTGTAGTTATCAGAAGTACTATCAAGGGCGGTTATCGAGTTATTCAGGAAGATAATGTTGTTATTGTCTTGAAACGTGAATACATTCCCGCTTCTTCCGGAAATAGCTCCTCCTTGCGCGCCGGCATGATTTGATTCAAAACGGATTTCTCCGAGATTGTTTTCAAATGCCAGCCCAAGCCATCCACCAGCTATTGCTCCGCCGTCATTGGTTGTTGTGTTGTTGATGAATTTGATGGAGCCGGCGTTACCTGAAAATGCCACCTGTCCCTTGGAGTTGCCATAGCCCATTGGAATTACACTAATTGCTGCTCCATTACTCTTTTCAATGCTGTTATTGAGGAATTCTATGGCCTGATTATTCTGAAAGGATAAAAGTAATGTAGGGGG
>OLRV01003437.1_pt1 | contig 11068 bp, 7 predicted proteins | sample 1672421 | NCBI WGS metagenome assembly OLRV01 (sample SAMEA3136684, study PRJEB25190) | human gut metagenome | biome: human gut; feature: human-associated habitat; material: faeces | place: Austria | collected 2013
TAAATTGTTCTAATCTCTGAAAGTATTGATTTTATGCGTTTTTACCACAGCAGTTTTTATATTTCTTTCCACTTCCGCATGGACATGGATCATTTCTACCAACTTTTGGTCCTTCATTTCTAACTGTTCTATCTACATCTGTTCCTATTTTTGAGCCACCATCCACACTATGAATTGCCTCTAATGCTTCACCTGTAATCTTAACAGTTTCTTGTCTTTTTACTTCTCCTTGTTGTCTAATATGCATTAAAATTTTAGTTACATCAAACTTAATATCATTTATCATTTCGTCAAACATGTCAAATCCTTCTAAACGATATTGAACAACTGGATCTTTTTGACCATATGCACGAAGTCCTATACCATTTTTCAATTCATCCATACTGTCAATATGATTCATCCATTTTTCATCAACTACTTTTAGCATAACAACTCTTTCAAGTTCTCTCATTTGTTCTGATGTAATTTCTTCTTCTTTTTTACTGTATATTTCTAAAGCTAACTTTTTCAATTGTTCAGCTATTTTTTCAGCATCATTTTTATTTTGTTTTATATAGTCTAACATATCAATTCCAAATACATTTATTATTTCTGTATTTAGAGATTCTATATTCAATTCTCCTGTTTGGCCTTCAACAAACATAGTTGGAATATTATCTGCTACAAATTCTATCATATTTATGATACTGTCATGAATATTTTCTCCATCTAGCACTTCTCTTCTTTGTTTATATATTATTTCTCTTTGTGCATTCATAACATCATCATATTTTAATACATTTTTACGAATGCTGAAGTTTCTACCTTCTACTTTCTTTTGAGCATTTTCAACCGCATTTGAAATAATTCTTGATTCGATTGGCATGTTTTCATCTGCACCTAATGTATTATAAACTTTAGTAATTGTATCTCCACCAAATATTTTCATCAAGTCATCATCTAAACCAATATAAAATTTAGACTCTCCGACATCTCCTTGACGTCCAGAACGACCTCTTAATTGGTTGTCAATTCTTCTAGACTCGTGTCTTTCTGTTCCTATGATTTTTAGTCCTCCTGCATCAATTACTTTTTGTTTTTCTTCTTTAATTTGTTCATCATATTTTTTAACTAATTTTTTAAATTGCTCTCTGGCTTCTAAAATTTCTTTGTTATCTGTTTCATAATATGTATTAGCTTCTTCAATTAAATCTGCTGAAACTTTATTTTTTCTCATTTCTTCTTTTGCTAAAAATTCACTGTTTCCACCAAGCATAATATCTGTACCACGTCCAGCCATATTTGTTGCAATTGTTACAGCTTTAAACTTTCCTGCTTGAGCAATGATTTCTGCTTCTTTTTCATGGTATTTTGCATTTAATACTTCATGAGTAATTCCTTCTTTTTTCAATAATTTAGAAAGTTTCTCAGATTTTTCAATAGATACTGTACCAACTAATACTGGTTGTCCTTTTTCGTGGCTTTCTTTTATGCTTTCTACAATTGCTTTATATTTAGCATTTTCGTTTTTATAAATTACATCATTTTCATCTTTACGAACCATTGGTTTATTTGTAGGAATAGCAACAACGTCTAAATTATAAATTTCTTCAAATTCTGCTTCTTCTGTCATTGCAGTACCTGTCATTCCTGATAATTTATCATACATTCTAAATAAGTTTTGGAATGTAATAGTAGCTAGTGTTTTTGATTCGTCTGCTATTTTTACATGCTCTTTTGCTTCAATTGCTTGATGTAGTCCATTGTTATATCTTCTTCCATACATAATACGACCTGTAAATTCATCTACAATTAAAACTTCTCCATCTTTTACAATGTAATCTATGTCTTTTTTCATTATTCCATGTGCACGTAAAGCCTGATTTACATGATGTACTAAAGTAGAGTTTTCTAAATCATTAAAATTTTCTAATCCAAAGGCATCTTCAGCTTTCTTTATACCTTTTTGTGTTAAAGATGCTGATTTTGCTTTTAAATCAACAATATAATCGTATTTTTCATTATCTTCTGCTTGATCAAAGTCTTTTACATCTTCTTCTACTATAACTTTGGGTGTTAATCTTGATACAAAATTTTCCGCCTTTTTATATAGGTCAGATGATTCATTAGCTCTTCCTGATATAATTAATGGTGTACGCGCTTCATCAATTAAAATACTATCAATTTCATCTATAATTGCATAATGTAATCCTCTTTGAACTAATTGATCTTTATATATAACCATATTATCTCTTAGGTAATCGAATCCAAATTCATTGTTTGTTCCATAAGTTATATCTGCATTGTATGCTTCTTGCTTTTCTTTTGGTTCCATTCCTGCAATTACAAGTCCAACAGAAAGTCCTAAGAATTTATATAATTTTCCCATCCATTCACTATCTCTTTTTGCTAAATAATCATTAACAGTAATAACATGAACACCTTTTCCTTCTAAAGCATTTAAATAAACAGGTAATGTTGCTACTAATGTTTTTCCTTCACCAGTTTTCATTTCTGCAATTCTACCTTGGTGTAGGATGATACCACCTATTAATTGAACATCGAAATGTCTCATACCTAGTACTCTTTTCGATGCTTCTCTAACAACTGCAAATGCTTCAGGTAATATGTCATCTAATGTTTTTCCTTCTTTTAATTGTCCTTTAAAATATTCTGTTTTAGCTCTTAATTCATTATCTGTTAATTTTGTCATTTCTTCTTCTAAGCCATTAATTTTATTAACAATGGGTTTAACTCTTTTTACTTCTTTTTCACTGTAAGATTTAAATATTTTGTTTAAAACGCTCATTTTGAACTCAATCCTTCCTTAGTTAATTTTATACTTTGTAACTATATCACTAAAATCTTTTTTTCGCAAGGTATTTGTAAAAAAAAGTATTTCTAATTGTTGTAATGTAGTTTTTATAGCAAAAGAGCAAAGTTTTATTCATATTTTTAATTTTTTAACATAAAGTTTAGTAAAGTTTATATTTTTAGAAATGAGGAAATTTATTATGTTTGTGTATAATGTAAAAATTAATGGTAGTAAAACATTTAAATTTATTTTTGCCTTAATGATTATTTTTTTAATTTGTATTCTAGGTGTTGTAATTTTTAAAGTTTTTAATGGAGCTATGAATTCAGAAAATACTTCTTCGTGTATTCCTCAAAATAGAGTTAATAAAATAACTGCAAATAATTATTCCAATGTATTAAAGGCTGTTCATGAAAATATAGATGATTATGTTGGAACGAAAATAAATTTTACAGGTTATGTTTATAGAGTATTAGATTTGAAAGAAAATCAATTTATTCTAGCTAGAGATATGATTATCTCTTCAGATTTTCAAAGTGTTATTGTAGGATTTTTATGTGAGTATGATAAAGCACTAGAATATGAAGATAATTCTTGGATTGAAATTACTGGTGAAATTATAAAAGGTGATTATCACGGTGATATGCCTATTGTAAAAATAACTAGTATAAATAAAACTAATAAACCAAACGATGAATATGTTTATCCTCCGGATGAAAGCTATATTCCAACAGCAGGTATTTTATAATAAAAAATACTAATTTACATATAAAAAAATTAAAGTAGAAAATTCTCTACTTTAATTTTTTATAGTGTCAAAAGCACAGTGCCAAGAAAATTTTTCTTGGCACTATAATAATTTAAAGGATAGTATATTATTTTTATCATTTAAGTATTATTATTTTAAAGTACTTTACTCAAATTCATGTTCATCATCTTTTTCTAATTTTACTGTTTGTGTTTGTATTGTTTGCTTATTAGTATCTTCAAGAATATTCCCTGTATATGCTCTCTTTCCTTCTTTACTTAAATATAGTTTTCTATATGCGGTTGTAGATTTTTTTCGCATTTTTTCAGCATCTCTAGGTGTATATACAATATTTAATCCTTTTGTAGTTGAAAAATCCTCTTGTAAATCAGAACCCAAAAATATAGCTTGTACTTCTTGATTATATTTAGCTTTTATCCAATCAGCAGCAACTGTTAAATCTCTAGTATAATACGGGTAAACATCATGTGTGAATTTAAAATGTCTTAATATCTCTATTCTTTCATCTGCAAATAAAATAGGTTTTCTTTTTTTATGCTCAAAAACCAATTCATCTGATTTTACTCCTATAATCAACTTCTCACATTGTGAAGCAGCTATAATTAAATTTTCTAAATGTCCAGCATGAAATAAATCATATGTTCCTGGAGCATAGCCGATCTTATATTTTTTAGCTTCTTGTTTTTCTTTTTGATTAATTCTTTTTATGTAATCTGCATAAGCATTCATAATATCATCTTTTAATAAATTTGCATCTAAAGAATGGACTGGAAAAACAAAATCAACGCCTCTTATCTGTTCCATTATTTTCATTCTATCCTCTAAACTTTTTAGTGGAGTATCAATTCCTAACACTTGGCACAAATTATTATCATAAATTCCAACTCCAAAATATTTAGATTTGTTTTCATTACTAAGTTGGATTTTTTTATCCAATTCTTTTAAATCTTTTGCTCTTAATATATCCCAATCTCCATATGTATACGAAATCATCTTTTTACTCCTTATATTAATTTTTTATAATAATTCCATTTTGAATTATTATCCATTACTTCTTTTTTTATATCACTTAAATTTAATTCTGAAACTTCATCAATAAATTTGCATGCTAGATCTATTGATAATATTTTCGGTGTTCCTTCTTTAAAATGCACTTTTTCTTTTACTTCATTTATTAATTTAACATCATATTTTTTAATTAGACTATCATTTATATAATCATAATCAGTATGTATTTGTTTTTTATCAATTTTATCTAAATAATAATTGTAGAATAAATAATCTGCTACTAAATGTAAAAAATAACCTTTTGAATAATCATTACTTAATTTGTTACTTTCTAAGAATCTTTTTAAATTTGTATATGCAGGGGATACACCATAATGGGTTTTTTGTTTATCATCTGTAAAATCAGGTGCTACCGTTCCCTTTATAAATTCTATTGAACATTTACAATGATGTTTTTTTTGATATTCTTGTGCAACAGCTATATGTATTACATATCCTGGCATATAAATTCCTCCTTACTATGTATATTGACTATCAATTTCCTTTAAAATAACATCATGTGCACTACCTTCTGAAATACTAACATCAGACACAAGGGTCAATCTTGCTTTTTCATGCAATTCTGGAATAGTAATGCTTCCACAATTACACATAGTTGATTTTATTTTTGCTACTGTAATTGCCAAATTATCTTTTAATCTTCCAGCATATGGAATATAAGAATCAACTCCCTCTTCAAAAGAAAGCTTCTTATCTCCTCCCATATCATATCTTTGCCAATTTCTAGCTCTGTTTGAGCCTTCTCCCCAATATTCTTTTACATAGCCATTTCCTTTTTTAACAACTCTTGTTGGGCTTTCATCAAATCTTGCAAAATATCTTCCCATCATTACAAAATCTGCTCCTAATGCTAATGCAATTGTTATATGATGATCATGTACTATTCCACCGTCTGAGCAAATTGGAATATATACTCCTGTTTTTTCAAAATATTCATCACGAGCTTTTACAACATCAATTAATGCTGAAGCTTGTCCTCTTCCTATTCCTTTTGTTTCACGAGTAATGCAGATAGAGCCTCCACCTACTCCTACTTTTATAAAGTCTGCACCAGCTTCTGCTAAATATAAAAATCCTTCTTTATCTACAACATTTCCAGCACCTATTTTTACAGAATCTCCATATTTTTCTCTTACAAAATCAATTGTATTTTTTTGCCATACTGAATATCCATCTGAAGAATCCATACAAATCATATCAACTCCAGCTTCTACTAAAGCTGGTATTCTTTCTTCATAATCTCTAGTATTAATTCCAGCACCAACAATATATCTTTTATTTTCATCTAATAAAGAATTTGGATTATTTTTTCTTTCTTCATAATCTTTACGAAATACTAAATATTTTAGTTTTTCTTCTTCATCTAAAATTGGTAAACATGCAATCTTATTTTTCCAAATAATATCATTTGCCTCTGATAAATTAATTCCCTCTTTAGCCCATACTACTTTTTCTTTTGGTGTCATAAAATTATCAATTGGTGATTCAAAATCATCTCTTGATATTCTGTAATCTTTATCTGTAACTAAACCTACAAATTTTCCTCTTGCTGTTCCATCTTCTGTAATGATTACTGTTGAATGTCCTGTTTTTTTAACTAATTCTACTACATCTTTTAATGGTGTTCCTGATTTTACATTTGAATCACTAACAACAAATCCTGCTTTATGTTTCTTTACATGTCTAACCATTTTAGCTTGTGATTCAATTGATTGTGAACCATATATAAATGCAACTCCTCCTTCTCTTGCTAATGCAATTCCCATTTCTTCTCCTGATACTGATTGCATTATTGCAGATACCATAGGAACATTTGCATAATATTTTGCTTCTTCTCCTTTTTTAAATTTAACAAGTGGTGTTTTTAAAGATACCTTACTTGGGATACATCTTTCATCTGTTAAATTTGGTAATAATAGAAACTCATTAAATGTTCTTGATATATCTTCTAAAACTTTTGACATATTAGTAATCCTCCTCTTATTTTTTCAATTAAACATAACAATATTTTAACACATTTTTTTCTATTTGCATAGGTATTGTAAAAGATATCTTCAAAAAAAGCTAAAAATCGTTTAATTAAAACAATTTTTAACTTTTTTATGTTTTCTTACTTATTTACAACTTCTACATCTATATTAAGTGTTTCACCATTAATATTAGTTTCAGTATATTCTTTTCTGTCTTGGTTATAGATAATATTTATTGCTAATGTATCATGTTTTATTAATTCAGCATTTTGTTTAATTACTTCTTCAAGCATTGCATTTCCTGATATATATAAATTAATATTATCTAGTACTTCAAATCCTTTATCTTTTCTCATATTTTGAACTTTTGATAGAATTTCTCTTACATATCCTTCTTTTTTCAATTCATCTGTAATATGAGTATCTAAAACAACTCCTATTTCTCCTTCTCCACTAAATGCAAATCCTTCTTTTCCTTGCATTGTTATAAGTAAATTATCCGAATTTAATGGAATTTGTTTATCTTCTATTTCAATATATTCTGCTTCTCCATTTTTCACTTTGTTTGCTAAATCCATTTGATTTTTATTTGCAATTTCCTGTTTTATTTTTGGAATTAACTTACCATATTCTTTACCTAATACTGGTAAATTTGGCTTAATTTCAAAATTTACATATTCGGACATTTCTGCTCCAAATTCAATTTTCTTTACATTCAATTCATCTTTTACAATATCTTCATAATATTTAGGTAATGTATCTACCGAAATTAACATTTCTGATAATGGTTGTCTATTCTTAATATTAGCTGCATTTCTTGCACTTCTTCCTAGTTTTACTATTTTATATGCTAAGTCCATTTCTTTTTCAAGTTCTGGGTTGATATCTTCATTATTAACTTCTGGCCATAAGCATAAGTGAACACTTTCTGGTGCTTCTTTGTCTAATCCTACTACTAAATTTTGGTATATTTCATCTGTTATAAATGGTACAAATGGTGCTGATATTTTTATTAATGTAGTTAATACTTTATATAATGTGCAGTATGCACCTATTTTTTCTTCTGTTAATTCTTGTGACCAAAATCTTTCTCTATTTCTACGTACGTACCAGTTAGAAAGTTCATCTGTAAAGCTTTCTATTTGTAATGCTGCTGATGTAATGTCATAACTTGCTAATTTTTCATCCACTTCTTTTGTTAATGTGTTTAATTTAGAAATTATCCATTTATCCATTATATTTGTTGGTTTAAACTCTTTATATTCTAGTGGATTAAATTGATCAATTTCTGCATATAAAACATAGAATGAATATACATTCCAAAGTGTACTTAAAAATCCTCTTTGTGTTTCTTGTACATTGCTTAATCCCAATCTTGTTGGAAGCCATGGTGCTGATACAGTATAGAAATGCCATCTAGTTGCATCTGCTCCTACCTGTTCTAATAAAATCATAGGGTCTACTCCATTGCCTTTAGATTTTGACATTTTTTGTCCTTTTTCATCAAGTATATGTCCTAAAACAATACAATTTTCATATGGAGTTTTATCAAAAATACATGTTGATATTGCAAGTAAAGTATAGAACCATCCTCTTGTTTGATCAACTGCTTCTGAAATAAATTGTGCTGGGAAATGTTTTTTAAACTCTTCTTTGTTTTCAAATGGATAATGTAATTGAGCAAATGGCATTGAACCTGAATCAAACCATACATCTATTACTTCTTTGAATCTTGTCATTTTTTTACCACATTCTGGGCATTTTAAATGTACTTCATCAATATAAGGTTTATGAAGTTCAATATCATCTGGACAATCAACTGCTTTTTGCTTTAATTCTTCTATGCTTCCTATACATTCTTGATGACCACATTCACAATGCCAAATTGGTAATGGTGTCCCCCAATATCTATCTCTTGAAATTCCCCAATCAATAACATTCTCTAAGAATTTTCCAAATCTTCCTGTTTTTATTGTTTCTGGATACCAATTTATTTTATCGTTATTTGCAAGTAAGTTGTCTCTTAACTTAGTCATTGCAACAAACCAACTTTCTTTTGGATAATATAAAAGTGGTGTATCACATCTCCAGCAATGAGGATAAGAGTGCATATGTTTTTCTTTACTAAATAATTTTCCTTTTTCTTTAAGCCATTTGCAAATATCTTCATTACAATCTCTTACAAATCTTCCTTGCCATGGTTCTACTTCTTTAACAAATTTTCCTTCTTTATCAACCAAATTCACAAATGCTATTCCATTTTGTTTAGATACTAAACTATCATCTTCACCATAAGCAGGTGCAATATGAACAATTCCTGTACCATCTTCTAAATTAACATAATCTCCATGAATTACTACAAAAGCTTTTCCTTCTACTTTTGCAAATGGCATTAGTTGTTCATATTTAATTCCTAATAATTCTTCTCCTTTAAATGTTTTTTGAATTTCATATGGTATATCTTTTAATACTTTCTCAGTCAAGTCTTTTGCTAAAATATAAGTTTCAAATTTAGGATCCTCACTTGTTCCAACATTTGCTTTTACTTCTACATAATCATATGATTTATTAACACATAAAGCTAAATTAGATGGAAGTGTCCATGGAGTTGTTGTCCATGCCAAAATATATTTATCTTCATCTACTATTTTAAATTTAGCAATACAAGTTAAGTCTTTAACATCTTTATATCCTTGAGCCACTTCATGAGAAGAAAGAGCTGTACCACATCTTGGACAATATGGCATAACTTTATGTCCTTCGTATAAAAGACCCTTTTTCCACATTTGAGAAATTCCCCACCATACTGATTCAATATATTTGTTTTCATATGTTATATATGGATGTTCCATGTCTACCCAATATCCAACTTTGTTAGTCATATCTTCCCACATATTTACATATGTAAAAACACTTTCTTTACATTCTTTTACAAATTTCTCTACTCCATATTCTTCAATTTGTTGTTTTCCAGATATTCCTAGTTTTTTTTCAATTTCCAATTCTACTGGTAAACCTTGTGTATCCCATCCGGCTTTTCTGTCTACATGATACCCTTTCATAACTTTATATCTTGGAATAATGTCTTTCATAACTCTTGTCTCGATGTGTCCAACATGTGGCTTTCCATTGGCTGTTGGTGGTCCATCATAAAAAGTGAAATATCTTTTTCCTTCATTCATTGCAAAATTCTTTTTTATAATGTCTTTTTCCTTCCATTTTTTAGCTACTTCATGTTCCATGCCAACAAATCCATTTTTCAATTCTACTTTTTTATACATAAAACTCCTCCTTCTCCCTGTTTGGGCTATTTGTTTTTTGACACTTATCTTTTAAAAGATTTCTAAAGAATATAAAAAATCTCTTCATCCTATTTTTTTATTAGGACGAAAAGATTTTTCTATTCCGCGGTACCACCTAAGTTAGTAAATATATATTTTTTACAATACAATCCACTCTCTCTTTTCCCTTTAACGCAGGTATACGACTAGCTTACTTTATCTTTTCAACTAGTAACAAACTAAGGTGATAATAAATAATTTTTACTTACCAAATCACACCAACCTTTGGCTCTCTTTAAGATATTTAATTATTTACCGTGTCCTTGTTATAGTTTTTTCATTTATGTTAAATATTATATCACATTTTTTATGTTTTGCAATACTTTAATTATTTATTTTTTATTATTTTTTATACTTCTTATATTATTACTTATTATTTACTTTTATTAATATTTTTTAGTGAGCTAATATTATATCATTATCCTCTAATCCATTTTTCCAATCTTCTAAATGTACTATTCTAGAGTTTTGTAAATTCATTCTAATTCCATATGCTTGAAGTAACTGCTTGAATTCAGTATGTTCTATGTTATTTACTGCGTTTATTGCATCAAACTTTTCAAATTGAGCATTCATATAATTGTGCATATTTTTAAATTGTTTATCAATGCTTTTTTGCATTGTATCTAAAACATCTAAAATTTCTTTTCTGTCTCTTTTTCTTTCTTCCTCTAAATTTGATACTACTTTTTCTATAGAATCTAACCTACTGTCTGCCAAATCTAATCTGCTGTCCATTAATTCTAATATTTTTTCATTTTGTATCCAACGTTTTTCATTATGAGCCCATCGCTTATCGTTTTCCTCCCAGCGTTTATTGTTTTCTTCCCATCGCTTATCGTTTTCCTCCCAGCGTCTATCATTTTCTTCCCAACGCTTGTTGTTTTCGCTTCTAAATTCTCTAAGCTCTTGTAATACAGTCATAATTGTAACATTTTCTTCCATAAATCCACCTCCCTTCGTAGTAATTAATAAGTAAAACTTGTCTTTTTGCTTATGGTTGATATTTAATCATATATTCTAGTTGTTGTCAATATAAAAAAGATAAAAAATTAATTTTTTATCTTTTTTATTGTTACAGTTCAGTAAGAAATGATTATGGTGTCCAAGCTTTGGCTCCCACTAT
>OLRV01003438.1_pt1 | contig 11068 bp, 4 predicted proteins | sample 1672421 | NCBI WGS metagenome assembly OLRV01 (sample SAMEA3136684, study PRJEB25190) | human gut metagenome | biome: human gut; feature: human-associated habitat; material: faeces | place: Austria | collected 2013
CATTTCGTCAAGCGTCTTCGGCATGCGCGCCGCCTCCTTCCATCAGCGCGGGCAGCAGGCACAGCACGCCATATGCGCACAGCCCGGCGCGGGCGAGCAGGGTGTCTGCGGGCAGGGTCAGCGCGGGATAATAATCAAATTTCAGCGCGCCGGATAGAATCGCCGTTAGCGTGACGGCGGTCAGCGCCAGCGAGAAGAGCATAAACAGCGCGTCCGCACGGGTAAAGCGAAAGATGGCATAGCTGATACGCCTGCCCGTGCCATAGCCGCGCGCGGCCATGCTGTCAGCGGTGACGATGCCGTTTTCCAGCGCCCAGGTGGTCAAAATGGAAAACTCCCGTATGCGGCCGCGCAGTGCGTCCGGCGCATTGTCACCGCGATAGAGTCCCAAGCCTTGCTGCGCCTGGTGGATGCGCTGTCCCTGCCGGGCGAATGCCGGAACAAACCGCAGTGCCATGCTAACCATCAGCGCCAGCCTGGGGGATAGGCGACCCAGCAGATACAGCAGCCGGTCGCTGGTCAGCGCGCGGCTGAGCAGGCGAAACCAGCCGACCATGCTCAGAATCATCCCCGCCGCCGCCGCGCCGTATAGCAGCGCTTCCAGCGTGAAGGGGCGGTCGTTGATGACGAACAGCACGGTTATGCCGTCGTGATAAAAGAGGGGATTAAGCAGCGTCAGCGCGGTGAACAGCCCCAGGCTGGCCGCGAGGGTGCGGGCTTTGACCTGGTTATGAAGCAACAGCAGCGTCAGACAGCCAAGCAGCGATAGAATAATCAGCGCTGGGTGCAGGGACAGCATGCTTACGCTCATAACGCCTGCAAAATAGCAAAATACGGATAATGGATGCAGCTCACCAAGACTTCGCATGCCGTCCCTCCCTTCAGGGCAGATCGCGGCCCAGATCGCAGGTATACAGCCACTCAATGCGGTCGCCATTCGATAGCTGATACTCGCCGCAGCCAACGTCGGGGAAAACGCCGTTGACGCGGTACATCCAGCCGGAGAGGTTGCCGACGTCGAACTCATAGAGATTATTGATCCCTTCGATATAAGCGGAATTGTAGACCGGCGTGTTCTCAAATTCCATATGGATCTTCTGTTGCTTGCACGTCCGCTGCAAAACATTGAATACACTTTCGCCCTCGTAGAAGGTAACCGTCATCGGTTTCAGAATCCAGCCGTCCTCCGGCACCAGCTCCCGCTTTTCCTCGCTGCAAAGCTCCATGTGCTCCAGAATCGATGCACAGGAAATGGAGACGGTGCAGTGATAGCTCGGCCCGGCCTGCGGCGCTCCGCACCCGGTCAGCAGCGCAGCCGTCAGCACCAGCGCCAGCACCACCCAGACGGCGGCCTTTTTATTTGTTTTCCAGACGTTCACGCAATTCAACTCCATATGTGTTGTATCATTTCAAGTATATCTGAAAACCGGTAATCTGTCCAGTGGCGCAATAGCTGCTGCCGGTCTGGTTTACCGGCTTTCAGATATGCTCTGAAATACAGCACGCAGGGCTGCCCCCAAAAAGGGGGGCAGTCCTGTGCTGCAAATTGGGATTATGAGGTCAGTTCAGTACATTTTTCACGAACCGGTGGAGGATCGCGGCGACCTGTGCTCTGGTCGCGTCGCCCTTCGGCATGAGCTTGCCGGAAGCACCGTTGATCAGGCTCTCCGAGACAGCCCAGCCGAGCGCCTCGCTGGCATAGGCGGAAACGCTGTCCGCGTCGGTGAAGCTGTTCAGCTTTGCGCTCGCATCGGTGTCCAGCTTCCTGTACTGCGCATAGCGGTACAGGATCGCGGCAAGCTGCTCGCGCGTGACCTTGGCGTCGGGGGAGAAGGAGGTGCTGTCCGTGCCGGTGACGATGCCGTTGGCGGCTGCCCAGATGACAGCCTTTTCGTAATACGCGCCGGAACGCACATCGGTAAAGCTGCTTCTGCCTGTGACGGTGGGTTCGCCCTCGAGGCGGTAGAGAACCGTGACGAGCATTGCGCGCGTCATAGATGCGTTCGGGCTGAAACTTCTGCTGTCCGTGCCGGAGAACAGGCCGTTTTCGTATACGAACGCAACGTCGTCATAGAACCAGTCGGACGTGGAAACGTCGGTGAACGGAAGCTTGACCTCGGGCTTCGAAGCGGGCTTCTTATTGTCGACACCCGGAGTGATCGGCTCCGGAAGCGCGGCGGTATTGACCGTGACGGTGTAGACTGCGGTGGTCACGCCGTCCTCAGCGGTGACGGTGAAGCTCCAGATATTTCTGGTGTTTGTCAGAGCGCTGACAGTCGCGCGCGGATGCCTCGTGACGATCACGAAGCTGCCCGCTGTAACGTCCGTGCCGTAGGGGAGGGTAACGGTGTAGGTGTTGTTCTCGCCGGCTGTGGCCTCAACGCCCGCAACGGTGATGCTGCTGACATTCGCGTCATTGGACTTCGGGGCCGCTGTGACCGTGACGGGGAGCCACGGGGAGAAAATGTTGGTGAACTCGTTGCCCATTGCGGACAGAACATAGCTGCCTGCGGCGGCAAACGAGAGCGTGACCTGCCCATTTTCGCCGATGACCTTGCCCTCGACCGGCGTGAGCGTGCCGTCTTCGCCGACTGTGCAGATCTGGATGTCCTCAGGATCGAGCGCCGCACCGTGCGTTACACGGTCCTCGGGCTTCAGACCGCCGCCGTAGGCGTACATATAGCCGTCCATACCGAGCGTGAAGTCGGTTCCGGCCTGAACCGTAAAGGTATCCAGACGGTTTCCGTCCGTATCCGTGAACCACGTATAGTAGTCCATGTACATACTGGTGTCCTGATAGAAGAAGAACTCAACGGTGCCGTTCTCCGCAACGGGGGTCTGGCTGATGGTGTAGCCGGTGTAGCCGTACTGCGTGTTGTATTCGCCGTTCTTGTCGCAGGGGAACTCGCCGTTGACCGCGAAACTGAACGCGGAGGTTTTTTCTCCGTTGACCGTGGTGATCGTGCCGTTGCTGACGACGAGATAATCGCTCTTGCTGTCCTTCGTGAAGTCCTCACCGAAGGTGAGCTCATGGTACTTGACGAGCACGTCCAGCGCGGAAACGCCGTCTGTGACATCATCAGCGTAGCCATAGCGTTCGGCGAGATCGCTGGAGACTTCCACGCGGGTCGGAACCATGATAAACATATTTTCTGCCTGCATGGAAATGGTCGCGTGGATCGTCTTGGCCTCTTTCACCGTGACTGTGACGGAGTAGGTCACGGCAGTGCCGTCCTCAGCGGTCACAGTAAACGTCCAGACGCCGTCCTCACCCTTGGCCGGGCCGGTAAGCGTGGCCTTGCTGTCGGAAAGCGTGATCTCGAAGCTGCCTGCCGTGACCTCCGTGCCTGCCGGAAGCGTTACGGAGAAGCTGTTTTCAGCCGTACCGGCTGCTGCCTCAACGCCTGCGACCTTGACGGACGCAATACCCGCGTCAGAGGACTTCGCGTTCGGGTCGATCACAGTAAGAACGAACTTGTATTCCGGAGATTCTGCCTTGCCGTCGCTTGCTTTGAAGACGAGCGTATACGTACCGGCAGCGCTGGGCGTATATGTGTAGGAGGCCGGTACATAGAACGGATTCTCGGCATCACGCCAGACGCGGTAGGTGAGCTTATCGTAGGCGTCCTCGTCCTCAAAGATCTGCGTCATATCAAACTGATAGCTTTCGCCAAGGTTGATCGAGGCCGCAGCCGGGGTGATTACGCCGTCCTTCAGCCTGGGGGCATGGTTCGCCTCGGTCGGCATACGCAGCTCGTAGACCCAGACGTCGGAGGCATCGGTCTTGTTCGTCAGCGTAATGACCGCGACCAGACTGCCGGAAAGATCGGGATTGATGATGGCAACATTCTTCGCGTGCGGGGCGTCCACTGCTTTTGCAGTTCCGTCGGTCGTCGTGAAGGCATATACGGCGGAATATGCCGTATTGTAGGATACCTTAACCTGGAACTGAATCCCGGATGCGCCAGAAACGATTCGATACGGAGAAGTCAGCACATTGCTGCCCGCTGTTTGATGCAGCGTAAAGCTGCGCGTTGTCGTATCCTCCAGGCTTGCCCTGAGCATGGAGAGCGTAACCGTCCGCAGTGGGGTCGTCTCAGATGCGCTTCTGCGGGTCACGGTGACGGTATACGCTGCGGTGGTCGTGCCGTCCTCGGCGGTAACGGTGAACGTCCAGACATCGCCGTTGGCTGTGGGAGCGGAGACGCTGGCCTTTTCATCGGACAGAACGATCTGGAAGCTGTTTGCCGTAACCTCGGCGTTCGTCTGTAGCTTGACCGTGTAGGCTGTCTCACCGGTCTTCGAGGCCGGGGTGTGCGCGACGGAAACGGAGGTCACGCCTGCGTCAGAGGACTTCGGCGCTTCCGCGACGGTCACAGTGACGGTGTAGGTCACAGCAGTGCCGTCCTCAGCGGTTACGGTGAAGCTCCAGACGCCGCTTTCGCCCTCGGTCGGGCCTGCGGTGACGCCGGCCTTGTTGTCGGAGAGCGCAATAACAAAGCTGTCTGCCGTGATAGCCGTGCCGTAGGGTACAGTGACGGTGTAGGCGTTGTTCTCACCCGCGGCTGCCTCAACATCCGCGACCTTGACGGACGCAACGCCTGCGTCAGAGGACTGAGCTGTGCCGAACACTACGTTGATGGTATAAGTGCGCTTGCCGTCGCTCGTTTCATTCATGGTGGGCCAGCTGTCGTCTGCACAGACGACGGTGATGACGCTGCCATTTGCGATGGGGATCAAGGACGTGCGGGAATATTCGCGGCCCGTAGCCTGCGTGCCGAGATAGGCGCGGACCTGATAGTTCTTGTTTGCCGCCGTCGGTGTGACGAGCAGCGAGGTCGTGCCTTCCGGCACAGTCAGGGTGTAGGTGAAGGTGTCGCCGCTGAACTTGGGCGCCAGCTTACCGGTGCTGAATGTGAGCGCTTTGAGGCGGGTGTCGGAATTGTTCCAGCTGCCGCCAAGATCCTCAACGGTACGGGTGTACATGATGCGGATCTCGTCGCCCGCGCAGAGCGTGCCCTTTGCAACGGTAAATTCACCAAAGCCAAAGTTTGTGAACCAGTCGTTGAGCGTGCCCATCCAGCCGGACATCGAGCCGCCCTGCTGCTCCTTGAGGTCGTCAATGGAGGAGATGTAGTTGCTTTCCGCGCCGACGACGGTGTGGCCATCCAGTGCTTCCACAACGCAGCCCATCATGGTCGATTCGCCAGTCAGCTCGATCCAGGTGTCGGCCAGCGTGCCTTCCCACGCAGCGCCCTCCGCCTTCGGGAACGTGGTGTTCTCCACGATCACGCGGGCCATGCCGGCCAGCGTCAGAACGCTGACATACGCCATATCCGAGCCGCCCTTGGAGGCGTCGTCCTTCACATAGGACAGCGTCAGTGTGTAGCTGCCGGCTCCGAGCTGCTTTTTGATGCTGCCGCTCTTCTCACCGCTGACAGCGTCGGCCAGCGTTTCCGTGCTGCCGCCGCCTTCTGCGAGCGTGATGGTCAGCTTGTCATAGCCGTTTTCCGAGGAAACGCCGTAGCCGAAGCGCAGAACGGTGGGTGCGCTCAGCGTAAAGGCGAACGAGGTCGTGGAGCTGGTCTTGTCCTGATTCTGGTTGCTGCTTTCAAAGCGGTCCAGATCGGCATTGTAGACCCAGGGGTAATTGCCGTTGTCGGAAACGCTGATAGAGGTGACAGTCTGCTCGGGGTAGGAGACGTGGCCGAGGCGGTCGTCGTCCCAGACCGTGTAGGCTTTGCCGCAGACGGCGCATTCGTAGGTCTTATAGCCGGTGAAGACCTGCTCGGTGCCGTCCTTGGGCGTATGGCCCTTGGCGGGAACGATGTCTTCCTTCGTTTCCGAGCAGCCGTCTCTGCGGCAGGTACGGACGATCTTGCCCGGCTGCGTGCAGGTGGGAGCCGTCAGGACACAGCTGTTGTCGCTGCCGTCCAGATCCTCGCAGAAGTCGTGGCCGAGCGGTGCGGTATAAGCCGTGCGGTAGCTTTCGCCGCACTTGCTGCAGGAGTAGCTGGTGTAGCCCTTCACAGTGCACAGCGGAGCCGTGACCGTGCCCTCGCCAGCTGCTTCGTGGAAGGTCACATCGGTCTGCCATCTGAGCGCGGGATAGCCGCCGCAGACCGGGCCGAACGCGTCGGACAGGTCGGCGTCCTTGAGGTCAGCTTCGTTCAGCGCTTCGGCGTTCGCGTCCGCAGCCAGCGTGTTCAGATAATAGCACTTGGAGATCTCGGAGGAAGCAGTGTCAACCGTGCCGAATACGGCGCTGCCCGCTTCGCCGGTGGAGTAGCAGCTGGAGATGGTGATTTTCCCCTGCACAGTGCCGCTCCAGTTCACATTGCCCTTGACCTCGCCTGCGATGCCGCCGGAGGCCGTGCCGGAGATCTTGCCGGTGTTGTAGCAGCTTGTAACAGTCATTTCGCTGCTGGTGCCGCCGATGATGCCGCCGGCCTTGCTGCCGGTCGCGGAAATTTCTGCGGTGTTATAGCAGCCGGTGATGGTCGAGCCGTTGCTGACTGTGCCGCCGATAATGCCGCCGGCGCTGCTGCCGCCGGTGACAGCGCCGAAGTTCGCGCAGTTTTCGATCACGGCGTTCTGATAGGTGTATCCCACAAGACCGCCGACGTTGTTGCCGGTAGAGGTGATGACTGCGTAGTTGAAGCAGTTCGCGATTTTCGGAGCAGTGCCGCTGGCATAGCCGGCGATCGCGCCTGTGCTGCCCTTGCCGGAAACTGCGCCGCGGATGGTCAGATCATGGATGTAGGAATTCGAGCCGATCTGCGCAAACAGGCCAGCCGTGGCGTTCAGGCCGGTGATCTCAAAGTCTGCGCCGTCAAGCACGACCTTCTTGCTGGAGGAGCTGTTCAGCCATGCGTATTTGCCGAGGTTGATATCGGCCGTCAGAACGCCGGAAACGTCCGCGTCCTTGCTCTTCGCGACGAACCATGCCAGCTCCGCGCCGGTGCCGATCTGGTAAACGCCGTTTTCGTCGGTCTGCGGTTCGGTCTGCGTCTTGCCGTCCCATGCGCCCGCTGCGGTTGCCTGCAGGGTGATGGTGAATTCGTTGGGGCCTTCCTCCGTCATGGTGACGCTGCCAGTGGCGTATTCAACGCCAGCGCCGGAAACGGTGTAGAAGTATTCCTCGGCATAAGCCTTGAACGTGCCGTCTTCCGCGACCGCAATGCCGTTGCCTGCGCTGTCCGCCAGCGTGACGGTCAGATCCTTGCGGTCAATGGCCGTGCCGTTCTGATCCTGGAAGCTCAGCTTGCCGGTCAGGAAGTCGAGCTTTACGACCGGGATCGTGATCTCCGGCAGACGGCTGAGAATGCCTGCCGTCTTGGGCGCGTCGAAGCCGGGATTCGTGCCCACAGCATAGGTGATGCCGCGGTGCGTCGGAACGCCGGGCCAGCCCGCCTGCTTGATCGCGCCGCTCAGCGTGTAGGTCTCCTCAGCCCAGAACTTCGGGATGGTGACAGTCAGCTTCTGCCGCTCAGGGTTGCCGCTGAAGTCATAAACGCCGAAGTTTCCGCCGGGATCACTCTTGAAGAAGGTGCCGTCCGGGCCCTGCATATACAGGGAGAAGTTGAAGTTATACGCGCCGGAAAGCTTTTCCTTGGGGCTGATCAGGTTGGAGAACTGGATCGTGACGGAATCGCCCGGCTTGATGGCAGCCAGCTCTTCCTGCGTCAGCTCCGTGCCCTCCGCGTTAACAAACTTGTAGCTCACGCCGCGTGCCGTCACGACCTGATAGGTCGAAAGGCCGCCCTTCGTGACCTTGATGATATTGCGGCCGGTGATCAGACCGCTGACGGTCACAGTGCCGTCTTCAGCGGTTGTGATGCCAGTGTTTGTGAAGCCGCCGGAATACGTCATAGACGCAGCGGTCACGGTGGGGCGCAGGACGCTCACGGTGCAGCCCGCTTCGGGCTTGAAGCTGTAACTTGCACCCTCTGTTCCAGTGTAGAACAGAATGTCATGCTCCGCATCGAGTTGCCGCGCCTCATCCTTCTCGATGACCGCGTCCATGCGGTCAAGATTCATATTGGTCTGGATGGCGCTGCCGTCCGCGCCGACATTCACGACAAACACGCCCGTCAACTCCGGCCAGATGGCGGAGAAGCGATGCGAGGCCGTGCTGGTCTGGCCAGCCATATGGGTCATTGCGTCATAGGTTACGAGCACGATTGCCGTGCCCTCGTGCTTGGCCTCCATCACGGCGACGTTGCTGTTCAGCGCGTTCGGCGTGATGGTCACGACGTCGCTGGCATTGCCGTTCACGTCGATGACCTGATAGTGCATCTCCGGCAGTGCGACCTTGGCGTTCATAAAGCTTTCGATCGCGAACCAGTTGCGGAAGGAGTTGAGTTCAAACGTCTCGCCAACGGCCATGTTTTTATAGCCCTTGGTGTTGATGTTCAGGTAAATGCCTGCACGGTCGTAGACGTTGTTTTCAAAATGATAGATCGTGCTCTTGCTGAAATCACCGGTCAGGCCGAGATCCTCTTCCGTGATCGTGTACGCTGCGTCGGCGCTCAGTCTGACGTAGTTCCAGTATGTTGCACCCTGCGGATGGCGGACACGGTAGAAGTAATCCGTGTTCTTGTCGAGATGGAACGTGGCCGTGCCGTCCTCGACGGAACGCGCGAACGGCTCAAGGAAGCTGAACACATAGTATTTTGCGAGCGTACCGGCGTCGATGGTCGAGCCCTTCGGCGCTGTGACCGTGACCGTGACGAATTCCTTGCAGGTCAGGCTGAGGCTGTCGTTCATTGTCGGGGTCTTGGAAGCGGTAGCCGGGTTGTAGTTCGGATGCGTTTCCGCGTTCGGCGTGGCTGTCACGCTGACTGTATCACCAACGACAAACAGGCAGCTTGTGTAGGTCTTGCCCCAATTTACGGCCGAGCCAAACTCCGCCTTACGCTCTGCACCGGAGGCGTCGGTTACGCGCAGCGAAAGAGTATAGTCTGTGTCCTTAACCCATGAATTGGGGTTGACGGAGATCTGATACATCCGCTGCAGCTTGAAGCTGCTGCTGTCGCTGCTGACGTTGATGGATACGCCGCCGTTGCAGTCGCCGTTTGCGTCGTAACCGTCAACCCAGTAAGCGCCGGGCGCAAGGTCGATGGTATACGCGCCGTCTGCGGCTGTCTTTTCAGCCAGCAGATCGTCCGCGCCCTTCACGCCGTCCATGTAGGTATACAGCTTCAGGGACTTGACCTGTGCGTCGTGCATACCGGACAGTGTGACGCTGACATCGCCCTCTGCTGCCAGAACGCCTGCGGGCAGCAGGCTCAGCAGCATCACGAGTACGAGCAGCAGGCTCAGAATTCGTTTCTTCATACATTTTTCCTCCAGAATCAAAATATCTATCGCAAGCTCCTTATTAAATAAGAGCGGAAACAGGGGGCGCAGACGGCTTTGGGAGAAACAAAAGTCCGCCATTCTTGACAAAATGGCGGGCGGATCTCCACAGAAACAAAATACGCTGCTTTTCCTGTGAGGAAAAACGGCGCACCTGTTCCGAATGCTACAGGCAGAGCTCGTCCCACGCATTCATCCTTTCCGCCGCGAATGCGGCGCAGACAGCAGTTCTTCTGACTTGCACTCTGGAAACAGAACCTCTGTTTCCGCGCCCGTTTCCTGTCTTCTCACGGAATCGCTTCCGCAATGACTGACTTTCGTCCAGACAGCTTTCGCTGCTTCGGAACGGTCTTGTGCGCACAGCTCCGGTCGAGTGGTTTTCCCTTTCTCTTGCGCCGAAGCCTGCCCTGCGGCGTGCTTCGGTTACTGTACATCGGATGGCAATATCAAATTGTTAGAAAAAGCAAAATCTTGTGCTTTTCCGTCTGCTACTATACACGATATGGGCGTGATTTGCAAGCGGTTTGAAAAAAATATACCGCATTTGTCCCACCCTCTTGAAAAAAGCCGAAAGCTGTGTCAAAATAAAGAAAACCGCCCCGGCGGTGTTTTGACAGCACAACGGTTAGATGAAACTAACTGATACGGAGGAAGCGATGAAATACCATATTGAGAAGAATACCGTGCAGGAAACGCTCGTCATTCCGCTCTACGGGCGGAAAATGTGCTCGGAGCTGTATCCGAACCTTTACCGCGACGAGACAGCCCTGCGCCTGATCGAGCAGATCGATTACGATTTTTCACTCCTGTCCCAAAAATCAAAGAGCCTCATGCAGCAGTTCGGCTTTCTGGAGGTCGCCATGCGCCAGAACGACCTTGCATGGGAGGTGCGGGACTATCTGCGCGAACATCCGAACGCGGCGGTCGTCAACCTCGGCTGCGGACTGGACGACACGGGCCGCAGCTGCGACAACGGCTCCTGCAGGATCTATAACCTCGATTTTCCCGGCGTGATCGCCGTGCGCGACGCGCTCCTGCCTGCCGGAGAGCGGGAGGAAAACATCGCCTGCGACCTGAACAACACCACTTGGTTCCGCCGCATCGACGCGTCGGGCGGCGCGGTCTTCTTCGCCGCCGGTGTGTTCTATTATTTCCTGACGGAGCAGGTGCGGGCGCTTGTGCAGGCCATGGCCGAAGCGTTCCCTGGCGGCAGGCTCGTCTTCGACGCGGCGAATCAGAAAGCAGTGCGCCTGATGCTCAAAACGTGGATCAAAACCGCCGAAATTCAGGATGTCGGTGCGTATTTCGCCGTTTCCGACGCAAAAAAGGAGCTTTCCGCCTGGTCGCCGCGTCTGCGTGCGTCGAGCCGGGGCTATATGCTGGGCTACCAGAGCCTGAATGACCCGTCAGTGCCCGGCTTCTATCGGTTTCTGGCAAGAGTCGGCGACGGCATGATGCGGATGCAGATCGTCCGGCTGGAATTTGCGGAAGGGGAGACAACACTATGAAATATGCCGGAATGCCAATGGGGATGTGGACGCTGTTCGCCGGTTCGTTCCGGAAGGACCTCACGCCCGCCATGTGCCGTCTGGACTACACCATGAGCGACGCCGGCGGCGCGTCCGACTTCGTGCGCGAATACACCCTCGCCTCCGGCGGCCCCTACTGCGACTGCGGGTATCATAAGCGAAATAAGCAGAATAAAGGC
>OLRV01003439.1_pt1 | contig 11058 bp, 5 predicted proteins | sample 1672421 | NCBI WGS metagenome assembly OLRV01 (sample SAMEA3136684, study PRJEB25190) | human gut metagenome | biome: human gut; feature: human-associated habitat; material: faeces | place: Austria | collected 2013
AAGACGGCCAAACAGGAACTATTCCACCGCAACTTCCCCTTTTGGCGCGAAGTAACCTGACCCCTTTGCACCAACAACAGAAACGTCGCAGGTTGAGCATAAGTCAGCGAGCGACGTCCAGGACGTACAAGTTGGCATGAAAAAGGCAAGGCATAGACCTTTTGGTCATGCCTTGCCTTTTGAATGACAAATTGTCGTCCTGGGCGGCGCGCAGCGTCGACTGGTTGCGCGGTTCGTAGAACCGCGCAACATAAGTGCGCCCCCTCCCGCGCACGGAACGGAAGGGGGCTAAAGGTAGGAGTCTACCGGTGGGTTTACCCCACCAGACAGACGATGACCAGGTGATCCTCTACAGGATCGTCAAGGTTTCCGTGGGGTACCCATTGGGTACTTAGAGCAGCACGCAGGCGACGGTCAGGATGACGGCGCAGACGACGGAGAGAGCGACGATGAGCTTAAGGGCAAACTTGAGCCAGGTCGTCCACTCGATCTTGGCCAGGGCGAGACCGCCCATGATGGCACCGGAGGTCGGGGTGAACAGGTTCACGACACCGATGGCGGCGGAGAAGATCATGACCATGACCTCAGGCGAGAAGCCGAGCTTAACAGCCAGCGGTCCCATGATGGGCATGGAGACGGTGGCCATACCGGAGGTCGAGGGGATCAGGAAGGACAGGCCGAAGTAGACCAGGAAGCTCATGGGAGCGAAGATCACGCCGGACAGGCCAGCCAGGGCATTGGCGGCAGCGTCGAGGACGAAGACATCGAGGCCGGTGTTAGCCATGAGGACGGAGATACCACGGGCGAGGGCGATGACGAGAACAACGGACATCATGTCGGCAGCGCCGGTGATGAAGGTGTTAACGATCTGCTTCTCGGACAGGCCACCGATGATACCGATCAGGACGGCCATGAGGAAGAACCAGGTGGAAGCCTCGTCGAAGTACCACTGGCCAATGGGCAGGCCGGTGATCAGGGCAGACCAGCCCTGGACGACGGCGTTACCGTCGGCGTCGTAGACAGCGCCAGCGTCGAAGAAGTTGGCGACGCCCTCGTTGAGGTCGGCCAGCGGAATGAAGCCGACGATCATGACGACGAAGGTGAAGGCGAAGGCGATCAGAACACCCTTCTGACGACCGGTGAGCTTGACCTCCTTGTGGACCTCGGAAGCAGCCTTGCCGTGAGCCTCTTCGGCGTCCTTGAGCTCCTGCATCGACAGGATGGTGGAACCCTTGTCAGCCTTGACCTTCTTGGCGTAGCTCATCACGAAGAAGATGGACATAGCGGTAGTGACAATCCACAGGACGGCACCGAGGCCGATGATGATGGACTGGTTGACCTCAATGCCAACGCCGGTCAGAGCGTCGACGGCAGCGCCGACGGCGAACGGGTTAACCGTGGAGCCCAGGCAGCCGCAGCCAGCGCCGAGCAGGACGGTAGCGGCACCGACCATGGGGTCGAAGCCAGCGGCCATCATGGTAGCGGCGAGCAGGGCGTAGAAGGGAACGGTCTCCTCGCACATACCATAGGTGGTACCACCGAGGGAGAAGATGAGCATCAGCACGGGAATGAGCATAATCTCGTTGCCCTTAAGCTTCTGCACCAGAACGGCGATGCCGTTGTCCAGGGCGCCGGTCTCGGTCATCATACCGAGGAAGCCGCCCAGGATCATAACGAAGAGGCAGACGGGCAGAGCGTCAGCGAAGCCCTTAATCGGGGCGGTGCAGAAATCGCTCAGACGGGCGGCAGTAACCGCGCCGCCGGACGTGCCGGAGACGATAACGGTAATCACTGCGACAATTGCCAGCAGAGCAAGAAGAATGGTGAACGATGAAGGCATACCGCGCTTTTTCTTAGCGGTCTCAGTCATAGTTCTCATCCCCCCTTCATAAATCATTTACTGATCTCGCCAGAAGCGGCTCTTCCGTGCCGTGCCTGCCGCTTGATGCGAGATTATTACCAGATAAAACTGCTCGGGGTGTGCAGCAATACACCCCGAGCGAGATGCTAGATGCTCTTACTTGAGCGTGGCGTACATGACAGCCTTGATGGTGTGCATGCGGTTCTCGGCCTCGTCGAAGACCTTGGAAGCGGGGCTCTCGAAGACCTCGTCGGTGACCTCCTGCTCGGTGATGCCGAACTGCTCGCACTTCTCGGCGCCAATGGTGGTGTTGGTGTCGTGGAAGCTGGGCAGGCAGTGCAGGAAGATGGCACCCGGGTTGGCCATAGCCATGACCTCGGAGGTAACACGATACGGGGTGAGCTGAGCGATGCGCTCGGCCCAGACCTCGTCGGGCTCGCCCATGGAGACCCACACGTCGGTGTAGATAACGTCGGCACCGGTGACGCCGTCCTTGACGTCGGTGGTCAGCTTGATGGTGCAGCCGTTAGCCTCGGCGATGGGCTTGCAGGCCTCGATGACGTCGTCAGCGGGCATGCACTCCTCGGGGCCGCAGGCCACGAAGTTCATGCCGAGCTTGGAGCAGACGACCATGAGGGAGCGAGCAACGTTGTTCTTGCAGTCGCCCATGAAGACGAGGGTCTTGCCCTTGATGTCGTAGTTGAAGTTCTCCTGGACGGTCAGGATGTCGGCGAGCATCTGGGTGGGATGCCACTCAGTGGTCAGGCCGTTCCACACGGGCACGCCGGACTTAGCAGCGAGCTCCTCGACGTCATCCTGGGCAAAGCCACGGAACTCGATGCCGTCATACATGCGGCCGAGAACGCGGGCGGTGTCCTCGATGGACTCCTTCTTGCCCATCTGCGACGAACCCGGATCGAGGTAGGTGACGCCCATGCCCAGATCCATGCCGCCGACCTCGAAGGCGCAGCGGGTACGAGTGGAGGTCTTCTGGAAGAGCAGAACGATGTTCTTGCCCTCGAGATAGCGGTGCGGAACGCCAGCGCGCTTCATATCCTTGAAGTTCTTGGAGAGCTTGAGCAGGTACTCGATCTCCTCGGTGGTGAGATCGAGAAGCTTGAGGAAGCTACGGCCGGAGAGGTTAACACCCATGGTTCGATTCCTTTCGAAGAAATGAATTACGTAAGTATTAGTGTTGCCCGTTTAACGGGCGAAGCCGGTGCGGTTGTAGGGGGACCGCACCGGAAACGGAAAGACTTAGAGGTCCTCGCGCCAGAAGGGCATGCTCATGCAGCGCGGGCCGCCGCGGCCGCGGGAGAGCTCGGCGGAGGGCACGACGAGAAGGTCCAGGCCCTCCTTGTACAGCACGTCGTTGGTGACGGTGTTGCGGGCGTAGACGCAGATCTTGCCGGGCTCGACGCACAGGGTGTTGGAGCCGTCGTTCCACTGCTCGCGGGAGGCCGCGATCGGGTCGCCGCCGCCGCAGGGGATCAGCTTGACCTGGTCGACGCCGGTGGCGTCCTCCAGGACGTGCTCGAGGGTGTCCTCGATCAGGCGGATGTTCACGTCGCCCGGGTTCTTGCCGGCGGTCAGCTCGTAGACGCGCAGGGTGCCCATGATGGCGGGGTGGATCGTGAACTTATCGACGTCGATCTGGGTGAAGACCGTGTCGAGGTGCATGAAGGCGCGCGAGACCGGGATGTCGAAGGCCAGGATGCGCTCGACCTTGGAGTCGGAGTTCCAGAAGATGTTCTGGGCCATGACGTCGATCGCGGCGGCCTGGGTGCGCTGGGAGATGCCGACGGCGAGGGTCTTCTCGTTGATGTTCAGCACGTCGCCGCCCTCGGTGTGGAACTGGCAGTCGCGGCGGAAGTACAGCGAGACGTCCTTGTAGTCGGGGTGGTACTTGAAGACGTACTTGCCGTACAGGGTCTCGCGGTTGCGGGTGACCGAGTACATGCGGTTGAGGTTGACGCCCTCGCCGACGACCGCGAACGGGTCGCGGGTGAAGTAGAGGTTGGGCATCGGGTCGATGATCAGGTCGGACTCGGACTCGGAGTTGACCAGGGAGTCGAGGGTCGTGGACGCCGTGAGGGGCATGTCGATCTCGGACTTGGTCATGCCGGCCATGGTCTTCTTGACGAACTCGAGGTTGTCCTCGATGGAGTCCAGCTTCTCGCGGACGATCTGCGGCATGTGCTGGCCGCGGATGCCGGCCTCGGCGATGTACTGGTCGGTGAACTCGGCGCGGGCGCCGGGGACCTGGTCGAACACCTCGGCGACGAGGTTCTCGAGATAGAGGACCTCCACGCCCTGGTCCCTCAGGATCTGGGCGAAGGTGTCGTGCTCCTGCTGCGCGACCTCCAGGAACGGGACGTCGTCGAACAGGAGTCGCTCGAGCTCGTCGGGCGGCAGGTTGAGGAGCTCGTCGCCGGGACGGTGCAGGCAGACCTTCCTGAGCTTGCCGATCTCGGAAGGCACGTGCAGACCTTTCGTCATGGCCTCCTACCTTTCTTTCGGGCCCTTGTCAGGGCCGATTCGTTAGCGCCCCTCCGTGTGAGGCGTTATTGCTGACGATATATTTATATCCAAAATCAGCTCATACTTCCACCTTGCCCCCGAACGGTTTTTTATAGGGGGTGAACGGCATACACATATACTTCACGCATGGCACACTTCATCTTAATAAAGCGTATTTACGTGCTTAAACGCGTTTTCAATCCTGAAATCAAATGGAACTAAACTTTGCTAAACCATCCTTAAATTGCATATTTCCAATAAAGCTATGAATAGAATTAACGGTTCATACCGTGTCTCAACCATTTTCATTTTTATTCAGAAAAAAGTTTGTCCTATTCATTTCTGGTAAATAAATTACCGTTTACCAAACGCTTGATACCGTTCACCGGAAACTCAGTATAAGGCCCAGCGGATACCGACTCGCTTTACGGCTCCATTTGTAACAACTTGACTTCTCGGTATAGAAAAATGGACCCGCTTCCCCTAGGGAAACGGGTCCATTTTCGATTATCTTCGGCCAATTTAGATAAGGCCCTCGAAGATCATCGGAATCCTAGCGATCAAACTCCGCCAGCGCCTCGCCCAAAAGCCTCAGGCCCTCACGCAGAACGTCCTCGCTCGCGCAGTAGCCCAGGCGTGCGCCACAGGGAAGCTCAAAGCGGCTGCCGGGTACCAGCAGCACTCCCCTCTCGGACAGCAGGCGCTTGCAGAACTCCTCGTCGTCCTCGGGAATATCCAGCTGGATAAACGAGGTAGACACGCCCTGCGGGGCCGTCCAGGAAACGCGATGCTGCGTATCGATCCAAGCCTGCGCGATATCGCGGTTGCCAAACACGATCTTGCGATTGCGCTCGAGGATCTTGTCCTTGTGCTCAAGCACATAGGTCGCCAGGGCATCGTTGAACACGCCGCCGCAGATCATGGTGTAATCGCGATAGGTACGGATGCGGTTGGACACCTCTTCGTCGGCCAGGACCCAGCCCACGCGGGCCGCAGGCGTCGAATAGGTCTTCGACAACGAGTTGGTGACAATGGCCCTCTCGTACACGTCGACCATCGACATAAAGGACTCAGTGTTTTCGAGCGGCAGATACACCTCGTCGCACAGCACGTAGGCGCCCACCGAACGGGCGACCTCGGCAATCTGGCCGAGCATATCGGCATCGAGCACCGTACCGATGGGGTTCGATGCGTTGTTTATGCAGATAAGCTTGGTGTTGGGGCGCACCAAGCGCTTGAGTTCCTCGATATCGGGCTTCCAGCCGAGTTCCTCGCGAAGCTCCCAATACTCGACCTCGGCGCCCAGCGTGCGCGGAATCTCGTAGAGCGGCGCGTAGGTGGGCCACTCGGCGATAACGTGGTCGCTGGGCTCGACCACAGCTATGATGGCGTTGAGGTTAGCGCCCGTGCAGCCATTGGTCTGCAGAATGTGATCGGGATTGACCTCGCGACGATACAGCTTGGCAACCTCGGCCTTAAATTCCGGCGAGCCCTCGATCCAGCCGTAGTTCATCTTCTCGCGGTCCAGGCGCTCGTAGAACGTGGCGCCGTCCTGTTCATCGAGCGCGCGCAGCTCGCCCATGGTGAGCGACGAGATCGTCGACTGGGCGATGTCCCATGTGGCGCTCTTCTCCCAAACGTTGAGCCATTCCTCAACGCCAATCGTCTTGATGTCCATGGCCAAGCTCCTTACAAAAGCAGTCATCCAACCGTGTTGACGTTCCTCATACAAGATTGGGGCGGTGCGAAAACCCGCACCGCCCCAATGGGAGACATCTAATGGCAGCTAGATGTATGTATTATGACCTATACGGGTCCTTGAAGACCTTAGAGGTCCTCGCGCCAGAAGGGCATGCTCATGCAGCGCGGGCCGCCGCGGCCGCGGGAGAGCTCGGCGGAGGGCACGACGAGAAGGTCCAGGCCCTCCTTGTACAGCACGTCGTTGGTGACGGTGTTGCGGGCGTAGACGCAGATCTTGCCGGGCTCGACGCACAGGGTGTTGGAGCCGTCGTTCCACTGCTCGCGGGAGGCCGCGATCGGGTCGCCGCCGCCGCAGGGGATCAGCTTGACCTGGTCGACGCCGGTGGCGTCCTCCAGGACGTGCTCGAGGGTGTCCTCGATCAGGCGGATGTTCACGTCGCCCGGGTTCTTGCCGGCGGTCAGCTCGTAGACGCGCAGGGTGCCCATGATGGCGGGGTGGATCGTGAACTTATCGACGTCGATCTGGGTGAAGACCGTGTCGAGGTGCATGAAGGCGCGCGAGACCGGGATGTCGAAGGCCAGGATGCGCTCGACCTTGGAGTCGGAGTTCCAGAAGATGTTCTGGGCCATGACGTCGATCGCGGCGGCCTGGGTGCGCTGGGAGATGCCGACGGCGAGGGTCTTCTCGTTGATGTTCAGCACGTCGCCGCCCTCGGTGTGGAACTGGCAGTCGCGGCGGAAGTACAGCGAGACGTCCTTGTAGTCGGGGTGGTACTTGAAGACGTACTTGCCGTACAGGGTCTCGCGGTTGCGGGTGACCGAGTACATGCGGTTGAGGTTGACGCCCTCGCCGACGACCGCGAACGGGTCGCGGGTGAAGTAGAGGTTGGGCATCGGGTCGATGATCAGGTCGGACTCGGACTCGGAGTTGACCAGGGAGTCGAGGGTCGTGGACGCCGTGAGGGGCATGTCGATCTCGGACTTGGTCATGCCGGCCATGGTCTTCTTGACGAACTCGAGGTTGTCCTCGATGGAGTCCAGCTTCTCGCGGACGATCTGCGGCATGTGCTGGCCGCGGATGCCGGCCTCGGCGATGTACTGGTCGGTGAACTCGGCGCGGGCGCCGGGGACCTGGTCGAACACCTCGGCGACGAGGTTCTCGAGATAGAGGACCTCCACGCCCTGGTCCCTCAGGATCTGGGCGAAGGTGTCGTGCTCCTGCTGCGCGACCTCCAGGAACGGGACGTCGTCGAACAGGAGTCGCTCGAGCTCGTCGGGCGGCAGGTTGAGGAGCTCGTCGCCGGGACGGTGCAGGCAGACCTTCCTGAGCTTGCCGATCTCGGAAGGCACGTGCAGACCTTTCGTCATGGCCTCCTACCTTTCTTTCGGGCCTTACTGGCCGAATGTATCAGCGCCCCTCCGTATGGGACGCTGCTTGCTGACAGCTCTAGTTATATCCAAAAACCACCTGCAATTCCACCTCGCCCCCGAACGGTCAGCAAAGTGCGATGAACGGTATATCGCATATGATTCCCCCATGATGCACTTCGGTTCTCTAAAGCAGGTTTTCAAAGGTAAATGTTCTTTTTTCTAAGGAATTAAGCTAGATTGCACAAATATTTTCATGTTTAGGAATTGCATAGCTAAAACGGTTTTCTGCATATATATGTCGTTTGTCCATGATTCAATTTGGATTCGATTATATTCAGCTCGCAATCATTCTTATTCATACATCCTCACCAGTTGAGTATGGATATAGATTGTTTCCAAACGAGTTGGACAGTTAGTTGCATGCCTTGGCAGCGTAAGAAGTAGGTAAAGATACCGTTCACGCGATACGTCCGTGCCAGCGGTCGACTAAATTGAGACAATAGTGAATTAGAGTTAGGCTACCGTCCTCTACGGGGACTGAACGGACAGATGCATATGCCGAGTAAAATCGAAAAGAAGCAAGCCGCCGCAAAGCTGCGCAAACCGCCGCGCGACTTCTCGTACACGCAAAACCGAGAGCTTAGCTGGCTGCGCTTTGACAACCGCGTGCTTGACGAAGCCTTCGATGAGACCGTTCCGCTGTTCGAGCGTCTAAAGTTCGTGTCGATTTTCGAGTCTAACCTCGACGAGTTTCTCATGGTGCGCGTGGGCGGCCTGTCCGATCTGGCAGAGCTCAAAAAGCAACCTGTCGACAACAAGAGCAATATGACCGCCTCCGAACAGGTCGATGCTGTCATGGCCGAAATGCCCGGGCTCCTTACCCGTTGGGAGTCCATCTTTAAGAGCATCGAGGGCAAGCTCGACACCTTGGGCGTTCACCGCGCCCGCATCGATTCGCTTACGCCCGAGGAGCGCACCTTTGTAACCCGCTACTTCCAGGCCTACGTGTCGCCGGTCATCTCGCCGCTGGTCATCGATCCTCGCCACCCCTTCCCCAACCTACGCAATGGCGCGCTCTATCTGGCCTGTGGTCTGGACGGCGCCACCGACGAGGAGAGCCTGCTGGGCCTTATCGAGATTCCCGCCTCGATGAACCGCGTGGTCGAGATCCCCTCGCCCACCGGCACCTACTCCTACATCTTGCTCGAGGACGTCATCCTCTCCTGCCTGGACAGCTGCTTTGGCTCCTATAAGCCGCTGGATCGTGCGCTGATCCGCGTCACCCGCAACGCCGACATCGATCCGGACGGCGAGGGCGTCGAAGAGGAAGAGGACTACCGCCAGCACATGAAGCGCATCCTCAAGAAGCGCCTGCGTCTGCAGCCGGTAGTGCTCGCGGTCTCGGGGTCGCTCGAGAAGGCAACGCTCAAGACCATCCGCAAGGCGCTCGAGCTTTCGCGCCGCTCTGTCTTTACCTGCGATATCCCGCTCGACCTGGGCTACGTCTTTGGCATTGAGGGCAAGATTCCCGAGCACCTGCGCAACGAGCTGCTCTTTACGCCGTTTAAGCCGCAGCCCAACCCCACCATCGATATGACCCGCTCCATACGCGAGCAGGTGCTGCAGCACGACAAGCTGCTCTTTTATCCCTACGAGGCCATGAACCCCTTCCTGGATCTGGTGCACGAGGCCGCCTACGACCCCGAGTGCATCTCGCTGCGCATCACGCTCTACCGCGTGGCCAAGCAGAGCCGCCTGTGCGAGTCGCTGATCGATGCTGCCGAGAACGGCAAAGAGGTCACGGTGCTCATGGAACTTCGTGCCCGCTTTGACGAGCAGAACAACATCGAGTGGGCCGAGCGTCTGGAAGAGGCAGGCTGCACCGTCATCTATGGTTCCGAGGGCTTTAAATGCCACTCCAAGATCTGCCAGCTCACCTATCGCGAGGGCATGGCGCTAACGCGCCTGACGCTCTTGGGCACCGGCAACTTTAACGAGAAGACGGCCAAACTCTACAGCGACTTTATGCTCATGACCGCCCACCCCGGCATCGGCGAGGACGCCAACCTGTTCTTCCGCAACCTGTCGCTGGGCAATCTGCGCGGCGATTACCGCTTCCTGGGCGTGGCGCCCGTAGGCCTCAAGCCGCTCATCATGCGCGGTCTGGATCGCGAGATTCAGCGCGCCCTTGCCGGCGAGCCCGCCCGCGTGTTCTTTAAGCTCAACTCGCTGACCGACCGCGAGGTTATCGACAAGATCGCCGAGGCATCGTGTGCCGGCGTGCGCGTAGACATGATCATCCGCGGCATCTCGTGCCTCAAGCCCGGTGTTCCGGGCAAGACCGAGAACGTGCATGTCCGCTCCATCGTCGGACGCTTTTTGGAGCACGCCCGTGTTTACGCTTTTGGCGTGGACTCGGACATGATTTACCTGAGCTCGGCAGACATGATGACACGCAACACCGAGCACCGCGTGGAGATCGCCTTCCCCGTGCTCGACCCCACCTGCCGCGCCTTGGTACACGAGTACATGGGCATGCAGCTGCGCGACAACGTGAAGGCCCGCAGCCTCACGAGCGACGGCACCTGGGTCCCCGTAGAGCGTGCAGAGGGTGAGAAACCCTTCAACTCGCAGGAAGCTCTACTGGAGCGTGCCTATCGCAACGCCGAGGCCGCCCCCGAGCCCGAGCCGCAGCCGATAGCACCCAAAGTCCAAGAGGTCCAGGCGACCGTCATTGAGCCCGAGCCCGCACCTGCACCTCAGCCCGAGTCGCAGGTCACCAAACCCGCACCCGAGACGAGCGCCCGTCGCGATAAGCCCGCCGGCAAGACCAAGGCCATCGAGCGCCATCGCCCCGGTCGCGTGCGCATGGGCCTGGGTCTGATCGGCCTGGGTCTTAAGACGCTCATTACCGGCAAGACGAAATAGTCGTTTGTAGAAGCAGTTTGTAGAAGCGCCCCGCATTTGAGGAAAGCCTCGGATGCGGGGCGCTTTTCCCTGCTACCATGGTGCGAACAACAACGCGAATGACAGGCAGGAATATGAAGCTCACTATAGAATCGATGACCTACGGCGCCGACGGGCTAGCGCACGCCAACAACGGCAAGGCCGTCTTTGTGCAGGGTGCCGTGGCAGGCGACACCGTCGAGGCCGAGGTCGTACAGGACGGCAAGTCATTCATGCGCGCCCGCACCACCGAGATTCTGGAGCCAAGCCCCGATCGCATTCAGCCTCCCTGCCCCTTCGTGGGCATCTGCGGCGGCTGCTCGTGGGGCAATCTCTCACGCACGGCACAGCTCGCCGCCAAGGAGCAAAACCTGCGCTCCACGCTCGAGCGCATCGGCAAGTTCGCTCCTGAGCAGGTCGATGAGTTGGTACAGCCCATCTGCCACACCAAGGACGACTGGGGCTACCGCAATAAAATCGAGCTCGAACCGACCGTCGTCAACGGTCGCGTGCGCCTTGGCATGCACGGTGTCGACCCCAGCAAAATCGTGACCGTCGATATGTGTCCGCTGTTCGATAAGCGCTTCCCGAAGGCACTCAAATCGGTCGTCGGCGCACTCAACTATCTAAGCGGCAGCCATGACTTGGGGCTCGAACGC
>OLRV01003448.1_pt1 | contig 11042 bp, 9 predicted proteins | sample 1672421 | NCBI WGS metagenome assembly OLRV01 (sample SAMEA3136684, study PRJEB25190) | human gut metagenome | biome: human gut; feature: human-associated habitat; material: faeces | place: Austria | collected 2013
CACGCGGTCGTCCGGGTGTATCCTGTCCACTACCGATCTGCGCCACTCGTTATAGGAACTTTCGCGGCCGGCTGAAAGGCTTGTGTTAAAGCCGTCATTCAGAATGAACATGCGGTCCCGTTCGAGGTCGAGCAAGGCGCAGAATCTGAAGCTGTCGATCAGCTTTTCGGTGAACAGGCTGGTCAGCAGCTGGATATCCGGGTCGTAGCGGTACAGCGGAGTCCTGTCCGCCGGGATTCCCTTGAAGAAGCCGTAAATAACGAGCACCCCGTTGTCGCTGGAAGCCAGCATTCCGGAGCTGTAGGCGGTGAACATGCCTTTGGTTTTGTGCCGCCAGCGGTATTTGACTTCGGCCTTTACGCCGTGGATAGTGGTCTGAATAGCTTCCTGTATCATGTGCACGTCGTCCGGGTGAACGCATTCCAGCCAGCGGCGGTAATTAAGCTCCGGATCGGAGTTGTCCTCGATATCCATTATTTTCAGGAAGTCATCGTCAAAGTAAAGCTGCTGCGGACTGCCGCCTCGTATTACCATTCTGAATGTGCCTGATATGATGTATTCCAAGCTGCCGCCCCCCTTTTTTAAAAAAAAAATTCCGGGATATCCGGAGATATCAGAGTGCGGCACTCCGGCTCAGTAAGAGGTTTGCCAGATGTGCCGCTGAATGTCGTTAATCCCTGCTGTAGAGATCTCTTGTGTAGACTTTTTCCTTTACGTCCTGGAGTTCGCTGCTCATGCGGTTTGCAACGATCATGTCCGAGCGCTTCTTGAACTCCTCAAAGTCGTCGCATACCTCGTAGTCAAAGAATTTCTGTCCGGGCTTCAGCGTCGGCTCGTAGATCACGACCGTCGCGCCCTTGGCCTTGATGCGCTTCATTCCCTGAATGGAGCTCTGGCGGAAATTGTCCGAGTTGGATTTCATCGTCAGACGGTAAATTCCCACCGTATGGGGGGCAAGGGACGCGATGTGGTCGGCTATGTAATCCTTGCGCGTCTTGTTCGCGGCAACGATGGCGCCGATGATGTCATTGGGCACGTCCGCGTAATTCGCGAGCAGCTGCTTTGTGTCCTTGGGTAGGCAGTATCCGCCGTAGCCGAAGCTGGGGTTGTTGTAGTGGGAGCCGATTCTCGGGTCCAGTCCCACGCCGTCGATTATCTGGCGCGCGTTGAGTCCTTTCATCTCGGCGTATGTGTCCAACTCGTTGAAGTAGGCAACGCGCAGTGCGAGGTAGGTGTTGCTGAACAGCTTGACCGCCTCGGCTTCCGTGGGATTGAGGTGCAGCGTCGGGATATCCTGCTTGATGGCACCCTGCTGGAGCAGTTTCGCGAATACGTCCGCGCGCTGTACTGAATCCGCCCATTCCTGGGGAGCGCCGACGATTATTCTGGAGGGGTAGAGGTTGTCGTAGAGCGCCTGACCCTCCCGGAGGAACTCCGGCGAGAAGATCATGCGGTGCGCGTTCTCGGGGTACTTCTCGTGAAGTCCCTTGGTGAAGCCGACGGGCACGGTGGATTTCACCACGATGGTGCAGCTGTCGTTCACTGAAAGCACCTGGTCGATGACGCTCTCGACGGAGGAGGTGTCAAAGTAGTTCTTGTCCGCGTCGTAATTGGTGGGAGTTGCGATGACCACCAGCTCTGCGGAGGTGTAAGCCGGGCGCCAGTCGGTGGTGGCAGTAAGGCTGAGCGGCTTTTCCGCAAGGTATTTCTCGATGTATTCATCAGCGATGGGCGACTTCCTGGAGTTCAGCAGTTCCACCTTTTCCGGAATGATATCAACAGCGGTGACGTCGTTGTGCTGAGCAAGAAGCACAGCCATGGACAGACCGACATATCCTGTTCCCGCAACAGTAATTTTCATCATGGTTTTCCCCCTGATTTTATTGTTCTGCGCCTTTCGGCGGTATTTCTTTTCTGTACCAGGCGGTACGGTGCATAATTAACTATTATATTATAGTACCATATGCGAAAATTGTCAAGAGTTGTATTGTGGATAGGTCCACAAATATTTTTCCAGATATTCCGTTAATTTTTACATGCTGCGATAAAGAGCTTAACCCTCTTGATTTATCAGGAAAAATGGTGTATAATGTATCATGTACTATTATGTTTATAAGATTTACGACAGGAGAATCAACATGGATAATTTCATTCAGGCAGATATTTACACCACTTCACAGGCTATCGACGGAATCACCGGCGCGCTCCAGGATTACGGCGTAACCGGCTTTATCATCTGCGACAGCGCGGATTTCGAAAGCTTCCTTGCGGACAAGAACGCCAACTGGGACTACGTTGACGACGAACTGATGGGACTGAGCCGTCAGGAGCCGCACATCACCATTTATGTCCACGACAACACCCAGGGCGCGGAGACCCTCGCGGCAATACGCTCCCTCATCGAGGGCTGGAAGCAGTCCGACAACGAGGGTTACTACGGCAACCTGCGCATGGAGCTTGCCAACGTCAAGGAGGAGGACTGGGCAAACAACTGGAAGAAGTACTACAAGCCGTTCCGCGTTGGTAAGTCCCTGGTGATCAAGCCTTCCTGGGAGGATGTAACTCCGATGCCCGGCGACCGTATCCTTGAGATAGACCCTGCTTCCACCTTCGGCACAGGACAGCACCACACCACCAAGCTGGTCATGGAATCCCTCGAGGAAGTCGTGAAGCCCGGCGACAAGGTGCTCGACCTCGGCTGCGGCAGCGGAATCCTCTCTATTGCGGCGCTGCTTTTCGGCGCGGAAAAGGTCACCATGTGCGATATTTTCGAGAACGCAGTCAGGACTGCTTCCGAGAACGTTGAGAAGAACCACTTCACCCACGAGCACTACTCAGCTTACTGCGGCAACATAATCGATGACGCGGAACTTCGCGGAAAGCTCGGCACGGGCTACGACGTGGTATGCGCCAACATCGTGGCAGACGTTATCATCGGCATGAGTCCGCTGTTCGGCAGCTTCATGAAGCCGGACGCGACCCTGCTGGTATCCGGCATAATCGACGAGCGCCTGGACGAGGTGAACGCAGCGCTCTCCGAAAACGGATTCAAGGTGCGCCAGAGCCGCAACGAAGAGGGCTGGAACTGCATAATCCTCACAAGATAACGCGTAGCCCACGGACTGCATATAATGCCGCAGGAGGCGGTGTATATGCAGTTCCTTTACGTTTTTTCGCTGATGTTCCTTTCGATATTCGGGCTTGCAGTTCTGGTGAAGCTGGCGGCGTATGCGGTCATGACCCGCGGAATGCGCCGTCATGACGTGTACGTCCGCAGCGGCGAGGATATCAGCGGATTTGTCGAGCATGTGCGCAGAAGTCCCGGGGTGAACAGGGTTGTGATACTTTCCTCCGGGGACGAGAATGACGAGGAGGCGCGGCGGCTCGCACAGAAATACAGCAACGTATATTTTATTAATGACACGACAAAGCGGTGATGAATTGGATAACGAATCTGCTGTGACCCTTTCCGGAACGGTGGAGGGCGTGGTTTACAGCAACGAGGACAACGGCTATACCGTTGCCGACCTGGATTGCAACGGCGAACTGGTGACAATTGTCGGGGTTCTCGGCGATGTCCGCGAGGGCGAGAGTCTGACGCTCATCGGCGAGTACGTCAACTCTCCGAAATACGGCAGGCAGTTCAAGGCGGAGGTCTGCGAGCGCGCCCTGCCGAATACCGAGAGCGCGGTGCGCAAGTTCCTTGGCTCCGGCGTAATAACAGGCGTCGGTCCGGCGATGGCGAAGCGTATCGTCACGGCGTTCGGCAGCAGTGCGCTGGAGGTCATCGAAAACGACCCGGCGCAGCTTTCTTCCATCAAGGGAATATCCACTGAGAGCGCCCTCAAGATTGGCGAGGAGTTCCGCCGGATAGCCGGACTGCGCAAGGCTGTCACATATTTCGCGCGGTACGGACTGTCGTCCTCCGTGGTGGCGGCGGCGTGGAAGAAGTTCGAAATGCACACGATACAGGCGGTGGAGGACAATCCCTGGTGCCTGTGCGGTATCGGTATTGACCTGCCATTCCGGGAAGCAGACCGGCTTGCCCGGGAGATGGATCACCCCATGGACAGCGAAGAGCGCACACTCGCCGGGATAATCTGGTGCCTGCGCACAAACGCGAATAACGGACATACCTGCGTGCGCGAGAACGACCTTTCCGACGCAGTGACCTATGAGCTTAACATCACGGAGAAGCAGTTCTGGGAGGGACTTATGCTTGCGGAGCAGCGCTGCGAGATAGTGCGCAGCGACAAATACGACGATAAGTTCGTGTTCCTGGCGGAGTACTACCGTGCGGAATGCTACATCGCGGAGAAGCTCGCAGAGATGATAAAGCGCAACGACTGCGGCGGCGTGGATTATTCCGAGGAGATCGCCGGAATAGAATGGGAGCAGGGAATACAGTACGAGAAGCTCCAGCGCGAGGCGATAAGCGGCTGCATGAACAACCATGTGTTCATTCTGACCGGAGGTCCCGGTACCGGTAAGACCACGACGCTTAATGCCGTGATATCTCTTTGCCGCCAGCGGAAGCTGAAGATGAAACTTGCCGCTCCCACCGGTCGCGCCGCAAAGCGAATGGCAGACCTTACCGGGGCGCCTGCGCAGACGATACACCGTCTGCTGGAGGTGGATTTCGCCACGTCGTCGCATTCCTTCAAGCGCAAGGAAGAGAATCCTCTTGCCTGCGACGTGCTGATAATCGACGAGATGTCCATGGTTGATACCCTGCTGATGGAATCCCTGCTGCATGCGGTCAGACCGCGCACGCGGCTCATCATGGTGGGCGACAGCAATCAGCTGCCCTCTGTAGGCGCCGGAAACGTGCTCAGGGACCTTATTGCCGGGGGAAGAGTGCCAACGGTGGAGTTGAAGGAGATATTCCGACAGGCGGCGCAGAGCCTTATAGTCACCAACGCCCACCGGATAGTCCGCGGCGAAATGCCGGTGCTCAACGATCGCAGGAACGACTTTTTCTTCATGCCCACCCAGTCCGAGGAGGATACTCTCCGGCTGGTGATCGAGCTGTGCAAGACCCGGCTTCCGAACACTTACGGCTATTCTCCGCTGGAGGATATTCAGGTGCTGTGCCCGTCCAGGATAGGGGTTGTCGGCACTCAGAACATCAACAAGGAATTACAGCTTGCGCTGAATCCGCCGGCGAAGAACCACCCGGAGGTAAAGTACGGCAGTACGCTGTTCCGCACCGGAGACAAGATAATGCAGACCAAGAACGACTACGACGCCGAGTGGCGCCGGGGCGCGGAGCTGTCCCACGGAATATTCAACGGGGATATCGGAATAATCCGCCGGGCGGACAAGGTGAATTCCAAGCTGGATATAGATTTCGACGGCAGAATGACCACCTACGACGGCGATATGATGAAGAAGATCGAGCATGCCTACGCGGTGACGATACATAAGAGCCAGGGAAGTGAATACCCTGCGGTGATAATACCGCTGCCGAACGGAATGGACAGGCTCACTTACAGGAATCTGCTGTATACCGCTGTCACCCGTGCCAGGAGCATTCTCATCATCATTGGCACGGAAGCCAAGGTGCGCAGCATGGTGGAGAACGACCGCAGAATGCTGCGGTATTCCTGCCTGCGGCCGATGCTTGAGGATATGTTCCAGTGAGGGCGTGGGAGCTGCGCCGCGCAGCTGCGGCGTTCTTCATGCCGAACCGCTGCCCGTTCTGCGGCGATATCATCGGCATGCGCGAGTTCTGGTGCACGCCCTGCTGCGACAATCTGAAGATGCTGGATGATCCCGGAGAAATCCCCGAAGGATTGGACGGGTTTGCGGCCGTGTGCGCATATACCGGCAGGGCTAGGAGTGCAGTTCTGCGGCTGAAACAGGGGTACTACCGCTATCCGGCGGACGCGTTCGCGGTGCTGATAGTCGAGAATGCAGCGGAACTGATACAGCAGGCGGATATTATCACGGCGATACCTAGCACCCGGGCGCGCAGACGTGAACTTGGATACGCCCAGAGCGAACTTATGGCAAAGATGGTGGCGGAAATTTCCAGAAAGCCATTCCGCAGGCTGCTGAAGGCGGTTCCGCAAAAGCAGGAGCAGAAACAGCTTGACGCAGCGCATCGGCGCGAAAACGCCCGGGGAGCATTCGAACTGGCGCTGCCATGCGGCGTTGCCGGCAGAAACGTGCTGATTATAGACGATGTGTGCACCACCGGAGCAACGCTTTCCGCTGCCGCCGGGCTGATACGGAATGCCGGAGCGGCACTTGTGAACGGCGCAGTATTTGCCAGGACGGTCAGACACTGACGGCTTGATTTTCCGGCGGATTTGTGATATAATAATCTCTTACGCGGACAAAATACAATAAGGATAACACATAATGACGACAAAAGTAACCGCCGCGGAATTAGCGGCACAGAAAGAATACGCCAGGAAGGTCCGGGAGCTGAACTGCGCCCGGGAGCAGCCGCCGGTGGCGCATGTCCACAGCTTCGGCTGCCAGCAGAATGTGAGCGACGGCGAAAAGATAAAGGGAATGCTGGCGGATATGGGATACGGATTCTCGAACTCGGCGGACGGCGCGGATCTGGTGCTGTTCAACACCTGCGCAGTCCGGGAGAACGCCGAGGATCGCGTTTTCGGTAACCTCGGCGCGCTCAAGCACAATAAGAAGCAGAATCCGGACATGCTGATAGGGGTATGCGGCTGCATGGTGCAGCAGGAACATATTACCGAGCGTATCCGCAAAAGCTTCCCGTATGTGGATATGGTGTTCGGGACGCATGTCCTGCACACGCTTCCGCAGATAATCTACGAGGCGATGACCACTCATAAGCGGCAGATATCCATTCCGCAGATGGACGGTGTTATCGCCGAGGGAATTCCGCTGCGGCGCGAGAGCGCGCTGAAGGCAAGCGTGCCGATAATGTACGGCTGCAACAACTTCTGCACCTACTGTATCGTGCCGTATGTCCGTGGGCGCGAGCGCTCCCGTGACCCGGAGGATATCCTCGCGGAGGTGCGCCAGCTGGTGGAGAACGGCTGCAAGGAGGTACTGCTTCTCGGGCAGAACGTGAACAGCTACGGCAGGGGCACCGACGTGAACTTCCCGGAGCTGCTGCGGCGTATCAACGACATTCCCGGGGAATTCAGGATATGCTACATGTCCAGCCACCCCAAGGACGCCACCCGGGAGCTCATCGACACGATCGCGGAATGCGGGAAGGTGACGCGGCACTTCCATCTTCCGGTGCAGTCCGGCAGCAACAGGATTCTGAAGCTTATGAACCGCAGCTACACCCGGGAGCACTACCTGGAGCTGATAAACTACGCCAAGGAGCGTATTCCGGACGTGGCGCTGACCTCTGACATCATCGTGGGATTCCCCGGGGAAACCTACGAGGACTTCCAGGACACGCTGAGCCTTATCCGCGAGGTGAAGTATGACTCGCTGTTCACCTTTATCTACAGTCCGCGAAAGGGGACGAAGGCGGCGGAAATGCCCGACCCCATCTCCCAGGAGGAGAAGGGAAAGTGGTTCCGTGAGCTGCTGGAGGTACAGGGGGAGATAGGCTGCTCTTCCTATCACGACTACATCGGCAGGACGCTGCGCGTGCTGTGCGAGGGACCGGGACGGACGCGGGACGGCTGTCTGACCGGAAAGAGCATACAGAATATCATCGTCGATTTCGACGGGGACAAGTCGCTCATCGGCAGCTTTGTCGATGTGAAGATAACCGACGCGCTCAACTGGGCGCTGATAGGCGAATTAGTAAAGGAGAACTGAAATGGACGCAATACAGGCAGTAAGAGAACTCGGCAAGGCAATTCAGGAGGACGAGCGGTACATCGAGTACGCAAAGGCAAAGAAGGCTAACGACGAGGACGTTGAGCTTCAGAACCTCATCGGCGAATTCAACCTTATCCGCCAGAATGCTGCGATGGAGTACAACAAGCCCGAGGAGGAGCAGAACAAGGAGAAGCTCCAGGAGCTCAACGCAAAAATGCAGGAAGCCTACGAAAAGGTGATGACCAACGAGAATATGGCGCTGTTCACTGTCACCAAGCAGGGAATGGACGACCTGATGAGTCAGGTGAACACAGTGCTTACCCTTACGCTCCAGGGCGCTGACCCGATGACCTGCCCGACAACCCAGGGCAGCGGCTGCACCGGAAGCTGCGCTACCTGCGGCGGCTGCGGCTGATCCGATAGTTTTCAACAAATGATCCCTGGAGGTGCAAAAAATGGCGCAGGAAACTGAAAAGCTGTCCCCTATGCTCAAGCAGTATCTTGACATCAAGAAGAAATACAGCGACTATATATTATTCTTCCGGCTGGGGGATTTCTACGAGATGTTCTTTGAGGACGCGGAGAATGTGTCCCGGGAACTGGAGCTTGCGCTGACCTCCAGGGCTGGGTCGCCGATGTGCGGCGTGCCATACCACAGCTGTGAGATATACATAAAGAAGCTGATCGATAAGGGCTACAAGGTCGCGATATGCGAGCAGCTGACCGACCCGGCGGCTTCCAAGGGACTGGTGGAGCGCGACGTGATCCGCCTTGTCACCGCCGGCACCGTGATCGAAGCCAGCATGCTGAACGAGGATTCCAATAACTATATCGCCTGCGTGTTTCCGGACGATAATGGGACTTCTGCAGCACTGGTGTTCGCGGATATCTCCACCGGCGAGGTGCATGTGTTCCTGAAATCCGGGAAGGACCTGGAGCAGGACGTAATCTCAGAACTTTCGCGTTTCAGTCCGGTGGAGCTGCTTATCAACAGCAGATTCCTGGACATGAAGGAGGTTCATGGATTTGTACATGAGCGGCTCAAGCGATGCCTGTGCGAGCTGCTGGACGACAGCAGCTTCGATGATTCCGACATGAGCATGATAACCGACCAGTTCGAGAGCGGAGCCGACCTCGGTATCTCCGACATGCCGCTGGTGAAGAAGGCACTGTGCGCCATGTTCCGGTATTTCGGGGAAACTCAGAAGGCTACGGTGAAGCGCTTTGTGTCGCTGACGGTGCATTCCGACGGCGAGTTCATGGGACTCAACCTCACCACCCGGCGCAACCTGGAACTGACGGAAACCATGCGCACCAAGGAGAAGCGCGGCTCCCTGCTGTGGGTGCTTGACAGGACCGTCACCGCCATGGGCCGCCGCAAGCTCAAGACCTGGCTGGAGCAGCCTCTTATCGACCCGTCCAGGATACTCAAGCGCCTTGACGCGGTTGAGGCTCTCACGAAGGACGCCGCTGGGCTTTACGACATCTGTGACGCGCTGAACGGGATCTACGACCTGGAGCGGCTCATGACGCGAGTTATGTATAAATCCGCGTCCCCGAGGGATATTTACTCCCTGGGGCAGACATGCGCGCGCCTGCCGGGACTGAAGCGCTGCATTTCTGCAGTGAAGTCACCGTTGCTGGAAAAACTGAATTCTGGGATAGACGAACTGAACGATGTTTCTTCCCTGGTGGAAAACGCGATAGTTGACGATCCGCCCCTCACCATGAAGGACGGCGGAGTTATCAAGGACGGCTTCAACGAGGAGATCGACCGCCTGCGGAAAATAACCGGCGGCGGCAAGGATATCCTCGCGGAGATAGAGGAGCGCGAGCGCGCCGCAACGGGAATACGCACGCTGAAAGTGGGATACAACCGCGTATTCGGATATTACATCGAGGTTTCCAAGGGGCAGATCGACCAGGTCCCGGCGCACTATATCCGCAAGCAGACGCTGACAACGGGCGAGCGCTACATAACCGACGAACTGAAGAAAGTCGAGAGCGACATTCTCGGTGCGAACGACAAGATATTGGCGCTGGAGCAGGCTATTTTCGGCGAAGTCCGGGATTTCATCGGCACCCGTCTGGAGGCAGTCCAGGCGGCGGCAGCGGCGGTCGCTGCGGTGGACGTACTTTGCAGCTACGCGCAGGTATCCATCGAGAACGGCTACGTCAAGCCGGAGATCACCCTCGACAGCGTGATCGAGATACGCGACGGACGCCACCCGGTCATTGAGAAAGTCCTTACCGACCACCCGTTCACGCCGAACGACGCGTACCTGGATACCAACGGCAACCGGCTCATAATTATCACAGGGCCGAATATGTCCGGTAAATCCACGTTCATGCGGCAGACTGCGATAATCGTGCTGATGGCGCAGATAGGCTGCTTCGTTCCGGCGGCGTATGCGAGAATAGGCGTGGTGGACAAGATATTCACTCGCGTTGGAGCTTCCGATGATCTTACGTCGGGGCAGTCCACGTTCATGGTGGAGATGAACGAGGTCGCGGATATTCTCAGAAACGCCACGAAAAAGAGCCTGGTTATACTTGACGAGATAGGCAGGGGAACCTCCACGTTCGATGGAATATCCATCGCCAAAGCGGTGGCGGAATACATCAGCGGAAAGAATATCGGCTGCAAGACGCTGTTCGCAACGCATTACCATGAGCTTATCTCAATGGAGAAGGAGTACGACGGAATACGCAACTTCAGCGTTGCGGCGGTGAAGCGCGGCGATGAACTGAAATTTCTGCACAAGATATGCGAGGGCGGAACTGACGACAGCTACGGAATCGAGGTCGCGAAGCTCGCCGGACTCCCGCAGAAGGTCATTAACCGCGCCAAGGAGGAACTGAAGGACCTTGAGGTACTCGGCAGGCAGAAGCTTTCCGAAACCATTGAAAAGACCGCCGATCACCAGTTCAGCTTCAACGCCATAAACGAGCAGAATGCCATTGCGAAGCTGCGTGCCGCGGATATCAACACCATGTCCCCGATGGACGCGCTGATGTTCATAAAGGACATAAAGGATACATTATAATGCCTGCCGGGAATCCGGCTTAGACTGGAGCAACAATGCCAAAGATAAACCTGCTAGACAAGAGCGTATACGAGCTTATCGCCGCCGGAGAGGTAATAGAGCGACCCTCCTCGGTGATAAAGGAGCTTGCGGAGAATTCCATCGACGCCGGAGCCACCTCCATAACCGTGGAGATAAAGCGCGGCATGTAGGAGATAGTCTGCACAACTTTTTTCAGGT
>OLRV01003451.1_pt1 | contig 11032 bp, 7 predicted proteins | sample 1672421 | NCBI WGS metagenome assembly OLRV01 (sample SAMEA3136684, study PRJEB25190) | human gut metagenome | biome: human gut; feature: human-associated habitat; material: faeces | place: Austria | collected 2013
TCATCTACGATCAGGTGACGGACACCACTGTCCTCCTGCTGGGTTTCCAACCGGTATTTCAGATACAGAACCGGATACACATCCTCATACCGCAGCTTCCGCTTCTCCAACGGCCGCCGCGGCAGCGTCTGATAACCTTCCTTCTTCAGAAAACGATTGTAGAGAACATAAAAATCCATCGTCTCATACATCTTCCGGAATTTTTCGATGAGCGGAATCCGCTCCTCCTCCGGCAGATCCCGGTTCAGCAGCGTCTCGATCTCATCAATAAACGTCTCCGCCACCGCATCCATCCGCGAGAGCAGCGGAATATCCGCAAACTTGTCATAAAACAGCGTAATAATCTCCGATTCCGACTTCACAAACGACTTATACGAAACGTCTGAGAAATTCATCAGCTCGTCCTCAAGCTCCAGCGCAAATCCCTCCATCTGGTCCACAAACGCCTGCGACTGTTTTAAAGCAAACCGTTCTGCGGCTTTTGGATCCCGCATCTCCCGCTCAATCTGATCACAGCGATCCTCACAGTCCGCCGCCGTGTCCTGTAATTTGCGGTAAGCAAAGAGATCAAAACTCATCTCCTGAATATTCTCCTCACCGAGTTCCGGCAGAATATGTGAAATATAATCCGAAAATACCCCGTTCGGCGATAAAATCAGAATATTCGAAGACTTCAGATTCTGTCTGTCATGATACAAAAGGTAGGCAATCCGATGCAGCGCCACCGATGTCTTGCCGCTTCCCGCCGCTCCCTGAATTACCAGAATCCGGTCCTTCGTATTGCGGATGATCGCATTCTGTTCCTTCTGAATTGTGCGGATAATATTCTTCAGCTGTACCTCGCCGTTGCTGCCAAGCTCCGCCTTTAAAATATCATCATCAATTTTCACATCACTCTCAAATCCGTAAATCATCTTTCCATCCCGGATCTTATACTGCCACTTGGAACAGATTTCCCCTGTCATCTCGCCGCCCGGCGCCAGATAGGAAGCCGGCCCGCGGTCAAAATCGTAGAAAAGACCGCTGACCGGGCTTCTCCAGTCGTAAATCAGCGGCAGCTCGCCCGGCCGCTCCGCAAAATTGCCGATGCCGATATAGAAAATTTCCGGCTCATCATCCCCGTCATAGCGGAAATCCACACGCCCGAAGAACGGAGAATCCAGCATTTTCCGGAAGCGGCTCCGCAGAAGAAGCTGCTCCTGATTCGCATTCACCTGATGCAGCAGCGCCTGCTGATTGTCGTAATCCTCATATCCGTACTGGTCCATCTCGGTATAGTTCTGCCAGTAATAATCGTGCATATTTTCAATCTCTTTCTGTCCGTCCAGCAGAGACTGGCTGATCTCGGCAAGACGCGCCTGCAGCTTTTCCAGCACAAAAGAAAGATATTCCTGTCCGTTTTTCTGGTCTGTCATAAAAGGAAACCTCCTCTTAAAAATATAATGTCGAGTGCCGGAAAACCCGGCTGATCTTATCAGTATAGCAGACAGGCACGTTTCCTGCAATTCAAACATAAAATAAAGAAAAATCCCCTTTGAGGTGCCGCTTTTCTTGGAACCCTTTTTAAAACCACTGTCTGCACAGGAAGAAAAAAGCTGTCTGGATGCGTATCAGAGGGGCGATACAAAAGCCAGAGACATTCTGGTCGAGCGGAATCTGCGCCTGGTCGCGCACGTTGTGAAAAAGTATCAGGGCCTGCCCGATGATCTCGACGATCTGATTTCCATTGGAACGATCGGCCTCATCAAGGCGGTGATGACATATGATTCGAAAAAAGGAAACCGGCTGGCCGCATACGCCGCCCGCTGTATTGATAATGAGCTGCTGATGTATCTTCGGAGCAAAAAGAAAACGGCACGGGAGATTTCCCTCTACGAGCCGATCGGAACCGACAAGGAGGGAAATGAGATCCATCTGCTCGACATCGTGGAGGGCGGCGGGGAGGATATCGCGGAACAGTACAACCGGAAAGAGGACGCGGTGCGGCTGTACTGTTATCTGGATTCGGAATTAAAAGAGCAGGAAAAACAGGTGCTTCTTCTCCGGTACGGCCTTGGCGGAAAAGCAGAATACACACAGAAACAGGTCGCTGCCCGGCTCGGCATCAGCCGTTCGTACGTGTCGCGGATCGAGAAGAATGCAATTGAAAAGTTGCGGTTACGGTTTGCCGCTTCGTAAATGCTTGACATTTCAAACGGACTGCTTCTATAATAAAGGGTAAGGAAATCAGGTGCAGAAAAGGTTTCCTTATCCTTACTTTTTCGAACAAAAATCAAAGATAATATCTTCCCGGTGTTCTTGCCGGACATTTTCCCAAAATGAAAAATAAATAGGAACTATACGACCTGCTACTGAAAGAAAAGGAGGTTTTCTTTGTATTGCAGTGTATTATCAGCCACCGTCTCGGGCATGGAGATGATTCCGGTGCAGGTGGAGGCGGATGTCAGTGACGGCATGCCGCAGTTTACGATGGTCGGCTACGTGAGTGCCCAGGTAAAGGAGGCGCAGGACCGCGTGCGGACAGCCCTCAAAAACATGGGAATTTCCCTGCCGCCGAAACGAATTACGATTAATTTATCCCCGGCGGACGTCCGAAAAGAAGGATCGCGTTTCGATCTTCCGATTGCAGCGGGCGTTCTGATGACGCTCGGCCGGATTCCGCCCAGGTCACTCCGGAAAACGATGGTGCTCGGTGAACTCGGCCTTGACGGCCATGTGCAGGAGATCAGCGGTGTATTTCCGGCAGCGGCGAAGGCGCGGGAGCTTGGATGCACAACGCTTCTTGTTCCAGCCGGAAATGCCGCGGAAGGGGGTCTGGTCGGCGGGCTTCACGTCGTTGGAATCCAGAATTTACAGGAGCTTTTGAACTACTGCTGTGAAGGGAAAATGCCGTCGCTTCCGTCTATAGAAAATCAAAAGAAGGAGGACGGAAAAGAGCCGGACTTTTCCGAAGTGCAGGGCCAGACGGCGGCGCGGCGGGCGGCGCTCATCGCTGCGGCCGGATTTCACAATCTGCTGATGCTGGGGCCGCCGGGCAGCGGAAAATCCATGATCGCAAGGCGGATTCCGACGATCATGCCTCCGATGTCTGAGGAGGAGCAGATGGAAGTAACGCGGATCTACAGCATCGCCGGAATGCTTGCCAAAGGAGAGGGTGTCCGCCGGGAGCGGCCCTTCCGTGCTCCGCATCACACGATGACGCCGCAGGCTCTTGCAGGCGGCGGAAAACAGCCGTCTCCGGGCGAAATTACGCTGGCACACCGCGGTGTTCTCTTCCTTGATGAACTCCCGGAGATGACGCGCACAACCATTGAGATCCTGCGCCAGCCGCTCGAGGAGCACCGGATTGTGATTTCCCGTGTCAGCGGAAACTATGTGTTCCCGGCGTCATTTCTGATGGTGGCGGCAATGAACCCCTGCCCCTGCGGCTTTTACCCCGACTTATCGCGCTGTACCTGCGCACCCGGCGACATCAGCCGGTATCTCTCGAGAGTCAGCCAGCCGTTCCTCGACCGCATGGATCTCTGCGTGCAGGTGGAAGCACTTTCCTACGAGGATCTGCACGGCGAGGAGCGGTGCGAATCCTCGGCCAAGATGCGGGAAAAGGCGACGGCAGCGGCGGAAATTCAGGCGGCGCGCTACCGGCAGGAGTCGATTCATTTCAATAGCGAACTGAAAGCGGGCCAGATCGAGAAATACTGTATCCTGGAAAAGGCAGCGGAAGAGCTTTTAGAGGATGCCTTCCGCCGCCTGCGCCTCAGCGCGCGTTCCTACCACGGGATTATCCGCACCGCGCGGACAATTGCGGATCTGGACGGGGCGGTCAAAATCGGCGTGCCGCATATCAGTGAGGCGATCTGCTTTCGGAGCGCCGACAAAAGTATATGGAGGATCTGACGTATGGCGATGGAAATCTTTACAGTCGGCCGCGGGCAGGAGGGCTATCCGGAGCGGCTTATGCCGTTCGCGGACATGCCGTCCCGCCTTTTCGTGCGGGGCGCGCTGCCGGCGGATGAGCAGAAAACAGCGGCGATTGTGGGCGCGCGGATATGTACGGCGTACGGAAAGAGCCAGGCGGCCTTTTTCGCGCAGGTGCTGGCGGCAAACGGCGTGGCGGTGATCAGCGGACTGGCGTGCGGAATCGACGCGGCGGCGCACGAGGGGGCACTGCGCGGAAAGGGAAAGACGTTTGCCGTGCTTGGCTGCGGCGTGGATATTTGCTATCCGAAACAGAATTACCCGCTGATGCGGCGGATGCTGGAAAACGGAGGCGGTGTCTTAAGCGAATTTCCGCCGGGCGCAGAGCCGCTTCCGTGGCATTTCCCGATCCGCAACCGCGTGATCAGTGCGCTGGCAGATGTCGTTCTGGTAATTGAGGCAAAAGAGAAGAGCGGCTCGCTCATTACGGCGGACTACGCGCTGGAGCAGGGAAAAACGGTATTTGCCCTGCCCGGACGGACAACGGATGCGACAAGCTGCGGCTGCAACCGCCTGATCGCGCAGGGAGCGGAAATTGCGATTTCACCCGAAACGATTCTCGAGGAGCTGGGCGTGAAAAAGGCCGGGACAAAAAGAGCCGCACCGCGTCCGCGCTATGGAAAAGAGGCGGAAATGGTTCTGAAAACACTCGCGGCAGAACCGCAGAATCTTGCACAGCTTGCCGGCAGCACCGGAATCCCGCTGCAGGAGCTGACCGGCATTCTGCTGGCACTCGAAATTGACGGCGTTATTGCGGAAAATCCGCCGGGCGTGTACATGGCGTTATCGTAAAAGGGACGAGGAAAAGAAAGGTTTTGTGATATTCCGCCCGGTGCACAATTATAATAGAAGAAAAAGAAAAAAGGGGGCTCTTCTGCGCCGCGTGCATGTCTGAAAAAGGAAAAAGAAAAGAAAAAAATCAGGAAAAATCGTTAAAAAATAGAAAAAATCCTGTTATTTTGTCGGGAAATATCGAAAAATGGTACATTTTAAAAATGGAAAACACTTGCAAGAAAAAACTTTTTGGTGTATAGTCAGTGGAAGTTACGACTAATTTAGGAATTATTCTGGAATTTGTAATGATGCAGAACTATGCGATATGAAAAACGCAATATAGATCTGGACAGTTATAAAAATATGTATTCAGGAGGCATCAGAGGTGGCAAAATATCTTGTAATAGTGGAATCACCGGCAAAAGTCAAGACGGTGAAAAAGTATCTCGGGGCAAATTACGAAGTTGCAGCATCTATGGGCCATGTGCGCGATCTGCCGAAAAGCCGGCTTGGAATTGATGTAGAACATGACTTTGAACCAAAATATATCACCATCCGCGGAAAAGGAGAGCTTCTGGCATCTCTTCGAAAAGCCGCAAAAAAAGCAGATAAAGTTTATCTCGCAACTGACCCTGACCGCGAGGGAGAGGCAATTTCCTGGCATCTGTCGATTGCGCTGAATCTCGATGAGAACAAGATGCGCCGCATCACCTTCAACGAGATCACAAAATCAGCAGTCAAAGCGTCGATCAAACAGGCACGCGACATCGATATGAACCTGGTGGACGAGCAGCAGGCGCGCCGCTGCCTCGACCGTATGGTAGGTTATGAAATCAGTCCATTGTTATGGAAGAAAATCAAACGCGGACTTTCCGCCGGCCGTGTGCAGTCCGTTGCACTGCGCATCATCGGCGACCGCGAGGATGAGATCAATGCGTTCATTCCGAAAGAATACTGGACACTGGAAGCAGATCTGAAAATTCCGGGCGAGAAGAAACCGCTCGTCGCAAAATTCCACGGCAAAGGCAGTGAAAAGATGGCGGTCGAGACGAAAGAGCAGCTCGATGAAATCTTAAAGGGACTGGAAAATGAGACCTTTACCGTATCCGAAGTGAAAAAAGGAGAGCGTTCCAAGAAAGCGCCGCTTCCGTTCACCACGAGTACCCTGCAGCAGGAAGCATCGAAGGTGCTGAACTTCTCCACGCAGAAGACGATGCGTCTGGCGCAGCAGCTCTACGAGGGCGTGGAAGTAAAGGGAAAGGGAACGATCGCTCTGATTTCCTATCTGCGTACCGATTCTACACGAATCAGCGAGGAGGCCGATGCGGCAGCACGTTCCTTTATCCAGGAGCAGTACGGCACAAAATATACCGCAAGCGGGGACACGACGGAGAATAAAAACAGCAAGGCACAGGATGCGCACGAGGCCATCCGTCCGACCGATGTGACGAATACACCGGTAATGGTAAAAGAATCCCTGCCAAGAGATCTGTTCCGCCTGTATCAGCTGATCTGGAAACGCTTTGTGGCAAGCCGCATGCAGCCGGCCGTCTATGAGACAATTTCCGCACGGATCAATGCAGGAGAGTATCTCTTTACAGCAGCTTCCTCCCGTCTGGCATTTGATGGTTTCATGTCCGTTTACACCGATCCGGATGAGGAAAAGAAAGAGAAAAACGCCGCTGTCCGGAGCCTGGAGGCAGGAACGGAGCTGGCACTGGAAAAGATGGATCCGCAGCAGCACTTCACACAGCCGCCGGCACACTACACCGAGGCATCCCTTGTCAAAACACTTGAGGAACTCGGCATCGGCCGTCCAAGTACGTATGCGCCGACCATCACAACGATCATCAACCGCCGTTACGTGGCAAAGGAGAACAAGAACCTTTACATGACAGAGCTCGGCGAGGTGGTCAACAACATGATGAAAGAGGCATTCCCGAGCATCGTGGATGTCAACTTTACGGCAACGATGGAAGCTTTGCTCGACAGGGTTGGAGATGGAAGTGTTCCGTGGAAGACAGTAGTCGAGAACTTCTGGCCGGATCTCTATGAGGCGGTCACAGAGGCAGAAAAGAACCTCGAAGAAGTTAAGGTAGAGGATGAGGTGACAGATGTCATCTGCGAGAACTGCGGCCGCAACATGGTGGTCAAATACGGCCCACACGGAAAATTCCTCGCCTGCCCGGGATTCCCGGACTGCAAGAACACGAAGCCGTATCTGGAAAAGATCGGTGTTCCGTGTCCGAAGTGCGGAAAAGAAGTGATCCTGCGCAAGACGAAAAAAGGACGGAAATATTATGGATGCGAAAACAATCCGGAATGCGATTTCATGTCCTGGCAGAAACCGTCTGCCAAGAAATGCCCGCAGTGCGGCGGCTATATGCTGGAAAAAGGCAATAAGCTGGTCTGCGCGGACGAGCAGTGCGGCTATGTAGAAGCACGCGAAAAGAAAGACGAAGACTGAGAATGACAAAGCGGTCTGTACTGGTGAAAAACTGGTGCCGGCCGTTTTTTTTGCTTATCGAGGCGGAAAAACAGGAAGATCTGAAAAAATTTAGCATGAATTTTTATAAAATTTATAGTTTTCTGAAAAATATATTGATTTCCGGAAAACTACATGATAGAATGAGCTTAGTTTTAAGGGTTGTCTGAAAAAGGCATCAGTGTGCATTTTTTTCGGCGGATACGCCAAAAAAATGCAGAAAATAAAGAAAGGAGAAGAACATGAGCGTACAACTGCTGGATAAAACCAGAAAAATCAACAAACTGCTTCATAACAATCACTCCACGAAGGTCGTGTTCAACGATATCTGTGAAGTCCTGATGGAAACGTTAAGTTCCAATATCCTGGTGATCAGTAAAAAAGGAAAAGTGCTGGGCATCAGCCTTTGCCCGGGCGTGGAAGAAATTACGGAGCTGATCGAGGATAAGGTGGGCGGTTATGTCGATGCCGCATTAAACGAGCGTCTCCTCGGCGTACTCTCCACAAAAGAGAACGTCAATTTACAGACCCTCGGCTTTGAGCGGCCTGGTGTAGAGCGCTACACCGCAATTATCTGCCCGATCGAGATCGCCGGAGAACGCCTTGGTACCGTATTTATGTACCGCTGCACCCCGCAGTACGATATCGACGATATCATCGTCAGTGAGTACGGCACAACCGTTGTCGGACTGGAAATGATGCGTTCCGTCAACGAGGAAAATGTGGAGGAAAACCGCAAGGTTCAGGTGGTTAAATCCGCATTCAACACGCTGTCCTTCTCCGAACTGGAAGCCATCATCCATATCTTTGATGAACTGAACGGGGATGAGGGCATTCTGGTTGCAAGCAAAATTGCAGACCGCGTCGGCATCACAAGATCCGTCATCGTAAATGCCCTCCGCAAATTCGAGAGCGCAGGCGTCATCGAGTCCCGTTCCAGCGGTATGAAGGGAACGTATATCAAGGTATTAAATGATTATATCTTTGATGAACTCGACGAGATCAAAGCAAGAAAGAACCTGAAAGGAAAGGGCGATGCCCATCCGGACGAGGCGAAAAAATAAAAAAGTGGAATGTAGAAAAGAATCGGAGCCGTTTAAGAATGGCGCCGTTTCTTTTTGTGCAAAAAAGCATTCGGTGAGCGGAAAAAAATGGTATCATTCCCGTTTTTAGGAATAAACTATAATTAGATTCTAAAGAGAGTATAAAATATGAAAAAATTGCCAAAATAAGAAAAAACGAGAAAATAAGAGAAATTAAGAGTTATCACGAGAGAAAAAAAGAGAATTACAAAATTCATGCATTTGCGAAATGAGGTGGAAAACACTATAGTAAGAACCATCAAGTAGCACTCGAATGAACTGAGTGCTAATAAATAAAACTGAATGAAATCTTGAAGGAGGAAACATAAATGAAGTTAGTACCTTTAGGTGACAGAGTTGTATTAAAAGAGTTAAAAGCAGAGGAAACCACAAAATCCGGTATCGTACTTCCGGGACAGGCACAGGAGAAACCGCAGCAGGCTGAGGTTATCGCAGTAGGACCTGGAAAAGTAGAAGACGGCAAAGAAGTAAAAATGGAAGTTGCAGTCGGAGATCAGGTAATCTATTCCAAATATGCAGGAACCAACGTCAAACTGGAAGACGAAGAGTACATCATCGTAAAACAGGATGACATTCTGGCAGTTGTAAAATAAAGAATAATCAAGTAAAAATCAGGAGGCATGACAATCATGGCAAAAGAGATTAAATATGGAGCAGAGGCAAGAAACGCTCTTCAGAATGGTGTAAACCAGCTTGCAGATACCGTACGTGTAACCCTTGGACCGAAAGGAAGAAACGTTGTTCTGGACAAACAGTACGGCGCTCCGCTCATCACAAACGATGGTGTTACGATTGCAAAAGAGATCGAGCTGGCAGATGGCTTTGAAAACATGGGCGCACAGCTCATCAAAGAAGTTGCTGCAAAGACCAACGACGTAGCAGGTGATGGTACCACAACCGCAACCGTTCTGGCACAGGCTATGGTAAACGAAGGAATGAAAAACCTGGCAGCAGGTGCGAACCCGATCGTTCTTCGTAAGGGAATGAAGAAAGCAACCGATAAAGCTGTTCAGATCCTTGCAGAGATGAGCCAGCCGGTAGCAGGCAAAGAGCAGATTGCAAAAGTTGCAGCTGTTTCTTCCGGAAGCGAAGAAGTAGGCCAGATGGTAGCTGACGCTATGGAAAAAGTTTCCAAAGACGGCGTTATCACCATCGAGGAGTCCAAGACCATGCAGAACGAGCTGGAGCTGGTAGAAGGTATGCAGTTCGACCGTGGATATATCTCCGCTTACATGTGCACCGATATGGAGAAAATGGAAGCCGTTCTCGACAATCCATATATCCTGATTACCGATAAGAAACTGTCCAACATTCAGGAAGTTCTTCCGCTGCTGGAGCAGATCGTACAGAGCGGCGCAAGACTGCTGATCATCGCTGAGGACGTAGAGGGCGAGGCTCTCCAGACACTCGTGATCAACAAACTGCGCGGAACCTTCAACGTAGTAGCTGTCAAAGCACCGGGATACGGCGACAGAAGAAAAGCAATGCTCGAGGATATCGCAATCCTGACCGGCGGCCAGGTGATCTCCGAGGAAGTTGGTCTGGAATTAAAAGACGCTACTCTGGAAATGCTCGGACGTGCAAAATCTGTTAAAGTTCAGAAAGAGAACACCGTTATCGTTGACGGTGCCGGCGCAAAAGATGCCATCGCAGCAAGAATCGGCCAGATCAGATCCCAGATCGAGGAGACCACTTCTGAGTTCGATAAAGAGAAACTGCAGGAGAGACTGGCAAAAATGGCAGGCGGCGTAGCTGTGATCCGTGTAGGTGCAGCAACCGAGACCGAGATGAAAGAAGAAAAACTCCGTATGGAGGATGCTTTAAATGCAACGAGAGCAGCCGTAGAAGAGGGTATCATCGCAGGCGGCGGTTCTGCATACATCCATGTAACAACACAGCTTGCAGAGCTGATTGACAGCCTGGACGGCGACGAGAAGATCGGTGCAAGAATCGTACAGAAAGCACTTGAGGCTCCTCTGTTCCACATCGTAACAAACGCAGGTCTGGAAGGCGCTGTTGTTATCAACAAAGTAAAAGAGTCCAAAGTAGGTGTTGGATTTGATGCATACAACGAAGAGTATGTAGACATGATCCAGGCTGGTATCCTTGATCCGGTTAAGGTTACCAGAAGCGCACTGCAGAACGCTACAAGTGTTGCATCTACACTCCTTACAACAGAGTCTGTTGTGGCTGATATCAAAGAAGATGCACCAGCTGTGCCGGCAGGAAATCCGGGCATGGGTATGATGTAAATCATAAACGGTATATATATTAAATTTTTGAGAACTCCTCGTCAGAGGAGTTTTCTTTTTACTGCCAGGTGTGCTACAATAGACATAGCTTAAAGCAGACTTGGAGGAAAGAAAAATGGATGATTTTTACACAGAGCAGCTGATAAAAAAGCAGGCGGACTCAAAGGATACACTTAAGAAAGTGGGACTGATAGCATTAACTGTTGTGTCAGTGCTTTTGGTTTTTGTTATACCGGTGGGAATTATATTACCAGTTGTGATGATCGTGATCGATGTGCTGATGTTCCGCAATCTGAATGTGGAGTATGAGTATGTATTTGTAAATGGTGATCTTGATATTGACAAAATCATGAATAAGGCCAGAAGAAAAAGGATGTTTTCTGTAGATGCAGATCAGATGGAACTTCTGGCACCGGTCGGGGCGGTAGAATTAATGCAGT
>OLRV01003452.1_pt1 | contig 11028 bp, 7 predicted proteins | sample 1672421 | NCBI WGS metagenome assembly OLRV01 (sample SAMEA3136684, study PRJEB25190) | human gut metagenome | biome: human gut; feature: human-associated habitat; material: faeces | place: Austria | collected 2013
TTATAATGCCCGGGCATACACGAATCATGAAAACAAGTTCAACCCTAATTAATAAAAAAAGCATGAAGCAACTTAGACTTTGGACAGCGAGGATTTTCTCCGCTGTGCTGCTGCTTGCGCTCGGAAGTGCATGGCAGCCGGTTGTTGCGCAGGACGACGGTCCGGCAGAAGGCTACTACTTTATCTCAAGTGCAGCCCATCCGTCAGACGCACTGCTCTACAACAACACGGGAACAGATCAGGCTTTGCGTGTACACTACGCAAACCACGTGATTCCCACAAAACTCACCAAAGATGACAAACCTTTCATCTTTGAAATCAAAAAATTCGGCGACGGTTACACCGTAAGAAACCGCGAAGCCAACATGTACATAGGTCGTGTCTCGGACATGGGCTACGGCGAGGGTGCAGGATTCGTGGAAGAGCCTACAGAAATTCAGCTTCCGCCCTCTGCGGCAGTTGAAGGCAGCTATCTCATAGCCAATGTAAAAGGCGGTCTGGCTCACGGTCCTCTTCTCGGATATCAGGGCGTATACCAGGGCGAACAAATCACGGGCTACTGGGGCGAACTGGCTTCACCCAACAGCAGCCACTCGTGGTTTTTCGACAAAATAGACCCCGCACTCCTTGACGACATTGAAGAAATCACGGAAGTGGAAGGTTCGCTCGACGACGGCTATTATTTCATCAACTTCTCCAACTACAGCGACCCCTCAACCTGCATGGTTCCCGTGCAGGACGGAGACCTTTGGAGACTTGGCGCATACCCCCGCGAAAATTCGGAATTCGACAACTCGTTCATCTGGCACGTTACAAAAAATGCCGACGGCAAGACTTACTCGTTCAAGAACTGCGGCGCACAAAACCTGACATACATTGAAAACATAACCAAAGGACCGAAAGAAAGTCCCTATGTTGTGATGACAGGTACAAACCCCGCAAGTTTCAGACTACAATTCCTCAGCAACGGATGCGCATATATCTACTCCACCGACAATGATCACAACTACGCACTCAACGGCGAGAGCGGCAACATCAAGACAAGTTCGAACAGAAACGCGGCATCGATGGTGAAATTCATAAAAGTTCCCGATGCAAGCGTAACAAATCAACTCAAACTCAACGAAGCCATCACAACTGCCAAAGGAAGACAGTTTACGGTGGGAACAAATCCCGGACAGGTATCTCAGGAAAACTACGATGTGTTCAACAGCGTTTTGACAGAAGCCGAAGCTGCCGCTTCAAATGAGGGCGACAACACGGAACTGATAGACAAACTGAACAACGCAACGGCTACGCTCGTGGGACAAATAATCCAAGTTGAAGAAGGTTACTATACCTTCAAAAACTGCTACCCCGGAAGCGAAGACTATCTGAAACCTTATTTCAAGAACAACGAATGGTATCTTGGCCATGACGCAGTTGACCCCACCATGGACGCATCGGCTGTATGGCATGTGATAAAGAATGCCGACGGTAACCTTGTAATGAAAAACTGCGGCACACAGGATTCAACCTACATAGTATCGGCTTATAACGAATACAAGTGGGGACTTGCACGCATGGCAGGCACAAGCAAAACCTACCAGATTTTCAAGAACGATTACAACAACCGTTTCAGACTTTACGCAAGCGATTGCGGAAACTTCTGGAATGCCGACGGCGGAAATGTAGTTTCCTCGAACAACGACTGGCATCCCAACGACGGCGAATGGTATGTGGAGAAATTGGCTGTAGAGAACATTCCTTTCCTCACCACTCTTAACGAAGCCATTACCGACGCAGCGGGCGTTGTAAAGGACTCGAAAGTTGGTCCGAACCCCGGCGACAACAACGGAGACGTTACGGAAATAAACAATGCTATTGAAAAAGCACGCTTAATGTATGACGAAGCTTCTGCATCCGACGAAGAAGTAAATGCTATGGTTGCAAAACTTGCTGAAGCAGTTAAGAACTTCAACGAGCAGGATCATTCCATGCGCCAGATTGAAGACGGCTATTATTATATCGTAAGCACCCAAGACGGTTTCCAAGAGAAAGGAAAGATTGCAATGTATCTCCCGACTACAAACTATTTGAGCTGGAGAGTTCTTCGCAAGAACAACGGTCAGTATCTTTTCAACATAAAGAATCTTGGCGACGACACATATTCTATTCAGGGTGTTGAATCCGGTCGTTACGCAAGCAGCAATTCTGCAAACGGTATAGCAACAACTTCCGAACAGACCGTTCCTCAAAAATTTGCTTACAGCAACGGTGTATGGCATATATCCAACACTGTAGACAATGCCGACTATACTCTTAAGACTTACAAAACAGAGACAAGCGGTGTGATTAACATCAACGACGGAAGCAACATTAAGGATTGGACTCTTGTAAGAGAAAGCAATCAGGCTGTTATTGACAGCATCTTGAACGCATCGGAACAGGTACGTATCAATCAGGCTTATACCAATGCTTTGCAAAAAGCCGAGCCGGCTTACAAAGCTGTGTTCAGATATAACTCTGACCATAACGACGGTCTTATTAAGGAAACTAACGAAACCTCACCTCTTGACGGACAAATCTGGGGTACTCAGGTAAATGATACTTATACAAGCTATGCTCACCTCATTGACGGCGACCTTAACACTTGTTTCCAGAGTTCTTGGGATTCCGGTACCTGGGGCAACAAAGTTGAAGAAGGACAGGGACAGCAGTGGTTGCAGGTTGACCTTCGCAGTAATCCTGTAGACAACTTCGAATTCTATTTCGGTCTTCGTAACAACGACTGGGGCTGGAAAGAATGCTGGAGCAATATCGATATTTACGCTACAAACGACGCTAATGTTGCAAGTCAAGAGAATTTCAACGATGCAGACTGGACTCACGTAGGCAATTATACCGATCTTACCTCTTATATCAAGCCCGAAGGTGCTAACATGAACTCCACCGGACGTTACATTTACTATCCCGTGAGAGGTCTTGACCAGCAATATCGTTACATCCGCTTCCTTGTAAGAAGCACCATAGTTCCGCAGTCTTGCATGATGTACACCATCGGCGAGTTCCAGGTTTACAAGAGCGAACTCGACGAGGAAAATTCACCTTACAACTATGTTGAAGGCATGAAACCTCTCGTAGACGAACTCAAGACTCTCATTGACGCTGCCAAGGCTAAACTCAACGACGGCACAGAGATTACTCAGGAAGAAGTTGACAAGCTTACCGAACTCACCAAGCAGGTTGACGAACTCACTCCGAAGACAGATCCTCTCGACGAGAGAATTGCAGCAGTTAGAGAGTATGTTGAAAAATTTGCTGATAACGACGAATGGGGCGATGTAAGTTCTGACGAACTCATTACCATGCAGGATGCAATTGACGAAGCAGATTCTTACGATCATGAGAAACCTATTCAGTCAGACATCAGTTCTCGTCTTGAAGCTCTCAACAAAGCATTCGCTCAATTCAAGAGCCAGCAGAAGATGCCTGAGGTTAATCAGTGGTATCTCATTTCCAATATGGACCAGGAGCGTCCGGGTTACGATCAAGACGGCGACGGCGGTACAAGCAACAGTATTTACGACAGATTCTGCTATGGCAATGTAATTCTTGCGCCTACTACCAACGCTACCAAAGATGCTTATTGGTCAGAATGGGAAAATGCTATCAAATGGGGTGGCTATAACCACGCAGAAAATTCTCGCGAGGATTACATAGCTACTGATCCTTACGCTATGTGGCGTCTTGTCAAGATGGACAACGTAGAAGGCGAAGACGAACCCTGCTATGCTATCCAAAGCCGTGCTACAGGTCATTACATTGGTGTATATGGCAACCAGAGCGGAACAAGCGGCATGTCGGTAGAACCCGTTCCTTATCACATTACACTTGCTAAGAGCGGAGCACTCTTCCTTACTTGTGCAGACAAGGTGGCTAACAGCAATAAAGTACCTTTGCATCCTGACGGACATAAGATTCTCGTAAGCTGGTCAAGTTCTGTAAACGGTCCTTCCACATGGACATTCGAACCGGTTGGCGAGGATATCGAAAATCTCGAAATCGATGTTAACAACAACGAAGCTACCATCATCACTCTTCCCTACGCTTACGGTGCTGACGGCGACGTTTCTCCCGCTACCAACAAGGAGAACGGCATCATGACATACGTCATCAAGGGCGTTTCAGAGGACGGCAGCAAGCTCCTTCTCTATCAGAAAGAAAGCTTCGCAGCCGGTGAGCCTATGATAGTTGTTGCAGGCGAACTAACAAACAATGCTGACGCAGATAAAGAAACTATCAAGATGTTCTTGCCCCTCGCTAACGATTACAGCTACGATCTCGTTGATGCCAACGGTCTCGTAGGTACCTTCAATTACACCTTCATTCCCAACAATGTCGGTTTGATTAAGGGCGACTCCGTAATCTCAACCGAGGCAACCGAAGTTGCAGTATTCGGACAGCGTGGTTACATCAACGCAGCCCAGGTTAAAAACATGGAAGGCGTTGAAACCGCTCTCACTCTCAACTTGAAGGGTGAATTTGTTAACAACATCAACAACGCAGGCGTTGCAACTAAGCCCGGTAAGGTTAACGTTTACACCGTTGACGGTGTGCTCGTTAAGAAGAACGTTAAGGCTGCAAATGCTAAGGACGGTCTGAAGAAGGGCGTTTACATCATCGGTAAAGAAAAGGTTCTCGTAAAGTAAACCTTTATTACTAATAAACGGATGTCCCGCAAGCCACACGGTTTGCGGGACATTTTTGTTTGCAAAACGGCAAAAATTACGCATCAAAAAGGTTCAAAAAAGCCCCTTTTACAAGTATTTATTTTCCAGCAACTTATAATCGTCAAAAATACAAGGCATATATTTTGAAATACAAGGCACTTATTTTAAAATATATGCCTTATGTTTTTTACAACATGCCTTGTGTTATTTTCCGCGTCCCGAAAAAAGTTTTTTCCGAACCTTTCTTATAGCGTCATTATGCACTCATCCGTCCGCCTGCAGGCAAAAATGCAAAAACATGCCGCACGGCTTCCGCGTGAAATAGCTTTTTTAGTCAGATGTCTCTTTTCTTTTACGAAAAAAGGACTTTTTTCGGCAAAAACACATATTATTATCACAAAACCCACCGATTAAAAAGAAAATTCATATCTTTGCGATATTCACAAACGAATACAGGACAATGAAGTTAAACAACAAACATAATAACAACTAAACCCCAAAATCTATGAAAACAAAACAGAAGAAAATCGACAACAGTGATCGTAAGATATTAAGCATAATAGGTCGCGATGCCCGCGTACCCTTGAAAGACGTAGCCAAAGTTTGCCAGATGTCTCGCGCAGCTGTTCACCAGCGTGTGCTCAAAATGATTGAAAACGGGGTAATCACCGGTTCGCGCTACGATGTCAATCCGCAGGCTGTGGGCTATCTCACCTGCACATTCGTAGGTATAAGCCTCGACAAAGGCTCGAGATACCAAAGTGTAGTGGACCAGATTTCCAAAATACCCGAAATAGTGGAATGCCACTTCACCACCGGACCGTACACAATGCTTGTGAAACTCTACGCACGCGACAACGCACATCTCATGGAGCTTCTCAATCACCAGATACAGAAAATCGTAGGTGTAACATCAACCGAAACCCTCATTTCGCTTGAACAAAGCATTGACAAACCGCTGACCATAGAATCGGATTAACCACCAAACTCAAAAGCCCGCGCAAATGAACTTCGAAGGACTGCTCGTAGGAGTTTTCACATTCCTCATAATCGGTGTGAGCCACCCTATCGTCATAAAAACCGAGTATTATTTCGGCACACGTCCGTGGTGGATTTATCTCCTCACGGGACTTGCCGCTTTGGGCGCGGCTCTTTTTGTCGAGGACATGATAATAAGTTCGCTTCTCGGGGTACTTTCCTTCACCGCATTCTGGGCTATCAAAGAACTCTTCGAACAGGAACAGCGGGTGGAGCGCGGATGGTTTCCGCGAAACCCCAAACGCCACTATAAATTCGACGACAAAAAATGAACGAAAGCGGAAATATCAAACAAACATTCGACATCGACGAGATATACTCCGACATAAACTCCACGTTTCCCAACACCACGCCCCGACCAATAGTCGGCATAACCGGCAACCTTGATGCGGAAACATGCAAACTGGCTTTTGCCTACTACAAAAGCGTTGAACTTGCAGGAGGAGTGCCTGTGATTATTCCGCCAAGCCGCAGCAAACAAACCATTCTCAATGTTCTCGGACGCATTGACGCACTTGTGCTCTCGGGAGGCGCAGACATCAATCCGCTTTTCATGGACGAAGCCCCCGTTCAGGGACTTCACGGAATAAATCCCGAACGCGACGACTACGAACTGCTGTTGACGCGGCTCGCTTTCGACAGACAAATTCCGATACTCGGCATATGCCGGGGAATACAAACGCTCACGCTCGCCCTCGGAGGCAGCATGTTTCAAGACATCTACTCCACACCCGACGGCAAAAGGCTTCTGAAACATTCGCAAGACGCACCGCGCAACACGCTTACCCATTTTGTGAACATTGAAAAGAGTTCGCTTCTTGCGCAAATATGTAAAGCCGAAAAAATAGCGGTAAACTCGTTCCACCATCAGGCAATAAGCAGCCCGGGAGAGCATCTTAAAATTTCCGCTTACGCCACCGACGGCGTGATTGAGGCAGTTGAAAGCTCGGAATTCAAACCTGTTCTCGGCGTTCAATGGCATCCCGAATGCCTCACGGGAGACAACAACGAAGCTGCGGGGAATCTTTTCGACTGGATAGTGGCAGAGGGCGAAACATATCGCAAAGCCCGCAAATTCCACGCCTCACATCTCACACTCGATACGCATTGCGACACTCCCATGTTCTTTCCTCAGGGAATAGACATAAGAAAGCGCGACCCGAAAATACTTGTAGACCTCCACAAAATGGACGAAGGCGGTCTCGATGCCTCAATCATGGCTGCCTACATACAGCAAGGTCCGCGCGACGATGCATCGCTTGCCGCCGCAACCCGCATGGCTGACGACATATTCGGCAAAATAGACGAAATGACAGGCAAAGCAGACGGTGTGGAACTCGCACGAACGCCTGCAGACCTCATGCGTCTGAAAAGCGAAGGCAAACACGCCATAATGAAAGCCATTGAAAACGGATATGCTCTCGCAAAAGACATAACAAATGTGGAACGCTACGCCTGCGAAGGCGTTGTATATATAACTCTCTGCCATAACGGCGACAACGACATCTGTGATTCGGCGGCTAAAACCCGTAACGAACACGGCGGTGTCAGTGATTTCGGCGAAAAGGTCATTAAAGAAATGAACCGCTGCGGCATAATGGTTGACTTATCTCACGGAGGCGAAAAAAGTTTCTACGATGCCATGGAAATAAGTAGCCTTCCCATTGTTTGCAGCCACGCTTCGTCGAGAGCGTTGTGCGATCACCCGCGAAACCTTACCGACGACCAGCTCCGCGCATTGCGAAAAACAGGCGGTGTGGCGCAGGTAACTTTCTACGAAGGCTTTCTGCGCAGGGACGGAAAAGCTACGGTGCTCGATGCAATGGACCATTTGGAACACATAATTGAGATTGCCGGAATAGAACACGCCGGAATAGGCTCCGACTTTGACGGCGACGGCGGCGTACCGGGCATTGCCTCTGCCGCAGAGATGATAAACATCACCAAACGCCTTCTGCGCAAACGCTACAGCGAGAAAGACATTGCGCTGATATGGGGAGGAAATTTCCTGAGAGTGATGCAGCAGGTACAGGATGCCGCAGAAATATAAAACATCATGACGAAAAACAAAAAGAAAATCATCTTCATAGCAGCAATAGCGGTTGTAGCGGCAGCTTCAGCCATTGCTTTCGCTTTGCATTCCGACAAAAGCGAAAACGAAGCCGATGCTGCAGGAAACGACACCGTTAACGTGCCGCAATTCAACGTCGAAAACGCTTACAAGTCTATTGTGGAGCAATGCAACTTCGGTCCGAGAGTTCCCAATACCGATGCCCACGAAAAATGTGCCGACTACATAGCCGCCGCATTCGAGAAGCTGGGTTACAAAGTAACTCTGCAAACCGCCACATTGCCAAGATATGACGGGGTAAGTATGAAAAACGTGAACATATTTGCTTCGTGCGACACGGTTTCCGAACGTCGCATTTTGATTTCCGCCCACTGGGATTCGCGTCCCTGGGCTGATCAGGATGACAACGAAGAAAATCACAAGAAACCGGTGCTTGCCGCCAACGACGGGGCAAGCGGTGTGGCGGTGATGCTGGAACTGGCGCGAATAATCAGACAGCAGCAGCCGGGGATAGCAGTTGATTTCGTTTGTTTCGACACCGAAGACTGCGGAACTCCCGAATGGGACAAAACGGGTAACGACCAAAAAGACGAAGCAACATGGTGTTTGGGTTCACAATACTTTGCCGCCAATCTGCCAACGCCCGAATATCGCCCTATGTACGCTGTGAATCTTGACATGGTGGGCGGAAAAGGCGCGAAATTCCTACAGGAGGGATTCTCGAAGCGATACGCTCCCAACATTGTGGACAAAATTTGGGCGGCAGCGGCTCTTGCCGGATATTCAACAGTATTCCCCGTTCAAGACGGCGGTTATGCCACCGACGATCACCTGCCACTGATTCAAATAGCCGGCATTCCCACAGTGGATATAATACCTTGTTACACCGACTATGAGAACAGTTTCGGACCCACATGGCACACAGTGAACGACACGCCCGAAAACATTGACCGCGTAACGCTCAAAGCGGTGGGACAAACCATGCTTCAACTCATTTACAACGAAAAATAAAATCACAATGCCAAGCATTAACGAAATACAGGACGAGATAATTGAAGAATTCAGCGAACTTGACGATTGGATGGATCGATACCAGTTGCTCATAGACATGGGAAACGAACAGCAACCCCTGCCTGCCGAAGACAAGAACGACCAAAATCTCATTGACGGTTGCCAAAGCCGCCTGTGGCTGGCTTGCAGTCAGAACGAGGACGGCACTCTTTGTTTCCGTGCCGAAAGCGATGCGCTCATTGTCAAAGGTATTGTTTCGCTACTCATACGTGTTTTGTCGGGACATACTACCGATGAAATTCTCAACGCGGATCTTTATTTCATTGACAAGATAGGACTGCGCGACCACCTCTCGCCCACACGCAGCAACGGCTTGCTGTCCATGCAGAAGCAAATGCGCATGTACGCCCTTGCCTTCAAGGCAAAAAACGCAGCCGGAAAGTAAAGTCCGCTTGCCGATTTCCGGAAAACGAAGCGGAGCAACGGTAAAGGCAATCGCATTTTCCCTCCGCACTCCCCCGTTTTCCAACCGAAATCCGGGACTTTTTCCGGACTTTTCCCCACACTGTAAAAAAACATAAGGCATCTCGCAAAAAACACAAGGCACATATTTTAAAATAAGTGCCTTGTATTTTAAAATATATGGCTTGTATTTTTGAGCATGTCAAACATCTGATAGACAGCAACTTACAAAGGCTGTTCAAAACATGCTTATTTTGTTGATATACAGACACTTGAAGTGGAATACGTTCTTTCGGCGTGTTCGGACATAAAACCGGCATCGGAGCATACGGTACGGAGGCGAACCCAAACGCCGCGCAAACATAAAAACAAGCCACACGAAAATCACAAACACAGAACACCGCACCGCATTCTATGTTTTTTGTAACAACATCATAGCCATAATTTTCTTATATTTGCATACTATAAAAAGAGTAACATGGTAAAACGTATATATCTGCTTGTGCTGGCGGCTTTTGCCCTGACACTTTCGGCGCAAAACAAAGAACAGGAAAACAACGCCATTCGCAAATTGGGAATAGCCCAATATGCCATTTCACATCTTTATGTCGATTCGGTAAATGCCATGAAACTTACCGAAGGAGCCATAACCGGCATGCTCTCACAACTCGATCCGCACTCCACATACACCGATGCGGCGCAGACAAAAGCATTCAATGAACCCCTGCGAGGCGACTTTGAAGGAATAGGCGTGCAGTTTAACATGATAGAAGACACCTTGGTGGTGATACAACCCACCGACAAAGGACCGTCTCAGAAAGTGGGAATTATGGCAGGCGACAGAATTGTGCGCGTGAACGACACGGTGATTGCAGGAGTTAAGAAGTCCACCGATGTGATCATGAAAATGCTTCGCGGAAAGAAAGGCACAACCGTACACCTTGGCATAATTCGTCCGGGAGTAAAGGAAGAAATAAAGTTTGACGTAGTGCGCGACAAGATACCCCTTCACACACTCGATGCATCCTATATGATTGACAGCAAAACGGGCTACATACGCTTCGGTTCCTTTGGTCAGAAAACACCGGAGGAAATACGTACAGCCATGAAGGCACTCAAGGAAAAAGGCATGGACCGCATTATCATAGATCTCCGCAGCAACGGCGGCGGATTCATGGAAGCGGCGGTGCAGATAGCCAGCGAATTTTTGCAGGAGGGCGACATGGTGGTTTACACAAAGGGGCGCGCAGTTCCCTCGGCGGAATATAAAGCACGTGGAGGCGGAATGTTCACAAAAGGAAAGATTGCCGTGCTCATAGACGAGTTCAGCGCGTCGGCGGCAGAGATTTTGGCAGGCGCATTGCAGGACAACGACCGCGCGGCAATAGTTGGCGTTAGAAGTTTTGGCAAGGGTTTGGTGCAGCAACCCGTTCAGCTTCCCGACGGATCAATGATTCGCCTCACGGTGTCACGCTATTACACTCCGGCAGGGCGTTGCATACAAAAACCATACAAGCCGGGCGAGAAAGAAGCCTACAGCCGGGAAGAGTTGAACCGCCTGCGCAGCGGAGAACTCTTTCACGCAGACAGCATTCACCACAACGACTCTCTGAAGTGCTACACGCTCAAAAAACATCGCGTTGTGTATGGCGGCGGAGGCATTATACCCGATTATTTCGTGCCTCTCGACACCATGACATACACAAAATATTATCGCAATCTCTCACGCAAGAA
>OLRV01003457.1_pt1 | contig 11018 bp, 8 predicted proteins | sample 1672421 | NCBI WGS metagenome assembly OLRV01 (sample SAMEA3136684, study PRJEB25190) | human gut metagenome | biome: human gut; feature: human-associated habitat; material: faeces | place: Austria | collected 2013
GCAAGCTGGAGCAGGTGGACCCCGATGACGTGGAAGTCGGCACCGTGATCGTGGTGCAGCCCGGCGAGCGGGTGCCCATTGACGGTGTGATCGTAGAGGGCACCTCCGCCCTGAACACCGCCGCCCTGACCGGTGAGAGCCTGCCCCGCGACGTCCAGACCGGAGACGAGGTCATCAGCGGCTGCGTGAACATGACCGGCCTGCTGAAAGTCAGGACTACCAAGGAATTCGGCGAGTCCACCGTCTCGAAAATTCTCGATCTGGTGGAAAATTCCAGCATGAAGAAGGCCCGCGCCGAAAACTTCATCACCCGCTTTGCCCGGGTATACACCCCGGCTGTCTGCTACGGTGCGCTGGCGCTGGCCTTCCTGCCGCCCATCGTGCTGCTGCTGATGGGCCAGCCTGCCCGCTTTGGGGACTGGATCTACCGCGCTTTGACCTTCCTGGTCATCAGCTGCCCCTGCGCACTGGTCATCAGCATTCCGCTGAGCTTCTTCGGCGGCATCGGCGGTGCTTCCGCCTGCGGTATCCTGGTCAAGGGCTCCACCTATCTGGAGGAGCTGGCCCGCACCGGCATCGTGGTGTTTGATAAGACCGGCACCCTGACCCAGGGCACCTTCAAGGTCACCGGCGTCCACCCGGCCGACGGCATCACCGACGAACAGCTGGTGGAGGCCGCCGCCCTGGCCGAGAGCTGGTCCAAGCACCCCATCTCCCTGAGCATCAAGGCCGCCTACGGCAAGGAGATCGACTCCGCCCGCGTCACCGACGTGGAGGAGCTTGGCGGCCACGGCGTGACCGCCAAGGTGGACGGCAAGCCCGTTGCCGCCGGCAACGCCCGTCTGATGGAAAAGCTGGGTCTTTCTGCCCCCGCCGTCAGCGAGACCGGCACCGTCGTGCACGTTGCCATCGACGGCAGATACGCCGGTTGCCTGCTCATCGCCGACGTGGTCAAACCCCACAGTGCCGAGGCCATCCGGGCCCTGAAGGCCGCCGGAGTGCGCAAGACCGTCATGCTCACCGGCGACGCCGAGCCGGTGGCCAAGGCCGTTTCTGCCCAGCTGGGTCTGGACGAATACCACGCCGGTCTGCTGCCCGGCGACAAGGTGGACCAGATCGAAACACTCATCGCCGCCAAGAAGTCCAAGGAGAATCTGGCCTTTGTGGGCGACGGCATCAACGACGCCCCGGTGCTGTCCCGCGCCGATGTGGGCATCGCCATGGGTGCCCTGGGCTCCGACGCCGCCATTGAAGCCGCCGACGTGGTGCTGATGGACGATGACCCGGCCAAGATCGCACTGGCCATGCGCATCGCCCGCCGCACGCTGCGCATCGTGTACGAGAACATCGTGTTCGCGCTGGCGGTCAAGTTTGCCTGCCTGCTGCTGGGTGCCATCGGTATGGCCAGCATGTGGACAGCCATCTTTGCCGACGTGGGCGTCATGGTCATTGCCGTGCTCAACGCCACCCGTGCCCTGTACACCAAAGATCTTGTCAAGAAGAGCCACCCGTAACGCTGCTGCTTTCCATAAAAAATGCCTGACCGCCAACGACAGCGGTCAGGCATTTTTGTGTTTTCCGGGGTTCAGATGTCCCACAGCTCCGGGGCAGAGGTGGACACCGCCGAGGCACCGGCCCGCATGGCGGCCATGACGTCGGCCTTGTCCCGCAGCAGACCGCCCGCGATCACCGGCACCCGGGTGCGGGTACTGATCTCGGTGATGACCCGGGGCATGATGCCGGGCAGGATCTCCACAAAGTCCGGCTTGCCTTGTTCCAGCTGGCCGGAAAGATTGTTCAGGGAAAGGGAGTCCAGGATGAACGCCCGCTGGATGGTCAGCAGGCCCTGATGGCGCGCCCGCCGGATCAGGGACGGGTGGGTGGAAATGATACCATCCGGGTGGCACAGCGCAATGAGGGAATTCACGGCAACTTCCCGCGCCGAAAGGCCGTCCACAAGGTCGATGTGCACGACGGCCAGCTTTCCGGCCGCGTGGATGCGCCGGACCAGCTCCCCCACATTGAGCAGGGTGCTCGCCAGCAGAAAGACCGTGCTGCAGGGCGAGGCCAGGGCGGCCGTCAGAGCGTCATCCGTCTTGACGGCTGCGATCACCGGCTCGTCCAGCAGAGTTTCAGCAAGTGGATGCATCGGGCAGGACTCCTTTTCTCTCAGATGGTTCTCATTATCGCACAAAGGGGCCGCACTGTAAAGTGCAGCCCCAGTCTGCGGTTGTGCTTATGCCTGGAAATAGATCGCGGTGTTGGCCACGGTCATCATGGTCATCAGGATGGTATTCAGGAAGGCCGCAACGTACACGCTGCCGGTCTTTTTGTACAGGTACTTGGCCAGGCAGGATGCAATGGCCAGCGAGGGCACCAGCGCAAACAGCAGGATGCCGCCAAGGGCCTGTCCCGGGTAGAAGGCAACGCCGGTACGGAACAGGGTGCCGTACTGCAGCACCAGCCAGAGGAGGATGCCGCCCATGTTGGTCAGAGCAGCCAGCAGGTAGCCCCAGCCGCCCTGCAGCTTTTCGCTGCTGGTGTTGGAGATGGCGGCGGCACCGCTGACAAAGTAGTACACAAAGAAGAACGGCATATACTTGACCGCCGCCGGGATGGCGCTGGTTTCAAAGGTCTTGAAGGCGAAGGTCCAGATGCGGAAGTCGGTCTTGAAGATGGCATCCACGGCAAACAGGCAGGCGTAGGCGATCACGCACACCAGCAGTGCCACGCAGAAGGCTGCAGCCACAGACACCGGCTTTGCGGCAATGCCGTACTGTTCCAGCGTGATGCCCTTCTGCTTGCGGCCGCCGAACAGGTAGACGCAGACCATGGTCACGATGGAGATGCAGGCGCAGATGAGAGCCCAGGTCACGATGCTGTTGACGGTGGGGCCCTGCCAGGTGGCATTGGTCTCGAAGATGTTCTTGGTCACCAGCACACGCAGGACGATGGAAGCGATCAGGACGCACACCGAGCCGGACAGCCAGGTCTTGCGGTCGTCCTCGGTGCTGCGGGCTGCCAGAACGATGCCCACCACCGACAGGAGTAGGGCAACGTCACTGGCGTAGCGCATCCAGCGGATGGGCTCTGCGGTCAGACTGCCGTCGTACACGGCGGGGAAGATGATGGCCGGGATCAGCATACCGACCACGAACAGGCTGATCGTGCCAAGCTTGCCGGACAGGGTGCCGACGGCCGGGGTGGGTGCTGCGACGGCCTGCTTTGCATTGGACAGGAAGGGCAGCTTCATCAGCAGCAGGGCAAGAGGTGCCAGCATGAGCAGGAAGCCCACCAGAGCGACCAGCTCAAAGACTTCTTTCCAGTACCAGATCTGGCTGGTGGAAGCAATGTTCTGCACCAGACCGGACTGGTCGGCAAATGCAGTGGCGTAGAACTCGATGGCATCCTTGGTGGAAGCCTTGGAGAAGTGGTTCCAGGGGTGGATCTCACGCGGCTGGTAAATGATGCGCTGGCCGCCGTCCGAGCCGGTGTACCAGGTGTCAGCCTGCGGAGCTTCCTGCTCCAGCAGGGTCTTGCCAGCGGTGGTGGCAACATAGTCCTTGTGGTAGACGGTGCCGCTCTTCGTGGGAGGCTCGTCGGCCGCAAAGAAGAACTCGTCGTACTGGCCGCAGATCTTGCCGATGGTGCGTCCGCCGAAGGTGGCAACTGCAGCCTCTTCGTCCAGGCTTAGGTAGGAGGTCCAGGAGTAATCGGCACCCATGCTCAAACCGGCCTTGATGATGCGGTAACCGGCGGCAGCGTAGTTCTGCTCATCCAGATAGATGGCCATCTCGGAGGAGAAGCCGCCCATGGAGTGGCCGCTGACCGCGATCTGACCGTTGCCCTGTGCATCCTTGGCAACGTAGTCCTGGCTGTACATGTACTGTGCGGCATCCCACAGCGAAGTGGGCCAGAAGTTGAAGAAGCCGCCGGTATTGTCGGCGTTCCCGTGGGAATGGCCGTGGTCATACATATCCAGTGCCAGCACGACATAGCCGCGGCGGGACATCTCGATGGCGGTCTCGTCCTGCATCTCGGCACTGTTCAGGTAGCCGTGGGTGGTCACGATGGTGGGGTGCGGGTTGGAGGCGTCCACGCCCTTGGGCATGTACAACAGGCCCGAAAGGGTGCCGGAGTCGGTATCAAAGGAAATGCGGGAGACCTTGACCTTGTAGAATGAGGTGTTGAACATCTGGGCAAAAATGCTGCCCAGCAGCATCAACGCCACAGCGATCGCCAGCACAACGACCGTGCGCGAACGCTTTTCGGTGGCCTTTGCGGTGCTTTTCATGGGGATCCTCCTTCTTTTTTCAGAGACATGCCCGGCGGCTGCACTTCCAGAACCAGCCCCCGGAACAGATGTGAACGGGCGGACAAGGGGTGCGATGGGAACAAAAAATGGGGACGCACTGCGGTCGTGTGGCACAGTGCATCCCCATCTCAATTCTCTTGGGATGCTTTCAGTATACCATTTCTCAACGGTTTGTCAACAGACAATTCACAAATTCGTGATTTTTTGTTGGAAGTAGTCAAAATCCAGACAAATTCTTTTAATGCTCTGCCCAGTCACTGCTGCGGCCCACGGCCTTGTGCCAGCCGGACAGCAGCCGAGCGCGCTCGGCCTCCGGCATAGCGGGGGTAAAGGTCATGTTGCAGTGCCACAGGCTGCGGATCTCGTCCCGGTCCTTCCACACGCCGGTGGCAAGGCCGGCCAGATAGGCAGCGCCCAGGGCCGTGGTCTCCCGGATGGCCGGGCGCAGGACGTCCTTGTTCAGGATGTCGGCCTGGAACTGCATCAGGAACTGGTCGCGGGAAGCACCGCCGTCCACCTTCAGGGAGGTGATGGGCACACCGGTGTCCTTTTCCATGGCGGCCACAAGGTCGGCGCTCTGGTAGGCGATGGACTCCTCCGCCGCCCGGATGATGTGGTTCTGGGTGGTGCCGCGGGTGATGCCCACGATGGCACCGCGGGCGTACATATCCCAATAGGGCGCACCGAGACCGGTGAAGGCGGGCACGATGTAGATGCCGCCGTTGTCCGGCACCTTCTGGGCATAGTATTCGGCGTCACGGCTCTCCTGGATCATCCGCAGGCCGTCGCGTACCCACTGGATGACGGCACCGCCCACAAAGACACTGCCCTCCAGAGCATACTCCACCTTACCGTTCAGGCTGATGCCAATGGTGGAGATCAGGCCGTTCTGGCTGCGGCAGATGGTGTCACCGGTGTTCATGAGCAAGAAGCAGCCGGTGCCGTAGGTGTTCTTGGCCTCACCCTTGGCAAAGCACCCCTGCCCGAACAGTGCAGCCTGCTGGTCCCCGGCAATGCCGGCCACCGGCACCTGCACCCCGCACAGGTCGGTGGTGCCGTAGACCTCGCTGGAATCCGCCACGCGGGGCAGGATGCAGCGGGGGATGTCCAGCGCTTTGAGCAGGGTGTCATCCCAGTCCAGAGTGCGGATGTTGTAGAGCATGGTGCGGCTGGCGTTGGTGCGGTCGGTCACATGGACTTTGCCGCCGGTGAGCTTCCACACCAGCCAGGTGTCCACGGTGCCGAACAGGATCTCGCCCGCCTCGGCCCGCTCCCGCGCGCCGGGCACGTTATCCAGGATCCACTTGATCTTTGTGGCGGAAAAATAGGCATCCGGCATCAGGCCGGTATTCTCGCGGATGTATTCCGTCATGCCGGGCTGCTGCACCAGCTCGTCCACCAGCGGGGCGGTGCGGCGGCACTGCCAGACGATGGCATTGTAGATGGGGCGGCCGGTGGCCTTTTCCCACAGGATGGTGGTCTCGCGCTGGTTGGTGATGCCGATGGCGGCAATGTCATGGACATCCACGCCGCTCTGGGCCACCACCTCGTTCATGACCCCGTACTGGGTGGACCAGATCTCCATGGGGTTGTGCTCCACCCAGCCCTGCTGCGGGTAGATCTGCTCAAACTCCCGCTGCTGCACCGCGATGATGTTCTGCTCGTTGTCAAACAGGATGGCGCGGCTGCTGGTGGTTCCCTGGTCCAGTGCAAGAACATACTTTGTCGACATGGTTCAACGACCTCCGTTTCGCTCAGGGGCGGTTTTACAGGTCCCGTGTGGCTACGACATCCACACCGGTGCCGCAGACGTCGGTCAGCACGACCTGCCCGATGCGGATGGGTGCGTGCAGCGTGACGCCGTCCAGCGCAGCCATGACCTGCACGATCTTTTCTTTGGGCACCGCCTGCGCGGTCTTGACCGGGCAGCGCGGATAGCGCCCGCCCTCGGCCCGCACCGTACTGGTCAGGATACGGGTGGGGTGGGTCAGTTCTTCCTTGCCATAGGCGGCACCGTTGGGGCAGGCATTGCCGGTTACATTATAATCGTTTTCCGGGTCCACCTGCAAGTGGCAGCCACGGGGGCAGCAGATACAAATGATCTCACGCTTTTTGTTCATTTTGCTACGACCTCCTCTACTGCAACGGTCAGCGGGCCGTCGGCCTTTGCCAGCAGGACCCCGGGCAGGGTGATGTGCTCCATCTCGCCGGGTGCCATCCGCTGGCGCTTGAACCGGGCCAGCTGCTTCTCCCCGCAGGTGATGGTGATCTGGCTGGGGCCGTAATTCTGCCGCACCCGGAACGAGATCTCCACGCCCTTGTCCACGTCCGCCGGGCGCACCCGCTGGGGGACGGTATAGCCCACGCCATTGCCCGGGACAAGGTCCAGCACGGCCGCGTCCGGGGTCTCACCGTGGAGCACATAGGCGGCGGCTGCGGCTCCGGCCCGGTCGCTCTCGCCGGAAACAAAGTCCACCAGATCGTGCACATGCACCACGTTGCCGCAGGCAAACACGCCGGGAATGCCGGTCTCCATGTTCTCGTAGACCACGGCTCCCTTGGTGTGGGGGTCCATCGGGATGCCGGCCTGCCGGGTCAGCTCGTTTTCCGGGATCAGGCCCACACTGAGCAGGATGGTGTCCACGTCAAACTCCATCTCGGTGCCCGGAATGGGGCGGCGGTTCTCGTCCACCTTGGCCACAATGGCCTTTTCCACCCGGGTATCGCCCTGAATGTCCACGATGGTGTGGGACAGGTACAGCGGGATGTCAAAATCCTGCAGGCACTGCACAATGTTGCGGGTCAGGCCGCCGGAATAGGGCATGACCTCCACGCAGGCCAGTACCTTGGCCCCTTCCAGCGTCATCCGCCGGGCCATGATCAGGCCGATGTCGCCGCTGCCCAGAATGAGCACCCGTTTGCCTACCAGATAGCCCTCCATGTTGACATAGCGCTGGGCGGCACCGGCGGTGTAGATGCCGGCCGGGCGGGTGCCCGGGATGCCGATGGCCCCGCGGGTGCGCTCCCGGCAGCCCATGCAGAGGATGACGCTCTTTGCTTCGAGGATCTGGTAGCCCTTCTCCTTGCTGACACAGTGGATCTTTTTATCCGGCGTGACCTCCAGCACCATGGTGCCCAGCTCCACCCGGACGCCGGTGGAGCGCAGCATTTCAATGTAGCGCCCGGCGTACTCCGGGCCGGTGAGCTGCTCGCCGAAACGGTGCAGCCCGAAGCCGTTGTGGATGCACTGGTTCAGGATGCCGCCCAGCTCGTTGTCACGCTCCAAAATCAGAATATCGCGCAGGCCGTGCTGCCATGCGCTGTAGGCTGCGGCAAGGCCTGCAGGGCCGCCGCCGACGATGACCAGATCAATCATGGTTGGTTCCCTCCTGCTTGGTTTCGCACAGTAAGACGTTGCTGCCTGCCTTGTCCTGCAGGACGTCCAGCGGGTCGATGCCCCGCGTCCGGCTGATGAGCTCCAGCACCCGGGGCCCGCAGAAGCCGCCCTGACAGCGGCCCATCCCGGCGTTGCAGCGGCGCTTGACGCCGTCGATGGTGGTGGCAGGGATCTCGGTGTGCAGGGCGTCCAGGATCTCGCCCTCGGTGATGGTCTCGCAGCGGCAGATCACCCGGCCGTAGGCGGGGTTCCGGGCAATGAGCTTTGCCTTTTCTTCCGGCGGCAGCTCCTTGAACCGCACCCGGGTGCGGCCGTCCCGGTAATCCGTTTTGACCGCAGGCAGATCCCCGTGGCCTTCCAGAATGCGGACCACCTCTTTGGCAACGGCCGGTGCGCTGGACAGGCCCGGCGATTTCATACCGGCCAGGTCGATGAAGCCGGGTGCACCTTCCGCCTCGCCGATGACGAAATCCCCGGTGTCCACATTGGCGCGGACGCCTGCAAAGTTGCGGATGGACTCGCCGAAGCGGATGTCCGGCACGCTGCGGCGTGCGGCCGCGCTGACAAAGGCCAGCCCGGCGGCGGTGCAGGCGGTGTTGTCGCCCGCCACCGGCTCGGCATTGGGTCCAACGATCAGGTTGCCGTGAACGGTAGGTGCCACCAGCACGCCCTTGCCGTTTTCGTTGGGGCACTGGAAGATGACATGCTGCACCCGCATGCCTTCCGATTTGTCCAGAAGGTAATATTCGCCGCGGGTGGGCTGGATGGTGAACCGGTGCGGAGCGGCCATGTCGTGCACGGCATCGGCCCGGATGCCGGCGGCGTTGACAACGTAGCGGGCCTCCACCACGCCGGACGGCGTGGTCAGCGCCCAGCCGGATGCGGTTTTCTGAATGCCGGTGACCGGACTGCTGAGGTGGAGTTCCACCCCGTTGCGCACCGCCACCTCCGCCATGGCCAGCGCATATTCCCACGGGCTGACGATGGCCGCGCTGGGTGCATACAGCGCTCCGGCCACCTCCGGCGAAAGACCGGGCTCCATGGCCCGTGTTTCCTCTGCCGACAGCAGCCGGATGCCCGGCACCCCGTTGGCAAGGCCGTTTTCGTACAGCTTCTGCAGGTGCGGCAGCTCCGCCGGGCTGAGGGCCAGCACCAGACTGCCGCACTGCCGGTACGGCACATCCAGCCGGGCGCAGATCTCTTTGGCCAGTGCAACGCCCTCCACATTGAGCCGTGCCATCCGGGTGCCCGGCTCAGGGTCGTACCCAGCGTGCAGAATGGCACTGTTGGCCTTGGTGGTGCAGTCGGCCACATCGTTCTCGGCCTCAAAAATTGCAGTGTGCAGCGGATAATGCGAGAGCTCATAGGCGGCAGCCGCGCCAACGACACCGCAGCCGATGATTGCTACATCCAGCATAAAAACCTCCTGATCTTCTGCCTGTCACAGCATGCTCGTTTGCGTAGCGGGAACAAAAAAGAGCAGAGCAAACAAAAGGGAACAGGCTCCCTCTTGTTTGTTCTGCTCAATTCTCTGAACAAACACTTGATGGCTTTATGATAATGCAGATTGCACAAGATGTCAAGCGTTTGTGGAAAATAAATGCATCTTTCGTGTCGGAACGGTTCAGGATTTGCGCAGCAGGTCGGTGAACCAGGCACTGACCTGACGGTAGATCTCCGGGTCTGTGACCGACAGGTCGAACGGATAGGTCCCGTCCTCGGCCAGCACGGCACAGGCCGCCCGGACCTTCTGCATAGCCTGCGGATCAAAGGCCTTATCCCGCCGCCCGGAAAGGCAGTTCATCAGGACGTCATCCTTCCAGCTCAGCAAGAACTCAAATGCTTCTGTGTTGTTCATTCCAAAATTCCTCCGGTCAGATGGGTTTCCTCAGCGGCAAGGTCTGCCGCCATGGCGTTCAGGATGCTCTGCAGCGCGGGCCGGACATCCGCCGTGTCCAGGATCAGCCCGGCTGCGTGGGGGTGACCGCCGCCGCCAAAGGGCAGGAAGTAGCGGCTCACATCCAGTTCCGTTTCGTTCGTGCGGGCAGAAAAGCGCCAGTGGCCGGGCCCCTGTTCCAGAGCGGCCAGCGCGATGCGGATATCCGAGCAGTCCGCCATCTGGTAAGCAGCCTTCTTCATGTCCTCATAGGACACCTGCAGTTCCGCAGCCTGCGCCGCGCTCAGGCACAGATATCCCACCCTGCCGTCGGCGGCAGTCCGGGCCTGTGCAAGCAGTCCGCCCTGATGGCAGCATTCGCGCAGGGTGCGCACATCCATCGTCTTGACCAGCTCGTCGTGGTCCACCCCGCCGAACAGAAGTTTTGCCGCGACGCCCAGCGTCCTTCCGCCGGAAATGTGCGAAAAGCGGCGGGTATCGTGCAGGATGCCCAGGTACAGGTAATCTGCCGCTGTGCGCAGCCCCTGCTCATGCGCACGCTGCGCCACAGGGACCAGCTCGTCCGAATCCATCATCTGGGCGATCATCTCCGCGCAGGAGGAAAGCGGCTCGATGCAGCCGATGTCCCCGTAACCAGTATTGGTTTCGTGGTGGTCCAGCGTCACCCGGACCGCTGCCCGCCGGAACCATTCCTCACCGGCAATGCGGTCCGGCGCTGCGCAGTCGCAGGCAATGGCAACATAGGGCCTGTCCTTCGGGACGCGCCCTTCCAGCAGTGCAAAGGGGTCAAACGTCGTGTCCTGCTCCACATAGTTCTGCACCCCTTTGGCAAGGCCCGGGGCCGTGTAGGGGATGATTTCCCGGAACTTGCAGGGGAAATTCTCCCGCAGGTAATAGGCAACGCCCATGACCGAACCGACGGCGTCCCCGTCCGGGTTGATGTGGCCCAGGATCACCGCCGTGTCGACCTCCGTGTTGCACAAGGTCATAAAAAGCTCTCGCAGGGTCTTGTAGGTTTCCATCCGTCTTTTCCTCCTGTTCCGTTACATGCCGCATTTTCTGTTCCCATTGTAAGGGTTTCTTCCAGCGGATGTCAACCGTTTTTTCGTCGATTCTCTCATAAGGGCGGTAAGGGCATGAGCGCATTCAATTACTCCAAAATCAAAGAGCAAAAATGGGATTCCGAGATTCTCGGCTATATTGCTGCAATCTATAAAGAAGCGGGTAAGTAGGAACCTTAATGGATGGAGTTTGAACAGCAGCACACCATTCAGGCGCAGTGCATTTATCTGAGTCTTGGCGACCGGGAAGAGCGCACGAGAAATTCGCGTTTGCGAAGCAATGAAGTCCCCAGTGGGGACTTTAAGCGACAGAACGGTCTTGCGTCAGCAAGATGGAGGGGAGATCGG
>OLRV01003468.1_pt1 | contig 10990 bp, 15 predicted proteins | sample 1672421 | NCBI WGS metagenome assembly OLRV01 (sample SAMEA3136684, study PRJEB25190) | human gut metagenome | biome: human gut; feature: human-associated habitat; material: faeces | place: Austria | collected 2013
GTGGTAAACAGCTTTTTCATCGCGTGTCGGCTCCTTTCCTGATTTCTGGGGTCATTATATACAGCGGGCCAGCAAATGTCAATGGCAGATTCGCCCCAAAAATCCGCCTTTCTGCATCGATTTTTTGTCAGTCTGTCAAAAAGCAGCCGCTCTGCAGCAGAGTCAGGGTGCTCATTTTGCGCTCGGAAGCCGTATCGATTTCCTGCACCTCATAGCGCAGCTTGTAATTCGCGCCCACATCGGACTCGAAATCATCCAGATCCTCGCCCATAGATTCACAATAGTCCCTGACATCACGCACCGGCGCAGGCATGGCGATCCTGCCGTCGACGCTGCTCGGCATTCTGCCGGTCGGGTACCTGCTCTCCATGCGCGGCACGCTGTCTGCTGAGATGTTCCTGTCAGTCATTGTGCTGTCCTTCGGCGTTATGCAGCCGCTCATCACCGCCTTTTCCCACACGGACGATATCGCGCAGGCCGGGCTGCAATATGGGAAGGACCAATATGACCGGGAGCGTTACGCGGAGCTGCGGCAGATCGCCGCCGAAATGCTCTCCGCGCGAACCGGTCTTCCAACCGAAAAGATCCATGACCTGTTCTGCAATGAGACAGGCTACCAGACGCCGAAGGTCGACACGCGGGCGGCTGTGTTTGCAGACGGCAGAATTCTTCTCGCTCACGAAAACAACGGGACCTAGGCTCTGCCCGGCGGCTGGTGCGATGTCGACCAGTCCATCGCGTCGAACATGGAAAAGGAAGTGCGGGAGGAAGCCGGATTCGAGGTAACGGCGGAACGGCTCATTGCCGTGCAGGACTGGCGGACTGTCAACGGGGCTGCCGCGAAACAGCCCCGTTTCTTGCTTCGAATGCGCTGCTTTACACAAACTTGATCGTCAGCGCGATAAAGATCTGCGCCATATAGTACAGCACGTGCAGAACCGCGTTGCGGTAGGGGCTGTCGTTTTTGCCGAAGGAGAGCACGACCAGCATATTATCGCTCGTCGAGAAGCAGATGCCGCCGGCAAAGAACAGGAACAGCGCCCGGTTGGACTCGATAAACGCGCCCGTCGCCGCGCAGGCCGTCATGAACAAAACGCCGCCGATATAAAGCACGCCGAGCGGCGTAATTTTGCCCGCGCGCACCTCCTTGGCGTATGCGTAGAAGCAGGCCGCGCCCAGCGCCACCACCGCGATGGGGATCGCGTACAGCCACGCCGCCGGGCAGAGCGCCAGGATCGCGAGAATATACACGATATGGCCCAGAAAAAACGACACGGAGCCAGCAGCGAAGAACAGCCGGTGCAGCTTTTCCGACAAAAACCGCAGCGCCAGAAGCAGATCGCCCAGCATCCCGAGCGTCAGTCCCGCCACGACATACCATCCGTACAAACTCGGCCCCATCCGCCGCAGCTCCAGCAGCCCCAGCAGCACGAACACCACCGACGCCATGGTCTTGAGTACGACAGACGACGCATCGCGCCGCTTATAAGAGCGCATGATGAACAGCGTCTCCAATACCGCGCCCGCACTGATCAGCAGAATCTCCAGCATCCGCCTCCCCCCTTTCCGCGTGTTCCTTCTTCCCGCTTATTTTACCATGTCCGCCGCGCCGCTGTCAACGTTACGTGCCTGATCGTATTCGTACAGCAGCTTCGCCACGGCCTCGCGCGTGACCGGCTGCTGCCAGCCGAAGTTGCCCGCGCTGTCGCCGGTAAAAATGCCGTTCTCCTTGGCCCACTGTGCCGCCTGCAGCGCCCAGTCGGACGGATGGTCGCCCGTTCCCTTCAGAGAAAGCAGCTCCTCCTTCGTCATCTCCATCACCTCCATGACCTGCCGTTTGAACGCGAACCATGCGTTCTCGTCGTCCACCCACATTGCGGGGCACCGCTTGCTGACCACGTCATAATGCCGCAGCACGTTTTCGATCGGAATGCCGTACTTGCGCATCAGCCTTCTTGTCAGCAGCGCCGCGTTCGCCACGACCGCGTCTTCCAGCCAGTAGCGCCCCGCGTCATACCGGCAGCACATCTCGATGGAGATCGAGTTGCCGTTGCGGCAGCGCGGGTGCTTCTGCGTATAAACGCCCGCCGTGCCGACCGACCATGCCGTATCCTCGTCGCTGACCGACTGCAGCCAGCCGTTCCGGTCGACAAAATAGTGGGCCGAGGCCCTGCGCGGGGACTCAAAATATTTGAGTCCCGCCGCGGCGGAGTCGTTGCGCCCGGCCGTGTAGTGCAGCACAAGAAACTCGATGGGTGCGCTGCGGCCCTTCGTGTAATTACTCGGATGCGCCGTCGTCATGCCGTGTCTCCGCGCCGCTCTGCAGCTTCTGCGCCTGCGTCCCGAAATAAAACGCGATGACCGTCGTATAGATCATCATAAAGTCCTGGCTGACCTCGCCCCTGACCGCCTGACAGGCGAACACCGCCGTCAGCGCCAGCGTCACGATCGACTTGACCGTCAGCAGATTTTCGATGCGCTTCAAAAACTGTTCCATACCTCCAAAGCTCCTTTCCTGTACCTGTGCCTATGTCACGATCTCCCATTCGGCGACCTCGCGGGCAATGCGCTCGATGAACGAATTGCCGTGCAGCGCCTTATACGCCTTGTATTCATAGAGAAAATTCTCATATTCATACTGCCGGATGGTTTTTTCTTCCCTATGCTTATAATATGCCGCCAGCATATCCGCGCGCAGCATACAGCGCTGCCCTTCCCGGATCGCGCTGAGGCCGAACAGCCGCTCGCGCACCGGCTTTGCCAGAAGCAGCAGCAGACTCAGCACGGAACCAAGCCCGCTGCACACGCTTACAAGCGCGAAGAATGCGCCCGTCTGCTCCGCACTCATTGCATCGCTCCTTCCGCCGCCTCCAGCAGCGCCGCCAGCTCCGGCAGCAGCGCCTCGATGGTCTTTTTCGCTGCCGGCCCGAGCGCCGCATAGCTCTGTGCGAAGCGCCTGAGCACCGGCAGCAGGGCCGCCAGCTTCTCCGCCGCGCCGGGGTCGAAGATCGCCAGACGCTCCCTGATCCGTGCAAGCGTTTCCCGTTCCAGTCTCGTCATGCCAGCGCCTCCTCCAGCTCCCGCAGCGCCTGCTCCAGCTGCGTATAGCTGCCCATTTTAATACTGAGCGTCCCGTCCCGGTTGTCTGTGATCGGGCCTGCGACGCAGTAGCCGGAGCAGTCCTGCTCCTGCGCCGCGTCATCTGCGCCGGCCTCACGCCGGACGATGCCCCAGCGCAGCCCATCCACAAACAGCTGCACAGCCTGTGCATACGGCATGGCAAGCGTGACGGTTTTCGACGCGCGGCCATCCCAGTCGCGGTCGATCTGCTTTCCGCAGAAGTGCGCGGGGTACTCCGTTCCGTTTACCTTCAGATATTCCATACGCTTCCTCCCTTCAGAAGCAGAACGCAAAGCTTACGCCGAGGCTGCTTGAGGCATTGGACGCGCCCGCCTGGCCGTTTGCTCTGACTCTGCCAAACATACCGCCGCTGGCTGACGACCGTTCCCACCAGAACTCGTCAACGCCTTCTCTCTTCTTGATCTTCGGGTTGCCTGCCTTGTAATAGTCGTACTGGCTTCCTTCCCCGGCTACGGAAGAACTTGCAGTCCCGAAAATCTCCACCTCGCTGAGCAGGAACAGCGTGTCCGATACTATCTCAATCGTCGTGCTGTTGCCCCCCTCAGATGTCTTCTTGTTTACCGCGTGGATGCCGTTCTGCACCTCCGCCGGCATCAGCGCCAGAATCGCAGGCAGATAGGTCAGGCGCATATCGGTGTTCTTCCAGCCGAGACCGCTCAGGTTGGTGCTGTACATCTGCTTTGCTTCGCTGTAACAATCATGCAGCTGGAACGTCAGCGGAGCCGTGCCGGAGCCGTCCGCATACTCGTCATGATTCTTGCCGATGATATCGACCTGATAGGCCGTCCCGCCGATGGTCATGGTCTTGCTGTCGCCCACGGCCCAGCTGTCCGGGGCGATCCCGGTCCTGCACACTGTAATAATCTCTTCCCATGTATTGTTGGCAAAGGTATCGTGATATAGCGGCAGAAGCATATTCTGTGTTCCAATTACGATGTGCTGGCTGTTACTTACACTGTTTGCCATTGCCGTCACGTGCCATGTGCCCGCCTTTGGCAACTCCAGCGTACACATTCCGTCAGCACCGGCGGTTCCCTTTACCACCTTGAAACCTTCTGCAGGCGTCGCTGTGATCGCAGCCCCTGGTGTCGTTGTGACGACCAACTTCGGCGTAATACCGGTCTGGATCGCTTGAATTGCCGACACGAAGCCAGACGGATAGATCAGCTGCGCGGATGTGCCTCCCTTGACTCTGATCGCGTTCGCGACTGCCGTGAGGTCGGTGTCAAATGTCAAAAATTCTGCCATCAGAAGCTGCCTCCATTCGCGTTCGTGATCGTCACTGCTGTCCATGCGCCATTGGACACCCGCAGGAACTTTCCGTTGTCGGAGGCCGTCACATCCGGCAGGAATTTTTCATCGCCGGACAGCGTATATCTGCTCCCCCAGAAGCCCTCCGCAGCGTCCGTCGAATGGATCCACGCATAGCAGACCCTCAGCTCTTCCGGCGTATCGCCCTGCGTCATTTCTGTCAGCGCAAATTTCACATACCCGTCAGTGGCGTTCGCGTTCAGCTCCGCCAGCGGAAGCAGCACGGTATCATCACCAGTGCTCCCGGCCAGCGTCAAAATTGCACGGCATGGCCGCCCTGCCTGATGGGCGGCCAGGATCTCAGCGAATGACTTATCATGTGTAGCACCCTCGTCGTACACATCCTGCCCCGACAGCGTGCAGGTCACATAAAACGGCTCCGGGTCTTTGCCTGCTGCGCCCGCCGGGCCTTTGATGCTGACGCTGGCCGGGTTCTGCTTCCCGCCGTCGTTCGTCCAGCTGAGAACACCGGCTGCAGAAACAGACGGCGTGAACGTTGTGCCATCCTGCCCCGGCGTACCGTCCGCGCCCGCCGGGCCCTGTGCGCCGTCCTTTCCGGGCGCACCGTCCGCGCCGGGGTCGCCCTTGTCTCCCTTTTCGCCCCTTGCGCCCTGAAGCGGCCCATTGTTGATCCAGCTCTCTGTTACGCCGTCGAAAATATAAATGTCATACGGCTCCGACGTACCGACGCCGTAAGCGTCGCCCGCCATCGGCGCCTGCACGGACGCTTCCAGCGCGGAGGCCGTCTCATAATACCCCTTCACGAGAAAGCCCGCGCCAGTCTCGCCCTTCGGACCCTGTACGCCGGTTTCCCCCTTCGGGCCGCGTTCGCCGGGGTCGCCCTTTGGGCCCTGTGCGCCGGTGTCGCCCTTCGGACCCTGTGCACCCGTATCGCCTTTGGGCCCCTGTGCACCAGTTTCGCCCTTCGGGCCGCGTTCGCCGGCTTCGCCCTTCGGGCCCTGCGCACCGGTATCACCCTTTGGGCCCTGTGCACCTGTCTCGCCCTTCGGCCCCTCTGCGCCTGTCTCGCCTCTCGGCCCCTGCGGCCCCACGACGCTGCCAAGGTCAACAGTGCTGCCATCCGTCAGCGTGAAGACGAGCCGTCCCCCGTCCGTGACCTCAACCGCCTTCACGCCTCTGGAGATCAGGCCGCCAATGGTTGCTGTGATCGTATTCGGAATCTCTACCCGCATATCCGCACCTCACTCTGCCGCCGCGCGGTTGTCCCGCGCAAGCGTTGTTTTGTCGCCGTGCGTATACAAAATGTCATAGAAATACGCACCCTTCGGAAATTTTGCGCTGACCGTATCGTCAAACGTCAGCGTTGCCTGCCCGCCTGTCACGCGGTCAAACTGAAACGTATGCACCGGCGCGTGCGACGCGTCAAAAAAGCTGACCGTCAGACTGTCGGACGCGCCGACCGTGACCGGATCGCCGTCCTGATCGCGCAGCTCCAGCGCCAGCGTCACAGAAAACGTATCGCCCGCGTACCAGCGCAGCACACCGCCCGCAATGCGCGGGCTTGGCTTTGCGCCCGGAAGCTTTGTCATCTGTTCTCCTCCTTCCGGCCTTTTCAGTTGATCTCATCGCGGCGCGCCGTGCCGGGCGCCGTTCTGCCGCGCTTTTCGCCTCTGCCTCTGGCAAGGGAAGACGAGCGCTTTGTCTGCTTGTCCTTCGCCGTGCCCGCCTGCGCCGCCTTCCGCCGGGCCTGCACCGCCTTTTCTGCCGCCGCAGCCTGCTTGTCCGCGTAGGCGAGCTGCTTCCAGTACTGCGCGTTCGCCGCGTCCTCCCGGTCGGAGCGATAGTTCAGCTCGTTCCAGTAATTGTCGTTCGCCAGCTTCGCGTACTGCAGCGCCAGATTCTCGCTGCGCTGCGCCTCGCTCTGATACGCGCCGCGCGCGTCGGACAGTGCCGCGTAATAATCCGACACCTGGTCGCGGTAGCGGTCATAGTCGCTCTTTTCACGGCTGCTGATGAGCGCATAGCGCTCGGAAAGCGCCGAGCCCTCGCGGTCATACTGACTGCGCGCCTGCGCGTAGAGCTCCGGCACGACCTCGTTGAGCTTCTGCAGATACGCGTTGTACGCCTGCTGCCCCGCCTGCTGGCTGTAGCTTGAGCCGTAGCCGCCCGTGAGAGACGCCGCCGCACCCATTGTGTTTTCCATTGCCAGCCGTCCCGCGCTCTGGTACTGCTCCCGGTACTGCCGGTACATCGGGTCTGCCCCCAGATCGTAGGAAAACGCCTTCCGGTTCGCGATCTGGTCATAAAGCGCGTCCAGCTCCTTGTCCCACCGGGACGTATAGCTGCCGGGCTTCTCCGACAGCACCCGGTCCAGCGCCGCCTTCGCCTCGCTTGCCGCGCCGGACGGCGTATAGCCGGGCGTTCTGACCTGCGCCGCGTCTGTCTGACCGGCAGAAGGCGTCCCGTAGCTGCCGCGATAGTTATAGATCGTCTGATATTTGTTGCTGAGCGAGCTGCGGTAGCTGCCGTCTGCGTTTACGCCGAGAATGCGGTACGTGCCGCCGCCCGTCACGACCTCGTCGCCCGCCTGCAGCCCTGCCGGAGCCTTTCCGTTACCCTGCACTCTGTAAAGCGCCATTGTCCTCCTCCTTTTTCTTCTCTGTTTCCGCGTCCTCCCGCGCCTCGAGCAGCCGCACCTGCTCGCGCACCTGATCGAGCACCATTCCGACGACGCACGGCGGGAGCCCGGAGGCGTTGATCGCCTCCACCAGCCCCATGCGCAGCGCGCCGATCGCATTCGAAAGCTTACTCATGCTGTTTCCTCCAATTTCCTCACTCTTTCCCGCAGCATCTGGACCTGCCGGATACACAGGGCGATCAGCTCCTCATAGCGCAGGCCGTAGTCCGCGCCGCCGTCTTCCCTCTGCGTTTTCACAAAGGCCGCGAGTTCCTTTCCCGTCAATCCGCACTCCCGCAGCGCCTGCTCCACATCCTGCGCGACAAGCCCCGTGTGCGTCCTGCCGGACGTGCCGCTTTTCAGCCGGTAGCTTGCCGGACGCAGCTTCTCAAACAGCGCGTCATAGCGTTCCAGCGCATACGAAATGTCCGTCTTCTTCTCCCGATCAGATGTAGTGATCGTGCCCGTCTGCGCGTACACGACCGACCACCGGTAATCGGAAAACCCGAGCGATCCCGCGCCGTCAACAGACGGCGCCGTGCTGCCGCTCACGACCAGATCGCCGCCTACCGCCATTCGGCAGTTCGTCTGCGCGCCGCCCTCCGTGACGGAGAGCGTATTGCCGCCGTAGCAGAGCTTCGCGCCGCTTGCCGTCGCCACGACCTCGCCAAGCCCACTCTGCATATGGATCCCCGCACCGCCGTAAGCGCCCGTCGTATAGCCGAGCCATCCGCCGACAGTACCGCTGTTCAGCGCATCGTATACCGCCATATCGCCGCCCAGCTTGATATAATCCGCCGATAAAAGCCCCGTCGTAATGTCGTTTGCCGACAGGTGATTGACCGAAAAGTTGTTGAAATCCAGAATGCCGCCGTTGATGCGCGACGCGGACAGATTGCCCGTCACACTCGCCGCATCGACCGTAAGCCCCGTGATGCTTGCGCCCGTCACATTCAGGCTCGTCGCCCTGATCGCGCCGGAGATCGTCGCGCCGGAGCACGTCAGATATCCGTTCGCATCCACCTGAAACCGGTCTGATACGGAGAGGCCGCCCGTCCCGAAATACATACCCGCACTGCTGCCGAACACGTTTTCCACGCGGTAGATGCTCCCGTCCGAGATCGTCCACGGCCCAAAGGCCGAGCCTGCCGCCGCCGTGATCGTCCCGGTCAGCTTCGCGTTGTACGCCTCCAGTGTTCCGGACGGGAAATGCAGCTTCTTCTCCGACAGATACGCAACCTCCATCCCCTCCTGCCAGAAGGAAATGCGTTTCGGCGTCACGGTCAGCAGTTCGTTTTTCGTCCGGTCGACGATCCTTCCGCCGCCGTCTGTTACAGTCGTCTCGATATTGCCCACGCCCACACCGTACACCGGCGTCACGTCGTTGTAATACAGCAGCCCCGTCTTGATATACTGCTGCGCATTCACGGAAAACGCGTTGTTCACGCCCGCCGTGTAATCATACAGCTGTTTGATCCCGACGGAATTGCCCTCGATCGTCAGCTGCGTCTTTTCCAGATACGTCCCGAAGTCCGACGCCGCGACATAATTCCCCGCAAGCTTCGCCGACCAGACCTCCGAATTCGCCGCCGCAAAATCCGCCGTCTTGATGATGAGGGACTTTAAAGCCGCATAGCCGGAAAGCGTCGTCTTCTTTTCCTCCTCGGAAAGCCCGTCCGCGTCGATGGCCTGCGCGATCTCCGTCAGCGCCGCCCGTGCCGACCAGTCGGCAAGATTCAGCTGCTCCGCCATCCCGCACAGATACCGCCGCATGCTCTCCAGCTGCTCCTGCGCCGTCCTGCCCGTAATGGACGGGTATGCAAGCGTCAGGCTGCCCATGTCCTCTGCACCTCCTTCCGTGCGTTGTAGGGGCCGATGCCCACACCGGCCCACTGGGAACCTTCCATTTCGCCGCAGCGTTTTTCGTTTCGGACGTGCATTCTGCCGGGCCGATGTGGGCATCGGCCCCTACAGAACGCGTTATACATCGCTTCCGCCTTCCAGCACCCGCGCCAGACTGAACAGCTTCATCTCGCCCTTCCCTGTCAGCCGGAATTTCAGATGGTCGCACCGTGCGGGCCGGACCGGCAGCAGGAAGGTACGCAGTCCCCGGCCCTCGATGTGCCCGCAGTGCCGCCACACGCCGTCCGAATCATACTGCACCCAGAAATCGACGCTCGACCCCTTCGGCAGCTGCATCCGCAGATTGATGCGCGAGACGTATTTCTTTCCGACAAGGCCATACGTCATGATCCCCGTCTCCGCCATCCACCCGACCGGCCCGTCCTTCGTCCCGGCTGTGCCGTAAACGGTCCTGAGCGTTCCATTTTCAAGGAAATGCAGCTCGTCGCCGACCCGCGCAAACTCGCTTGCGTGCGTGCTGTCCTCCCGGTGCCACAGACCCTTGCGCGTGTCGTAGACGAACAGCGACCAGCTGTGCGCCGCATCCTCCATGCTGATGAAGTATTTCCCGCGCACACCGCCCGCGGCCGCGTTGGCATACAGCACCGTGCCGAAGCAGCCGCCGATCTCCTGCGGCAGACTTCCGTCATACACGCACACGCCCATGCGCGACTTGTAATACAGCCGGTCGTCCACTACAACGAGGCTCTTGCTTGACCCGTTCTGCACACCCGCACACTTCTGCACCACGACCTGATGCGCGCCCGAGGCCGACGGATAGACCCGGTGGAAGCAGTCCTCCTTGAAGAACACCGGACTTCCCGCCAGCGTCGCCGCGCCCGTCCATTTCCCGTCCGTGCCGCAGCTGGCCCGCCACGAATCCGTCGCCACCCCCTGATAGCACGCCCAGTTTTTAAAATCGCCCAGCTTGCAGCAGTAAAGCTCGTTCACCGTCTTCCCGTCTGCCACACCGTACTTGCAGCCCCAGAGCCGGTTGCCGCATTCGGTGATAAAGTCCATATCCGGCACGCGCCGGGCCGTCTTCACCGTCCCGCTCGTGACCTCCGCCGCCTGGTCGATCAGCCCCACGATGACGATAGAACTCTCGTCTGCGCCGTATAAAATCTGGCTGCCGTTCAGCTTTTTGAGCTGCTCGTTCCCGGAAAGCCCGGAGATCTCAATGCCGTCATACTGTTTGAAGCCCTTGCCGATGCCGTTTGCCGCCAGCTTCACATACACCGTCGGCACGGACACCCACTGCCCTGATGCCTCGGCCCACTGCTTGATGGTGTGCAGACTCCCCGACGTGTCCAGCCAATACTGCCCGTTCGACGGGCTTTCCGGCTGCGCCGCCTGCGAGAAGCTCAGTGTCAGCGCCTGCCCGTCCGCAAGACACAGCGACACGCTGATCGGCGTTTCCGCCGCGTCGACCGTATTCTCATGCCCCATGTACCCGTTGTCGGAATAATCCTCCGTGTTGAAGTAAATTCCGTCTGGGAAGATACACAGATACGCGCCCATGGACACGAGCTGCTTTTCTCCCGCCTTGATGTTCACCGACGGCATATACGCCTCCATGGACGCGCCGTTGATATGCAAAACCTGATTCTGCACCCAGCACAGCCTGTCCCGCGCGCAGATCGCCTGCACCCCTGAAAGCGCCTGCACCGTCCCCCGCCGCACTCTCGGCGCAAGCAGCGGATAGCAGTCCGACGTCAGATTCTCCATGTCGTAGAATTCCCCGTCAGAAAGCTTCAGATCGTGGTCATAGCCGAGAAACGCCTCGGTCGTCAGCGTCTGCTGCCGCTGCTCCGTCAGCTTTGGATAAAACATCCCGCTATCCCCCCTACAGCTTGATATACGCCGCTTCGCTCTTCGGCAGATGCGCCCGGTTGTACGCGTTCTGGTACGCCTGATAGTACATATTGTACTTGGCGGCGGAATTGTTGTACTTCGTCATCTCGCCGTTGGCGTCGTCGATCTTCATCTCCAGATACC
>OLRV01003478.1_pt1 | contig 10964 bp, 8 predicted proteins | sample 1672421 | NCBI WGS metagenome assembly OLRV01 (sample SAMEA3136684, study PRJEB25190) | human gut metagenome | biome: human gut; feature: human-associated habitat; material: faeces | place: Austria | collected 2013
CGGGGCAAAGCTGGCAGCCTGTTTCGTCATAAATCTTGTAGCCGTTATATTCCTTCGGGTTGTGGCTGGCCGTGACAACCGCACCTGCCGTACAGCCGAGATATCTTACAGTAAACGACAGAACCGGAGTCGGCATAAGTGTATCATAAAGATAAACCTTAATTCCGTTTGCACAGAGAACTTCTGCGGCATAAATTGCAAACTGTCTTGAATTATTTCTTGAATCGTGAGCAATCGCAACGCTCTTTTCGCCGTCAAATTCGGCTTTAAGATAATCCGCAAGACCCTGAGTAGCCTTGCTTACGGTATATTTGTTCATTCTGTTGGCACCTGCACCCATGATTCCTCTCAGGCCGCCTGTGCCGAACTCGAGATCCTTATAAAATCTGTCCTCAATTTCTTTTTCATCGGTGATTGCGAGAAGCTCTGCCTTTGTATCTTCATCAAAGCCGAGCCACTGCTGATACTTTTCTTTGTAGTCCATAACTATGCTCCTTTACATAAGAAAATTTAAATTTTCCCTCATATTTATCCATATAAATCATACCACAAATGTACCTCTTAGTCAACGGACAAAGGCTATTTTATAATATATTTTATGCGACATGAATCGGAAAAATTTCAGTTTAATTATTGGAGCTGAAAATCCGACCCTCAAACGAAGGTCGGATTTTTTAGTGTCATTTTATTTTTTATTTCTCTTTTTCTTTATAATTATAACCGCAACAACAATCACAACGGCGACAATTACAAAATAAGGACTTGCACCGAGAACAAATACACCGAGATTTCTGAAAAACTGTCCGATATTGTAAAGGCTCTCGGAGAATTTTTCACTGACCTGCGAGCCGAAGCTTGTTGGAGTTTTTTTCACCCGCTCTACCTCGGAAATATTAATTAAAACCTCAGAATATGCAATTCGCTGATCATAGTTTTTCTTCTGCGATTTAAGTGATTCAAGCTCTCCCCTGACGCTTGTCAGTCTTTCCTGAACATTCATTGTATCCTGAACGGTTTCGCATTTTTCAAGTATACCGAGCAAGGCTTTTTCTTCCGTTTCAAGTGCTTTAATTTGACTTTCTGTATCGGTATAATCATCTGTTACGTCCGCCGTTACAACATTCTTTGATGTGATCGTTCCGGATTTTTCAAGAAAATCAAGAAATTCGTCAAGCTTTTCGGCCGGGACACAGACATTTGTTTCAATCGACAAATATTCATCATACTTACTTTGTGAAAGCGATTCGGTATAGCCCTTGAGAGAACCGATTTGAGAATTGATTTTTTTTATCAGTTCATCGGCATTTTTAGTTTCCAGTCTGACAGAAGCTTTTTTTATCAGCTTCTGCGAAGATGCTGACGCAGCGTTCGCATTGTCGTATGATCCGGCACTTTCGTTAGCATTGCCTGCGCCGTTTGAATTGTTATAGCTGTATGTGCCGCTGTCGCCGATCTCAATCGAACTTTTGCTTTGGAAAAGTGACGGGCCTACTCCGTAAACTCCGCATATCAGCACTGTAACAGCGAGGCAGGCGGCAACAATTGCCGTAATCTTTTTTCCTTTTTTGTGCTTTGCCGAATGGACAGGCTTCAGCTTGGAAATATTGTCTTTAAGCGAATCGGGAGCATGAAGCTCGTCGACTTCTCTGATGTAGTCCGTTTTATTCATCGTCAAAACCTCCGATCATTTCTTCCTTTAGCATAGCTCTGCCACGGCTGAGCCATGAAAGGACGGTGTTCGGCTTTGCGTCGAGAATTTTGCCGATTTCCTTGGCGGTATAGCCCTCGTAATAGTGAAGGTAAACTGCGTTGCGGTAGTTTTCGGGCAACGCTCTGACCGCTTCAAGAACGGAATCCTCTTTTTGCACCGTATCATTCGGCAAGGGAGACTCACAAAGCACGATTTTTGAATTTTTTCTCAGCTCGTCACGGCAAAGATTGATCGTTACACGGATCAGCCATGCCTTCAAATGCTCCGAACCTCTGAAAACCTTTTCGCTTTCAAGGAGCTTGACAAACACAGCCTGTGTAATGTCCTCCGCATCGGCAGGCCTTGACGAATTATGTACCGCAACACGGTAAACCGTATCGGTAAACTGAGAAAATGCGTATGGGAAAGCGTCCTTTCCCGACATAAAAAATATCATGATATTGCCCCCCCTTTCACCTATAATACGTTTTGACGGTAAAAATTATTGCACGAATAAAATAAAAAGCAATCACCCGAAGCAGAGAGAAAGCCTCCCCTTTTTCAAGGAGAGGCCGTATTAACTCAGAATATAAAGCTCCAGAAATCGCCGAAACCTTTTTTGCCGAAGATAAGAGTCAAAATCTTTGCCGTTGCGCCGAGTACAGAAGTGAGAACAACTGTTGTCTTGTCAGGCTCGGAAGCCGGCTTATAGTCGCCTCTCATGAGTCCGTCGTAATCAAGCTGTTCCTTAACCTCTTCCGTTGCAAGGTCATACTTTGCAACAAGCTCCGCCATGATCGAACGCATGTTTTCGGTCGTCTTGTCGTCCGTTGCGGGATCAATTATCGTGTTTGCGATAACAGCGTTTGCGTCGGCAACTGCCTTTTTAAGTGCTGCATCATCCTCAGCCGAAAGAACGCCAAGCTTGAACACCTGCTCTGCGTCGCCGAGATAACGGTTAAGCTTCTTGAGGTTTCTGACATTATTGAACTGCGGATATGTATCCTTGCAATCGTCAATGCTCTTCACCTTGTTCATTGCGATATCGTAAGCAAGTTTAAGTGCGATATTGTTGTTTGTAAGCTCATGATACTGCTTGTTGAAGTACCATGTTGTCTTTTCAAAATAAGCTGTTGATGTGTCGATCGAGCCATCGGGAGAAACGTGGTGAGTCGGATCTGCCTTATACTCGTCACTGAAGGATGTGCCTGCCGGAACATATGATGTGCCGGGTGCTGTTGAAGAAATTTCGATAACCTCATCGGAATTTGTCGAATCCTGAGTTTCAAAGAACTTGAAGAATCCGAAATCTCCGCTGCCTCCGCCGAAGCCGAGGTTGTAGCCTGCGATGAAGTAAAGCTCTGTGCCGTACTTCTCCTGCTGATACTCAAGTCTTTCCTTAAGCTCACGCTGTGCCTTTGCGTAGCTGTCGGTCTGAGCCTTTGTCTCCGCAAACTCCTCGCCCTGAAGATACTTGTCGGCGAACTCCTCATATCTGTCGGGAGGACAGAGAGAAATAAGCGATGTGTTCGGAACGATAAGCGTCTTAACAAAAGCAGAAATTATGTCATAAAGAAGGTTGTCCACTTCCTGCTTTGGAAGAATTCTTACTGCGATATTGATAAGTGAGCCCGTCATAGCGTCAACGCCGATCTGCTGAATAGCGTCGGTGTAAACCATGTCCGGAGCGTTCTCGTCAAAATCTGCAAGCATGAGGTCGGCAAATACGCTGCTGCCCTGCCATGCACCTACAACGCTGATAATTTTTTCAATTCTGTTTGAATCGGGATAAAGATTGAGATAGTTATTTACAACGCTTGCGCCCATGCTCATCGGAACAAGGATAACCTTATCCGATCCGGTCTGCGGAAGAACAACGTTCTCTATGTAATCGTTGAGGCCCTGCGCATTCTCAAATGTGTTTGAGAAAATAGAATAGTTGTAGCAATAAACATTGTCCTCGCCTATCTCGTCAACAAGAGCCTGGCAAGGAATACGTCTGTCAAAAATTCCTCTTGCTTTCTCGTTATATCCCGAAATCGGGCACGGATAGTTGGGGGTAACAACATTGTTTACGAAAGTTCCGTCATCTTTTCTGAGATGGTCGACAAAGAGAACCTCAAGGGCACCCTTAATTGTACTCTCCGAAACAACGTCACGCTGAACTGCAATCGTTACAACCAAGCCTGCAACAAGACGAATCATCTTGACCCAGTCAATAATTGAAAAGCTTGCAAAATCCGTATTGACATGAAGCATATTCCAGCTTGCGAGTTCATTGCCTTCGTCGTCGTATTTATAGGTCTGCGACTGACCGATACCCGGAATGAAAACGACCGGCGTAACATCGTCCTTTGCGTTTGCCGTTATAGCCACGGCCGACATGGTGAAAACCATAATCACACAAAGAATTACGGAAATGATCTTCTTTGAAAGTTTCATAAAATAACCTCCGTTATATTTTATCAAGATAATAATAACAAATATATGAAATAAAATCAATATACAATTAGAATTTTATGGCAACATCATACAAAAATATCGTTGGAAATATTTTAAGAACGTTAGGACAATACCTCAAATATCTCTGTTATATAGCTTATAGTGTAGGTTGCACCGCTTTCAATATTCTGATTTTTTCTGTTCACCAGGCAAGAGTCAAGACCGCTGTTTATTGCACCTGCAATATCCGAGGAAGGCGAATCGCCGACCACAAGAATTTTCTTTTTGTCCCTTTCCTCGATATGCTCCAAAACATAAGCAAAATATTCCTTCTGCGGCTTATTGAAGCCGATTTCCTCGGAGATAAAAACGCCTTTTATATATTTCATTATCGGCGAGCCGTTCAGCCTGCCGTTTTGAACAATTTTCGTTCCGTTTGTCACAAGATAGAGTGAATAATTCTCGCTGAGCTTTTTGCAGGTTTCGAGTGCACCGTCAAGAATAAAGCTCGCTTGCGAAAGAAACTTCATATAAGAAAGATTCGCTTCATCGGTATCTGCAGTGACACCTGTTTTTTTGAAAAAGTCGGCAAATCTTTCATGAAAGAGCTGCTGCCGTGTCAGCTCACCCCGCTCAAGCTTTTTCCACTTTTCATCATTTATAGCCGAATAAAGCCTGCGATTCTCCTCCGTAACCGGAATATTATATTTTTCCATGAGCTTGTCTATTGCAAATTTTTCCGACTTTGAAAAGTCAAAAAGTGTTTCGTCAAGATCAATGAGCAATGTTGTATATTTCATTATTTTTTTCCTTGCTTTTCATTTGTTTTAATATCGGTTTAATTATTACAGACGACACACGATTTGTCAGAAAAGAGAGCAAAATCGTAACTGCAAAAGCAACAATAAAAAATAATACGGAATATTTTAACCCGACATATTTATATGCCACTCTCAGTGCCAATCCGTGAAGAAGATATATTTCATACGATATGTTGCCGAGAAACTTCAAAATTCTGTTGCCGATTTTTACGAACGTCAGGATAAAAAATACCGCTGATGCAAACAAAACCGATGTCAGCATATCGGAATTATTCATGTACATTTCGTTACCTATGCTATTGCCGTAAAATTTCAGCCCTATTGCCAACGAGCACAACATAAAAGAAACAATAAAAAAGCTAAATCTTTTGCCTTTTCCTAAATTCAATATCCTTTGCTCACGTTCGCCGATAAAAATCCCGAGAGGAAAAGCAAAAAATGTCGTCCAATAACCTTTGAAAATAAATGATGCAATAATCATAAGCAAGGTTGTTTTAATAGTTAAATCAATCTTCGGAAGTACCTTTTTACAGATATAAAATATAACATATAAAAGAAGAATTGCTCCGACATACCATGAATTTTCAACTATTGTCCTCAGCTGAATTGCCGATAAAAATATGTTTTCCCATGTAACATCAACCTGCAATGCAATATTGCAAACGACCGAAACAACTATGTAAATTATTTCACAAATCCAATATGGAACAAGAATTTTAATGAATCTTTTAATTAAAAAAGAAAAGCTTACTTCCCCCGGATATGCCTTGGTCAATCCAAATGCCGAGAGGAAGAAAAATACTCCCACGACAAAGCTTCCCATATGAGAAAACAGTTGAAAAATCACGCCTTGAGTTTCAAACCAGCTTGCCATGTGATTATAAAAAATCAATATGCAAAGAAAGCCCTTGACATTTGCGCTGAAATCAGCGGTCAGACTGTTAGCATTATTAATTGAAACTTTCGCCTTGGGAAGTGCAATTAAAAACAATATCAATAGTGAAATTACTTCTGCCATTTCATACGTCTCATTTCAAAATTAATTAATATAGAAATTGTATCATAGCCTCAAACAAAAATCAACAATTTAAACAATTTGTAAAAAAGTTAACAATCTTTCTCTTTTCAGGTTGAAATAATGAGCTTTGGTATAGTATAATATTCCAAGAAAGTATTGGAGGCAGATAAACATGGAAATCGATATGACAAACATAACTTCGCCTGAGCTTTTGCAAAAGGAAGTTGAAAAGATGAATTCCTTCGGCGTTCGTTTGACAGGAACAAAAGCTCAAAGAAATTTTATAAAGTATCTCAAAAGCCGGATACATGACATGGGCATTGAAACTTTTTCGGATCCAAGCCGTTTCATGCGTTGGGAGGAAACAAACAAAAAGCTTGTTATCAAGGATTTGGACGAGGAATTTGAAGTTCCGATTTCTTCGGCTTTCCCCTATTCCGGAAGAACTCCTGCCGAGGGCATTACAGCACAAATGACGCTTGTTAAGGAAAAACACGTCGGATATCTCAATGCAACTGATAAAATTGCCGTCGTTGAAGTCAATGAACTTGACTTCCTGCCCAGCGAGATTGCTTTTAACGAGCGTGAAAGAAGCATACCCGAGGGATTGAAACTCCCAAGCCACTATAGCGGACCTGTTGCAACGGCGTTTGTCAACTTTCCTTTCCTTAAAATTGCGAAGCTTGCAGGTGCGAAGGGCGTTATTTGCATTTGGAAAGGCATAAACGACGATTGCATCGAGGGTCAGTACCTTCCGTTCATTCTCGACTATCAGGGAATTCCTGCCGTTTGGGTCAACTCAAAGAACGGTCAAAAGGTCATCGAAGAGGCGGAAAAAGGTGCATTCGCAACGCTCACTCTTGAAGGCATCATCGACGAATATGCAAAGACGGAATCCTTCTGGTGTGTGCTTGACGGTGAAGAAGAGGGCGAAAGCGTTATCATCAACACCCATACCGACGGCACAAACTGTATTGAGGAAAACGGTCCGATTGCAATGCTTGCAATGATTAAATATCTCAAGGATAAGCCGCTTAAGAGAACTCATATCTTCGTTTTCGTGACAGGTCACTTCAGACTGCCGAATTTCAAAAATATTGACGGCGGCGGAGTTCAGGCAACGTCGAAATGGCTGACCGCCCACAGAAGTCATTGGGACGGCAAGGAGGGTCACCTCAAAGCCGTAGCCGGACTTTCCGTTGAACACCTCGGTTGCAAGATGTGGAAAACCGATGAGAACGGTGAATACAGACAGACCGGCGACGTTGAAACCGAGATCGTTTACACCGGCAACAAGATGATGGACGATATCTATTTCAAGTCGCTTGAAGATCGCAAGAAGGTATATACCCTCACGCTCAGAGGACATAATCTTCTCCATTTCGGCGAGGGTCAGCCTCTCTTCAACTGCGGAATCCCCGAAATTGCGCTTGTCACCGCTCCCGATTGTCTCTGCGTTATCAGCGATAATAATGAAATGGACAAATTTGATGCCGAGCTTATGTACGAGCAGACAGTATCCTTCATTAAAATGGCTCTCATGATAGACAGCCTCACGGCTCAGGAAATAGGCCCGTGCGACGGATATTCAGCCATTGCCACGAAGAAAATGGTTGAGGACAGCACAGCCAAAATCAAAGAGGTTGCCTCCGAGGTTGCCTCCAAGGTTAAGGATATTCTTCCTTTCTGATTTTATAGCATAATAAAGCTCCGAAGCGTGTGCCTCGGAGCTTAAATTTTATACTGTCAATTAATTAATACCAAATCCAACCGAAGAGAACAATTATAATAATCCACTGCCACCATGCATATTTAACAGTAACCTTACATTGTGCCGAAGCTTTGCCGTCGGTGCTCTTAGCGGTGATAGTTGCAGTTCCCTTGCCGGTCATCTTAACATTACCGTTGTCGTCAACCGTTGCAACTTTGGTATTGGAAGATTCCCATTTGATCTGCTTTGCACTGTAACTTGAATCGAAATTGATTTTCTTTGTCTGCTTGTAGTTAGCTGTAATTGATGTTTCACTAAAATCAATGTAGCCGGTTGTAACCTTAGCTTTTGAAGTAAGGTCAATGTTATCATTTCCGACGGTCAAAAAACAGCTTGAAATATCTACACTATAGTCGGAAGAGGTAACATTCTGCGTTTTCTTGGCAAACTTATATGTAAACATTGATGTTGCATTAGAAATTGTATTGGTTGATGCGAAAGAAATCATTACTGTATTTGTATTCTTTGCAGATGAAACAATTCCGCCTTTATCTTCAATATCGCTTTTTACCTTTTTAAAAGCATCGGTCATATTGATTTCCTTGCATGCACCTATAGGGCCTGAAACCTTTATCTGCACGTCAAGAGAATTGAAGCTTCCGCCGGCAAGAGACAGCTCAAAGGTAACCTCGGAGCTTGTTTGGCCTGTCATCTTAAACTTGAATTCCGGTGCTGCCGGAGCAGCCGAAGCCGAAACAGCAAACACACTGAGCGTGATTACAACAGCAAGATCGGAACTCTTTTTAACATTTTCATAATTATTACATTCTCCTTTTATTCAGAAAATTCGGGTCAACTCAAATGCACCTATATCCAAAATTCCGTGCAAAATCAATAACCGTGATTTAATTTTAATAGCTAAATCCAAATATGTCAATATTTATTTTATTTTTTCTGTACAAAATATATTCTTTTTGCTATAATATAAGCGTATATTTTCAGATTGAAAGTGTGATTAAATGAAGCTTCTTGCTCTCGGAGATGTTGTCAGCGACGGCGGATGCGGTGCTGTCTCAAAGCTTCTCCACAAAATAAAAAGGCAATATAATATTGACGTGTGCATAGCCAACGGAGAAAACTCCGCCAAAGGCAACGGAATTCTTCCAAGCTCGGCCGAAAGTCTTATTTCTGCGGGTGTTGATATGATAACAACAGGAAATCATGTTTTTCGTCGACATGAAACGGCCGATTTTCTTGATGAAAACAAGTTTTGCTTAAGGCCTTATAACATGCACTCCTCATGTCCCGGAAAAGGAACGGGAATAATCGACATGGGCAGATATCGAATCGGCGTAATTAACCTCATGGGCAACGCCTTTTTTAACTCAAGCTACGCCAACCCGTTTGACAGCCTTGACAAAGCAATAGAAGAACTCAAAGATTGCCGCATAAAAATCGTCGATTTTCATGCGGAGGCCACCGGAGAAAAACGAGCACTCGGATTCTATGCCGACGGCCGTGTCTCTGCCTTTTTCGGCACACATACGCATGTCAGAACCGCCGACGCTCAGATTTTACCTAACGGCACCGGTTACATAACCGACCTCGGAATGTGCGGCAGTGAGAATTCCGTCCTCGGAATCGAGCCCGAATGCATAATCCGTACGCTCAAAACAGGTATGCCGACACTCTTCAAGGCGAAAGAGGACAACATTATTTTAAACGGATGCATATTTGAAATTGACGAAACGACAGGGAAGACAATTTCTGTCAAAGCTATAGATATAAGGGAGTAATACCATGCTGAAATACACAAAGATTATAACTGCCGTTTTGGTTTGCATAGCCATGCTTTTTTCGCTTTGCGCATGTAACGGCAGTAAAACGGTAATGGATACTATTTCAAATCTCGGAAAGTCCAAAGAGGAAGAACCGATTGATGAAATCGGCTTTACAATTCCCTATCTGCGGACGGATTCGCTTGACCCGTACAAAGCTTCGAATTCAATGAACAAATATATCTCTCATTTGATTTACGATTCGCTCTATAATGTTGACGGTTCTTTTAAGGAATCTGCCGTTATAGCCGAATCCTATACGATTTCCGATAAAGCACTCACAGTAAAAATAAAGAGCGGACTTAAGTTTACGGATGATTCACCGCTTACATCAAAAGATATTATATATTCGTTTAAGCAGGCAAAAGACAGCATAGCCTATGCCGCATATCTTGAAAATATTGACAGTGCGGATGCAAGCGGCGACAATGCCGTTACATTTGCTCTCAAATCTTCTGACGGTTCGGAAGTTGCCAACCTTGTTTTTCCAATCGTTAAAAGCGGTTCTTACGATGAAGCAAGCACCGATAACACAGATGACAGTGACGGCGAAGAGAACACAACCGCTTCATCCGGCAGCGGATACACTTCAAAAATTCCCATCGGAAGCGGAAGATATACGTTTGTCTCCGGAAACGAGGCAAAATACCTGCAATATAACAAATCCCGCCTCGGCAGCTATAACCCCAAGTATGCCAAAATCGGACTTGTTGATATTTCAGCCTCCGAATCTTTCAGCAGTCTTTTCAATCTGAGCAAAATTGACTTTTACTGCGATAATTTTGACAGCGGAAAATATACGAAATTTTCAAAAATCAGCAGCAATATTGAGCTTACAAACCTTGTATATTTAGGAATCAACTCCCAAAGAAACGAGCTTTCAGAACTGAAGGTTCGCCGTGCAATCGCTCTTGCTCTGAACAGAGCGGAGCTTGCCTCCGACTCTTTCGCCGGCTGCGCCGTTGCAACATCTCTCCCCTTCCACCCATCATATTACAAGCTCAGCGGCTGCACGCTGCCGACGCTGAATATTAAGACCGACAATGCAGAAAACCTTCTTGACGAGGCCGGATATTCAAATATTAACAGCTCCGGTACAAGGTACAATGAGGATAAGGTTATGAATTTAACTCTGCTTGTAAACAGCGAAAATGATTTCCGCCGTTCTATGGCAAGAGGAATTCAACAGGCACTCGAAAAAATTAATATTACCGTAACAATCCGAGAGGTTTCCTATTCCGACTATGCTTCTGCTGTCGAAAGTGAAAGCTTTGACATGTACATCGGTGAAACAGAGCTTTCAAACAACTTCAGCCTTTCGAGATTTTTCTCCGCCGAAGGCGGTCTCAGATACGGTATTTCCGAAAAAAGCGAAACATCAAGAATTTACGACAAATATCTCAGCGGACAGGCGGATATGCAAAGGCTCATAGGCACTTTTTCC
>OLRV01003480.1_pt1 | contig 10960 bp, 9 predicted proteins | sample 1672421 | NCBI WGS metagenome assembly OLRV01 (sample SAMEA3136684, study PRJEB25190) | human gut metagenome | biome: human gut; feature: human-associated habitat; material: faeces | place: Austria | collected 2013
GAAGGCGGTAAGTCCATGGGTATTTTTAGTAAACTATTCGGCTCCTACAGTACACGCGAACTCGCTCGCATTGAGCCGTTAAAAAAGAAAGTCTTAGATCTGGATGAGGAATATACAGCTCTTTCTGATGCAGATCTCAAAGAAAAAACCAATGAATTCCGAGATCGTCTGGAAGACGGCGAAACTCTGGAAAGCATGGAAGCGGAGGCTCTGGCGACGGTTCGTGAAGCGGCTTACCGTGTCCTTGGAAAAAAGCCGTTCCCGGTACAGATCATTGGTGCAATTGTCCTGCATCAAGGGCGTATTGCTGAAATGAAGACCGGTGAAGGTAAAACTTTGGTTGCATGTGTTGCAGCTTATCTGAATGCGCTGACCGGAAAGGGCGTTCACGTTGTAACGGTCAACGACTACCTGGCAAAAACACAGTCCGATGAAATGGGAAAGGTTCTGCGTTTCCTCGGTCTGACAGTTGGATGTATTCTCCACGGTCTGACAAACGACCAGCGTCGGGAAGCTTATGCGTGTGATGTTACATATGGCACCAACAACGAACTCGGATTCGATTATCTGCGTGACAATATGGTCATCTACAAAAAGGACAAGGTTCAGCGCGGTCATAACTTTGCCATCGTGGACGAGGTGGACTCCATCCTGATTGATGAAGCAAGAACGCCTCTGATCATTTCCGGAAAGGGCGATAAGTCCACTGCACTGTATGGTGTCGTAGACAAGTTCGCCAAGACGCTGGAACCTGCCACTGTCGTAGAAATGGATGACAAACAGGATCAGGAAACTGTCAACGAAAATGCTGACTACATCATTGATGAAAAGGCAAAAACCGCAACTATCACAAGACGCGGTGTCAAGAAAGCAGAGGAATACTTTGCAGTTGAAAACCTGATGGATCCGGAAAATATGACACTGCTGCACCACATCAACCAGGCAATCCGTGCCAATGGTCTGATGCAGCGGGATGTGGACTATGTAGTCAAGGATGATCAGATCATCATTGTGGACGAGTTCACCGGCCGACTGATGATCGGACGCCGGTACAACGAAGGTCTGCATCAGGCGATCGAAGCCAAGGAAGGCGTAACTGTTGCCAAGGAGTCCAAGACCCTGGCAAGCATCACCTTCCAGAACTACTTCCGTCTGTACGACAAGCTGTCCGGTATGACCGGCACCGCTATGACCGAGGAATCCGAGTTCCGTCAGATCTACAGCCTGGACGTTATAGAGATACCCACGAACAAGCCGGTTATCCGTATTGATAACCACGATCAGATATACAAGAACGAGCGTGGAAAGTTCAAGGCAGTCTGCGACCAAGTCGAGGAATGCCACAAGAAGGGACAGCCCGTTCTGGTAGGTACTGTCACCATTGAGAAATCCGAACTGGTATCCAAGCTGCTCAAGGCACGCGGAATCAAGCACCAGGTTCTGAACGCGAAGAACCATGAGCGCGAGGCTGAGATAGTTGCGCAGGCTGGCAAGAAGGGCGCAGTAACCATCGCGACCAACATGGCAGGTCGTGGTACCGATATCAAGCTGGGCGGTAACTCCGAGTTTCTGGCTATCCATGAGATGCGCCGTCTGGACTACTCCGAGGAGCTTATTCAGGAGGCTACCGGCTACGCTGAAACTGACAACGAGGAGATCCTCGAGGCAAGGGCAAAGTACCAGGAGCTGATGAAGAAGTTCGACGAGCAGATCAAGCCCGAGGCGGAGGAAGTCCGCGAGGCAGGCGGTCTGTTCATCATCGGCACCGAGCGCCACGAGTCACGCCGTATCGACAACCAGCTCCGCGGACGTGCAGGCCGTCAGGGCGACCCGGGCGAGAGCCGCTTCTACATTTCCCTGGAGGACGACCTCATGCGACTGTTCGGCGGCGAACGCGTGCAGAAGTTCATGGAAACCATGAACTTTGATGAATCCATGCCTATCGAAGCGCCGTTCCTCAGCAGCGCGATCGAATCCGCCCAGAAGAAGATCGAGGGCAGGAACTTCTCAATCAGAAAGAACGTCCTGGATTTCGACGACGTTATGTCGCAGCAGCGTGCCACGATCTACTCCCAGCGCTCCAAGGTGCTTGACGGCGAGGACGTAAGCAAGAATATACACGACATGATGAACACCTCCATCGAAGAGGCTGTCAACATGTACTGCTCCGACACCGTTGCGGAGAACTGGAATCTTGACGGACTGCGTTCTCACTTCCTGAACCTGTACGTTATGGACAGCGATCTGCGCTACACCACCGAGGAACTGAACGACCTCACCAAGAAGGACATCATCGACTTCCTCAAGGAAAGAGGAGAGCTTATCTACAAGACCCGCGAGGCGGATATGGGCAGCGAGGCAATGCGTGAAGTCGAGCGTGTATGCCTGCTCAAGACCGTTGACCGCCACTGGATGGACCACATCGACGCCATGGAGGAACTCAAGCGCGGTATCTATCTGAGAAGCTACGGTCAGAAGGATCCTGTCGTAGAGTACCGTTTCGAGGGCTTTGCGATGTTCGACGAGATGATCGCGGCTATCCGCGAGGAAACCGTCCGCATGGTGCTGACAGTCCCGGTAAGGATCCAGCGTCCGATCCAGCGCGAGCAGGTATTTCAGCCGGACGCTCCCAACGCAGGATCGCAGACTCCCTATAAGAACAAGGGCGAGAAGATCGGCAGAAACGACCCCTGTCCCTGCGGAAGCGGAAAGAAATATAAGAACTGCTGCGGCAAGGACGAGTAATTTTAATCGATAAGCACTTGTCTGCGCCGTCACATGGCTATCGGCAGGCAGCAAACCTGGCTGATAGCTGTGTGACTGGAATTTGAAGTAATTTCAGTCAATTAAAAAGTGGAAAGCATTACTGGTTTGCGTTCCGCTTAATATATAGTATGGGAATATGGCGAGTAGAACAAAACTTACACAAGGGGTACAAAAGATGAAGAGAGAAGAATTTGCACAGGAGCTTACCGGGCATATAATCCCGTTCTGGAACAAGCTCCGCGATGATGAAAACGGCGGATTCACCGGATTCATGGACAGTGCGCTCAATATCGACAAGAAGGGCGAAAAGGGAGTTATCCTCCACTCGAGAATACTGTGGTTCTATTCCAACGCGTATATGGAACTCAAGGATCCTGCACTGCTCGACAATGCAAGGCACGCTTATGAATTCCTGACCGAGAAGTGCGTTGACAAGGAGTACGGCGGCGTTTACTGGAGCATGAACTACGACGGCACCGTCAAGGACGATTTCAAGCACAGCTATTGCCAGGCGTTCTTTATTTATGCGCTTTCCAGCTACTACCGCGCAAGCGGCGACAAGAACGCGCTGAAGCTCGCGTATGAGGTAATGGATCTTGTGGAGAAGTATGCTACCGACGATGTGGCTTACCTTGAAACGATGGCGCGCGACTGGAAGAGCGAGCTTGCCAACGACGAGCTTTCCGAGAATGGACTCATGGCGGACAAGACCATGAACACCACTCTACATCTGATGGAAGCCTACACGGAACTATATCTTGCAGACCACAGCCCGAAAGTCCTGGAGCGTCTGAAGTTCCAGCTGGAGCTTACATACGACAAGATCTTCGACAAGCAGGGCAACAAGCTGTTGGTGTTCTTTGACAAGAATATGGACGTCATCGGCGATATCCACTCCTACGGTCACGATATCGAGGCGACATGGCTCATCGACCGCGCCACCGAGGTCATCGGCGACCCGGAGCTTACCGCAAAGTTCGCTGAGATGAACAAGCGTATCGTCCGCAATATAGCTGACATAGCATACGACAAGGCTTCCGGCTCCCTGCTCAACGAGCGCGACAAGGATAAGATAAACACCTGGCGTATCTGGTGGGTACAGGCGGAAACCGTCATCGGCTTCATGAACGGCTACCAGAAGGGCTACGGCGGCGAGGAGTATTTCGAGATCTCCTCCAATGTGTGGAAGTTCATTCAGGAGCACATCATCGACAAGCGCCCGGGCGGCGAGTGGCATTCCCAGATCGACGATCAGTGGAAGCCCGCGGATTTCAAACCCATGGTCGATCCCTGGAAGTGCCCCTACCACAACGGAAGAATGTGCATGGAAATGATGCGCAGACTGGCAGAAAAGGCATAACAACAGCACATCAGTGAGGTTCACCCAATGAAAAGAATTGTTGCGGCACTGGCTGCAATGGCAGTAATGCTGACCGGCTGCTCCGGCAGGAGCACCTCCGGCGAGATCCAGCTGCCGATTTACGGCGCAGATGAAGTCAGATACGAGATCGCGACGGCAAAATACATGGATCTGTCGGACACCCAGAGCATAGGCGTCAGCATCGGCTATCCCTATGCTGTTTATCTGACGTATCCGGCGGACGCCATGGTGGTAAGCTACAACGCCCTAAAGGGACGCACCGTAACCGAGGGAGAGATCCTGGCGGAGCTGGATTCTTCCGGCCTGGACTATGACATCAGCAACCAGCAGACCATCGTCAACGCTGCGTATGAGTCGTCGCTGTCCGGCGGCAGGTCGGAGCAGCTGCAATATCAGATCGAGCAGAAAAAGCTCGACATGATGATGGCGGAAAAGGAAAAGTACACTATCCGGGCGCCTTTTGACGGGATAATCTGCATGGCGTACGCCGTGGCGGAAGGCTCCGAAGTGGGCGGCGGACAGATATGCTGCGCCATATCGGAGGAATCCAAGACCGAGGTGTACCTCGACAAAAGCTCGGATTTCCGTTTCGGGCAGAAGTTACAGATACGCATTGAGGACACGATGTACGACGCTACCGTGGTTGAAGCGCCCGACGTAGCCCCGGCGACCGCCTATGGGGAATCCGCCAAGCGTGTGATATTCGACCTGGGCGACGATGTTATGGCGAAAATCGTCAAGGAAGAGGAGATGGCGGTGGCGTCCGGCTGGGCGACTGCTTTCGTCACCACCGAGAGGAAGAACGTGCTTGCAGTTCCGGATTCCGCGGTAAAGACCAGCGGCACGGAGAGCTGGGTAACGCTTGTCGAGAACGGCGAGCGTTACAAGCTCAGGGTGACTGTCGGAGTGAGCCTCGGCGGATACACCGAGATACTCAACGGAATCTCGGCAGGAGATGTGGTTCTGGCGACTGGCACGGGTGAATACACGGGCACCGAGAGCTCAACGTAATGCATAAGAATTAGCGGCTGTAAACGCGTCAGTTTACAGCCGCTTTTTTTATTTACGGTCATGCGCTCTGGCAGGAACTCTGTCTCTGCGCCATTCTGCGCCAGTTGAAGAATCCGTACAGGTCGTTCACCAGAAACGCCGCGAAGCATACCAGCACCGATACATAGCGGATATCCTCCATGGAAGCGAGAGTCCACAGAACTAACAGCACCATGTCGTTGGCGGCGTATCCCACTGCATACAGCGGACTCCGGCGGAACACGAAATATACGGCGATGAAACTTGTGGCAACGGAGATCGTGCTTGGAATCAGGTTTGCGGTGTTGAAAAAGCGAAGTATGAAGAAGAATGCCACGGTGACGATCACTGTAAGTCCGGCAAGAATCGCATACTCCGCCGGTTTAAGGTGATTTACGCGGACCTCGTTCTTGTTTTCCGACGGATTCCTCAGCCAGGAAACCAGCGAAAAAGCCGCCATCGGAAGCGACATGAACATATAGGTTATCATCTCGCCGTAATATCGGCACTGCCAGGAGATTACCCCATAAAGTACTGCGAAGATTATCGCCATCGCCTGCGCCGCCGGGTGCCCCTTTGCGGCGAATATCAGGGATGTCACTCCGATCAGCGAAGCGGCGAGCGTGAGCCAGTTATTCCTGTCAAACATCAGGAAGGCTGTCACAACGGCGGCAGCGGAGAATCCCCACAGCAGCAATTCTCCCCTGCTGAAATAGGTTATAATTTTTTTCATTGTGTACCTCACAAAAAAAGCATCCGTACACATCTTCTCGGACCTGATGATGTGCACGAATGCTCAGCATTCTTCTACCCGGTGGCAGTTTATTCACGAATCATAGTATACCACAGTCCCGCTGATTTGTCAAGGGCGGCGGAAGAATTATTGTTCATGCTCAGCCGAGTTCCTTTACGGCTGCTTTGAGGGCTTCGGTCATGTCGGTGCGCTCCCATGCTACATCGAGATCGTCCCTTCCCATATGACCGTAGGCTGCGAGCGCCATGTACTGCGGCTTGCGTAGATCCAGCTTATTGATTATGGCGGCCGGACGGAAGTCGAACACCTTTGCGACAGCCGCAGAGATAACATCGTCAGCCACCTTGCCGGTGCCGAATGTGTCAACGAAGATGGATACGGGGTGCGCAACGCCTATCGCATAAGCTACCTGGATCTCCGCTTTTTCAGCAAGTCCGGCTGCAACGACGTTCTTTGCAGCGTAGCGCGACATGTATGCAGCGGAACGGTCCACCTTTGTCGGATCCTTGCCGGAGAATGCTCCGCCGCCGTGACGGGAGTATCCGCCGTAGGTGTCAACGATGATCTTTCTGCCGGTGAGTCCGCTGTCGCCCATAGGACCGCCGACAACGAAGCGTCCGGTGGGGTTGATGTAGTACTTTGTGTCTGCGTCGAGAAGCTCAGTGGGAATGGTGGGCTTGACTACCTTTTCGATGATGTCCGCACGGATCTGCTCCAGGGTAGCGGAAGCCTTGTGCTGTGAGGATACGACCACGGTGTCAACGCGGTGGGGCTTTCCGTCAACGTATTCAACGGTGACCTGGGTCTTTCCGTCGGGGAGCAGGTAGGGAATAGTGCCGTCCTTGCGGACTGCGGTCAGTTTCTTCGCCAGTTTGTGGGCAAGGCTGATAGGCATAGGCATAAGCTCGGGGGTTTCGGTGCACGCATATCCGAACATCATACCCTGGTCGCCTGCACCGGTGTCGCCGGCGTTCTCCTCGCGGCCCTCAAGAGCGTTGTTTACGCCCATTGCTATATCCGGGGACTGCTTGTCGATGGTGGTGAATACAGCGCAGCTGTCAGCGTCGAATCCGTATTCGGAGCTTGTGTAGCCGATATCGCGCACGGTGCTGCGCACGATGGACGGAATATCTATCTGCGCGGTGGTGGTGATCTCGCCCATTACGGTGACCATACCGGTGGTGGTGAGGGTTTCGCAGGCAACTCTGCCCATGGGATCCTGCTCCAGGATAGCGTCCAGGATAGCGTCTGAGATGTTGTCGCAGATCTTGTCGGGGTGACCTTCGGTTACGCTCTCGGAGGTGAAAAGATACTTGCTCATTGGTTTTCCTTTCTCTATATGTTCCTTTTGTGCTGAAAACAAAAAACTCACTCCAGGGAGTGAGCCGAAATTCGTATCACTCCTCATCTTTCGGCAGTTACACCGCCGCAGGAAGTAGCACCTTTTCCCTCCGTGCAGAAAGCACATCAGCAGGATAGGTTGCCGGGCTTCATAGGGACCAGTCCCCCGCATTACGCCAGAAGCCGCTCTTGATAAGGTTTTTTGTCGATTATCAGTATATCATATAATATCCCCTTTGTCAAGGGGGAATACGCAAATTTCCTGCCGTATCCGTCCCGGGATCACACGGGATTCTCCCAGGTCATCATTTCCGCCAGGGTGATACGGTCAACGACGCTGTTCACGGCGTTGTTTATCTCCTCGTAAAGGCGTATCGTCACGCACTTGTCCCGGCGGTCGCAGGCTTCCCCGGCGTCCAGGCATGCCACCGGCGCCAGACTCCCCTCGGAAAGGCGCAGGATCTCGCCGACGGTGTATTCCTCCGGCTTCCGGGTGAGCAGGTAGCCGCCCTGCGCTCCTCTTACGCTGCGCACGAATCCCGCCTTGTTCAGCACTGCAACTATCTGCTCCATGTACTTCATGGAAATACCGCTGCGTGCGGATATGTCCTTTATCTTCACCGGCTCTCCGGCAGGCTGTTTCGCCATATCCAGCATAAGCAGTATGGAATAGCGGCCTTTGGTTGATATCCTCATTATCTGGCTCCTTTGGTATTATGGCTGCTCAATTTGTCGATATATACAGCTTATACTATATCACAAGGTAGGATATTTGTCAAGAAAGTGGAATATTATTCCAATACGCTGCATATACATTGGAGTGAATAACCACAGGAGGGACAAACATCATGGACAGAAAAAAGATCATCATAGCTGCGGCAGCCGCTGCGACAAGTCTACTGACGCTGACCGCCGGAGGACTCCGCCCGGACGCTGCGCTGACAGCCGCGATAGGCACGGCGCGGAGCACGGCGTATCTTTCCGCCGGAATAAGGCTTTCGGGTACTTCCACCGTGGAGGCTCCGCCGTCAACGGAGGAATCCTCCGCCGACCATGCAGGACAAGCCTTGGAATCCGCTGCCTTTTCGGAAACAGATGAGCCGACAGAGGAATCCCCGGAATCCGCTGAGGACAGCGCGCCGGAGGAGAATTCCGCCCGGGTGATTTCCCGGAATATTCTGGATTTCAGCGACGGAGTTAACCGCACGGCAAAGGGCACCGAGAGCGGCGTGATAGTCCGGGAGCGTTTCGGCGGATATCAGGGGGACGACTACATAAAGCTGCCCGGCGGAGGGCTTGTGTGGAACTGCACGGCGGATTCCGCAGACAGTATCCTCGCCGCCGGGACCACTCCGCCGGAGCTTTCGATAGAGCGGAATACGCCGGAGCCGCAGGTGCTGATAATCCACACGCACACGACGGAAAGCTACGAGCCGTATCAGCGCACATATTACGACAGCGGCTACCCCAGCCGCACCCGGGATTCCGAGCACAACATGATAAGGGTCGGCGAAGCCCTGGCGCAGAAGCTGGCGGATAACGGTATCTCAGTCCTGCATGACGGGACTGTTCACGACTACCCCAGCTACACCGGGTCCTATGACCGAAGCGAAGCAACGATCCGGGCGGCGCTGGAGGAATACCCTTCCATAAAGATGATCCTGGATATCCACCGGGACGCCATCTCCGGCGGAGGTGTGCGGACGGCGCCGGTCGCGGAGATATACGGCAGGAATGCGGCGCAGTTCATGATAATCACCGGCTGCGACGACGGACGTTTCGGCAATATGCCGGAATACAGCAGGAATCTGAGCCTTGCCTGTGCGATACAGGATTCCTCGGAGAAGCTGTACCCGGGACTTGCGCGCCCGGTGCTGTTCGATTACCGGAACTACAACCAGCATATCTCCACCGGCTCCCTCCTCATCGAGGTGGGAAGCGACGCCAACTCCCTTGACGAAGCGGTTTACACCGGGGAATTGCTCGGGGATATCATTTCCGCGGCGGTGTGAGAATAGTCAGCGCGTCATTAGGTAATCCCCCGGGGTGCTGCGGTAGTAGTCCGCAGTCTGTTTCAGCAGTTCCTGCTGCGGCTCGGAAACGTCCCCCACCGCCGCCGTGAGGAATCCGGCAGCCTTAGCCGTCCGGACTGCGGCGAGGGAATCCTCGAACACGGCGCATTTCTGCGGTGGGAATCCAGCTATTCCGGCTGCGGCGCGGAATATCTCCGGGCTGGATTTGCTGCCGTATTCCGCGCAGGTGACTATCCCGGAGAAGTATCCCAGAATCCCACAGCGCGCCAGTGCGGATTCCGACAGCGCCCTGTCCCCGGCGGTGGCGAGGACGAGCCTTACGCCCCTGCCCGATAACTCCTGCACGAGCGGTGCGGCGCCGGGGCGCAGCTGGCATTCCTGCCGGTAGAATTCCGATATTATGGAGAGCAGGGCGGCGCGGATATCTCCGGTGCTTTCCGGGAGGGAGTAGTTTTCGCGCAGGAACCGGCAGCTCTCCTCCATGGTCATCGGGGCGAGAATACCGGCAAGCCCGGACTGCGGCGCTATTCCGCGGCGCAGCAGGAAATCTTCCCCGAGGTGCTCCCATATTCCGGAGCTGTCCAGCAGCGTGCCGTCGATGTCGAATATTGCGGCGGCGATGTCGTTCAGCGTTCTCATCCTGCGGTTATGCCGTCGATGATTGCCGAAACCTGTACTCCGGTGTCGGCGGTGTGGTAGTACGCCTGCAATGAGCAGAAGCAGCCGCCATATTCAAATGTGAATTCCTGCTGTCCCATCAGCAGCGTGTCGTCGGTGTAGACGTCGCACTGGGAGAGGAATCCGTCGTTGCCGCCGATGTTCATGGGGGTGAATCCCGTGTTGTCAAGGGTGTAGCCGTCTATCTGGAATCCCAGCAGGGTGTCGTTGTGGTTGGTCTGGGCGTATTCCTCCAGGGAAAGCTGCCCGGCGCCGTTCTCATCAGTGGTAATCTCCAGGGCGGTGATGTTCATCTGCGCGGATTTGTCGGCGTTCTCCGCATAGAAGATGTAGGAGCTGCCGTTCTTTTCATAGGCGCTCTTGAGGGATTCCGCGTCGGAATATCCGGTGTCGTTGTCCGCAAGTATCTTTTCGTAAATATCGTCCCCGGTGAGCACTGTCCAGCCCTCCGGGAAAGTTATCTTCATGCCGCAGGTGGCGGCGTCGGATTCCGCGCCGTTTTTCCGGACGGTGGCGGTGGGGGCGTTGCCGGAGCATGCGGTCATGGTTACGGCGGTGAGTATTGCCGCGGCTGCGGCGAGAGGTCTTTTCATGCTTGTCCTCCAGTTTCAGTAGTTCATTACTCCCTATTATACACCATTGCCGCGCGGATTTCAACCGGCTGTTACGGCGGATAATTATGCAAATAGAAAGTGCCGCAAATTATTGCTTGCAATATTATCAAAAAAGTGGTACAATATAAAAGAACGCATTTTTTGCCGGAAAACCGGCGTATCAATAAAAAAGAGGAGAATTCCCGAAATGAAATTAGGCATGGTAGGTCTGCCGAATGTCGGCAAGAGCACCCTTTTCAACGCACTCACCAACGCAGGCGCAGAGTCTGCGAATTACCCGTTCTGCACCATCGAGCCGAACGTGGGCATAGTTTCCGTACCGGACGAGCGGCTGGACAAGCTCGCTGAGATGTACCACCCCGAG
>OLRV01003483.1_pt1 | contig 10954 bp, 6 predicted proteins | sample 1672421 | NCBI WGS metagenome assembly OLRV01 (sample SAMEA3136684, study PRJEB25190) | human gut metagenome | biome: human gut; feature: human-associated habitat; material: faeces | place: Austria | collected 2013
CGCCTAGTCCGTACGGGCCGAGCGCGGTTCCGGCGGCGAGCAGCAGCACGGTTTGCGGAATGAACTTGCCTGGGATCAGCTGCGCCACGATCGGGCTGACGGCCGCCACCGCCATGATGATGGTTAATGAAACGAGCTCTTGCGTCATGTTTCCAGCCTAGTGAGTCTGCGTGACGGTGCTCGGATACGCGGTGACCCCCATGACGCGCTGGGGGTGAGGTTAAGTTTTTGTTAATTTTATGGGGGGGGTCTATGAGCTTTTATTATCCGTGGAAAATGGCGGGACTGTTTTGTTTGAAGGTTGGCCCCCTCTTTTCGTTGAAGGGGATGGGTCTTTCGTTCGAGGGTTTTAACGAGGGTGTTAATGGAAAGAGCCCGATATGATGCTGAATCGAGCTGTTTAGGCGATTTAGGGGGTGTAAAAAATGATTGATGGCAAATTCACAGCAAAGGAGCGTGCGTATCTGGCCAGCCTGCCAGCGGTCAAAAGCGTGAGCCCATCCCATATCCGGTATACCGATCGCTTTAAGGTCGAGGTCATGTGCCGGTACAACGCGGGCGAATCGCCGTCGGCCATCTTTCGGGAGGCGGGTCTCGACCCCAAGCTGATCGGCTACAAGCGCGTGGAACGGTGCATCGCGCGCTGGAAGCAGCAGGAGGAGCGGAACAAGCGCAGGAACGAACATACGAACCATTACATGCAGGATTGTGATGACGAGCTGGAAGCCATCGAACTGCGCGGAGACGATGTGGATCAGTCCGTGGTGGATCTTTATGGCGCTGGCGCGGCAGGGACGTCGGGAAGCGACGTCGCGACGAGAAACGTTGGCGCGTCGGGAAGCAACGTCGTGCAATCGCAAGGCTCGGACAAGTTGCAGGAATCGCGCGCATCGCAGGATATGCTGTCGAAACTTGCACAGGCACAGCTGACCATCAACAAATGCGACATGCTGATAGCCAAGCAGGCGTTGCGTATCGACGAGCTGGAACGCGTGCTGCGGAAGTTCATCCAGTGATGCGTGCGAAACGTATGAAAAACATGGAACGTACGGAAGGCGCAGAACCGTCTTTCAACGAGATAATCGACGTTTCCGACGATATGCGCAGACGGCGTGGCCGCCGCAGGAAAACCGTCGCCATGCGTGTCTCCGCTGCGCTGTTGATCGTCATTTCCATTTGCATCGGCGGTTTTCCGGCGATGCTGCAATACCGGTCGGCACACGAACTGTCGAACACGTCGGACCGGTCCGCGCGTACGGTTGCGGGCTGGCCGTATCCGCAAGCGGACGACGCAATCGCAGCGGCCAAGGAATACAACGAACGGCTTGCCACATCGGGGCAGCCGATCCTCGGCGAAGCGAAAGACCCGTTCTCCCAGGTGCAGGGCAGTTCGCGGTCCAGCGAATCCGGTTCCAACGAATCAGACAGCGCCAGCGCCAAAGATACGGAATATCAAAGCCTGCTGGATTCCGGCAGCGGGGTGATGGGCACCATCCGTATTCCGAAAATCTCCGTGAAACTGCCGATCTACCATGGCACGTCGCAGTCGGCACTCGCGTCCGGTGCGGGGCATTTGTATGGCAGTAGTCTGCCGGTGGGCGGCAAGAACACGCATGCCGTAATCACCGGGCATCGCGGACTTGTGGACGCGATGATGTTCACCCGATTGGATGAAATGCGCGTCGGCGACTACTTCTACATCGAAGTGATGGGCCGCACGCTCGGCTACCGGGTGGACCGTATTTCCGTGATCGAGCCGAACGATACGTCGAAGCTGAAGATCGTTCCCAGCGAAGACCGGGTGACGTTGATGACGTGCACCCCGTACGGCGTTAATACGCATCGACTGTTGGTTTCTGCGGTGCGCTCGCCGATTCCCGACGTGGTACCGGCGGAGCATGATGCGGCGAAGGATGCGCGAACGATTGCGACCACGGCCGCGGTGGTCACGTTGCTGCTCGGTCTGCTGCTGGCATGGTTGCGCGGGCGACCGTGGCATATCCGTAGGCATGCGGCTTGGTGGCCGAAGCGCGGCTAACGACCGCTGTTTGCCGATGCCCCCTGCCGGCTTTTTTATTCGGGTATCACCCATATTGTGAAACGTTGCGATTGCAACGGTTGACGATGGTATAATACCTCGACTTTCCCGCACTTAGGGTGTGCATCTCCCGACGTCTTTTCTCCTATGTTCGAGGTTGGAGCGCTGGAAGTGTATCCGTACTGGACGTGGCATGTGCCGGTGCGCGATGCGCGGATGGTGTTAGAGACGGAAACCGCGTTGAAGCGCGGTATTAAGGGGACAATACACATGAGGCATGTACATGAATCTGAGGCAAAGCCAAAGGGGAACTTTGCCAAGCGAATCGTAGCCGCGGTAGCCGCGGTCGCCATGCTTGGTGGCATGGGCTACGCCACCACTTCTGCCGCGCTGGCCGATGACGTCAATGCCACTGTTGAGCAGCAGAATGGTATCAGCATTGGTCTGCATGATTACGATCGCAACTCTATCAACAATAATCATGCGTTGCATTTTATGAGCGGAGGAAACGAAACCGGCTATAACCGCTATGTTCAAGATGGCAGAGGTGCGTACGCGGGCATTGTGAAGCCTCTGCTGACTAACGATTATCCGACCATGGCGGATGGCAACGGATCGCTGGATTATCTCTTCGGCGGTGCGTCTGATAAGGCTGTGACTAATTACATGCCGGACGGTGGTTTGCTGACTTCGGATGGTCAAGGGAATTACAGTTTCGATGCGGCGTCGAAATATGCGAAATATAACGGCAATAGCAATCGATTCGAATTGACCAAGCAGACCCAGAGCGGGGATCGTAACCCGTTATTCACGCCGTTTGGCAATGACAGCGACGCCAATAGGTATTCGTTCGGCATGAACCTTGGGGCCGATTTCTATATGCCTAAAGATGGCAAAGTCAACAATCAGAACATGGTGTTTGATTTCACCGGTGACGACGATGTGTGGGTGTTCATCGATGATGTGCTGGTGCTTGACTTGGGCGGTATCCATCAGGCGATACACGGAATGATTGATTTTGCTACTGGGAATATCACGTATGATCGAGATCAAAGTTATGGTTCGGGTCGCGCGACGACAATTAGCCAGGCATTCAGTAATGCGGGCAAGAACTGGGATTCCGCTGCATATAAAACCCATCATTTGAGTTTCTTCTATCTGGAACGCGGCGACGGTGGCTCCAACTGCAAGATCAGCTTCAATTTGCCGGTGAAGCCGTCCAAGGCCATTGACATTGAAAAGCAGACATTGGGCACTATTCCAGCCGGTCAACAGTTCCAATTCCAGCTGTTCGCCAATGGCTCGCAAACGCCATATGAAGGCAAATACAGCGTTTACAATGCGTCCACCAATCAGGTTGTCAGCTCTGGTTTGAACACCGGTTCGAACGGTGTGATCACTTTGGCCAAAGGCCAATTTGCTCGTGTGCAATCCAATGATTTCTCTGATGACACAACCTATTCGGTGCGTGAGCTGAATTCCGGCAAATACACTGTTTCCGCGAATGGTGAGGCGTTGTCGCAGCACAACGATGGAAATGGTGGTTCCTATGCGGAAACCCATTCTTTCAAGGTGAGCGATACCAGCCATGTGACTGTTATCAATTCCAATGTGAAGCCACAAAACAATAAGACCATCGAAAAGGTCGATGGTGGTGATGGCGACCAGTACGAGTTGCATTTGAATGCTTCGGGTGATAGCGCTTCTTCCGAAACCACTATCGCCACTCCGGCCGACATTGTGCTGGTTATGGATAAGTCCGGCAGTATGCAGGATAAAAACGACAATCGTGATACTAACGCGAAGAACGCGGCAAATAAGCTTGCTGAGAAATTACTGACCGAGGCGAATTCCAAATTACCGGAATCTCAACAAGTCCAAATGGCGGTTGTGACATTCAGCGACACGGCCTCGACTAAGCAAGACTTCACCACATCTGTCAGCAAGATTAAAACAGCTGTGTCCAGCAGACCTGATGGTGGAACCAACTGGGAGGCTGCGCTTAAGCAGGCGAATGATCTGCAAGGACGCACGGGTGTGAAGAAGCACATCATTTTCTTGTCTGACGGCAATCCGACGTTCCGTATATCCAATTATCCGATTGGGTGCAGCAAAAAAGGGTGCAATCCTGATGATGATTGGCGTACTACACCTCAGGGTGTGCATGGTGCAGGTACCGAGGGTAGTGATAATTACTACGGTTACAACTATGCTGCCGCTCTGGCCGAGGCCAACAGGCGGGAGAGTAATGTTTCGCTTTATGTGGTGAAGGCTTCGACTGACGTCAATAGAATGTCCGATTTCGCCCGTGAAGCCAGTGCGGTGAACGGTAAGGAATTCGATGGCACGAATGCTGAGAATCTGACAAAAGCATTCAACCAGATCTATTCCAGCATCACCTCCTCCGCGAAGATCAAGGTCTTCTCCATCACCGACACCTTGTCCAAGTGGGTCGACCCGGTCGATTTCGCTGGCATGGCTGCCGGTACCAACATTACGCGGTATGTGACGGTGAAAAACGGCAATATGACGGGCGGATATACGGCCACGTACGGTGTCGATCAATTTGGCAATCGCACGGTGACGGTGACGTTTAACGGCAATGACGGCATCGTCGCAGAGAAAGCCGACAGCATCGACGTATCCTTCAAGGTCAAGCCAAGCGATGCCGCCTATGCCACTTATGCCGGCAACCAGCAATACCCGAATGTGGGAGAGCCGAATACTGGCACCGCATCTGCGGGCCAGCCGGGATTCTATTCCAATGTGGACGCGCGATTGAACTATTGCGTGCTTACCGAGGTTAATGGAACTACGTCATGCGCACCGACTGAAGTCGAGTATCCGCATCCTGTGGTGCAGGTGAAGCTCGGCAAGATCAAGATCGTCAAGCAATGGTCGGATGGTGCGAGCAAGCATGATGACGGTTCCGTTACGGTGCAGTTGCAGCGTAAGAAGAGCGGCGATTCCAATGCTCAGCTGGAGAACGTCGGTGGCGTAATCACGCTGAATAAGGGCAATGATTGGCAGACGACTGTCGACAACCTGGTTCCTGGATACACGTATTCCGTGGCGGAAATCTCTGGTGATGACCGATATGACGTCTCCTATATGGGAAACAATGTCGACTTGACCAAGCAGATGGTGTGGTCTTCCAATGCCGATGCGGGCACGTTGAACGCGACCATCACTAACACGTTGAAGACGGTTGCCCTGGAGAACGCGATTTCGGTGAAGAAGGACCTGGCCGGACGCGAGTGGAAGACCTCCGACACGTTCGATTTCACTCTGGCGGCGAAGGGCAATGCGCCGTTGCCGGATAAGTGCGAAGCCGATCAACCTTGTACGGTGAAGGTGAACTCCGATTCGGGCAGCCATACCGCGTCCTTCGGCAACATCACTTACAACGCTGGCGATGCCTCTTACACGTATTACGTGACGGAGGTCAAGGGCTCTATCGCTTCATTGCATTATTCGCAGGCGAAGTATGAGGTTGTCGTGACTGTCGCGAAGGACTCCAACGGAGAGTGGAAGGCTTCCGTGAAGTCCGTGACCAAGGTGCTGGATGACAACGGTGCAGCAGTTCCCGAATCGCAAAGTGCTGCTACTGAACCTGTCACCTTCACCAACCGATATGTCGCGGTGTCGGCGCTGCCGTTGACGGGTGGTGCGACGGGACGCCAGTGGCTACTGGTCGGTGGCGTGATCGGCGGACTCGCGGTGCTGCTTATCGGCGCTGCCGAAATTTGGAATAACAAGAAGCGACTCGTCTGAGTTGCTGTGTGAGGCCGGAATGCCTACCAACTTGAGGGCATTCCGGCCGGCAAATCAAAATTTGCGGATCGCGGGAGCAAGTTGGGTTCCCGCCTCCCGCGATTGCAAAAACAAGTAATCAAACAATAAGGAAGAGAGGATTCTCATGAAGATGAGGAAACTTTTCGCCGGCATCGCCGCCGCGGCGACGCTGCTAGGTGGCATGGCCCTGGGCGCAACCAGCGCACAGGCTGATGGCACAGTGGTGGATAATACCGCAACGTTCACGTTCACTGCTGATGATGCGGCTCAGCTGACTAGTCGTACGCTGAATTTCTACAAGATTGGCGATTACGTCAAGTATGGTACTGACGATTCTGCCGGATACGGTGTTCAGACCTACGCGGCTAACAAGACCCAAGTGGATGCTGCATTGGGAACGGCGTTAGGCACTGATTACAACAAGACCGGCATCGACAATCTTGCTAAGGCTCTAGCTGACGGCAAGCTTGATCAGTCGATTACTCGTCCGTGGGCTGAAGGAAATACTCGTAAGTTTGCTGAAGCATTGGCCCAGCAGCAGAATCTGGCTGCTGTCACCCCAGCTCCGGAATTCACTGTGAATGGCACTTCGGCTACGGTTACGCTGCCAGCTGGTATCTATCTCGTCGTGGATAACACCGATGCGACTGCTGGCGTCACCAAGGCTGTTCCAATGATTGTCTCTTCTGGAGAAGTCAAGGATGGTGTGCTCACTAATCCGACGAAGGGCACTACGGTGAATTTCAAGAATTCTGCCGTCGAAGAGCCTAGCAAGACTGTCTCCGCGACGAGTGTTTCTCTCGGCCAGACCCTGACCTATACCCTGACGGGTCATGTGGCTAACCCGAAGCCGGAAACGTTTGTTTTCCACGATATTCCAAGCGTTGGCCTGACTGTCAAGGCTGATTCTTTCAGCGCAACCGTTGATGGGAATTCTGTTGCTTTCGCGAATTACTTCACTACTGATTTCAACAGCTTGTCCGATTATAAGGGTGACGGTGCAAATGAGTTCACTGTTACGGTGATTCCTGCAAAGCTCGCTGAACTTGCCGGTAAGACTATTGTTGTTACTTACAAGGCTGTGGTGAACTCCGAAGCCACGGGCAACGACGTGAGCAACAAGCTGGTTAAGAATGACGGTAGTTATGACACCGTAACTACTAAGCTGTTCTCCTTCAGCTTCTCGAAGCGCGATAACGATAATAATGCGCTTGCAGGCGCAGTCTTTAAGCTGTCTGTTGCTGCCGGCCAGACTGGTGCGCTTCCGACCCTAAATGGTCAGGAATACGGCACGACTCAGACTTCTGGCGACAACGGTAACGTCACCTTCTCTGGCTTGAAGGCAGGTACTTACACGGTTACGGAGACTCAGGCACCGCAGGGTTATATGAACACTTTCTTGCCGTCGTTTACTGTCACCATTGACGAGAATGGTAATGTGACCTTCGGTGAAGACGCTTTTGGCCTGGTCAACACCACCGCCAAGACCGTGAAGAACATCAAGTCCATCACCCAGCTGCCGCTCACCGGCGCTGCGGGAACCATGCTGTTCACCGTTGTGGCTCTGCTCGTGGCTGGCGCTGGCGTGACCATCGCCATCAAGTCTCGTCAGAACGCCGAGGCCTGATCGCCCATCTCTGACGGTGTTCGTTAAGAACACCAATTCGGAGTGATTTAAGGTCGACCCATTATGGGTCGGCCTTTTTGTATTGCTCTGTATTTCATGTGGGATTGCTTGGATTGCGCCATATTGCGTTGCTTTGGACGTGCCACCCGATGTGGGTGGACATTGCGTTTTTCGAGGGTATAAGGCGTTTCGGTGGGATGTGTTGCAACAAACGGAATCTGGAAACGTGAACCGTTATGGGGGCTGTTAGTCAGGGGAGTGAAGTGGGGGTATTGCACGGAAGGAGGGCCATAGAATCGCAGACACATCCGCAAAAGAAAGCAACGAAGCATCAATGGGAGGTATTGCGATGCGCAGTGGGGGAGCATTCAGTGACGAGGAGATTCAGCTGTTGCGTGGATTGCCGGCTGTTTCCAATGTGACTCGTGATCGTATCACCTATTCCGACACATTCAGACAGGTGTGCACTATCCGATATCTTGCGGGGGAGTCGCCCACCAAGATCTTCCGCGAAGCGGGTCTGCCGCCGGAATTGGTTGGTTACAAGCGTATCGAGCGCAGTGTGGCGCGGTGGAAGGATGCGGCCATCAAGTCGGTGAGCGGCAGCGACACCATGACCGATGGTGAGATCATAGCGCAGCTTGCGGCGCGGTATAAGCGTGCGTTGGCGACGAGGCGGAGTCTTGAAGACATCGCCAATACGGCCACTGAGCCGAAGCCTGCCGCAACGGCTGCGTCGAATGACGTTCATCCGTTGTCTCTCGGACTGTTCGACGGTGATACGGCCGGCATTATTATCAGGCAGCAGGCTCGTCGTATCGACGAGCTCGAGCGCGATGTGGTGAGGTTGCGCAACAAGCTGGACAAGGAAGTCGGGCCCAATCCTGCCTCCGCTGAGGCCTGACTTATGCTATCTAGCTTATAGATGGCGGATGGTGCGCCTTATTTGCCAGTTCAGGGGTACAAAACATGCCCCCGAACTGTCTATTCCCGTCCAACACCCGCCATCTATAAGCCAGATAGGCCCATCAGTTTGACCATGGGCAGACTCGGTTAGAGATGCTCTTGGCGAAAATGCTAATTTTGGCTTCCTGCAAAGGGTTTTGATGGGTCTAACCCACGATTTGCATAAAACGTGTCCCGACTCGCTGCCTTATAAGCGCAGCAGATGATGTGAGGCACGCGGGCGGAGTGCAATATAATGTTCCCTATGGCTGGCAGTTCAAGGGGGCAAGACTGATGGCAGTTTTTCCGCATGGGAGCGCGCGCGGCGGGTCGAGAAGCGACGGTCCGCAGCAAATTAAGGACTTACGCGCCGACGATTTTTATGGCGATTCGCACGATGGCAACGACGGCTCGCGCGGTTCGCACGACACCACGCGCAACACGCGCACCTACGTTCCGCCGACGTTCGCCGAGGCGACCGATGTGTCCGAAGAGATTCGCGAGCGTCGTGCCGACGTGGGTAGATCCATTGCCCTGCGTGTGCTTGCGGCGGTGCTGATTTTCTCCGCAATCGGCATTGGTCTTTTCCCGAAAGTGCTGCAATACCAGTCCGCGCAAAAGCTGGCGAGCACGTCCGCCCGTTCCGAGCAGAGCGTCGCGGGCTGGCCGTATCCGCAGGCCGACGAGGCATTCGCCGCGGCTAGGGCGTACAACAAGCGTCTCGCCAAGTCGGGGCAGCCGGTGATTGGCGAGGCTGAGGATCCGCTCGCCGAGTTGTACAACAACAATCAGTCCGACTCCGGCGACGGTTCCGGTTCCAGCTCGACGGGCGCAGGCGCCACTGGCGATGGTAACAAGGATTCCGCTAGCTCCAAAGACGCGGAATACCAGCGTTTGCTGGATACTGGCGATGGCGTGATGGGTTCCATCCGCATTCCAAAGATTTCTGTGGATTTGCCGATTTACCATGGCACGTCGGAGCAGACGCTTGCGTCCGGTGCGGGGCATTTGTATGGCAGTAGTCTGCCGGTGGGTGGCAAGGATACGCATGCGGTGATTACCGGACATCGGGGTTTGGTTGAAGCCTCAATGTTTACGCGTTTGGATGAGATGCGGGTTGGTGATTACTTCTATATCGATGTGATGGGCCATACGCTTGGCTATATGGTGGATCGCATCACCGAAATCAACCCGGATGACACGTCGAAGTTGAAGATCGTGCCCGGCGAGGACCGTGTGACGTTGATGACATGCACCCCGTATGGCGTGAATACGCATCGTCTGTTGGTTTCGGCATTACGTTCCGCCATTCCCGAAGAGATTCCCGCGGAGGATGATGCGGCAAAAGATGTGCGTGTGATTGCGGGCGTGGTGTCAGCTGCCACGTTGCTGGTCGGTTTGTTGTTGGTTTGGCTGCTCCGCTGTCCGTGGCATGTCCGTAGGCATGCCGCTTGGTGGCCAAAGCGCAACTAGGGGTTGATGGCGTTAATGTTGCACTTGACAGATGCTTTTTTGTCGGGGAAAATTCTGAAAGAGACATGACAACGTTTGCTTATAGTTTTTGCATCGCGATTTACGGGGGTAAGAATACTCTAGAATCGCGATGATATGTGCGATTTCAAGGAAAGTATATCCCCTTGATTACCTCGTTGGGAGGGTATGTATCCCTCTGTTTTTCTCCTTAAGGTTTAGGCAACGAAGCGATTGTCGGACGGTATGTGAAGCGAAGACGCATCAAATATACCGGTCGAAGGAGGAAGGTATTTCCCGATTGCTTAACGGTACAAGGGGGTAGGCGTATGAGACACGTCTTTGAGCGAAACAGGGCAAGGGGCACAGGTCTGTTCACGCGTCGTGTCATTGCGGCCGTCGCGACGGTCGCAATGCTCGCCGGCGTGGGGTGCGTCACTGCTTCGTCAGCGGCGGCGGAAGATGCCACGGGAGCCTTGGAACAACAAATCGAGCAGCCGGTATTGCAAGAATCTGGGCAAGAGGATTCACAGCCGGTGGAACAAAATTTGATGGTGGGAGAAGAGCAGCCGTCAGAGCAAGAGCAGCCGTCAGATCAAGAGGCTTACCAGCAAGTCGAACAAGAAACGGAACAAGAAACGAAAGAAGAGACTGAGCAGTGGGTTGAGCAGGAGGTTGAACAACAATCTGAACAACCTGATGAGCAGCCAGTTACGTTGTCCGCTCAACCGATTGCGCGAGCAAATCGGGCGCAGTCGGTTGCGCAGAACGAGACCGGTTCCCAGTTGGGCGCTCCGGAGAAGCATAAGCGCATCAAGAAGAACGATAATGGCAGTTACACCGTGAACGTGGATGTGAAGGGCGCTTCCAGCACCACCACGGTCACCACCACCCAGCCGATCGACTTCACGCTGGTGCTGGATGTGTCCGGTTCGATGGACGATCCGATGAGTAAGACGGATCGGACCAAGCGGTTAGACGCACTGAAAGAAGCGGTTAAAGCATTTCTTGATGAAGCCGCGAATACTAATACGGAGGCCGGTTCCGAACTGGTTCGCGTTGGACTGGTGAAGTTCGCC
>OLRV01003485.1_pt1 | contig 10948 bp, 10 predicted proteins | sample 1672421 | NCBI WGS metagenome assembly OLRV01 (sample SAMEA3136684, study PRJEB25190) | human gut metagenome | biome: human gut; feature: human-associated habitat; material: faeces | place: Austria | collected 2013
TCGTATGCTAATTGTTTTCTCCATATAGGCTGTGAATAATGTTTCAACTTCATTTGCCTTTCCTTCCATTAATGCATGACAAAATGCATCTGCCATCTGACCATCTTTCTTTACCTCCCCTTGAAACTTCACTAAAATATGATCTGTGACAATATTTTGAATTTCTCTATTTGGAATTACCAGCCGATAACGTCCATCATCCTCGCATCCCCGCTGCGTTAGATATCCCGTCATAAAAAGCGTGCTCCACAAATTATCAATCGTCGAATATAATTCTTTATACGTAATTGCTTCATCAATTCGTTTTCGGACAACATTTCCACTCACAAGACGCTCTAATTCTGTCTTTGCAAGTTTCTGAGGTTCATCCACACTATCAATAAAACGATTAATTACTTCATTCCCACTTGTATTCAACCAATAATTTTTCGGCACTGCACCTGGATGTGTCAAATGGTCTGCACAGTAACAAATCCGCACCCTCATAATTGATCAGCACAAAAAAAGACGTTACAAATAGTCAATTCAGAGCGACAGACGGGACTCGAACCCGCGACCTCCACCTTGGCAAGGTGGCGTACTACCAACTGTACTACTGTCGCATTTTCTCTCTCGCTGATGTATCTCAGCGACGAAATTCATAATAACACAGTTTCTTCTGCTTGGCAAGCTTTTTCGTAAAAAAATTCAAATTTATTTTGGGAGAAAATAGAATAGCAAAATTTTGGAAAAATATGCGCCGTTTTTTATTCATGACAATAGAATGCTCGCAGAGCGTGCATTCTATTGTATCTTTTCATCCGTAGCATTTCCGAAAACATCGAGCAGCGTTCCATAGCGGAAGAGCCAGACCATCTGCAGCTCGGTCTGATCGTATTCCTGCAGTGTTTTCATTACCTGCTCGGCGATTTCGGGCGTAACGCTTCGGGCCGTTTCCGGGGAAGCAGGATTACAGAGCATGTGCCAGTATTCCGGATAGGCTTCTACCCATTTGACCAGCCGCTGCTGGCGCAGTTGGTTGTAGAGCTTTGAGAGGGCGAGAATGATCTGGGCAGCGTTATCTTTTTCCAGTTCTTTGTAAAGGTCTTTCGAATCCATAGTGCCTCCTAAAACGAATAATGGGGACGTATTCATCCCTATTATAAGCAAAACAGGAGAAAGATGCAAGGCAGGTCTCAGGAAGATTCGACGGAACAGGAAAGCAGGACTTGCAGATCAAAAATCGTCATGCTACACTACGATGAGAGCATGAAAAGTGTTCAAACGGGAATCACATGACGAGGCTCCCGGTGTGGGAGCACGGATCGAAGCAAAAAGAAAAGGGGAACAAAAGAATCTATGATAACAGATCAATTCGGAAAAAAATGGTATAAAGGAAATCTCCATACTCATTCCACCAATTCTGACGGTCGTCTGTCGCCGGAAGAAGTTATCAGGCTGTATCGAGAGGAAGACTACGACTTTCTTGCCCTGACAGATCACTGGTTTATGGGAGAAGAGCGCCAGGAGGAAAATTTTCTGCTTTTGAGCGGGGCAGAATATGACGTTGGCAACAATGTCCGGGACGGCATTTATCATGTCGTCGGAATCGGTATGCAGAAGGAGCCGAAGCTGGAAAAAGGACCGGAATTACAAGAAAAGCAGGCGCAGCTGATGATCGATCGGATTCATGAAGCCGGAGGCATTGCAATTCTGGCACATCCGGCGTGGTCGATGAACCGGGCGAGCGAGGTGCGTCTGTTAAAAGATCTGGACGGCTGCGAGATTTATAATACGACGTCGGGCGTGCCGTGGAACTGTAGACCCTATTCGGGCATCATCCTGGATGAATTGGCAGCGCAGGGATATGTGCTGCCCTGCATGGCAGCGGACGACGCGCATCAGTACACAGGCGACGAAACAAAATCTTACCTGATGGTGCAGGCGGATGAGCTGAGCCGCGATGCAATCCTGGAAGCGATTGCTCAGGGGCGTTTTTATGCATCCCAGGGGCCGCGTTTTTGGATTGAGAAAAAGGATAACAGTCTGATCGTGCACAGCACGCCGGTGAAGGAAATCGTCTTTTTCACGGATGCGGTATGGTCGGACGATCGCGCGACAGTCGGGGAATGCGTGGAAGAAGCCGTTTATGAGATCCAACCGCATGAAACGTTTGTAAGGGTAGAATTAAAGGATGCTGTAGGGAACCGGGCATGGTCGAACTTTTACCTGACCGGAAAGGCGGTTTTATAAGAATGGAAAATCTCCTTTTTTGTCTGAATGCGACGGTACCGATTTTTCTGACGATGATGCTGGGGTGTCTGTTTAAGAAAATCGGCTGGATAGACGAGCTTTTTACAAAACGCCTTAACAAATTTGTCTTTCAGGTGGCTTTGCCGGCGCTTCTGTTTGAAGATCTGGAGACAGTTGACCTTGCGGAAGTCTGGGATATGGGTTATGTTGCGTACTGTTTTGCTGCAACATTTCTCGGAATCGGGATCTGTTACCTGATTTCCCTCTTATTAAAGGATAAATCCATTCAGGGCGAGTTCGTGCAGGCGTCTTACCGGAGCAGCGCGGCGCTGATGGGAATCGCGATCATTCAGAACATTTATGGAAACGCCGGAATGGCGCCGCTGATGATTATCGGAACCGTGCCGCTTTACAATGTGATGGCAGTCGTTATTCTGTCGATTTTAAAGCCGGAGCGCGGAAAAGTGGACAAGGCGCTGCTTTTAAAGACAGGAAAGGGAATTGTAACAAACCCGATTATACTCGGTATTTTAGCCGGTATGATCTGGTCGGGACTGCGCCTTCCGATGCCGAAAATTCTGGACAAAACGGTTTCCAATGTCGGCGTTCTGGCGACCCCGCTTGGTTTGATGGCGCTGGGTGCTTCGTTCGATTTAAAGCAGGCTGCCGGAAAAATCAAACCGGCGATTGTTGCAACCTTTATCAAGCTGATCGGTCTGGCGGCAATTTTTCTTCCAATTGGCGTGATGCTCGGCTATACACATGAGCATCTGATTGCTCTGATCGTGATGCTCGGCTCTGCCAGCACGGTGAGCTGCTTTGTTATGGCGAAAAATATGGGACACGACGGCACGCTGACATCCAGCGTCGTTGTTTTGACAACATTGTTTTCTGCGTTGACGATGACTGGATGGCTGTTTATTTTCCGGACAATGGGACTGGTGTGATGGAGGATTAAAATGAAAAAGCTGGAAGCGGTAATTTTTGATATGGACGGCGTTCTGTTCGATACGGAGCGAATGAGCTGCGAATGCTGTTTTGAGGCGGCAAAGCAGCTGGGACTCACGCTGGCGGAGGAAGCAGTCTATGGCGGCTGCGGACGAAATGAAGCATCACTTCGCAGACATATTATGGAGACGGAGGAGCCCTGGTATCCGAATGGAACCTTTCCCTATGAAAAATATCGGGAACGGTTTATGGCGTTGTTTCAGGAGAGTCTGGAACGGGAACTTCCAATTAAAAAGGGTGTAAGGGAGCTGCTGGAATATCTGAAGGAAAAGCAGATCAAAACGGCGATCGCATCGTCTACGAAAGGCCCGCTTGTCAGAAAGCATCTGGAGCGCACCGGCCTTAGCGGATATTTTCAGGAAATTGTTTCCGGTGATATGGTGGAAAAAAGTAAGCCGGAGCCGGATATTTATTTAAAAGCCTGTGAGGTAGTCGGCGTTTTGCCGGAAAATGCGATGGGAATCGAGGATTCTTTTAACGGAATCCGTGCGGTTGCGGCTGCGGGAATGACGGCGGTTATGGTGCCGGATATGGTACAGCCGGACGAGGAAATTCGTCAGATTTATGATTACTGTGTGCAGGATTTGCTGGAAGTGAAGGAACTGATCGAACTGCTCGCGTAGAGTAGAGAAGTTCGGTGCAATGCAGCATGGAGGGTACAGTTCACCTGTAGCATTTGTAGTACAATAGAATACGCACTCCGCAAACATTCTATTGTCGCGAATCGCCTCTTCTTTTGCAGACGAAGCCATGAGTGAACGGAATCTCATTGACAAATCTCAGGAAAATGATTATACTGTAACCACCGTGCAGCCGGGGGAGCAGCGGCCCCCTGAACCTGAAATCCGCTATAGCAGGGGTGATGGTACGCCGAGGGCTTTTGGCTCATATTGCTGCCCTTTACAAGTGGCGATGAAGTTTGGGTCTTGCGCAACGGGTGTCTGTGAACCGTGTCAGGTTGGGAACAAAGCAGCACTAAACAGAAATTCCCGTGTGCCGCAAGGGTGCCTGGCGGAGTTAACTGTAAAGGTAACGGATATGGGTTTCGGTTCGAAGCGTGCCGCACGGTCTTTGAAAAAGAGAACAGTCTTTCGGGAGAAGCCCGGAAGAATATGGGCGTCCGGAGGAAGAGAATTTCTCCGGGCGTTTTTTAGTTATAGTTCACTCGTTTTTCATTCCCGGGAATGGAATTGTATCAAGACGAAGAGAAAGAGGAAATAAAACGTGGAAACGATCAAAAAGGATAACAGCGGGACGCTACCGTTGCCGGAAAATCTGGAAAAGCTGCTGACAGACTGCACACTCTGTCCGCGTAACTGCCACGTCAATCGTATGGCGGGGCAGATCGGCTACTGCCTGCAGACGGGGACGCTGCGGGCGGCAAGAGCAGCGCTGCACTACTGGGAAGAACCGTGCATCTCGGGCACGGCAGGTTCGGGTGCAGTGTTTTTTGGCGGCTGCTCGATGCGGTGCGTGTTTTGCCAGAACCATGATATTGCGGCAGGAGAAGCCGGACGGGAAATTTCGGTGGAACGGCTGAAAGAAATTTTTCTGGAACTGCAGGAAAAGGGCGCGAACAACATCAACCTCGTGACACCGACGCATTTTGTACCGCTGATTGTTCCGGCGCTGCGGGCGGCAAAGCGGGAAGGATTGCGGATCCCGATTGTATACAATACCTCCTCTTATGAAAAAGTCAGCACGCTGCAGCTGCTGGACGGGCTTGTGGATATTTATCTGCCCGATCTGAAATATGAATCTGCAGCGCTTTCCGGGCTGCTTTCGAATGCGCCGGATTATTTTGAAACAGCAACAGCGGCGATTGCAGAGATGGTCAGACAGGTCGGCGAGCCGGTTTTTGCAGCGCCGGATGGGACACAGCTTTTAGCGGCGCAGATGAATGATGCATGTGAAGAAGCCGACGAGGACGCAGAATTTTTAATGAAAAAAGGCGTTATCGTGCGGCATCTCGCCCTGCCGGGACAGGAGGCAGATTCGAAGAGAGTGCTTTCCTATCTGTTAAAAACCTATGGGGAGCGGATTTATATCAGTCTGATGAATCAGTACACGCCGATTCCGTCTGTGCTGGAGAAGACGCTGCCAAAGCTTACGCAAAGCGCCTGCCTTACAGGCTGGCAGCGCCGTCTGACGGAGGACGAATACGAAGCTCTGATTGATTTCGCGATAGAAAACGGAATCGAAAACGGCTTTATTCAGGATCAGGAAACGGCGCAGGAAAGCTTTATTCCTGCATTTGATGGCGAGGGCATCTGACGGAAAAAGAGGATTGTGCAATTTTACAGGGATTTATGGTGTTTTCTTGATTGTTCGGAGGCCTGTGTGAGTGTATTCTGAAAAAGAACAGATGCCTGAAAATATTCCTTTTTCAGGCACAACAACAGAGCAGGGGATTTATAAAAGGAGGAACTATCATTATGAACACAATGCCCAGACCGGAGCATCCGCTTCCTCAGTGGGAAAGAAGCACATGGAAAAACTTAAACGGAGAATGGGATTTTTCTTTCGACTTTGGTAAAAGCGGCGTAGACCGTTGTTTTTATGAAAAGAAGGATTGGGAGAAAAAGATCATCGTTCCGTTTTGCCCGGAAAGCGATCTGAGCGGAATTGGCTATAAGGATTACATGGATGCCGTATGGTATCATAAGACCGTAGAACTGACTGAAGTGGAGGTAAAAGGACGCGTTCTGCTGCATTTTGGCGCGGTGGATTATGATGCGCGCGTATGGATCAACGGAACAGAGGTTGGACGGCATAAAGGCGGTTATACCTCTTTTACATTCGATATCACGGCTTATGTACAGGCCGGTGCAAACGATATCGCCGTATACGCAGAGGACGATTTGAGAAGCGGCAAACAGCCCCATGGCAAACAGAGTGGGCTCTACTATTCCCATGGCTGTGAATACACCAGAACCACCGGTATCTGGCAGACGGTTTGGCTTGAGTTCGTGCCGGAAAATTATGTGAAAAAAGCACGCTTCTTTCCGAACGTGGAAGCAGGCACGATTACGATCGAAGCGGTGACTGTCGGCGACGGATCGTTCTGCGCAGAAGCGTTTTATGAAGGAAGACGCTGTGGCCAGGCGGAAACCACAACTGCTGGCGGAAATGTTGTTGTGACGCTGCCTCTTTCCGAAGTGCATCTGTGGGAGGCTGGAGCAGGCAGACTGTATGATTTGACAATTACTTTTGGGAAAGATACTGTTCACAGCTATTTCGGACTGCGTAATGTCACAATTTCCGGGGAAAAGGTGCTGATTAACGGAAAATCCGTGTTCCAGAGACTCGTTCTGGATCAGGGATTTTATCCGGACGGCATTTATACCGCATCTACCGATGAAGCGCTGGAAAACGATGTGAAGCTGTCGATGGCAGCAGGCTTCAACGGCGCGCGTCTGCATGAAAAAGTGTTCGAGCCCCGTTTCCTGTATCATTGCGATCGTCTGGGTTATCTTGTATGGGGCGAGCAGGGCAACTGGGGGATGGATCCGAGCGCACCGGATGGATTGAAAAACTTCCTGCCTGAATGGATGGAAGCGGTTGAAAGGGATTTCAATCATCCGGCGATCATCGGCTGGTGCCCGTTTAACGAGACATGGGATTATGAAGGGCGCAAGCAGGATGACGACCTTCTGGCAATTGTCTATCGGATGACGAAGCTCTACGATACGACCAGACCCTGCATCGATACCAGCGGCAATTTCCATGTTATTACTGATATTTACGATCTGCACGACTACGAGCAGAACCCGGAAGAGTTCGCAAGTCATTATGAGAGCTATGCAAAGGACGGCATCCTGGCATGGGATAACCATGCGCCGAGACAGAAACAGATTGTCGGTATTCCGGTATTTATCAGCGAGTACGGCGGCATTAAGTGGGATGTTGAGGGCGTGAACAAGGACAGCTGGGGCTACGGAGACGGACCCAGAACCGAGGAAGAGTTCCTTGCACGTTATAAGGGTCTGACGGATGTGCTTTTGGACAATCCGAAGATGTTCGGCTTCTGCTACACCCAGCTGTACGATGTAGAGCAGGAAATGAACGGTCTTTATACCTATAGCAGAAAGCCTAAATTCGATATGGAAATTATCCGTAAGATCAACAGCCGCAAAGCTGCGATCGAGGAGGGAGAGGCATAACGTTTTCCTGTTTTGCATAGGCTGAAAGAAAAGCGGGTAACGCGATGCTGAATGCAATCTGGGCAGGAATGATTGTTCTTGGAATCTTATACGGAGCTTTTACCGGAAATCTGGAGGCGGTGTCCAATGCCGCCCTGGAAAGTGCCGGGGAAGCTGTGGATTTATGTATTACGATGTGCGGGATCATGGGACTTTGGACAGGTCTGATGAAAATCGCACAGCAGGCGGGGCTGATTGCTGCATTGACGCGCGGCATCAGCCCTTTTGTGTCGTTTTTATTTCCCCGGATTCCGAAAAATCATCCGGCGCGGGAGTCAATTTCCACCAATATTGTTGCAAACGTCCTCGGACTTGGCTGGGCGGCAACTCCGGCGGGCTTAAAGGCGATGGAGGATCTTGCACAGCTGGAAGAAAAACGGAGACAGACGGGGTATCTGAAAAACGTTCCAAAAGATACGGCGAGCAATGAAATGTGTACGTTTCTGATTTTAAATATTTCGTCCCTGCAGCTGATTCCGGTCAACATGATCGCCTATCGCAGCCAGTACGGAAGCGCAAGCCCCGCCGCAGTGGTCGGTCCTGCGGTGCTGGCGACACTTGTCAGTACGTTTGCGGCAGTGATTTTTTGCAGGGGGATGGACCGGAGATAGATTGTTGATATAGCATTTGGATGCTGAACAGAAGCATATTTTGCAGGCGGGCAGTCATACATCGTTCGATGCGCAGCTGCCCTCTGTTTTTGTGGAAATTTACATCAGATATGCCAGCAGCACGCTCATAATGACACCGACGGCGGTAGAAAGCAGCGCGCCTGCCAGCGTATATCTGGATTTGGAAACGCGCGCCGTCATAAAATAAACAGACATCGTGTAAAAACAGGTTTCTGTGCAGCTCATCAGAATCGACGTGATGCGTCCTGCCAGAGAATCTGTCCCGTAGGTTTTGAAAATATCAAGCACCAGTCCAGTCGCTGCGGAAGAAGAAAACAGGCGGATGAAAATGAGCGGGAAAAACTCCGGGAACATACCGCTTATGGAACTGTCAGCGGCGTATTTTTGCAGCAGCTTTCCCGGAAGATCCAGCAACCCGGAGCCCCGCAGAATCCCGACTGCCATCATCAGCCCGATGAGCGTTGGGACGATGCCGACGACCGTTTTCAGACCGTCCGCTGCGCCGTTTATAAAGTTGTCGTAGAGATTGCATTTATGAATCCACCCATAGCCGATGATGAAGAAGATCACGGCAGGAATGAGGATGGAGGAAAGATGTGCGAGAACATTTGCCATGGAAAGCTCCATTCTGCAGGAATATCTGTTACCGGAATATATGATTTTGCCAACCCATACAGAACCGGAATCATAAAATGCAGAGTAGGGGCATAAGTTACTATCAGGTTTTCTGAAAAACGAATGGGATGGAAAAAGGAGGACAGGCATGGCGGAATATCGAAAACAAATCGCATATCTGGATTATCTGGAAGACGGCGTAAAAATCAAAAATGCCGGATTTGTCAGAATAGAGGAACAAAACGGACACAACCGGATGGAAGTAAAAGTTAAAAACCTTCCGGGCAAGGACTGCGGGGAGTTTCGGTTACAGGAAGAACATGAGAGAACGGTCGGAAGGATTAGTTTACAGGGCGGCAACGGAAACTGCTGCATGGTGTGGCGGATGCCGGAGCCGGGCGAATTGGATAACAGCCGGGAGGAAAGCTGGCAGCAGACTGCGCAGCTTCGGATTTTACTGCCCGGAAAAAGAATGCTGATTGCAAACTGGCACGAACCGGTCGAAATTCCGGCACAGAGAGAGACGCTACAGCTGCAGCAACAGCAATCGCAGGTACAAGGGGATCAGTTCCAACAGATGGAGGCGCGGTCATCGCAGACAAATTCACCCCGGCAGCCCGGAGCTGGAGAAATTATTCCGTATCCGGAGCGGCGCGGCAGCGAGATGGAAAAGCAGTCCACACTGAAGGAACCTGCCGAAATAGAGCAGTCCGCCATATCGGAGGAGCCTGCCGAAACAGAGCAGTCCGCCATGTCAAAGGAGCCTGCGGCAACAGAGCAATCCGCTATGGCGAAGGAGCTCGCGGCAACGAAGCGGCAGCCCACTCTGGAAGCGCCATCTGTGTCAGCGTCCGAGCCGACGATCCCTTTTCCTTCCGCAGCGCCGAAATCGCCGTCCTCTCCATCGCGTGAGCCGGTCTGCAGCGCAGATAAATGGGAGCAGCTGTGCACGATGTATCCGGAAATTCATCCGTTCCGCGACAGTCGGGAATATCTTTCCATTGCGCCGAAGGATTTTGTGGTTCTGTGCAAGGAATACCAGAAGTTAGTACATAACAGCTTCCTGCTGCATGGCTACTATAATTACCGTCATCTGATTCTGGGCAGAATCCGGCAAAAGGATGCATGGCAGTATTATATCGGCGTGCCCGGCAATTTTTATGACCGGGAAAAAATGGTGGCGGAAATGTTCGGATTCGAAGCCTTTGAGGGTGAAAAAGAATCCGCATCGCCGGGTGATTACGGGTATTATATGAAGCGGGTGGAGATTTAAGCAAGGGTGGTCGAACCGGCGGGAGCAATGATCGGAAAAATGGCAGACAGTAAAAACCCACTTGCGGGAATGAAAAGGGACTGGTATGCTTTTTTTGGAAACAGTCAGCAGATTTTTGGGCGTTCTCGGTGCAGATCATGAAAAGCTGACATGTTATATTCGAAACACAGGGAGCAATTATGGCAAGAATCCGTACAGAAGAGGAAAAAGAAGCGGCGCGGCAGGCTGCGAAGCAGGCGAAAAAAGATCAGTGGCTTCGGGAGCAGGAAGAAAAGCGCCCGATACATGAAAAATATATGAAGGATGCGATCCGACAGGCGAAAAAAGCGGCAGCGCTCGGCGAAGTGCCGATCGGCTGCGTGATCGTGCATGAGGGAAAGATCATAGCCAGAGGCTACAACCGCCGCAATACAGACAAAAATACATTATCCCATGCAGAACTCAATGCTATCCGAAAAGCCAGCAGGAAACTGGGAGACTGGCGACTTGAGGGCTGCACCATGTATGTAACTCTGGAACCATGCCAGATGTGTTCAGGTGCACTGGTACAGTCCAGAATTGACGAAGTGGTGATTGGCTGTATGAATCCCAAAGCGGGTTGTGCAGGTTCCGTGATGAATCTCCTTCAGATCGATGGCTTTAATCATCAGGTGAAAATTACACAAGGAGTGCTGGAAGAGGAATGCTCCGAAATGCTTTCCACATTTTTTAAGGAATTGCGGGAAAAGAAAAAACAGGCGAAAATGCTGAAAAAACAGGAAGCAGAGCGCCTTGCCGGGCAGCAGGTACAGGAAGAAGATACGTAACAGAATAGGAGTCTGTCAAAAGTTCTGATATATTTTCTCTTGACAGAATTACGCGGAAATATCAAAATAAAATCATAAATGAAATTCCGGAGAAAAGGATTTCATTCAGACAAAACGAAAGCTGTTCAGAATGGAACAGCAGAAAATGGAGGACCACAAAATGGAACTTGAAGTTTTAAG
>OLRV01003487.1_pt1 | contig 10945 bp, 7 predicted proteins | sample 1672421 | NCBI WGS metagenome assembly OLRV01 (sample SAMEA3136684, study PRJEB25190) | human gut metagenome | biome: human gut; feature: human-associated habitat; material: faeces | place: Austria | collected 2013
CGGGCGCAGTCTATGGTGCACTATCCGCTTCTCCTTCAGCGGCTATGATGCCATCACTAAGTTCGTCTCATAAAGATGTCGAAGAAGAAACCTCAGAAAACGCTGTCTATGACGAAAATAAAAGCACTAGCGAAACCATTTGTGCAGAAGCCCTTGCAGCTAAAACTCTTGGCCAGCCTCCTTGCCTCTCTGAACTCCTAGATTCACTAGATGCCTCTTTTTCATTGTTTTCTGGTTTGTTTTCTTCTGCTTTGCCTTCAACATCTGATCTTGGTATACTTATACTAGTAATATCATATAATCCAGATTTGTTCTTTCCTTTCCATTTTATTTCAACATTTTTTTCTGATGAACTATTTACTTTAAATGTAAATGTTATTATTTTTTTTGTTCCAGTTACTGTGTTTGCACTACCGTCTGAAGAATTAGCATTTCTTGCTATTGCAAATCCTATTGCATTATTTGTACCTTGTGCTACATAACCATTACCTTCACCATTAGCAATATCTGCAAACTCCTCATATTCGTAATAATTGTTTCCAACTATTTCTACATCATCACTATACTCAATTCTTCCTTGTACAGCATCTTCTGGTTTATTAAATTCACCAATTAAAGTTATAGAAAATGTGTCATCCAATTTTAATGTATTTACACTTGATGAAATTGTAAACTTATTTTCTTGAGCTGTTTCAGCAATCTTATAATTAAATGTTGCTATAATAGACCAAATAATTATAAGTACTAGTGACAATATAAAAAAGCTTTTTCGTTTGTTCATTTTTTTTACCTCCTTATTAAATTTTCTATTTAATATTACCACTGGACTAAATTTTTGACAATAAAAAACAAATAATATCTGCATATGTAATATTTTTGTAACTTTTTTGTAATTTTTTTGTAATGTTCAATTACTATCTAAATATCATATAAAAATAAACATATTCCATAATTTTTGTTTCCTTATTCAAAAAAATGTGACTTAGGAAAATCCAAAGCCACATTTTTGATAAACTTTTAAAAGTAATTATCATTAACTATTTTTTATATCAATATTTATTATATCATAGAAATATTGTACTTTAGCTGATACATCATTATTCCATGCACCACCACAAAAAACTTCACCTATTTCATATATTGTATACTTTTGTTGTCCAAAATAATTTCCATTTGAATTTGCTATTATCTTAATCAAATCTTCTGTTGCCTCACTAAAATTGTTATATTTATTCCATGATTGTCCTAGTTTATCTATATATCCTCCATTTAAGTTTCCATATATAATTGCCCAATTGTATGTATTTGAATCAACTATCTCCTTTGCAGTTCCCCAATCAGACTCTACTTTAATAACAGCCATAATAAATACCGCATTTACTTTATATTGATCTTGATATTTTACCAAATCTGGTATAACTGATAACATATTGTCTTTTGCTTCTTGAGTAGCGTCTGAATTATTTACAATTTGTTTTAATTGATTTTCATTTAATTTTGGTAATGATTTTTGATGATCTGTATTTACATCAAAATCTAATGTTCCATCATATTCTTTAGATTTTTCACTTACATTTGAACTTGAACTACTAGCATTGTCATTATTATTACCACCAATTGGGTTTACATCAATAGATTTATAAAACTTATTAACTATACTAGCTATAGATTTATCAGCATCTTGATCACCACCATACCATTTTGAGCAAGCATCTTGTATTGTATTACAATCTCCGTATAAATTTGCTATTATTTTAAATACATTTTCTGTCGCTTCGCTATAATTATTATATTTATTCCACGATTTACCATATTTATCAATAAATCCCCCATTTAGAGTTCCTAGAATAGAAGCCCAATTGTATGTTGATTGGTCAATTACTCCCCATTCTGTTCCCCAATTTGATTCTAATTTTATCAATGCCATGACAAACACTGCATTTATTTTATATTCTTCTTGATATTTTACTAAGTCAGCAGATATTGATTTCATATTTTCTTTTCCTTCATCAGGCATATCAGATTTTTCTATAATTTCCTTTAATTGTGACTCATTTAATGCTTTCATTGATAAATCATTATTATTTATATGTATATCATACTTTAAAGCTTCTTCATCATTTTTAGAATAAACAATATATACATCATTTACTTCATTGATAGCTTGTTCCCATGTTGGATTTAATCCAGCTGCTTTTTTTGCATAATATGTTAATACATATTGTGCATCCTTTACATTTATCATTCCATCACTATCTATATCTGCATACTTGCTTTCATCACTTGACAATTCTGTTCTATCCTTTAAAGTATCTGCTACAGCCTTCATTAATAAATATGATGCATCTTCTACAGAAACTATTCCGTCACCATTTACATCTCCTTTTGTTTTCGTGGAAAAATCTAGGTTTACATCTTTTAGCACTTTTACATCTTCTCCATTTACTTTTTTAGTTTCTGTTACCACTTCTACTTTCCCTTTCGAAAGCTGTTTTGTTTGTTTTTCCGTTACTTCAGCTGCTTCAACTTTTGATATTCCTAAAGCTGTAATTAAAAATAATGTCACAATTAACCCTATAATTAATTTGATTTTTTTGTTCATTTTTTTACCTCCTTATAAAATTTACTCTTTAATATTATCACTAGTCTAAATTTTTGACAATAAAAATTTGTTAATATATGTACATGTAATATTTTAGTTATTATTATTACATTTTCTACAAATCCAATAATAAAAAGTGATTTTATTCAAAAAAATCACTTTTTATTATTGCTATTTTCCACGCTCTTCTTTTACTGCTGCTTGTGCTGCTGCTAAACGTGCTATTGGTACACGGAATGGTGAGCATGATACATATGTTAATCCTATATTGTGGCAGAATTCTATTGTTGGCGGATTTCCTCCGTGCTCTCCGCATATTCCAAGCTCTATGCTTGGTCTTGTTCTTTTTGCATCTTGTATTGCCATTTTCATTAATTTTCCTACACCTATTTGATCAACTTTTTGGAATGGGTCAAATTCAAATATTTTTTTATCATAATAGAATTTTAAGAATTTCCCTGCATCATCACGGCTAAATCCATAAGTTAATTGTGTTAGGTCATTTGTTCCAAATGAGAAAAATTCCGCTTCTTTTGCAATTTCGTCTGCTACTAAACAAGCCCTTGGAATTTCAATCATTGTTCCAACATAATATTTAATATCCAATCCTGATTCTTTTATTAATTTATCTGCAGTTTCAGTTATAATATTTTTTACATATTTAAGCTCTTTAACTTCTCCAACTAAAGGAACCATTATTTCTGGTTTAACTTTGTATCCCTCATTTTTTACATTTATAGCAGCTTGTATTATAGCTTTAGTTTGCATCACTGCAATTTCTGGATATGTTATAGAAAGTCTACAACCTCTATGTCCCATCATTGGGTTAAATTCATGTAAATTTACTACTATAGATTTTAATTCATCAAAACTCATATTCATATCTTTAGCAAGAGCTGATATTTCCTCATCATCATGTGGTAAAAATTCATGAAGTGGTGGATCTAATAATCTTATTACAACAGGATAACCACTCATTACTTTGTATAAACCTTCAAAATCTGATCTTTGCATAGGTAATATTTTATTTAAAGCTAATTCTCTTTGTTCTGATGTTTTTGAAACTATCATTTCTCTTATAGCAGCAATTCTGTCTGCTTCAAAGAACATATGCTCTGTTCTACATAAACCTATACCTTGAGCACCAAACTCACGAGCTTTTTTTGCATCTCTTGGATTATCAGCATTTGTTCTTACATCAAGTCTTCTTATACTATCTGCCCAACTCATCAATTTAGCAAAATCACCAGACACAGATGCTTCTACAGTATCAATTTTTTCACCATATACATTACCTGTTGAACCATCTAAAGATATATAATCACCTTCATGATAGCTAGTACCATCTTTAGTATAAAATACCTTTTCTTCTTCATTTACAGAAAGCTCTCCACAACCAGCAACACAACAAGTACCCATACCACGAGCAACAACTGCTGCATGTGATGTCATTCCACCTCTTACTGTTAAAATACCTTTACAAACAACCATACCTTCGATATCTTCAGGAGATGTTTCAAGTCTTACAAGTACAAGCTCTTTTTCTCCATCATTTGCAAGCTCTTGTGCCTTTTGAGCAGTAAACACAACTTTACCAGTTGCAGCTCCTGGAGATGCAGGAAGACCTTTGGCAACAGGTTTTGCTGATTTTAGTTTTTTCTGGTCGAAGTTTGGATGTAATAATTGATTTAATTGATCTGGCTCTACTCTTAAAACCGCTTCTTTTTCATCAATCATACCTTCAGCAACTAAATCAACTGCTATTTTTAATGCTGCTTGAGCTGTACGTTTTCCGTTTCTTGTTTGAAGCATATATAACTTACCATGCTCTATAGTAAATTCCATATCTTGCATATCTTTATAGTGTTTTTCTAGTCTATCAGCAAATTTTAGAAAATCATTATATGCCTCAGGATTGATATATTTTAATGTATCAATAGATTGAGGTGTACGAATACCAGCAACAACATCTTCACCTTGCGCATTCATTAAAAATTCTCCCCAAACGCCTTTTTCTCCTGTTACAGGATTTCTTGAGAAAGCAACACCTGTACCGCAATCTTCACCCATATTACCAAATACCATTGCTTGTACATTTACAGCTGTTCCCCAGCTTGAAGGTATATCATTTAGTTTTCTATATGTTATTGCACGAGGATTATTCCAAGATCTAAATACAGCTTTTATAGCTTCTATTAATTGTAATTTTGTATCTTGTGGGAATTCTTCATGTAGATAATTACTATAAATTCCTTTGAAGACTTTTACTAGGTCTTCTAAATCATTTGCATCCATATCTGTATCTAGTTTCAAATTTCTTTGATATTTTTTTGTATCAATTGCATCTTCAAATAATTTTTTAGGAACCTCTTTTACTACATCACTATACATTTGAATAAATCTTCTGTAACTATCATATGCAAATCTTCTATTTTTTTCAGCAAATGTTTTTACTGTTTCATCATTCATACCTAAATTTAATACAGTATCCATCATTCCTGGCATAGAAGCTCTTGCTCCAGACCTTACAGAAACCAATAATGGTTTTTCTTTACTTCCTAATTTTTTTCCAGTTTGCTCTTCTAGATATAAAAGAGCAGAATCAATTTGTTGTAATATTTCTTTTGATATTTGTTCATCATCATCATAATATTTGTTACAACTTTCTGTTGTAATTGTAAAACCTTGTGGTATTGGCATTCCTAAAGATGTCATTTCTGCTAAATTTGCGCCTTTTCCACCAAGTAGCTCTTTCATGTTTGCATTTCCTTCTTTAAAAAGGTAAACATATTTTTTTTCCATTGTTTATTTCCTCCTTGTTATATTCTTTTGTAAATTCGTAATTATTATAACATAAATTTATAAAAAACAATTATTTTTTTAATCTTTTTTTGTTTTTTTAAGTGTCAATGGGGACGGTTCTTTTTGACAACTTTGTCTATTAATTAAAAAAAATCATGTATCAAAGCAAATTTCGACATTTTTTTAAAATATTTAAAATTAATATTTTTAGCTTTTTTACTTTTTATTGATTTTATAAACTAATTTTTATTTAACTGCTAAACCTGTTATGATAATATAAAATAATTCTGAGAAAGATTGATGTTAATATCTTTTTAGTTAAAAGATTTCCTTGAAAGCAAATAACAGCTATTATGCCTATTTTACCTAAGGTTATTGCTACAAATGATAGATCACTATTAGTTTTTTGGAATATAAAATAAGTATGGTGAATACAATAGAAAAATGCGGTATGAGCTTTATAAAAACTCACACCGCATCAATTAGCGATTAGTCTTCGGCTGTTTCTTCAATTTCGTCATTGTGCATTTGGTCTTCACGCTTTTCGCTTTCATGCATTGCGTCTTCATGCTTTTCGTTTTCACGCATCACGTCTTCACGCTTTTCGTTTTCATGAATTTCATCTTCATGAATTGCGTTCTCATGAATTGCATCTTCGTGCTTTTCGGCTTTATTCATTCTGTCTTTATTATCGTTTTCGGATTTCTCATTATTCCTTTCGGGAACTCCTATAACCAAATTACATAAAAAACCGAATCCCAATGCTTGCCAAAAGTTAATTTGAACCAATTCAATATTTAACAGTTGTGGTAAAATGTTATTCCAAGCATACATTACAACCCAAACATCAAAAATAATTGAAATGAGTACAAATACTGTGGTAAGCAACACCGTTGCAATTTTTACACTTCCTTCAGGCCAGCTTTTTTTACAGAGTTTTTTCGTAAAACCTTCATATTCTGACTTTGCTCTTTCAAAGTAATTTGATTTAAGAGCTGTAATCCCAAACGAAAGAATAACTGCCTGGAAGATTGTCATTTTTGAAAAGCCAAACATTGTTGTAACAGTTGCATTCCAGCATATGCTAAAAATTATGCCTTCTACTACTGTCGCACTTATAAGCACAACTGCTGCCAAAACAATGCCGAAAAGAAGCATGGGAAGAAAAGCTAGAAAAATAAGTATTCCATCCTTTACTTTCCGCCAACCATCGCCAACTTTCTCATGCATAAATATACCCCCTTTTAATTTTAATGGACCATGAGAAAAATTATTTATATACAATGGCTAAAAAGCCATAACAATGTTCCGATTGTACCATATTTTTTCATATTTTGCAATATATTTAACATAAATAATTGTCAATTTGCTCAGATACATGCTGATATTTCAAAAGAATTAAAATTAATAGAGATAAAAAAACTCAATTCAACATAATTTTCAAGTATTTGCAGATTTTAGTTGTATGTCAACTTTTTAGAAATCAAGTCTTCTATTTTATGTATATTCATGGTATAATACCAAATGATGTAGGCAAAGTCCTGTATCGTTTTCCCAGTTTTCACTAACTAGTGAGAGGGATAACCTCTAACTTTTTAGTTTATGCATGCAAACATTAATCACCAATAAAGTTTAAGGAGGAAAATCATGGGTATTACTATTAACGGAGGCCATTTCAATGGCAATAGTGTCATCATCAATGGTTTGATTGTGGGTGGCGGAAACTTTTTCGATGGAGATTCCAAGAGTATTGACGAGAAGAAGTCGACAAGTGCAAATGGTATAAGTCGGATAACTGTTAACTCCAATTGTGTTAATGTCCAGATGAATGTTGCTGATACCAATACTATTGACGCACATCTCTTCGGTCATGTCACAACAGATGGAACTACTGAATTTGATATATCTACATTTGGTACTGAAGTCAAAATTACTGTAAATTTGACAGGCATTTCCATAAATAGCAATCTACGTCTTTATATCGACATTCCAGCAACAATGTTCGATACAATTGATGTAACAAGTAAAAATGGTGATATCATCATTTCTGAGGGAGTAAGCGTTAGAAAGCTCAATCTAAAATCCGCAAATGGGAATGTAAAATCCAATGCTACCTTTGAAGTTATTACAGCTAAATCAAAGAACGGCAATACAAAAGTATCTGTAAATGCCATCTCTGACGTTGAACTGGATGTATCTTCTAAGAATGGCAATGCAATTGTAGAGTTGCACAATATCTCTTGTTGCAATCTTTCTACATCGTCTATGAATGGATCTGTACACAATTGTTTCCATGCTACAACTGGTCATAATACTGCCAACGGAGAAGTTTCTTCGAAGAATGGTGATGTTAAATTAAGCTAAATTCAAATAAAACATGATTAATAAAAGGCTCTTGATCATCTTTTGATGTTCAAGAGCTTTTTATTTACTAAGTATCCAACTGTGCTTTTATGTACATATATAAAAGACATACTTTACATGACAAACAGAAAAAGTTATTACTTGTCTTAATACTTATATTGAGATTTTTGTATTTTTCAATAAATCTAATTAATCTGTATTAGAAATATATACATAAAATATACATACAGTAACTATTTTAATTTTTATAAATTTGACAAAAAAAAACTCCCTCTTTCGAGAGAGAAAAGATAATACTTTTTTTAGGAAAAGATTAACCGACTTTAACAATGTAGGTACTGTTACGAGTAGTTACCTGATAGATATTATTTCCCATGTTAGAAACTGCCTTGACAATGCTGGTACTCCAGCTAATCAGCTTAGGCTGGCCTTTAACAAACTCCAGTTTAGCGCACTCGTATCTTTTTCCCACAACAGGAACATTGTGTGCAATGGCAATGAATGTTTTTTCTGTTGCCGAATTGACATCATCAAACCATACGGAGTTAAAATGCCCCTTTACACCCTTCAAGGTGTAATCAGTCTGCCAACCCCGATCATTTTCCGAAATCACCTCATAGGTCTTACCGATGACCAATTCAGTAGGTTCGGAACAACCGTAGTAACTCATTGTGCCTCCATTGTATCTTACGATCTTTGCCATTTTTTCCTCCTTGCGTAATTACGCGTTCTTTGTTGTTTTTTTCCTACAGATGAAACGGAGTAAATGCGATTCATCACTTACAATTATATCATACTTTACATAACATTGTCAATTATTTAGATATTATAATAGTGTAAAATAGTTTCGGAATATACAAAAAGAAAGTCCTTTGATATAATAATTTACGACTAAATAAATCAAAGAAAGGACTCTCTTTTATGTTTTCCGAAATTTCTTGACATCAATGTGGTATTCTTTTCCATCGAGTATCTGTTAAGTAATAGGTAGCAAATTTTTTCTCATAAATCCCCACTATAATTTACTTATTTTTTATTTTATCATCTATAAATCAATTCACTAATTGGTTTGATATTTATTATTTCTTTTAATTTTTAGTTACCTAATAAAGTACCATTCTTAAAGTCATAAACTCCTCGTTTTTTCTTTATTTACTTTCCATAATTAAGAAATAGTCTTTACGATATCAGCTGTTTATGTTTTTTTATTTGCAATGAAAAAACTACAGAAAAATCCTGTAGTTTTTTTGTGGTTGTCAAAAAGAACCGTCCCCATTGACATATTATCTTATAATGTCTTGTTCTTCTACTTCATCTCTTCCTTTACTTGCAATGTTCAATTTTGCCCTATCTTCATACTTAATTGTATCCATTTTTTTCACTACATCATTGTAAGTAATACTATGATGACTCATCAAACATTGAGAAAAGGCTTTTTTTATTAAATTTGGATTTTTAAGATATGCTTGTTTTAATCTATCACATTCTGCTGCAGAATCAACAAATCTTAAGTAATTTTGAAAACCGTCTACTTTGCCAGTTCTTTCTAATCTATATGCGATGTTTGATAATATTTGGTAATACCAGTTTTTATTTCCTTTGCAATATTTAGAAATACACGTTCTTTCTAATTTCTTATCAAATTTATTTCCATTGTTTTTAATAAGGTTTCTTAAAATTCTATATTCATTGAGCTGATATGCTTTATCTATTTCGCCTGATATACATATGTTGTGATTTTCTTTGTCTTCTGTTGTGATAATTTTCCTTTTTTCCATATATTCGCCTAACAAGATTTCTGTAAATCTAGTTGCAATTTCTTGATTTTCAGCACTAATGTTTTTTCCTTTAGTATTTTCGTTTAGCAATATATGTGTGAATTCGTGAGCTATATTATATATATCTAGTGCATTATTTTTATTGGTACAAATTCTTGCTATAAGATTTGGTCTTTCAATACCATCGCCACACATAATTGATGTACTTCTATTATGTCCGCTAGTGAAACCATCACCAATTTCTTTATTTTTATCACTGCACTTATCAAAATAAATTTGCGTTTTATATTTTAAATATGTATCTTCAACTTTTTTCCCTAAACTGGAATTTAAATCATTGAAAAAGTCCATTACTATTCCAAGCTTATCTTCAATAGTCATAATTTCTTTTTGTGGCTCTGACATACCACTTGTGCTTTTAAATTTTTCTTTATTTTGTATTATATAATCAATATTATTGGAAGAAAATAAACTAATATCTAATTTATCTAAATTTTTTTCAATTGTTTTTCTTTGTTCAATTCTGCTTAGAAATAATTTTAGTTTATTAATTATACTAGGTCTATATTCCTTTAAACTTTCCATGATTTATATTATTATTAATTTTGAAGGTATTTTATCAAATTATTTGCGGAAGAACCATTTTTATTTTATCACTAACATCTCCTTATAAAATTTTATGACACCATTTTTTTCTAATTTTTCTTTAATTGGTGGTATATCCTTATAAAAAGCTTTACTGCATATTATAAATATTTTTTCATATCTAAATTCCTCATACTTTTGTTATATTTGCTAATATTATATCATATTTTAAATTAATTGTCTTAAAAATAATTGCAAAATTATACAAATCATTATCAATAGTTCCCGGCAAACCGATGCAAGGAACATCAAACTCATTGGCAAATATCTGCGCTCCGCTTAATGAACCGTTTCCGCCGATTACAACCAATGCATCAATACCAGCAGCTACCATATTATCGTATGCCACCTTACGGCCTTCGGGAGTCATAAAGTCTTTCGAACGTGCAGTCTTCAAGATTGTTCCCCCACGCTGGATAATGCTGCTGACATCCTGAGTCGTAAGTTCCTTAATCTCATTACGGATCAAACCTTCATACCCTCTGTAAATACCTTTCACAGTATAACCGTTACAAATGGCACTGCGAGTCACAGCACGAATCGCTGCATTCATTCCTGATGCATCACCACCTGATGTCAGGATACCAATACACTTAATTTGTTTCATAATAACTCGTTTGTTGAATTTTCCAATTCCTAAATATTCTAAAAACAGTCCCCAAAAGTAGAACATTTCTACAAAACAAAGTAATCCGTATGTATAAATAACTATAAAAAGACAGTTTTCACGTCCGATAGAACAGAGTATAGATCG
>OLRV01003490.1_pt1 | contig 10939 bp, 7 predicted proteins | sample 1672421 | NCBI WGS metagenome assembly OLRV01 (sample SAMEA3136684, study PRJEB25190) | human gut metagenome | biome: human gut; feature: human-associated habitat; material: faeces | place: Austria | collected 2013
TTTACCACCCGCGTGGTCACCTCCTCCGGCACCGACACCTACTCGGCCATGGCGGCGGCGCTGTGCTCCCTCAAGGGTCCGCGCCACGGCGGTGCAAACCTGATGGTCATGCACATGATGCAGAACATCCGGGACAACCTCCACGACCTTGAGGACGACGAGGAACTGGAAGCCTACCTGAAAAAGCTGCTCCATGGCGAGGCCTTTGACCGCAAGGGTCTGATCTACGGCATGGGTCACGCCGTCTACTCCCTGAGCGACCCGCGCGAGGTGGTGTTCAAGGGCTATGTGGAGCAGCTGGCCCACGAAAAGGGCCGGGACAAGGATCTTTCCCTCTATACCCGTATCGAGCGGATGGCACCCCAGCTGATCGCGCAGGAGCGCAAGATCTTCAAGGGCGTCAGCCCCAATGTGGACTTTTACAGCGGCTTTGTGTACGAAATGCTGGGCATCCCCATGGAGCTGTACACCCCGCTGTTTGCTGTGGCGCGCATCATGGGCTGGAGCGCCCACCGCATCGAGGAGCTGCTCAGCGCCAACAAGATCATCCGCCCGGCCTACAAGAGCCTTGGCGGCACCCACGATTATATCCCGCGCAGCCAGCGGGCATAAAGGGAGGGCATCAGTATGGAAGAGTTACAGCAGCATCAGGGGGAATGGTTCTTCCTCCACGAGCTCAACGTGGATAAGGTGTTCAGCACCATCCAGCGGGCAGATTATCTCATCCTGTATTATATCAAGGTAGAGCAGGAGGCACATCCCGGCGAAAAACTCTATCTTGCCGACCTTGCCGCCGCCATGGGGCTGCGGGTGACCGAGCTTTCCAAGGGCATCGAGAAGCTGCAGGACAGCGGCTTTGTGACGTGGAAAACCGACCGCGAGGCCGGGCGCACCTATGTGGAGCTTTCCAGCAAGGCGGTGGAACTGATGGCGGAGGAGCAGGCGCTTTTGCAGCGCTGCTACCGCCGGATGCGCACTGAGCTTGGAGAAGAAGAGCTGCGCCGCGCCGCTGCCACTATGCAGCGTGCCACCGCTATCCTGAAGGAAGAGCGGGAGAAGGAGTTCCCCGCTGCACAGTAACGATTATGAAAGAAAGACACCGGACAGCCTTGCAGGCCGCCGGTGTCTTTCTTTTTATAAAAATATTTTTATTTGATGCAGCTTGCGCAGGGGGTATAGCCTGCGGCAATGGCTTCGTCATAGCTGGAAAAGAGGACCTGGTTCTTTTCCGCAGGCAGGTTGGCGCAGGTGGGCAGGTGGAACTTTTTGCTGTTCACGTTGCCGATGTAAGCCTGCTGCGCCGTGCTGGAGGACGACGGGTCGGTGGGGTTCAGCTGGCTGTCCGGCACAAAGCGCTCGGTGCCCACGGTGAAGTTCTGGCCGTCGCTGCCGATGGTGATGGTGCCCTGCAGGTCGGTGCGGTAGACGTCCACCTTTGCGTCCCGCAGAATGCTTAACGTCTCCTCGTGGGGGTGGCCGTACTTGTTGCCCGTGCCGCAGGAGATGACGCCCATTTCCGGCAGAACAGCGTTCAGAAACAGGTAGCCGGTGCTGGTGCTGGAGCCGTGGTGCCCTACTTGCAGTACATCGGCTTTCAGGTTGGCGCCGCTGTTCACAAGGTCGGTCTCAGCGGTATTTTCCATGTCGCCGGTCAGCAGAAAGCTGGTGTCGCCGTAGTCGATGCGCAGCACCAGTGAGGTGTTGTTGGTCTCGCTGTACTGCGTTACCGGGCCAAGCATGGTGACGGTGGCGCTGCCCAGCGGCCAGACGGTGCCCACGGAGGGCACTTCCAGCTGCAAGCCCTGCTGCTGGGTGTACTTGACAAAATCGTTGAAGCATTTGGTGCTGCCCTCGGTCACCGGGCTGTAAGCGTGTCCCGCCGGGAACTTTGCCATTACGGCGGCAAGCCCGCCCACATGATCCTCGTGGGCGTGAGAGCAGAACACATATTGCAGCTGCTCCACCCCCTGCTTTTGCAGGTAGGATACCACCAGACTGCCATCGTCCACGTTGCCGCCGTCGTAGAGCATGAACTGTCCGTCACACTCCACCAATACGCTCAGCGCCTGCCCTACATCAATGAAGTGCATCTCAAAGGGCTGGCTTGACCCGGTGGAGGGCTTGACGATGTGTCCGCCGTTGCCGGGCAGACTGTCACAGGCGGTAAGCCCCAGCGCCAGCACAGCGGCCAGCGCCAGCGCAGCCAGCCGCAGGAACAGGCGGCGGGGGAACAGGGTTATTTTTTCTTCTTTCCAGTTTTCCACGTTGCGTTCTCTTTCTGTTGATTATTCTTGGGTTTGTGGCCGGGCGCAGAGTTGGGTGCAAAGCGTGCGCCCGGGCTGGGCTGACGGCCTGCCGGGGCGGTAGCGCGGGCATTTTTTCCGGTGCTGCGTCCCTTCTGGCTGGGGTGTACCGTATAGGTGCCATCGTTGTGGATGGTCACCTCGGCGCTCTCTGCCCGGCGGGCGGTGCGCTGCACGGCGCGGCGGCCGACGGCGGGCACAAGCAGGGGGATCAGGTCCTCCCGGTGGGTCAGCTGCAAGGCCTTGACCACCTTTTCGGCGTTGCGGGGTTCGTAGTATTGCAGCAGTGCGCGCTGCAATGCCTTGCCCTCGGGGGTCTTTTCCACAAACACCGGCTTGAGGGTGTAGGGGTCAAGCCCAGTATAGAACATACAGGTGCTCACGGTGCCGGGGGTGGGGTAGAAGTCCTGCACCTGCTCCGGGCGCATGTGGTTCTTGTAAAGGTACTCGGCCAGATAGACCGCGTCCTTCAGGGTGCTGCCCGGGTGGCTGGACATGAGGTAGGGCACCAGATACTGTTTTTTGCCCGCCTTCTTGCTCAGCTCGTAGAACTTATCCTTGAACTTGTTGAAGGTCTCGATGGGCGGCTTGCCCATGTAGGCAAGGGTGTTAGGGGCGCAGTGCTCCGGGGCAACCTTTAACTGGCCGGACACATGGTACTCCACCAGCTCCTTGAAGAAGGTATCGTCCGGGTCCGCCATCAGGTAGTCGAACCGGATGCCGCTGCGGATGAACACCTTTTTCACGCCCGGCAGCTCCCGCACCCGGCGCAGAATCTTCAGGTAGTCGCTGTGGTCCACGATCATGTGGGAGCAGGTGGTGGGGGCAAGACAGTGCTTGCCGCCGGTGCACATGCCCCGCAGCATCTGCTCCCGGCAGGAGGGAAAGCGGAAGTTTGCGGTGGGGCCGCCCACATCGTGGATGTAGCCCTTGAAATCCGGCTCGTGGGTCATGCGCTCGGCTTCTGCCACGATGCTGTCCGCGCTGCGGCTGGTGACACGGCGGCCCTGATGCAGCTGGATGGCGCAGAAGTTGCAGCCGCCAAAGCAGCCACGGTTCTGGATGATGGAGAACTGCACCTCACGGATGGCGGGCACGCCGCCCATGCTCTCGTAGATGGGGTGGTAACGGCGGGTGTAGGGCAGAGCGTAGACCTTATCCAGCTCCCCGCGCACCAGCGGCTTTGCGGGGATGTTCTGCACCAGATACTTTTCGCTCTGCTTCTGCACGATGATCTGGCCGCTGACCACGTCCTGATTGTCCATCTGGATGCGGCAGGCCTTGGCGTAGGCGGTCTTATCGCTGGCCACCTTTTTGAAGCCGGCACACTCCACATACCGCTCCGGCAGGTGGTCGAAGTCGGTCAGGTAGCAGGTGCCGTCCACATCGGTGATCTGCTCCACCGGTTCTCCGGCGGCCAGACGGCGGGCGATCTCCACGGTCTGGTGTTCGCCCATGCCAAAGCTGATGATGTCCGCACCGGAACTCTCAGCGATGCTGGGCAGCACGGTGTCCATCCAGTAATCGTAGTGGGCAAAGCGGCGCAGGCTGGCCTCCAGGCCGCCCAGGATCACCGGCAGGTCCGGGTAAGCTTCCTTGGCCAGTTTGGTGTACACGGTGGCGCTGCGGTCCGGGCGGGCACCGCCCTTGCCGCCGGGAGAATATTCGTCCTCGGCGCGGGGGATCTTGGCCACGGAATAGTGGCTGACCATGCTGTCCACGTTGCCGCCGCCAATGAAGAAGCCGTACTTCGGCTTGCCGAACCGCTTGAAGTCCTCGCAGTCGGTGTAGCGGGGCTGGGCCAGCACGCCCACCTTGTAGCCCTCGGCTTCCAGCAGGCGGCTGATGATGGCGGTGCCAAAGCTGGGGTGGTCCACATAGGCGTCACCGCCCACCACCACAAAGTCCAGCTGCTCCCAGCCCCGGGCTTCCATGTCCGCCCGGCTGATGGGAAGAAATTCGGTGTAGATCTGGGGAGTAGAATGTTCCATAATGCTCCTTTATTATTCCTCCGGTTGGTTCATCTGCATTTCCAGCCACTGCTGGCGGCTGATGAGCACGGCGCGGGGCTTTGCGCCCTCGTAGGGGCCAATGATGCTCTTTTGCTCCATCTCGTCCATGATGCGGGCGGCGCGGGCGTAGCCCAGCTTGCAGCGGCGCTGCAACAGGCTGGTGGAGGCCTGACCGGCATCGATGACCACATCCACGGCCTGCTTGAACATGGGGTCGGAGCCTGCGTCCTCTTCGGCGTCGGCACCGCCGCCCTTTTTGCCGTCCTGAATGGCGTGCTTTTCCATGGCCTCGATCATGGCCTCGTCGTACTGCACGGTGGCGCTGGATTTGATGAAGTCCAGCACACGGCTGATCTCCTCATCCCGCACGAAGGTGCCCTGAATACGGGTGGGCTTGGGTGCGCCCACGGGCATAAAGAGCATATCGCCCTGACCCAGCAGCTTTTCTGCACCGGCACCGTCCAAAATGGTGCGGCTGTCCACCTGACTGGACACCGCAAAGGCGATGCGGCTGGGGATGTTGGCCTTGATCAGGCCGGTGATCACGTCCACGCTGGGGCGCTGGGTGGCTACGATCAGGTGCATACCGGCGGCGCGGGCCTTCTGGGCGATGCGGCAGATGGAGTCCTCCACATCCTTGCCCACCACCATCATCAGATCGGCCAGCTCGTCGATGATAATGGCGATGTAGGGCATCTTTTCCAGATCAGGCCGTTCTGCGGCCAGCTTGTTGAAAGACTTGATGTCGCGCACATTGTTCTCTGCAAACAGATGATAGCGGCGCTCCATCTCCTGCACCGCACTGCCAAGGGCACCTGCGGCCTTTTTCGGCTCGGTGACCACCGGCATCAGCAGGTGAGGAATACCGTTGTACTCGGCCAGCTCCACCACCTTGGGGTCGATCAGCAGCAGCTTCACGTCCTCCGGGCTGGAGCGGAACAGCAGGCTCATGATGATGCTGTTCACGCACACGGATTTACCGCTGCCGGTGCTGCCTGCAATGAGCAGATGGGGCATCTTGCACAGGTCTGCCACCTGTGCCACACCGGCAATGTCCTTGCCAAGCGCAATGCCCAGAGGTGAGGTCATGCGCAAAAAGCTCTGGCTCTCGAACACGCTGCGGATATACACCGGGGTCTTTTTGTGGTTGGGCACCTCAATGCCCACGGCAGGCTTGCCGGGGATGGGTGCCTCCATACGCACATCTGCCACCGCAAGGTTCAGGGCGATATCGTCTGCCAGCGAGGTGATGCGGCTGATCTTGACACCCGCCATGGGCTGCACTTCGTACCGGGTGACGGAGGGGCCCCGGGAAATATCCAGCACACGGGTGCGCACGCCAAAGCTTTCCAGCGTATCCACCAGCTTCTGGGCGTTGGCTTTCAGCTCTTCCTGCGCGCCGGGGTCGGTCTCGTCCTGCGATTTTTCAAACAGCTCAATGGGCGGATACTGGTACTGATAAGTATCCACCGGTTCGGTCTCGTCCACAGGGGCCGCTGCCGCGGCCTGCTCGGAAGCGGCAGGCTTTTCCATTGCCGCTGCCACCAGCGTGCTGATATCCTTTTCCTCCACCGGTTCGCTGGTAATGCTGATCCAGCCGTCCTCGTCGGGTGTGCCGCGCATGGCAACGGCGTTTTCGGCGCTCACCCGGGCGGGTGCCGCCGGGACTGCGGGCTGGATGGGCACGGCGGGCATCTCCGGCGTGACTGCCGCTGCCGGGCTTTCCGGCTGGGCCGTCGGCATTGCCGGGGTCATGACCGGAGTATCAAAGCTTTCCGCTGCCGCAGGCTGCACCGGCTGTGCAGCCTTTGCAAAGAAATCGGATGCATCGGTCTCCACCGCGTCCTGTACGATGGGCTGCGGGGCAGGTCTGGGGGCCGGGCGCAGCGGGTTCTGCCCAAAGGTGCCGCCCGGGCCCACGATGAGCGGCTCGATGGGTTCGCTGCCGCCCTCCTTCACCTCAGTGTGGTCGGGGCCAAGGTCTACGTCAAAGGAAGCCCGGGGCCGGGATACCCGCACCTGCACCGGCGTGATGGCCGGGGCGGCAGGCTCCGGTTGGGCAAGCGGCTGGCCGGAAGTATCTGCGGGCGGCTCCGGCTGCGGGGCGGCCTCCGGCTCCTCCGCCTCCATCTCTTCGGTCACCTTGTGGCCCCAGTGGCGGATGCCGTTCAGCCAGTCCGGCATACCGATGCGGAAAGCCGGAGTTTCCATCTCCTCTTCGGCATCTTCCTCATCCCGGTATTCATCTTCTGCTTCGTCGTAGTCTTCCTCGGCCTCGGCTTCTGCCGCGCGGGCAGCGGCACGTTCAGCGCGGCGGGCTGCGCTCTGCTGCGCCATGGCCGCACCCTTTGCGTGCACGCCGCCAAACGCAGCGCACAGCCATTGCCACACCTCTGCCGGGGTCAGATCAAAAATGTACAGGCTGACACACAGTGCCAGCACGATCATGATAAGGGTTGCCGCAGGCCGTCCGCACAGCAGCAGCAGGCTGCCGCCCAGCAGTGCGCCCAGCGCACCGCCGCCGATCCATGCATTCACGCCGTTTGCGTAGCAGGCAGCCGTCATCTGAAATGCCGACATGCCCTGCGGCTGGATATCAGAAAAAACGATCACCGTGCCGCAGGCAAACACCAGCCCAAGAACCAGCTTGAAGATCTTGGGCAGAAGGTCTTCGCCCCGGGTATACTGCACAGCAAGGCAGCACACTGCCGCGCCCAGTACAAAGCTGCCGCAGCCAAAAAGTCCGAACAGCACATCGTGCAGGGCCTTCCATGCCGAATCTCCCTCCACAAAGGCCAGCACCACCAGCAAAAGGCCTGCAAACAGGGTGCCAAGCCCCGCCGGAAGCCGCTGTTCGGCGCGTTTTTTGCGCGATGCTGCGCGCCGTGTTGTCGTTTTACGTTTTTTTGTTGCCATGTTTCTTTGTTCCCCGCGTTTGTAGTAGACACACTATTTGATTTTATTATTGTACCACGCAGGGAAGAAAATGGCAAACCTATTGTTGTACAAAATCGGCCTTCATTTGCGTTCAATCTCTTTATACAGCCACGCCAGCGCATCCGAAAGCCCGCCCAGCTCGTCGATGAGCTTTTCCTTCACGGCCCGGCGTCCATCCAGCACGGTGCCCATGTCCATCACCAGCTCGCCGGTGTGGAGCATCAGGTCGGTGTAGCGTTTTTCGGTCATGCCGCTGTGGGCCGCTACGAAGCCGGTGATGCGCTGCTGCATCTGCTCAAAGCTGCGCATGGTCTGCGGCACCCCCAGAATGACGCCGGAATGCCGCACCGGGTGCACGGTCATGGTGGCTGTGGGCACGATGAAGCTGCGCCGGGCGCTGACGGCAAGCGGGATACCGATGGAGTGCCCGCCGCCCAGCACAAGCGTTGCACTGGGTTTGGACACGCTGGCGATCAGCTCCGCCAGCGCAAGGCCTGCTTCCACATCACCGCCTACCGTGTTCAGCAGCACCAGCAGGCCTTCGATGCGAGGATCCTCCTGCGCGGCCACCAGCTGCGGGATGACATGCTCATACTTCGTGGTCTTCTGGCCCTGCGGCGCTTCCGAATGGCCTTCGATCTGGCCGATGACGGTCAGGCAGTGGATCACATGCTCCCCGCGGGCCAGCGTGACCGTGCCCAGATCCTCGATCTCTTCCTTTTCCAGCCGACGCGCGTCGGTCTGCTGCGTTTCATCGTTCATATGCTTTCCTCCTGCGTTTTCTGTCAGCATTCCCCAGCCTGTGCCGGGCTATGCAGACCCGCTGCAGCAAAAAAGCGGTAACATTTCATAAAATTTTTTTGAGAATGATTTGACATTCTCCATCGGTGCAGTATACTTTAAATAATTGACTGTAATATCTGCAATATGAACCCGTAAACGGATCGGGGTTTCTCTGCGCCGTATCTGTAAAGCAGGCAGCTGCGGCAAGTACTGCGATAGAGCGAAAGGAGAAAGTATTCTATGAACACTCCTGCAAGGGCTTCGCTTCCCGTTATCAAGCGTCTTCCCAAATATTACCGCTATCTGTGCTCTCTGCAGGCAGACGGCATCAACAGCATTTCCTCCCGCGAGCTGGCTGCTCAGATGGGCACCACCGCTTCGCAGGTACGGCAGGACTTCAACTGCATCGGCGATGTGAATGGCCGGCAGGGCATCGGCTACTCGGTGGAAAACCTGCTCTCCATTCTGGAAGGCCTGCTGTTCGGCAACGGTGACCGCCTGCCCACCATCCTGATCGGCTGCGGCCGTCTGGGCAAGGCAGTGAGCCGCTTTATCACCACCGATACCAACGGCTACCGCCTGATCGCCGCCTTTGATGTGGCACAGAGCGAGGTGGGCAAGGAGATCAGCGGCATCCAGATCCGCCATATCGACGAGCTGGAGTCTTTCTGTGCCGAGCATCACCCCAAGGTCGCAGTGCTCTGTGTGCCCCGCGACGGTGCGGAACAGGTCAGCGGCCGTCTGGTGGATCTGGGCATCGAGGGCTTCTGGAACTTCTCCCACTATGACCTCTCTGTGCCGTATCCCGATGTGGTGGTGGAGAACGTCCATCTGGGCGACAGCCTGATGAGCCTTGGCTACCGCCTGCGCAATCAGGACTGAACGTACCTATTGTAAGTAATAAGAGAACCCTCTCAGCCAAAGCCTGAGATGCCGCTGAACCCTCTCAGTCTCGCATACGCTCGACAGCTCCCCCGAAAGGGGAGCTTTATGAGTGGGGACGGGAAAGTTTCTGCTTCTCCGGCGAAGGACAGCCTGCCCGGAAGATGCAGAAAAGCTCCCCCATCGGGGGAGCTGGCAAAGCCGTCAGGCTTTGGCTGAGAGGGTTCTTTCTGTAAGGAGAGTTTTTCAAATGGCAAAACTGTATTTCCGTTACGGCGCGATGAACAGCGGCAAGAGCACCGCCCTGATGCAGGTAGCCCACAACTACGAAGAACAGGGGATGCGGGTGCTGATCCTCAAGCCACAGGTGGACACCAAGGGCGGCGGTGAGCTGGTGAGCCGTCTGGGCGTGCGCCGCAAGGCTGATCTGCTGATCCCGCCGGAGACGGACGTGTTCGAGGCCGTGCGCACGGCCAACGCTGACGGTGCGCCGCTGGCCTGCGTGCTGTGCGACGAGAGCCAGTTTTTCACTGCGCAGCAGGCAGAACAGCTGTTCATGGTCACGGTGGATTTGAACATTCCGGTGATCTGCTACGGCCTGCGGGCAGATTTTTCGCTCAAGGGCTTTCCCGGCTCTACCCGCCTGCTGGAGCTGGCCCACACCATCGAGGAGATGAAGACTATCTGCACCTGCGGCCGCAAGGCCATCTGCAACTGCCGCAAGGTGAACGGCAGATTCGTCTTTGAGGGCGAGCAGGTGGCCATCGATCTGGAAAACGATGTGCAGTACGTGAGCATGTGCCCCCAGTGCTATTTCAAGGCAAAGCGCGCGTTCTACGCCGAAAAAGCTGCTTTGCGGGTCGAATAAACTTGTATACAAGGCTGCTGTGTCCAACGACACGGCAGCCTTTCTTTTTTATTCCCGGCCCACAGGCGCAGTCCACGCAGCAGCGCAAAATATGTCGCTGTCGGTGCTTCTTCACCCCCCCCAAAAAGGGCGAAAAAGCACCGATTTCCATGCCCGAAGACCGGTGCCGGATGCCCGCCGCAAACAATTGATATATCAGAGTGCACATTTTTTGCGCTATTGATATATCAGTTCAAAGACTCCCATCCGGGCTTTTTAAGCTGTTGTTCGTCCACAATGTATGCAACGTTTCCACGTTCTGAAACGGAATGTTTACAAAATTATTGCAAAATTCGACGTTCCTCCTATGATGCATCCCAGTTTTCTATGCAAAATAGCGAAGTATACATGTTGCACAGTTTTTCGAGCCAAGTTTATTCATTTCAGCGAAGGCATCAATTCTTGCGCGAAAACAAGAGCAATATTTGTACGTTTTTTGTTTAGATATCTGCAATTTGCGTCTTTCTTTTTGGTTGTTGTTTTGTTATCATAATTGTATACAACGGGGTATGTGCAGAACCCCCGTTCGAGATGATGTTTTCTGTATTTAGGAGGAGAACGAAAATGAGCAAGGCAATTTCTCGTCGTGACTTTCTGAAGGTCTCTGGCGCTGTGGGTGCTGCCGGCCTGCTGGCCGCCTGCGGCGGCTCCAGCAATGCTGGTTCTACCGCCACTTCCACTGCCGCTTCTTCCGCAGCAGCTTCTGTGGCTGGTCTGTCTTCTGACCCCGTCACCCTGACCATGAGCTGGTGGGGCGGCGAGTCCCGTCACAACGCTTACCAGGAGGCCATCAAGGCTTTCTCTGCTGAGCACAGCACCATCACCGTCAACCCCACCTTCGCTGCATGGTCCGGCTGGGAGGACACCATGTCCACCAAGTTTGCCGGCGGCGTGGCTGAGGATGTCTGCCAGATCAACTGGAACTGGCTGTATAACTACTCCGGCAACGGCCAGACCTTTATTGATCTGAACAGCGTCACCGATTATCTGGATCTGACCCAGTGGGACGACGCAAAGCTGGGTGCCTGCAACGTTGCAAATGCACAGCAGTGCGTGCCCATCTCCATGACCGGCCGTATCTTCTACTGGAACATGACCACCTTTAATAAGGCTGG
>OLRV01003491.1_pt1 | contig 10938 bp, 8 predicted proteins | sample 1672421 | NCBI WGS metagenome assembly OLRV01 (sample SAMEA3136684, study PRJEB25190) | human gut metagenome | biome: human gut; feature: human-associated habitat; material: faeces | place: Austria | collected 2013
CTGAGCTGTTCCCGCCTCTACAACGATTACGACGGGATACAGCACGACTACACGAAAAAACAGGGGCTTGTCTGGCAGGAGGTGTTTCTCCCTGCTATGGCACCGCCTGAATGGAAAGACCGGGAGCAGCTCTGGAACGCCGTAGAGGAAGTAGAGACGTCCAAGGACAGCCGATTGGCGCGGGAGTTTGTGGTTGCCCTGCCCATAGAGCTGAACCGTGAGAATCAGATCGAGTTGCTGCAAGAATTTATCCGGGAGCAGTTCGTATCAGATGGGATGTGCGCCGACGCTGCCATCCATGACACCGACGGCCACAATCCCCACGCTCACATTCTGCTGACGGTGCGCCCGCTGGATGAGCAGGGCAAGTGGCAGTACAAGACCGAAAAGGAATACCTTTGCATGAAAAACGGTGAGGAACGCGGTTTTACTGCCGTTGAGTTTAAGGCGGCACAGAACAGGGGCTGGGAGAAACAATATCCCTACAAGGTCGGCAAAAAGAAGGAGTATATGGTTCCTTCTGAGGCCGATGCGCAGGGGCTTGTCCGGGCTGACAAGCATCCCAAAAGCACCCGCTACGGCAGGCAGAATCCCATCTCAGAACGCTGGAACAGCGAAGATCAGCTTGCCGCATGGCGGGCGGCATGGGCAGATGTGTCCAACCGCTGTCTGGAACGCGCCGGGCGGGAGGAACGCATCGACCACCGCAGCAATGCTGCCAGAGGGCTGGACGAACAGCCCACCATCCATGAGGGCGTGACGGCACGGGCGCTGGAGCGGAAAGGAATCATTGCTGACCGCTGCGAGATCAACCGGCAGATCAAGGCGGACAATGCCCTGCTGCGGGAGCTGAAAGCTGTGGTCAGGAAGCTGGGTCAGGCGGTAAAGAATACCCTCCTCCCGGTCATTGCTGAAGCGATGGAAAATCTGCGAGCGAATATGATTGTTTTCCGCTATCAGCTGCGGCATATCGGCCGGGGCAGGCAGCGCATGAAGGAATATATCCACGCTGTTCAGCCGAAGCTGGTGCGCTATACCGAGCTGGTTCAGGAGATTCGGGGTAAGGGCAAGGAACGCAAATCTTTGCTTGCTGAAAAGAAGGAGACGCCCTTCTATCTCATTCCAAAGCAGCACGAGCTGTCCCGCCGCATTGCGGAGCTGACCGAGGAATTGGAGGAGTTGAAATCCGAAAAGGCAATTCTGCTAAATTCTCTGGATTGTGAGGACGATGCTGATATTTCCACCGTGAAGAAAGAAATCGCCACATTGGAAAGTGGATTAAAAAAGCTGAGGGAACAGGAAACAAAATATTCTGCCGAGCTGGATGATGCTCTAAAACAGTACGCCGAATTGAAAGAACAGGCAACAGAGATGGACAGTGTTGAACTGATGGAGGTACGGCTGGATATTCGCAACGAGCAGGAACGCTCTGCCGTTGATCGAGTAAAAGCTGCCTATAGCGAAAAATATGATTTTGCTATGATGGCTGGCAGCAAGCAGGATGTGGCAAGTTTGCTCCGTGAGGAAACGGAAATCCGTTCCGTGCGTGAGCGGTTGCTCCAAAGACGGCAACAGGCACAGCAAAAACAGACACCGAAGAAACACAGAGACAGCCAAGAACGGTAAAAATTTTAGCGGGAGTGCATTTTTGCGATGCACTCCCGCTTTTTCTATTTTACGGCAAATATCGCCAAGCGTATTGACAAATATTCTTACATCAAGTATAATATTATTGCAATCGCATAATGGAGGTATGGTGAATGACCAAAGATGAAAAAAATGCTTTGATGAAAACTATGGCTGAGAATCTTCCGATTCTTCGTTCTAAGTTGAATTTATCTCAAGAGGAACTTGCAATTCTTCTTGGTGTAACAAGACAAACTATTTCTTCTTTTGAAAGCAATCAGCGAAAAATGACTTGGAGTGTATTCCTTGCTCTGATATTGATTTTCTTTAGAAATGAGCCTACAAAAAAATTACTTGTAGCTCTTAACATATACACCCCCGCTTTGAACGATTTTCTTAATATATCAAAGAACACAGGAGGAAACTGAAGTGACACTAATTGATGTTATAAAATACGAAGGTGGAAACAACGTGCTGGTATGGAAGCACCCAAAAGAAGATTTTAATACATCCGCACAGCTAATTGTCCATGAATCGCAGGAAGCGGTTGTATTCAAGGATGGAATTGCATTGGGTCCCTATAGTGCAGGAAAGCATACGCTTGAAACAGAAAATATTCCCGGCATTCGCAGACTTGTGGGGTTGGTAACTGGTGGCGTATCGCCCAATCACTGCGAGGTCTATTTTATCAACAAAGCTTATGCCCTTGATGTTCATTGGGGAACTGCATCTGAATGGAAACTTCAAGACCCAACACTTCAAGTTCCATTCAGTATGCAAGCAAGAGGACAGTTTGCAATTCGTGTGGCGGATTCCAAACAATTCCTGCTCAAATTAGTTGGTACGACAAGTAGCTTTACAACAATGACTTTGCAGAACTATTTCTCTGACTTGATGATTAGTCGAATTAAGGATTGTATTTCTAATATTATTCTTTCCGAAGGACTGAGCCATGCAGAAATTAGTTCACATCTTGTTTCTATTGGTGAAAAAGTAACACTTCTGCTTTCAGAAACCTTTGAAAAGTATGGACTTTCACTTGAAGAATTTGTCGTTGAAGGTGTTTCTATCAAGGATAGTAAAATATCGGAAGCCATTGAAGAAGCGCAGAAAGACCGCGCAGTCAACATTATCAAGGGTATTACCGAACAAGACAAAATGGCTCACGATGTTGCTCTTGCACAAGCAAGCAATCCGGGCATGAGCGGACAGGCTTCTCAGATTATGACTGGGGTTGCCGCTGGTGCGGCGATGGCTCCTGTTATGGGGCACATGGTAAGAAATGTTATGCAGCCCACAGAGCAATTCGGTCAGGGCACGCAACAACATAGAGATCAGTTCAGCATCGGTGTAGTCAATAAGCGGACAGCTCCTATTGAAGAAAATAAAGCAATTTGCCCTCAGTGTGGGGCAACAGTTACTGAAAATTCTCGTTTCTGCAATCAGTGCGGTGCTCAGCTTGAAAAGGAAAGCGAACCCCCAGAAACTTGTCCTCTGTGTGGTGGACAGATTACAAAAGGAAGTAAATTCTGCAACCATTGCGGTGGAAAACTTTAAGGAGGCACACAATGGATAAGATAAAAAGAATTATGCCATGTGTTTTACTTTCTGCAATCTATTTGATTGTTTTCAATATTCTTGCTTTTGTACTTGCAGATGATTTTACGGGTAATTTTTGGTGTGGGTATGTTTTTGTAACCCTTTCTTGGCTGTGCTTGATTGGAATTGAAATACTTATGGTGTGGAAAGATGATCGTGGTAAATCCGTTTTTCTAAATGCACCAGGATTCTTGTTTGCATTTTTGCATTTGCTTGTGCAAACAGCACTGAGTGTTGCAGTAATGGCGATTCCAAATTATAGCGTGAAACTTTCTATATGTGTTCAGATTGTGGTGTTTGCAATTTTCTTGATGTTATTTGGACTTATGGAAGTATATAAATCCCATTCTAAAAACAAGTGAGGTGAAAAGAATATGAAAGAGTGTAAATATTGCCGAACAAAATATGATGATAATCTCAGTGCTTGTCCGAGCTGTGGCGGCACAAAGGTTATTACGGCACAGGAGAAGGCAGAAGATGCAGCCCTGTACCAAAAGGAAATTGAAAACAGAGAGAATGCCGTTGCTGTTGTTGCAACCAAAAGGAAAATGCTGATTTCCGTACTGGTTGGTATCGTTGTCTTGATAATTGCTGTGATTACAATGGCATCTTACAACGCAAATAAGCCCCTGTCCAATGGTATGACTAAAGACGAAGGCGAAGCGATTTTGGCAGAAGGCATTGCGTTTTATAATGACGGCGATTACGAGTCCGCTATTGAGTGCTTTGTGCAGCTTCCATCCGACAGCAAGCAATATGATGAAGCTCAATCTATGCTTACAAAATGCGAAGACGAATATAGTGCCAGTATTGTTGAAAAAGCAAATGGATATGTCGAGAATGGCGAATATGAAATGGCACTTAATCTGCTAAAAAATGCGGGAGAGCTTCTTCCTAATAATACCTATATTTCTGCAACGCATGATAACCTTTTTAAGGAATACAAGAATATCATTTTTACAAATGCATTTTCGGAAGCGGAAAAATTTGTTGCTGCTGGGAACTATCCTGCGGGAATCCAAGCAATCAATGGCGCAATTAAACAGATAGGAACAGATGATGATGCCTCCGCAAAATTGCAAACATATATGAGTACTTACAAATCTATAGTTATCGAAAATGCTGACAACGCTTTAGCCAGCACCGGATATGCGGATGCAATTTCTATCATTAATGAAGGTCTGAAAATACTTAATGGAGATAATGATCTTTTGAATAAGATTGACGAATACAAGACGTATGCGCCGGTATACCTTTCGTATGACGATGCATATGCAATAAACAAATATCTTCGCACCGGAATTACTGATAATTCATGGCTGACAGATAATTACGGCACAACATATACGTCTGAACGTGTAATTTGTAACAAAGATAGCGGTTTGTTTGAGGATGTAGGAACAATTCAATACTATTTGTCATCGCAGTATCGAACTCTAACCGGAACAATTTACATTCCAGATATTTCTAAAAATGTTAATGTGGAGAGCATTTTGGTAAAGAAACCATATGTTCAAATATGGGGAGATGGTTTGCTTCTCTATGAGTTGACTTCGCTCATAAATAAGGATAAGCCAGTTGATTTTTGTATTGATATTTCTAATGTGGAGTTTTTGGAGATTCAAATCTATGGCAGTTGGTATCGTGGTGATGGCACGGGATTAATTCCGATGAACTGTGTTGCTGATTTGGCTGTAGCTAAATAGATTATTTTATATCAAGTGAAAGCAGGTGACTGAATGAGCCTTTCTATTATCGAAATAAAAGCAGTACCCCAATATAGTCTTATTGCCCCATCTTTGAACGAGGCGCAGGTGCTGACCCAAAACTTATTTGGTGATCTGCTGAATTATGTATATGCCACTGTAGGAGCAGAGCGAGCAGCATTGGAATTGGTATATCACAAATGTAAAGATTCAAAAGTTCGGATTTTAGTGACGGTTCGCTGTGTTGACAACAACATTGATGTTTCTGCTGATATGTTAGCGGATAGAATTGTAAAGTATCTGGCCAATGTAAACTATAATGCTGTTATCCTTGCTGATATAGAATTTCAGACCGTGGTACAGAATCTTAGAACAGCAATATCCGGCAGACTGGTTGCTTTATCAAAAAGCGAAAAAATCTTATCAAGTTCGGTATCTTATTCTGGATATTACTATTATACAGATATTTTGGCTACCGAACAAAGGAAAAATGCCTTGTCCAACTTTAACGAATTGATACAGCAATTATCTTTGTGTGATGAAGCAACCGTGTCTTTTCAGCTCATCCCATCACAGTTATCCAGCGGAGAATATTATGCGATGAGCAGTCTTTCCGGCGAACTTGCAACTACAGCACAAGGTGTCTTCGTTGGAAATCAGATGATTCGCGAAGCAGGTACAGACGCACCAAGGAAAGCATACGCCTATTATTCCGAGCGTGTTTCATATCCAATGTTTACTGGCAGTATCATTGTCAAAGCAAATCAAAAAGATACAGACGCTCTTGTTTCTGCGATAAATCGTTGTATCGGAAATTCTGTTGATTGCCCTGTTTCTTTTACTGCATACGAGGTTTTCAGCAATAGAATGCTTGCCTATGATTATTTTAAGTTCCCGTGGAATCTGCAAAACGAATTGCTTATGCGGTATCGTGAACCAAGCATTTGGAACGGCACAGTTTTTCAACCCACAAATTTAACAAGGCTTCCTTATTTGTACGATGTCCATGAAGCTACTGTTTTCTTTCGTTGCCCCATTGATGATGAGAAGATTACAGGGCTTCGAGTTAATCATGCAAAGAATGACAACGAGGATATTGACGAATCTGTTTTTGCTGATACCAATATCAAATTTGGATACTTGCTCAATTCACTCGATGCGGTAATCGGCGCAAGAATATCAAATTTTACACATCACGCTCTTGTTGTTGGTGCTCCGGGTAATGGAAAGACAACCTTTGCTTTAAATTTGCTTTTGCAGTTTTACGAAAAAGGTATTCCTTTTCTTGCTATTGAACCAACAAAAACTGAGTATCGTACATTAGTGGATTGTATTCCTGACTTACAGATTTTTACACCTGGCAATACCGCTACCGTCCCCTTCATTATTAATCCATTCATTCCACCGAAAGGAATACGTTTGGAACAATATACTCCATCCTTAATGAGTGCGTTCCGCGTTATGTTCTCCATGGAAACACCGTTGGAGGAAATTTTTCAGCAAGCCATACGACAAACATACTCTTTGCATGGTTGGAAAAACAGTAGCACAGTTGATGATCCGGGGACACAGAAGTTTGGTTTATATGAGTTTATTCTTGTATTCAAACGCATTGTTTCATCATCTGCCTACAAAACAGAAACCAGAGCAAATATAGAAACGGGAGGAACGTTCCGGCTGCTCAACCTAATTGAACAAAACAAATATATCTATGACACAGTAAATACGATACCAATTAATGAGCTATTAAGCAAGCCAACAGTAATTGAATTAAATGCTATCGCAGACAGCGAACAAAAGGCGCTTGTAATGGCACTACTGTTGATTCAGATTTTTCTTTATACTCAACGAAAAGGATCTAACGAGGGTAATCTTGAAAATATTGTTATGATTGATGAAGCTCATGTGCTATTTGACAATGCTGGGCAAAGAGATGGGGCGAACAAGGCTCAACAGGCAACCTCCAAATCCTTGCAGAAAATGATTGCGGAGATTCGAGCATACGGAACGGGTATTATAATTGCCGATCAGCTTCCATCAAAGGTAACGGAGGATATTGTTTCAGATACAGAAATTAAGGTTATGTTTAGATTGGTAGCGGAAAAAGAACGGACATTGATTGCTGGAAGTACAAATATGAACGAATACCAAGCGCAGTATTTGGCACGTCTTAAAAAGGGCGAAGCGGCGGTCTATTTTGCTGACTTGAACTCACCAAAACTAATTATGACACAGGATGTTCGCAAAGTAAAAGGTATGCGTTATTCCATAGATGATAAGGAGATACATGAAAAGTCAACGTTTTGGAACAAAAACAGAAATTTGCTTGTTCCATACTATGAATGTGCGTATTGTGAACAATGCTCTCATTCTGGTTGTCAGCAAGCAATTCGAGAAGAAGCGGACTATTATGCATCTAAAATAATTGCTATGCTCGGCAATCACATTAAAACCAAAGAATTGTTGGTGAAATACTCCACTTGCCTGCATGATTTGATTATCAAATATGAAGCCGCCGGGAATAGAAGTCCTCAAATCAAAAAACTTTGTAATTGTGCAAAGATACAGTTCTTGAGGCAAGCATTACTCAGTGCAAGTTTTTATCTTAGCAGGGACGATATTTCTCTTTTGCTTCGTACTGCGCTGATAAAGGAGGGAAAGAAAAATGTTTGATTCTGATTTTGATTCAACTGATATGAGCGTATCCGATGGTGGGGATACTCTCGATAATGGTGATATCGAATTTCTTGATACAGATGATGTTCAAGACACAGCCGATAATATTGTCGAACAGCAGAGTGATAATTTGTCAGATAGCGAAACTTATAAGGCAAATCGCATGACAGAAGAACAAGTGCAAGAAATTGATGCATTGTGGAATTCCGAACAGCACGATGATGTTGAGCCGTATCAAGCTACTCATTTGACAGAGGAACAAATGAAACAGACAGATGAAATCTGGGAAGAAAAAAGCACAAAAGATATTCCTGAGCCTTATAAGGCTACAAGCCTTGACCCTATAGATGATGTTTCAACCGCTGGTAACGGTGATTCTGTTTTTGACTTCGGTTCTCAATCCTTAGAGGAACGGTTTGCGGCAGAGGTTGATGCTATGTCCCTCGATGATTTATGTAAGGAGCATGAAAGGATCGCTTCTTTGAGCGAAATGGATGATTTTGATGTTTTTGCTGAGTTTGATAACACCCAAAAGGCAAAATACGATCCTGAATTATTCGCTGCATTAACAGATGGACTGTCCAAAGAATCATTGAAACAATTAAGGAATGGACTTGCTGCTGGTGATCCCGATACTTACGAATACTTCGGACTAAATGATGAAACAGATGATGAAAATGGAGAATACTCTCGAGCAAGAAGAAAATGACGATTTATTAATTCTGAGGACATGATTTGATGAATTTTAATCTTGTATTGATGTTGTTCGGATTAATATCGTTCGCCGTTATATTCTCGGCAATCAATTCCGCCTTGTCTGAAAAAAGAGCGAAAAATTTCCGAAGAACTTTAGTTGTAAGGTACTCTCTGATGTGAGCATCGGTCTGATTATAGCAACCATTCCGACCATACTTTTGCTTAATTATCTTTAAACCGCAGCCCGAAGATATTATGCCTGCGTTTGCCTACGATGGAGTATATTCTGAGATAGCGGATGATATTGACGAATCATCAATATAGTTTTTAATTTCCGGCCGCACTGTCGCAATAGAAGAGGCTCCCAGTGCTGAAAATATCTTTGATCGCTCCTTTTTGTATTATAAGACCAGAAATTTTGATTTGGCACAAATAGACTTACAACAATGCATGGAACTCGAAGGAAACTGGATGCATTATTATGATATGGGCGTTATATATGGTTATCTTTTAGATTATACTGCTGCAATCGAGTACCTTGAAATGGCTCTTTCAAAGGATATTCCTATCTCTGAACGTGGTAATGTCATCAACGCATTGGCTATGATTGAAAATTACTATGAATCATTGGTTTATTCGATACTTAAATAATTATTTTGTCAAGGGGTGTTTTTTGCAGAAACACCCCTTGACAAATCTCGTCTCAAAAGAAAATGCTGGAGGACTATGCGAAAGCCAACGGTTTTACGAATTGCGTCCACTTCACAGATGATGGTTGGTCTGGTGGAAGTTTTGACCGCCCAAGTTGGAAGCGCATGATTGAGGGCATTGGAAAAGGCGAAATCGCTGCTGTCCTTGTTAAAGATTTGAGCCGCGTCGGTAGAGATTATTTACAGGTGGGCTTTTACACCGAAGTGATGTTCAGAGAGAAAGGTGTGCGTTTTGTTGCCATTACCAACGGAGTAGATAGCGACAAACGGGAAAGCAGCGAGTTTGCACCCTTTTTGAACATTATGAACGAATGGTATATTCGTGATTGCAGCCGTAAGATAACCTCTGTTTTACGGGCAAGAGGTATGTCCGGCAAGCACACAAGCAACCACTGTATCTACGGTTACAAGAAAGACCCCAACGACAAAGACCATTGGATTATCGACGAGGAAGCTGCCGAAGTAGTACGCCGGATTTATCGCATGGCCATTGAGGGAAAAGGCCCGTATGAAATTGCCCGCATATTGGCAACGGAAAAGGTTGAGCGCCCCTCTTACTATCTTGCACAGCGCGGTATGGGAAACCATCAATCAAACTACAATGCCGCAGACCCCTACACATGGCGCGGCGGTACAGTTGCCGACATACTCTCCAAGCAGGAATATATGGGGCATACGGTAAACTTTCGGACTTATAAGGAGAGCTATAAAGATAAGCGCGTCAAAATGACCCCCAAAGAGGATTTAGTCATTTTTGAGAACACACAAGAAGCTATCATCGACAAGGAAACATGGGAACGCGTACAAACTCTACGGAAAACCATTCGCCGGACAGACAGCATAGGAAAGGCCAATCCACTAACCGGCTTGATGTTTTGCGCGGATTGCGGTGCAAAGATGTATAACCACAGGGGCAAGGCCGGAAACGCGCGTGACTGGGCGGGCAGACCCAACGGGAAAAAGCGTCCGGATCGTGACGAGTACAACTGTTCCCGTTATGATTTGGGCAACCAGCATTATGATAAATACTGCACGACGCACCTTATTCGTACTGCTGTTGTAAACGAGCTTTTGTTGGAAGCCATCAAGGGCGTTTGTGACTATGCGTTGAACAATGAAGCTGAGTTTATGGCACAGGTCTGCTCCGCTTCCGAGGACAGGCAGGAAAAAGCTGCAAGATCCATTCGCCAGCGGAAGCAGCGCAACGAGAAGCGTACCGATGAACTGACCCGCCTAATCCGAAAGCTCTATGAGGACAATGTAAGTGGCCGACTTTCCGATACCCTTTTTGAACAAATGCTCAGAGATTTCGAGGCCGAGCTAAGCGATTTGACAGAAATCGTTTCCCAAGACCAACAGGAACTTGAACGCATAAGCAGGGAAACCATCAACGCCGAAAAGTTTCTTTCCCTTGTCAGAAAATATACAGACTTTTCCGAGTTGACCCCTGCCATGATAAATGAGTTTGTAGAAAAAATCCTCGTCCACCAAGCCCAGGGCAAAGGAGCAAGCAGAATACAGGAAATTGAAATTTTCTTTAATTTTGTTGGTAAGGTGGACATCCCTCACGAGGAAGTGGAACTGACCGAGGAAGAAAAGGCCGCGTTAGCGGAACAGGAACGCCGCCGAGCGAAAAAAGCAGAGTACAATCGACGCTATATGGAAAAGAAACGCAGGCAATGGAAAGAGCAGCAGGAGCAGGAGCAAGCCGAGCAACTGCCCCTTGCCGCCGAACAGAAAGGAGAACACATAGCATGAGCTAATTTATGTTTGACGGTCAAGAGCCGGAAAAAACAGAAATCTTGCGATAGGAACCGCCCGGACGAGGAATGGTTCACCGGGGCGGTTTCTATTTGAAAATCCCCATTTCCCCCAAGTCAAGAGCCGGGAAAAACACCCGAAAAATGCCCCTATTGCGTAACAGG
>OLRV01003497.1_pt1 | contig 10929 bp, 24 predicted proteins | sample 1672421 | NCBI WGS metagenome assembly OLRV01 (sample SAMEA3136684, study PRJEB25190) | human gut metagenome | biome: human gut; feature: human-associated habitat; material: faeces | place: Austria | collected 2013
GAAGGCCTGCTGCAGGAGCTGCCGGTAAACTTTTCCCCGCGTACGCGGGGGTGATTCCCAATGCCCTTATGGAAGGTGCGTCTTTATTTGCGACGCATAGCTCCGGGTATGGAAACCATTACCAAACCGTTCATCACCATAGGCCGTTTTATCCGCCAGACCGTCAACGAGCTCCGCAAGGTCGTCACCCCCACCGTCCGCGAATGGGCAGGCTGGATTGTTGGTGTCTTCGTTTTCGTCCTTCTGCTCATGGCACTCGTGACCGGCATGGATTTCGGCCTGGGCAAACTGACCTTGTTCATCTTCGGCTAGAAAGGAGCCAATATGCTCAAAACCATCATGACCGTCGCCGTCGCGGTCCTATCCCCCCTGCTCGCCTGCCTTATCCTCATGCACAAGGGCAAGGGCGGCGGCTTCTCCGCCTTCGCGGAGGGCCTGACCGGTTCGGCCGAAAGCTCCGGCGTGGCCGAGAGGAACCTGAACCGCTGGACGGTCCTCGTCGCCCTGTTGTGGGTGGCGCTCATCGTCGCCGTCGACCTGCTTTAGAAGGAGTCCTTCAATGTCGAAATGGAGGAATATTCCCATTCCGGGCGCCCATGACTGGGATGGGGACCTGAGAAAACTGCTTGATGCCGATACCGCCGCCAACGCCCCGCTCGAGGTCGACTGGACCGACCCAGATGCCATCGCCGCCAACCGCGGGATGGTCGCGGATGCGATGCTGCCCGCGCTGGCTGACGCCCTCCACGGGATCGCGGACCGGTTCGCGGACGTGCCGCCGGTCGGTCGGCTCGCCATCATCGGCGGCATTGCGGACGCGGTCGAAGCGCTGGAATCGTTCATGGGTCCCGTCATCGTCTCCCAGGTCAAGCCCGGCGAGCAGTGCGCTCGCGCCGCGCTCGGCCTGACCTCCGAAGGCTACAAGGAGTTGGCCGAACAGGCCGGCGCGGTCGGCCGCACCGTCACGGAGGCGCGCGAATGCGGCTGCGGGAACCTCCACCCCTGCGGGCTGGCCGACGGCTCCGCCTTGTTCGTTGGCGTCGAACAGGGCAAGCCGCCGAAGTTCTGCCTTGCGCCATGGTGGCAGGGGGAGGGGAAATGACCCCGGACCAGGTACGCGGCATGCTCTACGGGCTCGCCGTCGGCGACGCGCTCGGCGTCCCGTACGAGTTCAGGGGGCGTGGGACGTTCCATTGCGACGGCATGGCCGGCCACGGCACGCACAATCGGCCGGCGGGCACATGGTCGGACGACACGGCCATGACGCTCGCCACGCTCCACTCGCTCATCGAGAACGACTGGAACGTCGACCCGGCCGACCTGCTCGCCCGCTACCGCAATTGGCTCGACGCCGGCGCCTACACGCCGGACGGCGAGGTGTTCGACTGCGGCCTCACCTGCGCGTCCGCCATCCGCTCCGGCCGCGGCTCGACGGGCGAGCGCTCGCAGGGCAACGGCAGCCTCATGCGCATCGCGCCGCTCGCCATCCGCCACCAGTCCGACGAGGCCATCCGCGCCGCGTCCGCCGTCACCCACGCGCACCCGCACGTCATGGACATGTGCGTGCGCCAGGTGCGGCTGCTGGAGCGGCTCGCAGATGGCTGGACGCCCGACCCGGACCCACGACCGGGAGACGCGATCCGTTCCGGCGGGTTCGTCGACGAGACGGCCGACGCGGCCCTGTGGTGCCTGGCGACCACCGGCTCGTACCGCGACTGCGTGCTGGCCGCCGTGAACCTGGGCAACGACGCGGATACCACCGCCTGCGTCGCCGGCGCCATGGCGGGCGTCAGGTACGGCTACGGCGCGATTCCCGCCGAATGGCTGAAGGCGCTCAGGGGAGCGCCGATGATCGAGGCGCTGGCCGACGCGGCCGTGCAAGGGCTATAGGAAGAGTGATTCGGCATGAGATTCGGATTACGGACGCCATCTTCACGCAAGTCCATTGCGGCGAGAACGAAGGGCCGCGCGACCCGCGCGGTCAAGAAGGCGGTGGTCCCGGGTTACGGCAGAAAGGGCATGGGCTGGGCAAAGAACCCAGAGAAGGCCGCCAAGACCGCCGTCCACCACAGGACCACCCGCTCCATCTTCCGTTGACCGGGACGCATGGCTTAACACAGCTAGAAAAAGGAGCCAATGCCATGACACCACAAGCCAAATGGGCCGCCGAGACCGGCCTCGACCCAGACGACTACAGCGTCTGGGACGGCAATCAGTCCGCCCAGCGCGCCAAGGCCCACCGTTGGGCGTTCTCCCGCGCGGACGAGTACTGCCCGGAGGAAATCCACATCGTCACGAACCGCAACTGCGGCTGCGTGCAACTGGTCAAGGGCCATGAGGTCGCCACGCTCGATGTGGACGAGGAGGGCTTCCCGACCGCGACATGGTATGGCGCCGTGCGCCCCGGATGCCTGTCGTGCGTGCGCATGGGCGAGCTGGACCAGAGCTGGTTCGACCGCAACCCCGAACGCCGCTCCGCCGCCGGCCCCGTCGATCTGGACGACCGCGGGGATCTGGGCGAGGATCCGTATATCGGCCTGACCGACATGTGGAACGGCACTCCCCAGCGCGACGAATGGGGGCGCGTCGGCTGCTACGCGTGGGCGATTGACCGTCTTATGGAAGGAGCCTGAGATGGCACGTACATACAAGGACCTGACCGACCACGCCGTCGACCGCGTGACCGGCGGCGCCGAGGAGGATTACGCCCGCGGCCACGCGCGCCGCGTCCGCCACATGGAGGCCGGCGGCAGGCTCGTCCGCCGCATCGGCAAGTGGAGCAATCCGCACGGCTGCGCCGCGCCGGAGTGCGGCTGGTGCGCGGAGAACCGCCGTCATGCCGCCGCCAAGGCCGAACTGGCCGCCGAACAGGAGCTGGAGGAGTGGCGTGGCGAGACGGAAGCTTGAAAACGTCCCCGACAGTGGGCTGGACGACTACGTCGATTACCACTGGGATGACATCGAGGCCGAGGCCGCGAAGGCCGGCGTCGGCGCGGAGGACCTGCTGTTCGACGACCTGGTCCGCCGCAACCGTCTCGACCGCTTCGGCCCGGAGGTGCTCGAGCTGATTTCGGACGGCCTTTGCGGCGAGGAGGAGGTCGAGACGGCATTCTGGATGGGCGGCATTCTCGACGCCATAGAGAAGGCCCGCCGGGACGCATGACGCATACCGGCAGGCAAAAAAGCCAAGCCCCCGTGGCCCAGTGGATAGGGCGCCGCCCTCCGAAGGCGGAGACCGCCGGTTCGAGTCCGGCCGGGGGCACCGGGAGCGGCCGCGCGGTTCTCACCTCGCTTTCATTTCGCGCGGCTGGCTCCTTCTTATGGCGTCGAATCGCACAGGGCCCCGCACCGGAAGTCTCCGGACGGGGCCTTTGCCGTGGACGCCAAGCCGGGATGCATGACCGAAAAAATTCATGCCCCGCGCTTCGGCGCCGGGGTCCAAGGCCGGGACGCATAGGGTCCAAGTAAAAGGAGGTGGTCCACGATGAGCCAGAAGGTCCGCATCAATGGCGTCAAGCATGCCGGCGCGAGCGTCTTCCTCGGCGTGGACCACTGCGGCAATCCCCGCTGGACCCGTAATCCCGAGCGCGTCATGGTGTGGCTGTGCGACGGATGGCGCACCCGATTCAACCAAAGGCGCGAACAGCGCCCACGCAACGTGCCCGTCAAGGACGATGCGACAGGTGAAGTCGTCGATTGGCTCAAGGAGCCCTTGGGTGGTCCCGACGTGGCCGAGCTGCTCCCGGACAAGGAAGCGCGTCTTCAGTGCTCGTGGATGGCGGGCATTCCGGCGTCCATACTGTCCAGCACGGACAGGATCGAGGGCGTCGAATGGGTTCGCCGGACTCAAACGGAAGAAGACCGTCGGAGGCCGCGTTCCCGGCTTCAAGTCGCGCCATCGCGGCCTGGGCTTCGTCTGCTGGCGCAACGCCTCCAAGACTGGCAACGCGATCTTCCGGAAAACCGGTCGTAAAAGCGGTGTAGTCGTCATCACCGGCATGAACCCGACAAGATGGGTCAAGCCCGGCGAGAAGGCGCACTGGCGCATTGCCATCCATGTGCGCGTGAGCCAGTCGATACGGCCTTATACCAGCGTCCGTGTGGATTGGACCCATAAGAGCCTTGCGTTCACCAACATGCCATTGCCATTGCCAAGGACGGGTAATGGCGAAGTTGGCCTCGACCGTGGCTGCGTCCACACGCTTGCCTCGTCCGACGGCATCTTCATGGACATGCCGAAGCCGTCGAAGGCCGAATTAAAACGGTTGAAGCATCTCCAGCGCCGGATGGCCCGCCAGGACCGGACCAACGAAGCCAAGGGTGGCAGGGCCGCCAAGTTCGCCTCCAAGCGGCGTCAAAGGACCTTGTCCGAGTTCAATACCCTGCAGGGCCGCATCGTCCGGCGTCGGAACGACTGGATCGAGAAGACCACGACAAGGCTCGCCCGGGAGAACATTCTTGTCGCCCTGGAGGACCTGGACGTCAAAGCCATGACGAGACGGCCCGAGCCGAGGATGGACGAGAACGGCCATTACCTGCATAACGGCGCGAAGGCCAAGGCCGGGCTCGACCGGTCGATTCTAAGCAACTGTTGGGGCCGCATATCGAAGCGGCTTCAGGACAAGATGGGCGCCAATGGCGGCCGTCTTGTCCTTGTCCCCGCCGCCTATACCAGCCAAGCCTGCCATAAGTGCGGGCATGTCGCCAAGGAGAACCGTGATAGCCAAGCGGTCTTCCATTGCGTCGAATGCGGGTATGAGGCGAACGCGGACGTCAACGCGGCCATGAACATACTGGGCCGCGCTTTAAGTGAAACGGGCGGGGACACTGCCTCGGACGTGGAGGATCCGCAATGGCGGTCCGATGAAGCGTCAACCCCCTCGACGCCGATCGGAAGTCCTTTCGGAGTCCGGTTGGCGAAGGGAATCCCCCGGCTTTAGCCGTGGGGAGGATGTCAAGAGATGTGGTGGGCCGACGTGTACGAGCCGGACGACCTGGAGTACTCCGCGCCCGACCTGTATGAGGCGTTCGTCCACTCGGCCGATTATGACCCGGACGCCCATTGGGTGCGACGCAAGGAGTACGGAGACGGCTTCGAGTCGGTCACGGAAGAGAGCCTGCTGGCCGACGCCTGGCACATGAGGGACGACATCGTGGAGATGGCGCGGCGCAAGGACATGCGGAAGAGCCTGCCGGATGTCGACTTCGACGCTCGGCTGGCGAGGCTGGAGAACGGAATATAGTGTTCTGGGAGGCAGAATATGGCGGAGGATGAAAAGGTATTGGACCCCATCCAACGAAAGGTGGACCGTCTGGACAGAGCTAACACGATACTAGGCTGGTTGCCCATTCTCGGATTGCCGGTAGCGGTCTTTTGGCGGCTGGGCGCGCTGGGAACCGTCTGGCTCGCCATCGCCCTGCTTCCGTGCGTGCTTTGCCCTCTCGGCCAATGGTATTGCCGCGAGAGGGCCGACCGGATCGAGGGCACCCATGATCGCCGCCGAAAGGAGCGCGATGACGACATGAGGGCCGCGACCGACCAGGACCTGACCAGTCTCCTGGGCTCCTGAAACGCACGGGCATAGACGCTCCGGACACCAACGGAAAGGTACGGAGTATGACTTACGATCGCAAAGATCCGGACGAGGTGCTGGCGCACGCGGGGGAGGCGACCTGGGGGGACGGGCAACGTCTGGGCGTCAAGGACGGGCCGTTCGGACTGATCGGTTACCGGCCATTAAAGGCTGGCGTGGCATTGTCGTTCGATACACCCGACGACCAGCACGGCACGGTGCTGCTCACCCGCGAAATGGCGGCCGCCTTCGGGCGTTGGCTGATTCGGCAGGCGGGGGAGTAGCTCAAAATCCGTCAAAGGAACATCCCCACAGCCCATGGAAGCATGGGCTGTGGGGATGTTCCTTATGCCTTACGCCTGCTCGCGCTCCCAATATTCCACGAACGAGATGTGCGCGGTGGAGATGACATACTTGCGCGGGTTCTCGATGGCCGTCCTATCCCAGCATTCCACTGAATCATAATCCCCATCACAGTAATGCTTCCAAGCATACTCGGGTACGTTCTTCACGCCCGTGACGGCGAAGAACGGCTTGGTCAGATCGATGGGGTCGGTGGTGTCGATGAACGTCTCCCTGACGCCGTTGATACCAAGCCCCTTCACGATTCCTTCGATATGGATGCGCGTTACTTCCATTTTCAGCTCCTTTTCCGCTCGTCGGGACTTTCCCGTCGAACGATCCCCTCATGCGTCCCAATCCGCACCGCCGTCCGCCCATCCGGGACGCATGTCCCCAGCACAACGGAAAAGGAGCCGATCATGAACATCAATCTTCACGACATCACCGGGCAGGAGTCGGGCGTCATCCTCGTCGATACGGGCGCAGGGCGTCAGAATGTGGTCGCCAATTGGGGCGACAGGGACGGCCTACCGTATTTCATGCCGTATTACGCGGCGACGAATGACCCGTTCCCGTTCCTCTTCATGGACGTCGCCGACATCCATGTCGACAGGCCGCTCGTCCACAAGGGCCGCCTGCGCGACGAGGTCGCCCACGACGGCTTCGACGACTGGAATCCGATGGGCGACGATCTGGACTCGGACGAGCCGTGCGACGTGTATCCGCTGACGAACGGCTGGACGGTCGTCGCGCCGAAGAACTGGAATTGAAGGAGTCGCCAAAATGGAACACGTCACAAGCGACCTGAAACTCATCGACAGGCTCTGGAACGACCCGACCTACGGTCTGGACGGGTTCAGCACGGAGGGTGGCTATATCCAGCCCATCGACCGCGACCAGGCGGTTGACGGGGACGGCCACGCCAACTACGACGGGTACGTCCTCAGCCGTGGAATCGAAGACGACGATTCGCCCGTGTCGGAACTGGAGACCTACCAATTCGACGCGGACACCATGGAACGATACGCGAGAGAGTGGTGAACCATGCTCGACCTCGAACAACTGTTTGCCGACCTGCACAGACTGGAAAGCGAACTGAACGAAATGGGCGCCGAAGCCGTATTGGACGAGCGGGATGACGGGATGCCGGAATTCCACTTCGGAGAGTTCGGCGGCGGACTCGCCTGGTGGGTCAACAAGGGATTCTACCTCACCATCTGGGCCGGAAACCTCAGCGACGTCTACGACACTAATATCTTCCACGAATTCCGCCACGAACTGATCCGCCGCCTCGCCGACCAATATGAGAGGAAGGCGCGGGAAGTGCGCGGCACATGGGCGGGGCTTTGCGGCGATGATTCGCCCATGCCGGACAATCTGGTCAAAAAGGCTGACGGATATTCAAGTCAAGCCGAAAAGCTTCGTGACGCCATCAAGGATGACGGGGTGCCCGTCTTCATCGACGACTTCGCCGACTTCAAGCTGCTTCGTCAGCACGACCCATACGACCTTCTGACCGGCGCCACCGGAGACCGCTTGCGAAAGATGGGGCTGGTGGAACGCAAATACAACAGAGACCAAGTGTTTGACGAACTGACCGACAAGGGTCGCGCGGCTATCGAATACACGGAGCGAACCATGGGGATAAGCCTGAAATAACCTTCGAAACGGAAAGGAGGAAATCATGACCGCAATCAACAAGACCTTGAAGAAACTGCGCGTCCTGCGGAAGGAGCTGGCCGGCATTGGCTTCGAAATCACCATCGGCAAATCCGAATACTTGGACGAGGCGGCCCTCATCGATACGCCGGGAGACGTGTTCCCTTATCGGTTCGTCTCCGTCCTACCCGACGGCCGCATGTCCTGGGAGGACGTCAACTACGTCCAGCGGAAGGACTCCTTCGAGGTGTTCCACGAAGAGTTCCTCCAGCGCCTGGCCGAGGAGTACGAGTACAGGGCCGAGGACAAGCGGCGCGCATGGCTGGCCCTCTGCGACGACGAGGAGGCGCCGCTACCGGACCCGCCGGCCCGCAAGGTGGCCGGATTCGAACGCATGGCCGCGGCCATACGGGAACTGGCTGGAAAGGCGAAGAAGAAATGATGATCGACATGGACTGGTGGACCCGACTGGCCCGAACCAACCCCGAAAGCGCGGCATGGTTGTATCTCCGTGAACTGTTCGAGTCCGACCATACGCACGGATTCGATGATTTCGTGGAGGACGACGGCTTCATGCGCCTGCGCGCGCCCGGCTATTCCGAAATCCAGATGACCAGCGACGGCGAACGAATGTGGCCCCAATGGGAGGCGTACCTGTTCACGCCCGACGGATATAGGCGCACGGTCGACGGCCCCCAAGATGCGGGGTTGGCGCCGGACCGGGCGGCCGAACTGTTCTTCCATGACATCATGGCGTCCATCGAACAGGGGGAGGATCGATGATTTTCGACGATGGACGCCGGATGCTGAGGCTGGAGGTCATCGACACCGGCTTCTTCGAGTACGACATGACCACCGAACTGTTCGGAGATGAGGGCGAACCGGATGCCGACGGCGTCAGGCGCGTGCCGGATGTGAAGGCCATCCTGGACCGCGCGTTCGGCGCATTGGACGATCCGGAGGCGAACCAAGGGCACATCCTGCACGTCGGATGGGCGCTGAAGGATGTGGGCGACCCAGACCATGACGAAGCCGGTTGGCGTGAGACCGGCGGGGACTTCCACAGGACTACACGGACGCTGGATGAGGACTTCATCGGCGGGCACCGGTTCGTCCACAAGACGCCCGATTCGGACTGGAGGCTCTGACGCCTCCGGTGGCATTTCAGGTCCGCCCGCCGGGACGCATAACCTTCGGCAAAAGGAAACGGAGGATAAATCATGAGCAAAACCGGCACGGACGGCAGGCGCGAGCCACCACAGACCGCTGTCGTCATACTCACCGCGCTGCCGCTCGCGTGCGCCGCGCTCGCCTACGCATGGCTCGGGACGCCGCTGCCGCGATGGCTGGCGCATCTGCCGTGGCGGAAAATACTCCAAGCGCTGCCGCCGCTCGCGCTAGGGGTCACGTGCATTCCAACGCTTCGCCTCATGCGCGTTGCGTACCACGGGCTTATCCATTGGCGCCTGACCATCGGAGAGACGTTCAGAGCATGGCTCGCAGGGGCGCTGGGACTGATTCTCTGCGGACTGCTTCCACTGGGCACGCTAGACGCCTTCATTCATGGACAGTGGATCACGGCGATCACAGGCATGCTTATGCTCGTCATGATTCCGATCTGCGCGAGAATCATCCGACTCGACACGGAGGCCACCGATACAGTGAAATCGGATTGGCCCCGGCGTCTGCTGTTCCGACGCCATCAGCTTCTGCTGGAAAGGCTCGAACGGTCGAAGAGGGGAGACATGGGCCCTATTAATGAAGACGAAGGCACTTACCAACCCCACTGGAGCAGGTGGGTCGATTACGGTGGATTGGAACTGCCATGCCCGTTGGATCTGTACCCGGAATGGTTTAAAGAGAACGAATCCGACCTCGAGGCATACGCTGCCTACCACCCCGTTCTGCTCGTGAACCTAAAGGCGGCAAGAAAAAGGAGAAGTGAGGCATGATGACCGATTTGAAAGACTTCATCGACATCGGCTGTGCCGCCATCGTGGCCGACGTGGATGGCGTGGAGAAGCCATGCGGCGGACCCGTCGTAGCAATCCGCCACTGGCCGGATTACGGTGATGGGGAAAGCTATGGTGGTGTCTGCCAACAGCATGCGCAACAGGCTGGCGCTGACCTTATTCCGTTGAAGAACATTCCCAATCCGCTACTGCTACCGTTCTATCTCACTTATGAGGATATTGACGATAGTAGTCCATCCACCCAACCTCAAGTAGGCGACTATGGTGTGGCCGTCCGTGACAATGCTCACGGTCAGGAGGAAATACCCTTCCACATCGAGCAGGATGACCGCACCGGTCTGCCGGTCGCGGTTCTGAACGCTCAACTGTATGCGAAGCCGGAAGATGATATAGAAGACGGCCAATATGTGAGCCTATTTCAGTTGTATCTCGACGGTTTCGAGTTAAGCAGGACAGGCCGGAAGCTGATGAAAACCGAACAGGACCGCTGATGCCATGCATTGGATAAAAGAGATAACCCAACTGGTTTTGAGCCTGGGTCAACTGGTTGTGGCATTAAGCCTTATCGGATTAATCATCGCACCCCCATTGACGAATGGACTCAATCAGTTGGAAACCGAAATCTGGGGACGGTCAATCACCTTAGAGGCCACCGCCACCGACCGGCAGGGCAATCCTGTTCCCAACGTGACGGTCACGGTCGTCCATGACGATGGCACTCCCTACAAGGATGGTGACGGTAATCCCGCCAGAGACGTCACCGACAAGAACGGCAGATACAAGATCAAGACGACCGTCAAGGGGTCCTACTGGTTGGAGGTCGTTCTGCCGCGGCAAAACCAAAAGGAGTGATGGATCATGGTGGACATGGAGACGATGTCGGGACGCATGAGAGCGGACATGAGACACGTATTCCATGAGACCGGCCGGCTCTGGCCGGTGGCCGACGCGCACGGCGCGACCGTGCTGTTCAACTCCAAGGACGCCGCCGACCTGTACGCCGCGGAGCATGATGCGACCGTCGGCGCCCCGATGCCGACGATGAAGGCCGCCGCGCTCTGGAGCGCCGCGCGCATGACCCTGGCCGCCGACGGCGGAACGTATGAGGTCTCGGAACTACCCGACGTGGAGCGCCGCGCCGACGCCAAATGGCCGGGCGCGAGAGTGCGCTGGGCGCTCACGATGGAAGTTCTCGCAAAGACCCCGGAGGACGCGCTTGCCCTCGCCGACCGCGCGGGTCGCGCCGCCGTCAGGATGGTGGAAAAGGGTCTCGCCCCGAATCTGGCAGCCGCCCGCCTCGTGTACCGCGAACGGCATTGGATGGAGGAGGACTTATGACACGCAGATTCTACGCAGTGCTGACCCGCAAGATCGGAAGAGCG
>OLRV01003502.1_pt1 | contig 10919 bp, 8 predicted proteins | sample 1672421 | NCBI WGS metagenome assembly OLRV01 (sample SAMEA3136684, study PRJEB25190) | human gut metagenome | biome: human gut; feature: human-associated habitat; material: faeces | place: Austria | collected 2013
CAAAAAACGGCCGCCGTTTTCTTCCATTTTGTACGGAAAACTCTCGTTCGGGGCCTTTATTTCCTGCTTTTTCAGAAAAATTTTGACTTTCTGGAATTTCCCTATTGAAAAGTATACCAATTTGGTGTATATTTATCTCGCTGAGGAAAGAATATGCGTATCCTGACCGATCGACCCCAAACGCGTTTTCTGTTCCCTCACAAAAAACACTATCCGAAAGGTACTGATAAAGCTATGGAAAACAACGGCAAGAAGATCATCTATGCGGACAACGCCGCTACCACTGCCGTCTCCCCTGCGGTGCTTGAGGCTATGCTGCCGTACTACACCGAATGCTACGGCAACCCGTCAAGCCTGTATGCGCTCGGCACGGCTGCAAAAAAGCCGCTTGAGGAAGCACGTGCAAAAGTAGCAAAATGTCTCGGTGCAGAGCCGAATGAGATCTACTTCACAAGCTGCGGCAGCGAAAGCGACAACTGGGCCATTAAGGGCGCAGCGCACAAGATGCTGAAAAAGGGCAAGAACCACATCATCACAAGCAAGTTTGAGCACCACGCGGTGCTGCACACCTGCGCAGCGCTCGAAAAAGAGGGCTTTGAGGTCACGTACCTCGACGTGCATGAAAACGGCATCGTCGTCCCGGAAGAGCTCGAGGCCGCCATCACTGATAAGACCGGTCTTGTCACCATCATGTATGCCAATAACGAGATCGGCACCATCCAGCCCATCCCGGAGATTGGTGAAATCTGCAAAAAGCATGGCGTTTGGTTCCATACCGACGCCGTACAGGCTGTCGGCAATGTGCCGATCAACGTAAAAGAGCAGAACATTGACATGCTGTCCCTCAGCGGCCACAAGTTCCACGGCCCGAAGGGCGTCGGCGTGCTGTATATCAAGAAGGGCATCATCCTGCCGAACCTCATCGATGGCGGTGCACAGGAGCGCGGCCGCCGCGCCGGCACCGAAAACGTTGCAAGCATTGTCGGCCTCAGCGTTGCGCTCGAGAACGCCATCAATACGATGGACGAAAAGAACGCAAAGCTGCGCCGCATGCAGGATAAGCTCATCACGGAGCTTTCAAAGATTGACCGCAGTCATTTGAACGGCGACCGCTACCACCGTCTGCCGGGCAACGTGAACTTCTCCTTCGAAGGCGTTGAGGGCGAATCCATGCTGCTGATGCTCGACCTTAAGGGTGTCTGCGCTTCTTCCGGCAGCGCCTGCACCAGCGGTTCTCTCGACCCGAGCCATGTGCTGCTTTCCATCGGCCTTAAGCACGAGGTCGCCCACGGTTCCCTGCGTCTCAGCTTCAGCGACGTGAACGACGAGAGCGACGCCGATTACATCATCGAGGTGCTCCCGAAGATCATCGACCGTCTGCGCGCCATGAGCCCGCTGTGGGATGCGATCATCCACGGCCGCACAATCTCTTAATTTTAAAATAATCCGGTACGAATGTACGAAAGGAAATGAAACGATATGGCATACAGTGCAAAAGTAATGGAACACTTCTCCAACCCGCACAACGTTGGCGAAATCAAAGATGCAGACGGTGTCGGTGAAGTCGGCAACCCGAAGTGCGGCGACATCATGCGCATGTACATCAAGGTCGATAACGACGTCATCACGGACGTAAAGTTCATGACCTTCGGCTGCGGCGCGGCCATCGCGACAAGCAGCATGGCGACCGATCTTGTAAAAGGCAAGACGATCCCGGAAGCTCTGAAACTGACGAACAAGGCGGTCATGGAAGCGCTGGACGGTCTTCCGGCCATCAAGATTCACTGCTCCGTTCTGGCCGAGCAGGCCATTAAGGCTGCGGTCTCCGATTACTACCGCCGCCGCGGCATCGACCCCACCCCCATCGTGGGCGAGATCAAGGATGCCGACGAAGCACACGAGCACGGCGTCTCCGAAGAAGACGAATAAGTTAAGATAACGAAATCTCCTGCCTCTTTCGGGAAGCAGGAGATTTTTTTATGCTCTGTTCTTTTTATGCTTTGTCTTTCTGTTCCGGCTTTGCGCAAGAGCCGGCGCAGTGGGTGCAGTCCCCGCCGCAGCCGCCGGTCTTTCCTTTTTGAATTGCCCGCACAGCAAAAACCACCGCTATGACGAGCAAAAGGAACACAAGAACCGTGCCTATGTTCAGCTTATCCATCATATAAACAGCGACCCCATGCCGTACACAAGCCCCGCCATCAGCCACGCGATGACGCACTGACCGATGACGACGCCTGCCGCCCACTTACCGCCAAGCTCGCGCTTTACGGACGCAATGGCCGCCACACACGGCGTGTACAGCAGCGTGAACACGAGAAAGCTGATGGCGGAGCGCGTGGTGAGCAGCGACGAAATGGCCGCGCCGCCGAGCAGCACCTGCAGCGTGCTGACGACGGACTCCTTGGCGATAAAGCCGGAGATGAGCGCCGTGGCGCACCGCCAGTCGCCAAAGCCGAGCGGCCGGAAGACGGGCGCGATGAACTGCCCGATGAGCGCGAGCAGGCTGTTGGCACTGTCGGCCACGACGTTCAGGCGCGTGTCAAAGCTCTGGAGGAACCAAATGATGATGGTCGCAAGGAAAATGACCGTGAACGCGCGCTGGAGGAAATCCTTTGCCTTCTCCCAGAGCAGCAGCGCCACGCTCTTGAGTCCGGGCATGCGGTAATTCGGCAGCTCCATGACAAACGGCACGGGCTTGCCGCGGAAGGCCGTCTTGTTCATGATGAGCGCCGCGAGGATGCCGATGAGGATGCCGAGGACATACAGGCCCAGCATGACGAGCGCGCGGTAGCGCGGGAAAAACGCCGCGGTGAAAAAGGCGTAGATCGAGATCTTCGCCGAACAGCTCATATACGGCGTGAGCAGGATGGTCATCTTCCGGTCGCGGTCGGACGAGACGGTGCGCGTGGCCATGATGGCCGGCACCGAGCAGCCGAAGCCGATGAGCATCGGCACGATGCTGCGCCCTGACAGGCCGATCTTGCGCAGGGGCTTATCCATGACGAAGGCGACGCGGGCCATATAGCCGGTGTCCTCCAGAATGGACAGGAAGAAAAACAGCGTCACGATGATCGGCAGGAACACGAGCACGCTGCCGACGCCGGCGAACACGCCGTCGATGATGAGGCTATGTACCACGGGGTTGATGCCGTAGGCCGTGAGCGCGGCGTCCACGACGCCGGTCAGCGCGTCGATGCCGAGCTGCAGCAGGTCGGACAGCCACTGGCCGATGACGTTGAACGTGAGATAAAACGTGAGGAACATCACGACGAGAAACATCGGCAGGGCGGTATATTTGCCTGTGAGGATGCGATCGATCTTCATGGAGCGCGCGTGCTCCTTGCTCTCGTGGCACTTGACCACGGAAGCAGCCACGACGCCCTCGATGAACGTGTAGCGCATGTCCGCGAGCGCCGCGTTGCGGTCGAGCCCGGTCTCGTTTTCCATCTGCACGATGCAGTGCTCAAGCAGCTCCCGCTCGTTTTCGTCGAGCGCGAGCGACTGCGCGAGATCGTCCCCGCCCTCGATGAGCTTGGCCGCGCAGAAACGCGCCGGTACGCCGATACGGTCGGCATGGTCGGCGATCAGGTGCACGACCGCGTGGATGCAGCGGTGCACGGCCGAATCATCCGCGCAGAAGTCCGTCACCTTCGGCAGCGTCTGGCTGCGCGCAACGGTCAGCGCCTGATCCACGAGCTCAGACACGCCCTCCCCCTTCGCCGCCGAGATCGGCACGATGGGGATGCCCAGCGCCTGGCTCATCTTCTGCACGTCGATGGCGCCGCCGTTGGCGTGCACCTCGTCCATCATGTTCAGCGCCAGCACCATCGGCACGCGCAGCTCGAGCAGCTGCAGCGTCAGGTACAGGTTGCGCTCGATGTTCGTGGCGTCCACGATGTTGATGATGCCGTCCGGCTTCTGGTTGATGATAAAATCGCGCGAGACGATCTCCTCCTGCGTATACGGACGCAGGGAGTAGATGCCCGGCAGGTCGACGACGGAGCAGCCCTTCTCGTCGCGCATCTCGCCCATCTTCTGGTCGACGGTCACGCCCGGAAAGTTGCCCACGTGCTGGTTGGAACCGGTGAGGGCGTTGAACAGCGTCGTCTTGCCGCAGTTCTGGTTGCCGACAAGCGCAAAGATCATGCCGACACCCCCTCGACCTCGATCTTCTTCGCTTCTTCTACGCGCAGCGTCAATTCATAGCCGCGCACGCGGATCTCGATGGGGTCGCCCATCGGCGCCACCTTCTGCAAAGTGACGCGCGTCCGGGGTGTCAGCCCCATGTCCAACAGCCGGCATCGCAGCGCGCCGTCCCCACCGACGGCCGTGATGACTGCTGAGGAACCGATCTTCAATTCATTTAATGTCATTGCCATTGCCTTTCTGTCAAAATTCATTTCCCTAGTGAAAAAGACTAGCATGGCGGGCGCGATTTTGTCAAGAGTCTGGCAGGGATTTCCGCGATTTCTGCCGAACGGCGGCGAAAAAACATCCCGGAGCGGAAAAACCACTCCGGGATGCCGGACTGCCGGTACTGTTGCAGCGGCTGTCAGGGCTCGGGCGCCGGCTGGACAACGTTCAAAATGTAGCGCATCATGATCGTCGCAAACTGCGCGCGTGTGGTCACGCCCTGCGGATCGAGAAGCGTCCGGCCGCCGATGGCATTGCCGGAGATCAGCCGCTCGCCCACCGCCCAGGTCATGGGCGCAAGCGCAAAAGCGGACACGCTGCCCGCGTCCGCAAACGCCGACAGGTCGCCGCAGGCATCCAGATCACAGCCCTTGAAGCGGGCGTACCGATACAGGATGGCCGCCGTCTGCTCGCGGGTCGCCAGACCGTTGGGATCAAACCGGCCGCCGCCGACACCGTTCACGATGCCGCTGCCCGCCGCCCAGCCGATCGCCCCGGCATACCAGGCGCCGCTGCACACATCGGTGAAGGCACTTTCCGCCGCGGCGGGCTCGCCCTCGAGCCGATAGAGGATCATGACGATCATGGCGCGGGTGAGCCGTGCGCTCGGTTCAAAGGTCGTGTCGGACGTGCCGGCAAAGAGCTTGTGTGCCACGGTGAAGTCAATGGCGTTGTGCGCCCAGTTGCCCGCGGGCGGCATATCGGTGAATCTGCTGCCCGGACAGGCTTTCCCGCCGGGGCACGGAGCGGACACCGGGTCTCTTGCCCCGCAGACGGTGCAGACCCCGTTGACATAGCGGTGCGCGGCGGGGATGGTCTCCTGCGCCGTCAGCACCTCGCCGCAGAGGGCGCACCGGCTGCCCTCGGTCAGGCCCGGCGTGGTGCAGGTGGCCGCCACGGCTGGGAGCGCCTCGGGCGCGTGGGCTCTGGCCGGGATGGTCTCGGTCATCGTCTCGCCGGCATCGCTGGTGTAAACGCGCGTGCCGGTGGATGTGCAGGTCGGCTCCCGCGTGACGACGCCGGCGTCCCACGTGTGGGCATAGGCGGCGCGCAGGTGCGCGATGCGCGCGGTGAGCCAGGCGTCCATGTCCGCCACGGTATCGGCATACGTCGTGCCGGCCGGCCAGGCACGATCACCGGCGCGGATAAGCGGCCACAGCCGGTCATTCATGGCGGCGCTGGCCGACAGGTGTGCGCCGCCGGTCATGACCCTGCCGCCGTCCCCCACAAGCCGCTGCGCCTGCACGAGGAACGTATCGTGACAGTAATTGCCGACGGCCGCGCGGAAGCCGGGGATCTGCAGGAGCGCGGACACGAGGTAGCGCCCGCCGTCAAAGTCATCGTCCGCGCCGATATCGCCGCAGGCCAGCTCCATATCCGAAACAGGGCCTGCGTACAGCAGACCGCCGGCATCCTTATAAAAGGACAGCGAGACGCCAACCGCACACGCATCGGCGGCCAGACGCTGCAGCAGGTAAACCTGCACGAGCGAGGTCAGGTCGCAGTATTCATAATAGTACTTACCGGTCTCGGCATTGTAGCCGGTGTAGTTCCCGGCGGCATCCTGCGCGTAGACCGCATCCTCAAAGGCCTGATAATACTCGCTGATGTAGGCCATGGCGTCCCGGCCGCACCACGCGGGACTCTGGACATTCATGGCGCAGCCACGCGCGGTCACAAAGCCGTTGGCCGCGTCCTGCTTTGCCTTGGCGGTGTCGCTACGCGCGAGCAGGTAGCCGCCGGTGATGTCGGCGGGCTCGGTCAGCCCGGCCGTGTACCGGTAGGTCCGGCCGTACCGGTTCTCGGCCGCGGCCGTGATCATATCGCCGCCGTAGTCCGCGTTGACGGCCGCGTAGGCGGTCTCCATGCCGGTAATGTCCACACCAGTACTGCCGACGGCGTTCGTCTCGCTGACAAGATAAGTGCCGCGGTAGACGCCGTCATAGTACAGATCCACCCAGTCGGCCGCGGGTGTGTACGGCATGCCCAGCGACACGGCAAGCTCCCGGAAGAGCTTGTCGTGCAAAAGCGTTGCGTCGTCACAGCAGGCCAGCAGCGTCCAGCGCTCAGCCGCTTCCCCGCAGGTGGCGAGATCACACGCCTGGTCGAGCCGGAGCTGATACGACCGCTTCCCGGCGGCCGCAGGGTCGGTCCTGCCGCACGCACGGAGCTGCGTGCGCACACCGTCACAGACGGCATTGCCGTCCCGGTCGGCCAGCAGCAGCTGCGCCGCGGCGTTGGCATCGCCGGCATCCACAAAGGCTCGGCCCTGTGCGGACGGATCTTCGCTCGTGATGTAAAGCGCGCTGAGATTCTCGGACTGCGCCACGCACAGCGTGCCGGCCGCCTCGCCGTTGATGCGGACGGTGAGCGTGTAAAGGCCGTCGTCCGCGGCGGCAAGCTCTGTGATGTTGACGGTCTCGCCGAGCGGTTCTATGCCCTTGCTGCCCTGCAGCTCCACGGTCGGGTTCGTGCAGTTTTGCGTGTGCACCGTCACGGCGAGGCGGCTCAGATCCGCGCTCGCGGGCAAAAACAGATACTGCGCCGCGTCCATGCTCAGGCCGGTCACGGTACGCCCATCCACCTGCGCGTCGATCGTGCCGAGCAGTTCGGACGGTGCAAACGCGCCTTCTGGCAGCGTCGTCACCGTGACCGTGTTGGAGTAGTACGGCGAGAAATACCACCTGCCGTCCACCTGCGTGCAGCCGGCCAGGCGGAACGTGTACGCCGTTGCCGGCGCGAGACCCGTGACGATGCAGACGGGCTTTGCGGTCAGGGGCAGAGCGGTCCAGGTGCTGCCGCCGTCGGCGCTCATCTCGACGCGGTAGTTTTCCGCACCAGCGGCCGCCGTCCAGTCGAGACGGACCTGCTTCTGGCCGATCTCGGCCGCAGCCGCGTCCCGGACACCGCCGGGCAGGATCTCATACTGCGCGGACACCGTGCCGTAGAAGTCGCGCATGCCCCGGATCGAGACGGTGCCGAGACCGACGCGCGTGTTGTTCGTATAGGAGATGCAGCCATCGACGTCCGCTTCGTCGGTCCTGACCGTCAGCTGCCTGCCCTGATACGTGACCGCAACGGCGCAGACGGCATCTTTGCCGTTATAGACCGCGGGCGCGGTCTTGACCTGCGCATCGGCAATATTCTTTCCCTGCGTGCCGCACTTCGTGCAGACATGATCAGCATCCCAGCTGTGGCCCGCATAGCGGAGCACCGCGCTGCGGCAGGTCTCGCCGCAGGTCCTGCAGGTGGTGATGGCATAGCCGTTCGTGGTGCAGGTGCGGGTGTCGACCGTCTCCGTGTCGTGAACGATGCCGTCATCGTCGAAGTGATACGTCCCGCCGTCGAGCTGCTGCCAGCCGGTGACATGCTCGCCGGACAGGAAATACATCCGGTCGGCCGTGCCCTCGACCGTCAGCCAGCCGGTGTACTGCGCGGCCCGGATGTCGACTGTCTCCCCGCAGACCGCGCACACGGACTTTCCGCCGCGGCAGGTCGTCAGCGTGTGGCCGTGCGCGCAGCCGCCGCTCCCCGGCGATGAGCTCATAGCCTTCGTCCGTGCGGCGGACGGTCAGCGGCTGCAAGATCCCGTAGCGGCGAATGCTGTCGCTCAGCGCGCGCAGGGAATCCTCGTCGAACTCCACGCGCGGCTGGTTGGGATTGGGGCGCAGCGCGTCAACGCTCAGCTCGAGCACGCGGCGCGGGAACAGCTGCTTTTTTGCGGACATTTCCATGGATTTCCCCTCCTTTTTCTCCACTTTTAGCACAAATTGTGCGCAAAACGCGGCGAATCCGGGCGAAGAGGGCAAAAAAGATCCGCGTTTTTGAAAACGCGGATCTTTTTTCTCTTTATTTCCCGTCGCGCTTGACGTGCATGCGGCTCACGGCGCGGGCGATGCGCGCGCGGGCAAGCGCCTGCTCCTGCTCGCTGTGCCTGGCGTCAAGCTCGGCGCGCGAAGCGGCGGCCATCTCCTCGGCGCGGCGCAGGTCGATCTCCTCCGGCCGCTCGATCGTGTCCACCAGCAGCAGCGCTTCCCCGTTTTCCATCTTGAGAAGTCCCTCGGATACGGCGGCGATCTGCTCATCGCCGTCCTGTCCCCGCAGCGTCAGCTTGCCGGGGACGATCGCGATCACAACGTCCTCATGCTGCGCCATCACGCCGTACATGCCGTCGATCGTCGGCATGGTGAGCGAGGCGCAGGCGCCGTCGAAAAATGTACGCTCCGGTGCAAGAATACGAAGGTGAAACGTGTTCATCACACTTCCCCGCTTTCCATCTTCTTCGCCTTGGCAAGCGCATCGTCGAGCGTGCCGACATTGTAAAATGCCATTTCGGGATAACCGTCCATCTCGCCGGAGAGGATCGCTTCAAAGCCGCGCAGCGTTTCCTCCAGCGGCACATATACGCCCGGAAGGCCGGTGAACTTTTCGGCAACAAAGGTCGGCTGGGCAAGGAAACGCTGAATCTTGCGCGCGCGGTTGACCGTAAGCTTGTCTGCGTCGCTCAGCTCGTCCATGCCGAGAATGGCGATGATATCCTGCAATTCGCGGTATTTTTGCAGCGTGGCCTGCACGCTGCGGGCAATGCGGTAATGCCGCTCGCCCACAATATCCTCCTCGAGAATGCGGGAGGACGATTCCAGCGGGTCGACCGCGGGATAAAGCCCTTGCTCGGCGATCTTACGGCTCAGGACCGTCGTCGCGTCGAGATGGGTAAAGGTCGTGGCGGGGGCGGGGTCGGTCAGATCGTCCGCCGGAACATAGACCGCCTGCACGGACGTGATCGAGCCACTTTTTGTGGAGGTGATGCGCTCTTGCAGCTCGCCCATTTCGTTGGCAAGCGTCGGCTGATAGCCGACGGCGGAGGGCATGCGCCCGAGCAGGGTAGAAACCTCGCTGCCCGCCTGCACAAAGCGGAAGATATTGTCGATGAACAGCAGCACGTCGCGCTGCTCCTCGTCGCGGAAGTATTCCGCCATCGTAAGCCCCGTGAGTGCCACGCGCATGCGGACGCCCGGCGCTTCGTTCATCTGACCAAAGACGAGGGCGGTCTTGTCGATGACGCCGCTCTCGTGCATCTCGTTCCAGAGGTCGTTTCCCTCGCGGCTGCGCTCGCCGACGCCCGTAAAGATCGAGTAGCCGCCGTGCTCCACGGCGATGTTGTGGATCAGCTCCTGAATGAGCACCGTCTTGCCGACGCCCGCGCCGCCGAAGAGGCCGATCTTACCGCCGCGCGGATAAGGCTCCAAGAGGTCGATGACCTTGATGCCCGTTTCCAGAATTTCAACGCCGGGGTTCTGCTCGGCAAAAGCCGGCGGCTTTCTGTGGATGCTGCGGCGCGGCTCGTCCGCGCCGATGGGCGCACCGTCGTCGATGACGTCGCCGAAGACGTTGAACAGCCGCCCAAGCGTACATTTGCCGACGGGCACGCGCAGTCCGCTGCCCTCGCCCGTCACGTCCATGCCGCGCGCAAGGCCCTCGCTGCCCGAAAGCATGATGCAGCGCACCGTATCGCTGCTCAGGTGCTGCGCGACCTCCATCACGCGGCGCGCGCCGTCCACCTCAACGGACAATGCCTCGCGAATGCGCGGCAGGCCGCCTTGCGGAAAGCGCACGTCCACCACGCTGCCCGATACCTGAATGATCTTACCCGTGCGCATGCTGCTGCGCCTCCTTTCTCATGCGGTTCTGCCTGCTGCGCGCGCCAGCCGAAACCTCGGTGATCTCGCTTGTAATGGCGCTCTGCCGCTCATGGTTGTACTCGAATTGCAGCTCCCGCAGCATGTCGTCCTCGTTCCGGTTGGCAGCGTCCATCGCGGAGGCGCGCGCGTTCTGCTCAGCGCAGAAGCTGTGTACCATCGCCGAATAGAGGAAGCCCGTGATATACGCCGGAACGATCTTGGCGAGCACCTCCTCGGCCGAGGGTTCAAATCTGATATGCGGCAGAGGCGCGCCGCCCTCAAACTCTCCGCTCTCCAGCGGCAGGAGCCTTGTGGTGTGTACGCTCATCTCCATGCCGTTTTCAAAGTCCGTATAAACCATATAGAGCTTGGAGATCTCCCCGCGGTCAAAAAGGTCGAGGAGCTTTGCCGTGATCTCGCGGGCGCGGCGCAGCGTGGGGCTCTGCGCGGTGTACTGAAAGTTCTTTTCCATCGGTACGCCGTGGCTTGCAAAAAACTGCCGGCCGTTGTCGCCCACCACGAAAACGCGGCTGTCGGAATGGCTTTTGATCCGCCCCAGCGTTTCCTGAATGACATTCTGGTTGTAAGCGCCCGCAAGGCCGCGGTCCGCCGTGACGACCAGATAGGCGTATGTGCCGGACTGATCGGAATCGTCCGCATCGCCGCAGAACACATAGGGGCTTCTGATCTCGCCCCCGCGCTGGAAAATGCGCTCGATCTCCCCCGTCAGCGCGTCAAAAAACGGGCGCGTTTTTTCAAGATCTTCCTTCGCCCGCCGCATTTTGGTCGAGGCGATGAGGTACATCGCGTTCGTCACCTTCTGCG
>OLRV01003506.1_pt1 | contig 10904 bp, 9 predicted proteins | sample 1672421 | NCBI WGS metagenome assembly OLRV01 (sample SAMEA3136684, study PRJEB25190) | human gut metagenome | biome: human gut; feature: human-associated habitat; material: faeces | place: Austria | collected 2013
CGATATCCCGCCTGCTGCGCGTGGAGACGTCCGACGCCACAAAAACGCCCGCCAGCATAAACGGCACGTAGCTGCGGCGGTGCTTTTTGATGTTCTGCGCCGCCAAGCGCACATATAAGTTATTCATTTTCGTGCCCTCCCGTTACGCGCCTGCCGCCATGGCGGTGAGGGTATCCGAAATACGGTGGAACATCTCTTCATTTGTGGAACCACCGCGGTAAATTTGGTGGAACACAACGCCGTCCTTGATGAACAGTACGCGGCCGGCATGGCTTGCGGCCTTAGTGGAGTGCGTGACCATCAAAATCGTCTGACCGGCGCGGTTAATCTCGCCAAAGAGCGATAAAAGGCTGTCGGACGCACGGGAATCGAGTGCGCCGGTGGGTTCATCCGCAAGGAGAATCTGCGGTGAGGTGATGAGCGCACGCGCCACGGCGGCGCGCTGCTTCTGGCCGCCGGAGACCTCGTACGGGTACTTCTGGAGCAGATCTGCAATGCCGAGCTGCTGCGCGAGCGGCAGAAGCTTCGCCTGCATCTCCGGGAAATGCTTGCCCGCCAAAACGAGCGGCAGAAAAATATTATCCTGCAGGGTGAAGGTATCAAGCAGGTTGAAATCCTGAAAAACAAACCCGAGGTTCTGGCGGCGGAAGGAAGCAATCTCTTTTTCGCCGATGGTTGAGAGTGCACGGCCGTTTAAGAACACCTCACCCTCCGTGGGACGGTCAAGCGCCGCCAGGATATTTAAGAGCGTCGTTTTGCCGGAACCGGATTCGCCCATGATGGCGACATACTCGCCGCGCTCCACGGCAAATGTGACATTCGTGAGCGCCTGCACGCGGCTGCCGCCGAACCGCGTGGTGTATACCTTTTTCAATCCATTGACTTCCAAAACAGCCATAAATAAGTCTCCTTTTTCAATTCGTTGACAAAAGTATACAGCAAAAAGCGGACGCAGAACATCGATTCACCTTACAAAATGAAAGGCGGAACTTACATTTTTGTAAGGTCACTCCACCTGTAAATTGCTTTCCTTCATATCGAGTGAAAAGGTGCTGCCTGCGCCGGGGGCGGACTGCACGGAAAGCGTGTGGCCGAGCATATCGGCGGCGCGGCGGCTCAGATACATGCCGAGACCCGTCGATTTCTTTTCTGCCCTGCCGTTATAGCCCGTGAAGCCCTTTTCAAAAATGCGCGGCAGGTCTTCCGGTGCGATACCGATGCCGGTATCGCTGACCTTTAAGACCTTATTCTTTGTGACGGTGACGGTCACGGTGCCGCTTTCCGTATATTTTACGGCGTTTGCGAGCAGCTGACCCAAAATGAACGCCAACCACTTTTCGTCCGTTAAGACCTGCACCGGGGCAATATCGCACTTTAACGCGATGTGCTTGCGGACAAACTGCCCGGCGTACTGCCGCACGACGCGCTTTATGACGGGTTCGACCTCGACTTTGGCGAACACAAGGTCGTTTGACGTGCTGTTTAGGCGGGCGTAATTCAAGGCCATTTCGGCATAGCGGTCTATGCGGAACAGCTCTGCGGAAAGTGCGCGGCTGCGCGGGGTATCTTCTTCGCCGAGCATCAGCCGCATGGCGGAGATGGGCGTTTTGATCTGGTGTACCCACATGGTGAAATAATCGGTGTTCTCCTCCTGCCCACGGCGGCGGTCGGTCTCACTTTGGGCGAGCTTGGTGCACAGCATGCGCACGGCTTCGTCATAACACACGGCCGTGCTGCCCGAGGGCTCCGGGAGGTCATCGCGCGATTCGGGCAGATTCAAAAGCGCCGATTCCAACCGGCGAAACTGCTTATGAAACCGCAGATAGCTTAAAATAAAGCTTAAAAGCCCCACCGCCGCGCACAGCAGCGCCGCGTACAAAACGGGATCGGCGGGCAAATCGTATAAATAGAGGATCACCGCAAAAATGGCAAAGCACAGCAGCAAAAACGCGACCTGCAAAATGTGTGCGCACAGGTATGAGAAAAACAGCGCGCTTTCTTTTTTCTTCATGGGTCACCTCACAAAACGACATAGCCGCTGCCGACGCGCGTCGTGATGAAATCGGTCAGGCCGATGCCGGAAAGCTTCTTACGCAGGCGGGTCATGTTGACGGTCAGCGTGTTTTCTTCAATGTACAGGTCGTATTCCCAAAGGCGTGTCATGAGCGTTTCGCGGCTGACGACCTTGCCGCGGCTTTCCATAAGCGTCTGCAAAATGCGGAACTCATTGCGCGTGAGCTGCACCTTTTGGCCGTCGTGCGTCACGGTCTCATCGTTCAGGTTCAAGACCGCGCCGCCACGCTCAATGACCGGCACACGGTCGCCGAGGTCGTAGGTACGGCGCAAAACGGCGCGAATTTTTGCCATAAGCACGGAGGGGTCGAACGGCTTTGCGATAAAATCATCGCCGCCCATGTCTACCGCCATCACAATATTCATATTTTCTGACGCGCTGGAGACGAAAACGATCGGCACGGCGGATATTTTTCGGATCTCGCTGCACCAGTGGTAGCCGTTAAAAAACGGCAGGGTGATGTCCATGAGGACAAGATGCGGGTCGAAATCCGTAAATTCACGCAGAACATCGCGAAAATCGCGAACACAGCGCGGGGTAAGCCCCCAAGATTCGATGATGCGGCTGACCGCACCTGCAATAGCCTCATCATCTTCAACAATCAAAATTCTGTGATTTTCCATAGTATCTCCAATTTACAAATTGTTAGCCTCACTTCTCCCCGAGTACCCGCTTCAAAAACGCCGCCGAGCGCTCCATGCATTTCAGCTGCTCTATGGAGCCGAAATGTTCTGCCGCAAAGCTGCCGGTGTAACCGGAGTCAAGCAAAACACGCACCATTTTTTCAATGGGCAGATTGCCATCGCCTACCGCCACGGGATACAGCTTGCGGTTTGCGACCGTGACGCACGGACTGCCGGTGTTTTCCGTAAACGCGCGGTCTTTGCAGTGCACGGACGCAATGTACGGACGGAACAGGGAAAAGCTCTTCACCGCGTCCTCCTCATTATAAAGGAAATTGCCGGTATCAAAGCCGCAGCGCAGGCCGGGTACATGCTGCATAAACCACATGAGCTCATCGGCACGGGAGTACGGCGCCGTAAGATTATCGAACTCCTCCATGACAACCGTGATGCCGTGCTTTTCCGCTTCCGCTGTAAGCTCCGTTAAAGACGCCGCCATGCGCAGGCGGCGGGCTTCATACTTTGCGCTGCCGCGCACCATTTCGTTCTCCGTCAAAAAACCCGCCACGGCAAGCAGGAACTTGCAGTTTGCTTTTTCGCAGCAGTCTATGACGCGCAGAGATTCCGCACGGTCGTTTTCCGGGGAACCCGTCTCGCTGCCGAAATCGAAAAAATTATAAATGCCGTTCACGCAAAGACCGGATTTTTGCAGCGCAGGCAAAATTACATCACCCTCGTTTTTGATGCGGTTCGCGTCGAGCTCCACACCGTCAAAGCCAAAGCATTTTACCGCCGCGCACACTTCATCTAATGTAATATTCTCCTGCTTCATGGCTTCTGCCATGTGCTCGTAAAAAACAGAAATTCGGTTCATAGAAACGCCACCTCCAAAAGTATTTTCAGCATAGCAGGCAATGCGGATTTTGTCAATGCAAAACCCGCAAGCAGCACGCGTTCCGCTGCCTTTTCCGAAAATTTTTCCCGGCGGCACAATGTGACAGAATCAAAATTTGTCCCACATGTATACTGGTGTCGGGAGGTGAAAGCGTGACCGTTTATGCCGACCTGCTTTTCATCGTGAACCTCTACATAGACGCGCTTTTGCTCAGCGCGGTACGGCGTTTTTTGCGGCTGCCGCTTACGGGAAAAAGGCTTTTGCTCGCTTCCGTGCTCGGCGGGGTGTTTGGGCTTTCTGCTCTGCTGCCCGCGCTGCCGGGGGTTGTTTTGTTTCCGCTGGCGCTGTTGGAATCGCTTGCGCTGTGCGCGGCAGCGTTTGCGCCAAAGCCGATGACGCAGCTTTTAAAAGCCGTTTTTTTGCTGTTTTTGTTTGGCGCGGCGCTTTCCGGGCTTTTGACGGCTGCGGCGTATTTTCTGCCGATACACGGCATTTTGCTCGCAAACGGCGCGGTGTATTTTAACATTTCCGCATTGACGCTCATTTTGCTCACGTGCGTCTCTTACGGCGTGCTGTACGGCTTCGACCGCCTGTTTCGCAAAAAGGAACCGGACGTGTTTTTCGCAAAACTGACCATCACACGGCAGGGCAAAACCGTCACGCTGCCGGCGAAAATTGACACGGGGCTGACGCTGACGGAGCCTTTTTCCGGCACGCCTGCCATCGTTGCGGATCGGCGTGCGCTCGGTGACATATTGCCGCCGAATTTCGGAATGCAAAGCACGGAAAATGCTGTTTCTATGCGGCTCATCCCGTTTTCTTCACTCGGAGCGGACGGTATTTTGCCCGCGTTTCGGCCGGATGCGGCTTCGCTTTCGGGCATATCAATCGAATGCTGGGTGGCCGTGACCGACCGCACGCTTTCCGCAGGGAGTTTTCAGGCGCTCGTCGGCGCCGCCGTGTGTGACGCCGCGCAGATACAGGGTTTAAAACCCGGAAAGGACATCCCATGAAACACGATTTTCTCACCCGCATGCGCGAAATTTTTGCTCACTTTTTATCAAAGCTGAACGACGACACCTGCCACTACATAAACGGCCCGGAAACGCTTCCGCCACCGCTGACGAAAGCGGAAGAACAGGTGGTTTTTCAGAACATCCGTGACGGAAAACCGAACGCACGCGACCCTCTTATCACGCATAATCTGCGGCTTGTCGTGTACATTGCGAAAAAATTTGAATCGCCTGCCGTGAACGTGGAAGACCTCATTTCCATCGGCACCATCGGGCTCATCAAAGCGGTAAATACATTCAGCGTGGAGCGCAACATCAAGCTTGCGACGTATGCTTCGCGGTGCATTGAAAACGAGATTCTGATGTACCTGCGCAAAACGGCGCAGCTGAAAAACGAGATCTCGCTCGACGACCCGCTGAATGTGGATTGGGACGGCAACGAGCTTCTGCTCTCCGATCTACTCGGCAGCGACCCCGACATTGTGAATCGCGGCATCGAGCAGGAATCGGAAAAGCAAACGCTGCTCCGTGCCGTTGAAAAGCTTGACCCGCGCGAAAAGCAGATCATGGAGCTGCGGTTTGGGCTGAACCGGCAAAAGGAGCACACGCAAAAGGAAGTTGCCGATGCACTCGGCATTTCGCAGTCGTACATCTCAAGGCTTGAAAAGCGCATTTTGCACCGATTGAAGACAGAAATGGAGAAGGCGGGATAAACACGCCATAAACACGACAAAAAGCAGATGTATCTGCCGATTTTGGTGACACATCTGCTTTTTCTAAAAAATACACCGGTTTTAAAGTATTCGGTTTATACGAGCTTCAAATATTTGACCCCATACGGCGGCAGCTCCACCCTGCCGTGGATGTCGATTGTTTCGCCGGTTAAAAAATCGACCGCTTTGTACTCGCCGCGGGCGTCTATGGAACACGGCGCGTTTTCCGCATTGACGGCAACAAACACCGTCTCATGATCACAATGACGCTCAAACAGCAGATTTTTATTCTGAATGGTGATGTTCTTATAATCTCCGTAATTTAATGCGCGGCTTTCGGTCTTCACCTTCGCGAGTTTTTCGATAAACGCGGTCAGTTCATTTTCGACGGGTGCATCGAAGCACGGACGCAGGGCGTTGTCGCCCTCATGCTTTTCGCCCTTTGCGCCCCACTCGCTTCCGTAATACAGACACGGAATGCCCGGCATGGCGAACAGCACGCCGTACAGCGGGTAAATTTGCTTTTCGTCGTTTAAAATGCTCGCGATGCGCGTTACGTCGTGGTTATCGGCGAAGTTCATCAGGTGCTTGCCGCGGTACAGCGTCCACGGCTCCGGGCCGAACTGCCGCCCGAGCGAATGCGCAATCTCAAAGAGATTCATCGAATTGAACGCAGAGTAAAGCCCTTTGTAGCACTCGTAGTTCGTCACGCTGTGCAGCAGACCGTCTGCGGTGATGCGGTTGTAATCGCCGTGGATCATCTCGCCGATGAGCACAAACTCCGGCTTTTTGCCGTCGCAGTACGCGCGCAGGCGGCGCATGAAATCTTCATTCAACATGTACGCCACGTCAAGACGCAGGCCGTCGATGCCGAATTCGTCGATCCATCTGCCGACGCAGTTTAAAAGGTACTCGACAACGGTGGGATTATAGAGATTGAGCTTGACAAGCTCGTAATGTCCCTCCCAGCCCTCGTACCAAAAGCCGTCGTTATAGGCGCTGTTACCGTCGAAATTCAAGTGAAACCAGTCTTTATAGGGAGAGTCCCACTTTTTCTCCTGCACGTCACGGAACGCAAAAAAGCCGCGGCCCACATGGTTGAACACGCCGTCGAGCACAACTTTGATGCCGTTTTCGTGCAGCGCATCGCACACGGCTTTGAAGTCTTCATTCGTGCCGAGGCGGCAGTCTATTTTTGTAAAATCACGCGTATCGTAGCCGTGGTTGTCCGATTCAAACACCGGGGAAAAATACACCGCGCCGATATGCAGCTTTTTCAGGTGCGGAATCCACCCTTTGACCTTTTGAATGCGGTTCACGCACACGCCGTCGTTCGGCATGGGCGCACCGGTAAAGCCCAAGGGATAGATCTGGTAAAACACCGTTTCATCTGCCCACATTGTTATATCCGTTCCTTTCAAAAGAGTTATGCCGATTGCAACTTAAAACGTATACATGCCGTCTGCCGTCTGGCGGATATCCGCATTATAGAACGCTGTCATGGCCTTTACCATGTACGCGGTGTCCTTTTCGCCTGCCGTTTCCACGCAGGAGTGCATAGCCAGCTGTGCAAGGCCGATGTCTACGCTTGGAACGGAGACCTTCGTTGTGGCGATGGAGCCGAGGGTCGAGCCGCCCGGCATATCGGAGCGGTTCGCGTAGACCTGCACGGGCGCGCCCGCCTCGCGGCAGACTGCCGTGAACAGCGCGCAGGAGACGCCGTCGGTCGTGTAGCGCTGGTTGGCGTTGAACTTGATGACGACGCCGCCGTTCAGACGCGGCGTGTTGGTCATGTCGGCGTATTCCGGATGGTTCGGGTGGACGCCGTGGGCGTTGTCCGCCGAGACAAGGAAGCTCTGCGCAAGCATTCGCAGATACCCTTCCTCATTCAGCCCCAGCGCAAGCGCGATGCGCCGGAGCGTATCGGAAAGCAGGCTCGACGCCGCGCCCTGCTTCGTCTCGCTGCCGACCTCCTCATTGTCGAACGCGCAGAAGACCGGCACGCTGCCGGAGGCCTTCGCGGCCAGAAAGCCCTCGAGCAGACCGAACACGCAGCCGAGATCGTCCAGCCGCGGGGCGAGAATGAACTCATTCTTTGCGCCGAAGCACGTGCCGCGCGTGCGCACATACAGGCTCAGATCCTCGCCCAGCACCTCGTCCTCCTGCACGCCTGCAGCCTTGGCCACGACGCTGCGGAAGCTGCCGGAGGCCTCCTGCATCCCGTAGAGCGGGAGTGTGTCAATGTTTGCCATGAACTTGAAGCCGTCGTTTGCGGCGCGGTTCATGTGGATGGCGACGGAGGGGATCACAGCCAGATCGCGGTCTACATCGACCAGCTTCGTTTCCAGCTTCCCGTCCTTCGCCGTCACGACGCGGCCCGCGACGGAAAGCGGTCGGTCGAACCATGTGCCCATGAGCATGCCGCCGTATTTCTCCGTCGACAGCTGCACATACGGGCCGGACTTTTTCTCCGGGCTGTGCTTGATCTTGAAGGTGGGGGAGTCGGTATGCGCGGCGGCCATCAGGAAGCCCGCGGGCGCACTCTGCGGGATGCGGAAGGACAGGAGCGACGAGCCGTTGCGCGTGACGAAGTATTTTCCGCCCGGCGTCAGCGCCCATGCGTCCTGCTCCCGCAGCTGCGCATAGCCGTTTCTTTCCAGCCGCTCCGCGAGCGCCTGCACGGCATGGTAGCAGCTTGGGCTGGCGGCAAGAAAGTCGAAAAGCTGTTCGGTAAGCATGAAAGAACCCTCCATGTGTCGTTTTCTTTCAGTATACCGCGCCCGGCGCAGGCCCGCAAGGGCGAATTTTCGCGCGGCTCTTTTCAATGCGGGAAAAATGTGCTAAACTATAGAAAAATAAAAGCAATGGAGGCTTTTTTATGAAAAAAACAGTCCTGCGGGAATACGCAAAGCTGATCGCCAAGGCCGGAGCGAATGTCCAGAAGGGACAGGAGGTCTTTATCACGGCCGAGCTTGACCAGCCGGAATTCGTCGCGATGGTGGTCGACGAGTGCTATAAGCTGAAGGCGAAGAAGGTCGTTGTCGACTGGAGCTATCAGCCGCTCACGAAGCTGCACGTGCGCTACCGCTCCGTCAAGACTCTGTCCACGCTCGACAACTATGAAGAGGCCCGCTGGCAGCACTATGTCGACACCATTCCCTGCCGCATTTATCTCATCAGCGAGGACCCCGACGGCCTGCGCGGCGTGAACCAGGAGAAGATGGCAAAGTCCCAGCAGGCCAAGTACCCCATCATCAAGGGCTACCGCGACCAGATCGAGAACAAATATCAGTGGTGCATCGCCGCTGTGCCGGGTGAAAAGTGGGCCAAGAAGCTCTTCCCGGAGCTGCGCGCGTCGCAGGCTGTGGAAAAGCTGTGGGAGGCCATTCTGAAGACCTCCCGCGTGACCGACGATCCCATCAAGGCGTGGGAAGACCACAACCGGGATCTGCATGACCGCTGCGAATATCTCAACAATCTGCATATCCGCGAGCTGCGCTATAAATCCTCCAACGGCACCGACTTCACCGTCGGCATGATCCCCGAGGCGCAGTTCTGCGGCGGCGGAGAGACGAGCCTGCAGGGCATTTTCTTCAACCCCAACATCCCCACCGAGGAATGCTTCATCTCCCCGATGCGCGGCGTGGCCGAGGGCATCGTCTACGCGACGAAGCCGCTGAGCTATCAGGGCCAGCTGATAAGCGGCTTCTGGATCCGCTTCCATGAGGGCAAGGCCGTCGAATGGCACGCCGAGGAAAACAACGAGCTTCTGACGAAGCTCATCGAAATGGACGAGGGCAGCCGGTATCTCGGCGAATGCGCGCTCGTGCCGTTCGATTCGCCCATCAACCAGACCGGCCTGCTGTTCTACAACACACTGTTCGACGAGAACGCCTGCTGCCATCTGGCGCTCGGTATGGGCTTTGCCGACACCATCCAGGACTTCCAGAACAAGACGCTGGACGAGTGCCGCAAGCTCGGCGTGAACGATTCCATGATCCACGAGGATTTCATGATCGGCTCGGCAGATCTCTCGATCGACGCGGTCTGCGAGGACGGCAAGACCGTTGCCATCTTCCGCAACGGAACCTGGGCGTTCTGATCGGATCTGTCAGGAGCTGCCTGTTACGGGATATCGAGCTTGACAGCGGCTGTCTTTGAATGGCTGCGGTAAATCAGCTTTGCATTCAAAATCTGCGAAGCAGTACGAATTCGCCTAAGGCTCCTCTTTGCACGCAAAGGGGAGCCTTTTTGCTACGCCTGCGCATGGAAAAATGCGGGGCTTTAGCGTGGTGCACAAATAAAAATGGCAGGCGGATTTTCTGCTGTTTTGTACAGAATACAGAGGAAATTCTGTGCGCACTGCCGAGGAGGGTTGGATGAACGCACAAAAGCAAGCGGTAAAAACTGTGCAAAATGCTGATTTCAAAAAAGACACGGAAAGATCGCCGTTTTTGGACGAAATCGGAACGCGCGCAGGAAAAAGATACGGCACGGGAAGCGAACCGGGCGCTGTCGGGAAATGTACGGGAAAAGACAATTTTTCAGGTGGAAAAAAATCATTTTAGTTGATTCCAGACCACGAATATGCTATAATAAGTTACAGATATTATATTGTATCCGGCGCGCGGCCAGATGACCGTCGGAGACGGACAAATATCAAAAACAGCGATAATTTTCTGTGGATCAAACACAGTAAATTATAAAATTAAAACAGGAGGATTAAGATGAAAAAGAATCTGAAGAAGCTCTTCGCGCTGCTTCTCGTCGTCGTCATGGTTGCTGCCATGTTCGCCGGCTGCGCAAACAACGCCGAAAAGCCCGCTGAGACCGTAACTCCCAGCGAAGACACCAACACCCCCGCTGAAGACACTAACACTCCCGCCGAAGACACCACCCCGGCTGAAGATGCGACTCCCGTTGAGACCCGTGAGAACAAGGTCATCTACGGCAGCTCCACCGAGATCTCCGGCGACCTCGGCAACGCATGGTGGACCAACAACGCCAGCGACAAGGCCGTCCGCGACCTGATCAACGACTATGACACCGTCATTTTCGATCAGTTCGGTCAGATGGTCATGAACCAGACCACGGCTGCCTCCATCGACGAGACCAAGAACGACGACGGCACCATCACCTTCACCGTCAAGATCAACGAAGGCCTGACCTACAACAACGGCGAGCCCATCACCGCTGCTGACTATGTCGCCTACGCTCTGGTCCAGCTGTCCCCGGCCACGAAGGAAGCCGGCGCGACCGTCACCGCCAACTCCGTTTTCGGCGGCCCCGAGTACCAGAACGGCGAAACCAAGGAGCTGGCCGGCGTCCGCCTGCTGGATCCCTATACCTACTCCATCCAGATCGCAGCTGACTACGCCAACTATTACTATGCGTTCAGCTACGCTTCCCTGTCTCCTCTGTACCTGCCGATGTACGCTTCCGCTGCTCTGACCGTTAAGGACGACGGCAACGGCGCATACCTCGACGGCGGCGAGCTGGTTGCCGATGAGATCAATGCTTCCCGTTATGTATACGCCGACCGCGTCTCCGCCGGCCCGTACATGATCAAGAGCCTCGACACCGGCG